>Ga0209581_1002178_pt1 | contig 19599 bp, 21 predicted proteins | sample Coa_R2_FD_187160 | JGI IMG/M metagenome (GOLD analysis project Ga0209581, IMG submission 187160) | Surface soil microbial communities from Centralia Pennsylvania, which are recovering from an underground coalmine fire - Coalmine... | ecosystem: Environmental > Terrestrial > Soil > Unclassified ...
GTGGTACAAACCTCGATTTTCCGGGCTACTGGCATCTGGTCGTTACGCAGGTACCGAGTGCTGCAACTGCTCAAGACAACAGTAACTTACAAGCTGGGAACCGCTTTATTGCGTTGCAGGTAACTGCCACAAATATACAGCAAAGCGATCCTACAGGCGCAGGGTCGCAAATAGACGTGAGTGATTTCAATCTGTATGATGCTAGTGGGAATGTTATGCCTCATGAAACTCTGTACGATATCCATAATGCCTATAATTTTCCAGGCGGTATCATACGACCAGGGGAGACCGGAACAGTTATCATGTACTATCAGGTGCCCACCCAAGCTGGTACGTATGAATTGGATTTCCAGCTCCACGCAGTGAACACAGGCACCCACGTACACTGCGATATAACGGTTCCAAGTGGGAACTAAGAGAGGCATATTAGGGGTACTTCAGGGTTTTGCTCCAGTCGTAGGCTTATACGTTGAACTGAGCTTCTTAGCCTTTAAGCCCCTTCAACTTCTCTTTCACTTGGGCTCGACTCACCTGTGTATAGCGAGCTGTGGTCTGAATCGCAGGAGTACCTTTCACCGTCACATGTCCGAGATAGTAGGCGATCTCCTCTAGTGTCCACCCAGCTTCTCGCGCTCGATGAGCAAAATCGTGTCGCAGATCGTGGAACGAGAGATCAGCAATCAGTTCCCACTGCTCCTTATTCGCTTGCCGTTTCAATGCACGAAACCAGTGATGGATGCCTGCCTCGGTCAACTGTGCGTGCCTTTGTGAGGTAAAGACATATGGGCTTTCGGGATCACGACCACCAAGGCGAAGATAATCATAGAGGGGGTGCCGGGCTTCATTGAGCAGATCAATATCACGGAATTTCTCCCCTTTGTGGCCTACATGGAGCCATCCCATCTTAGGCCCGATATGGGCATGCTCCATGCGTAAATGTGCGATATCGCTCACACGGCACCCTGCCCAGTATCCCAATGCGAAGATCGCCTTACCACGGAGGTCTCCCTCCTTTTCAATGAGGATACGCAGGACAAACCGCTGATCGGGCGAGAGGATACGGGGAGCAAGCTGTTGCTGCACCTTGATCTCGACACCACGGGTTGGGTTCCGCTTCAAGACCTCTTTGTCTTCAATGAGCCACTGGCTAAAATGATTGATGACCGACTTGACACGGGTGCAGTGACTCACGCTATAACCTTGTTCGTTGAGCGAAGAGAGATACAGTTCCACTGAGGTCTGGGTCAACTGAGTCGGCTCGAAGTGTCTCCCATACCCCGGCCGCTCGGCTATCCATTGTGTGAACTGGCGCAGAATACGGAGATAGGCATCGACAGTCGCAGCATCTTTCTGCACGAGTCGTGCTTGGCGATACTCTTCAATCCACACTTCCGCTCCCGATTGGGGAAAAGGAATCACATTTGAGGACGCACTCATTTTTTATCATCTTCCCATTGAAATATTTCTGGTACGAGTTTTTGCCCTTCATTTTGGAGAAGGATCGTCAATGTTGGCATACTGGTGCTGCATCTGAACACACTTTCTCAAAAAAGAACGGTATCTACTTATGAACTGGTAGCAGAAACTACTTTCTGGTACGTCTTTTCTGCTACGAGTCAGTATAGCAGGGACCCAACGGAAAGACAAGAGAGGCGATGGGGCGACAACAAACATCTGCTTTTTAGAAAAGCTCATCAGCTACTTTGCGGGCTATGACAGCTTTGCTCATTTCACCCCTGAATGGGAGACGCTTCCCTTGACTTTTGGATAGAAGTACTATACACTTTTCTTCATATAGAATTTCTATTTCATGGGAGAGATTCATGAGTGAGCGAGCTGTGACGAAGGGGAGTGGGAAAAGAGGCCAGGACCGGCCGGATCGACCCCAGGTAAACATGCTCGTTTTAGAGGATGATGGCCCGCGTTTGGAGCATCTGAAGGCTGTCACCGGGCTGGGGAGCCAGAGCGAGATCTTGCGCTACGCCCTCAAATATACGGCCGACCGGCACCCGGTCTCGCTCCCGCCTTGCGGGGATATAACCACGTCCCTCATCCATGACATCGCAGGCCTTACCGCCCTGCTCAAGGCCTTTGTCATGGTAATCGCGAGCCGCATGGGCAAGGAGACTCCAGAGTACCGCCATTTCGTCATGGGCCTTCTGGCTAATATTGGGGACCCCACAGAGATCTATGCGCTGTTGGCGGAGCACCTGCCTGAAGAGACTGTTGTGTTGCGCTACTCCCATGCCACCCACCTGCAGTACGACTACGCGACTGAATGCCTTGTACGGCAGGGGATCAGCCTCGACGCCCGCGTTCTCGATGAGGCAGGACAACACGGAGACTTGGGCAGGAAAGCGTTCCACCTCTATCTCGATGACCTCTACGAAGTCTATGCCGATCTGGTCGCCCGGTATCGTAGTCCAGGGACCTACGCCAGCTTCGTGTCCCGCTTGTACCGCTATGCCAGAGGCATGCTGCATGCCTTCTTCGAGGAGACGGAAGGATCTGGCAGCGGGAGGGGGTTGAGCGATGGCCAGGTGGGGGCATGATCGCGGCGCTGGAATCAGCGCCTGGTGAACAGTGAGAGCGAAAGGTGGTTCTCGCATGGACACTTACTACTACAGAACCTATCGCGAGGTGCAGCAGGCGTGTCGCCATCCTGATGCGCGTGTGCGTGAGCAGGCGCTGGAAGCGCTGGAGAAAGAGTATTTTGAGCTGGTCACGCCTCATTTTCTCCTCAGTCTGCTGAGAAAAGCTGATCGGTATACCGAGCAATCCACCATACTGGGGATGATGAGTAAACTCGGGACACGAGCGCCCATCGAAGAGCTGATCACCATCCTCCAGGACCGCTCTGATTCCAATCCGTATCCTCGCTTCTATGTCGCAGATGTGCTTGCGTCTTTTGGAGAACGTGCTCCTGTGGATATGTTCATTACTATTCTACAGGACCCAACTGAAGAAGCGGGTCTGCGTGAAGAAATCGCAGAGTTGCTCGGCGAGTTTGGGGAGCGCGTGCCACTTGAGGTCTTGCTGAATGCCGTGGCTGACCCTGAACCTGCCGTGTGCGCTGCGGGAATCGGGTCGTTGATCGCACGAGGCCGAGCTGCGCCTCTCGAACCGATCCTCGCGCAGCTCGGCCACCCGGAGGCCTACGTGCGCAAAGCCGCCGTCCAGGCGCTCAGCTGGGCGCGAGAACGTGCGCCGATTGACCCCATCGTCGCCGCACTCGCTGACCCCGATGGGCAAGTTCGTGAGGCCGCGGCGGCGGGTGTCGATAGACTTCTGGAATGGTTCGGCACCCGTGTCCCGCTGGCCCCGCTCATCGCAGCGCTCTCGGACGAGAACGCAAGCGTGAGAGAAACCGCCCTGGATACGCTGGCCAATCATCCGCAGTACGCTCCCCTTGACCTGGTCGTGCGGGCGCTCGACGATCCAGGCCCCTTTGTACGTTGTGCGGCCCTTCTGGTACTCGAACGCCTGGGGAGCGAGCGCGTGCCGCCAGAGGTCTATCCCAAATTGCAGAAAATGGCCTCGTCCGACCCCTCCAACGCGCGCAAATATGCGGCCAGAGCCCTTTCCCTGCTCAAAGGGCTCCCACCGCCAGAAGAGCCTGACGTGTTTCACATAGGATAGAGCAGCTTGATGCGCGAGAGGTTGCGTTCCCCTACCCGCACGTCCCGGCTCGCTACCAGATCTACAAACAGGGTTGGGGCCTCCTTCCTCTCGTACACCGGATGAAAGAAAAAAGTATGGCGAACGATGAGTTGACCGCAGGTGCCGTGAGCGCCTCCTCACAGACAGCGCAGGAAGCGCACGTACTCGATGAGAGCGGGCTACCGCGCTTGTATTTTTCGACCGGCTCCCACCTGTATGAGCTGGCCTATCACCGCCATCCGGTAGGTGAGCTGGTGAATCCCTTTGTGGAAGTGCAGGTCTACGCCCTGACGTTCTTGTCGCCCCTGCGCGAACTGCCGTTTAGCGGAGAGAGTTGGTTCGAAGTCATAGAAGCACTCGCAGACGAAGATGAGCGCGCTGCTCTCCTTCACCTCTCCCCTCGCTATGGGCCGAACCTTGGACATTTCTCCCGCAGAACTCCTGCTGCCCGCCCACTCGACGTAAATTGCGTTGTCCTGATCCGCCCCTCGCACACGACGCCGGAGATCGCCCACCTCCTTGAGCAGGACGGGTATCTCTGGTATGTGGCGGCGCTGGACCGGCAGGAGCATGAGCAGGGCGCGCCGCCGCCAGCGCCGAGCGATACCGCCGAGTGCGACCAGGCGGGCGCGCCCCTCTTCGATGTGTTCGCACGGGGCCGACTGAGTGGCCCCCTCGTGGCTCACGTGCGCCTGTCGGCCGAGAAGGCCCTCCGGCTCGGCCTCGAGCTGGCAGGCCTCGAGGGCGGTATTCTGCTGCGCTATGACAAGGCAGAGGATACGCTCCACTGGATCAAGCTAGACCAGACTGTCACTGTGGAGCGCGCTGCGTCTCAGCCCCCCCGAGGGCCGCAAGCACTTGAACGAACGTACTCAGGAGGGGCACCATGCGTAGGAAGAGGGAGGCGGAGACCTGGGAGGAGTTTTACGCGGGAACCATACCTACTCAAAGACAAGGATGGGGTGTGTTATGACGAAGACCAGGCAGGGGGAACGGGTGATGGAGCAGTCCGGTGTAAAAACAGCAGCGCTGCCGCTGGCTGTACTCACCGTCACCATTGATGGGAAGCGGCTCACACCTGCGATCTACAAACAGCTTGCAGAAGAAGACGTGATCGATGAAGCCACCGGCGAACTTCGTGGTACCCCGGTGGGGTATTTCAACATCCACCCCAAAGAAGGCTGCCCCAAAGAAGCCCACAAACACGTCCTGTGGGGCAGGGGAACGCACCTGCGCATGGCGACCATCGTCGCGCGGGAAAACGACCCGCGCTTCGCGGAGAAAGAACAAAGAAGTCTCCGCCGACGGCGGGAGATCATACACCTCCTGGCCCTCCTCTTGGCTGGTGCCGATTCCCCCTACACCTTACAAGATGAGGACGAGTACCAGCTCGACATCGCGGGATACAGGCTCTACGTTGACGAATGGGTTGCCGACCTGCTTGAGACGTATCGACAGGCGCAAGAACAGTGGCAAGAAGATCTGGCGGTTCTGCGGGAGAGCGCCCAGCGAGAGTCAGACGGATGGAAAGAAGGCCAGGGCACACTGCCGGACCCCTTCAGGGCAGCATGGAAGAGGCGAGACAAGCGCTGCAACGGCTTGCAGCACAAGGCGTTGTCCTCACGCACCCGGCGCTCTATAAACAGGAGGACGAGCGCTACACGGCGGTTCACGGGGAGTATGACGACAGCCGAGGGTGGGATGCATGGACATACACGCAAAGATTAACGCACGGTTGGAGATCCTATCCCGTAGAAGATGGCAAGAAACACGGAGAAGCGCTCATCTACTGGACGAAGAGGAAGGGGGCGGATATTGCTGCCGCTGCGGTCGAAACCTCTCTTGAGCCACACACGCTTGCCTTGCGGGTCGTGATTGCAGAGCGGCTCGCCGCCAAAGCGAAATGTGCGCTTCAGGAGGCAGCGTTAACGGTAGCCCAAGAGCTGGATATGTTCACTGCGCGAGCAAAGGGTGAGAGAGCAAGTATGCGGGGACGGAGGGGCATCCCTGACCTGGGGACACTTGATCCAGCCGCCGTGTGGACACAGTACGAACAGGAGAGAAAGCAGTTTGAGGGAGTTACCAGGACCTGGGACGGGAACCTGTCGAGAATCAATGCGCTTGAGCAGCTCTTTCTCATTTCGGGATAACGACGCGGGAGAAAAGACTTGCAAGTTGCCAGGAGCCTCGATTGAGCTATGACGCACTTCAAGAAGAGCAGGCAGCAGGGAGGGGAGGGAAGGAGTCGGCTGGCTGTACCGGAAGAGCGCGAGGAGTATCAGTTTGGAACAGGGAAATTGAAAGGGAGCAGATCCATGACAAAACATCCAAAACGCAGAAAAAAGGGCCAAAGGGGAGGGGAAAGGGCATCAGTTTCTGGAAGCAAGGAGTGGCTTCGGTTTGCTTCTGCACCAGAACCCGGCTCTGCGATGGAAAAGGTCACAAAAGAAGATGGGACCCGCGTTCGCACCTTCCCCTACCAGTACAGGTTTGTGCGTCCATTGGTTCCAGGAGAGTTCGGGCAATACCAGGTGGTGAGCGAAGAACGGATGAGAGAGTGTACACACGTTCTGGTGATGCGTCTCGACCCAGAATCTGTAGCAAGAACTCGTATTCCAATCCTAGCAGACCAGGCAAGGATGTTTGAGGCATTTGGGGTTTTGGACCGAGATGAGTTGACTGCAGGGCAAGGGCCTTTCTCTCTCCCTGCAGAGACCCAACGACTGACCATTGCTGCCGCATCCAATGGAGTCTCTGCAGCTTTTCTCGACTATCCCCAACTTGAGCGCGACAAAGGGGTGTTAGAAACCCGCGCGAAGAGCATCGCTGATCTCAGAGTACAGCTCTGGCATGACATAGCGAACGACCTGGCGCTGTATGTGCGCCTTTTTCTTCCTGCATACATCTATGGGTACCGGTTGGGACAGGTGATTTTACAAGAGGCTCATTCGAAGGCACGAGAAGTGTTGCTTCGCAGGCTGTGCGCACTGGACGCCCCCGAAGCACAGCAAATGGTTGAACGCATACTTCAGGATCGAATGAGGGAGATGCAGGTTCACTCCATTTTCGAGTTACTGATCGATGAAAATAGCAATGGAGAGCAGGCAGCAAGATCTACTCCTGGATCAAATGGGGACGGGATAGCGGCGGAAAGGTTTTCCTCCGGGGTTCTCACGGTCGCGCGTATCCTGCCCGCGGCAGAGCAGGCGCTGTCTGAGACAAACAGCAAGAAGGTGCCGGTAGCGATTGTTGACACGTCGAACCGACCAGACATTGATCTGGGAGCGTTGGCCACAGTGATTCACACGGAAGAAAGCGTCACCCTCTTCTCCTGGGATATGGCGACAAGTGCGGACGACCTCCTGATTCGCCTGAATTGCACCTATGAGAAACCCGTACCTATCCAGTTTGCCGTGCTCTTCCGGTACAGTCAGCACCGTGAATTCTTACGCTGGGTCCTGGAACACGATGGAGCCGTGCCCATTGCCGACCGGGTATGGGAAGGACGCCCGCAGCCTGAGAATCACCTGGTGCTTTTGACGGACGACCCAGGCTTCGCCTACAGCCTGCGGTTGCAGCGCATTCGACAATTGCAATTAGGTGAATGGTCAGAGATCAATTGGGAAGACCTGCTGCGCACACTTTTTGAAATAAAGCGGTACCTCTCCTACAGTGAACTGGCAAAATTCGCCAACGAGGTCCTGGAAATACCGGTACGTGGCACAGAAAGTGAGCAATTTCCAGACGCCTTCAGAGGCCCGGAGGGGGTTTTGCAGCTCCAGCAGCTGTCGCGTGAGTTTCACGTCCTCCTGCTGCGGCTCATGCTGCTAGATGGAGTCACATCCGGTTTCTTTCATGGCATGGTGTACTTTTTCACAGAGGACTGGCTCGCCGAGCACAACGGAAGGCCTCCTGAAGCATGGCATGAGCGACCTGCATGACCGGGAAAGCGAGTGTTCCTCTCACATCCTCCCGCCGCTGCTCGTCAGGCGGGTTCCTGGTCACAAAGCAGCACGTAGAAATCACCGAATGCGTGATTGAGGATGCTGGGGTATGGCCCTTGCTGGCCATGCCCCAGCACGCTCTCACTGCGACGAGGAAGCATCCTCAGGGATCGTGTGGTCAAGCACCATCCCTGCCAGCCGCACGTCGTCCTCATCCCAGTGGTCAGGGACGACGCATGGTCTCCCATCGGCATCATAGTACAGATGTCCATACGCAAAGGGATCACCCCACCCCAGTTCGCGCCGGATCGCGGTACGATCGGGCGTCAGGACACGTCCCAGATTGGGATGATCCCGGACATAGATGATGGGATCAGCGGGCTGGACTTTGCTTTTGTCACGCTCGTTCGTGACTTCACCAAAGGTAAGGTACATACGGTTGTTTCTTCCTTTCTGCTCCTACGAGAGGGCCAATTCCTACCAACAAGTATACTGAAGGAAAGTGCCAAATAATTTCACTCTACGCTGATTTTTCTTCTGCACCACTATTCCCCAACGATCAGCTTCACTGGCCGCACTATCACCGACAGACCAGCTCCGGGCAAGAAGTCCCGGGGGTTGCCCAGTCAACATGTCCCGGTAGGTACCCAGGGCAGGGCTACGGGCAGCCCGTAGCCCTGCCCTGCTCAGGCATGATGATTTGCCCAGCAAGTAGGAGTGTATGCACGTTTGACTTCTTGCGTAAAGTCATATGGCTAAAGGAAATACCGTCTCTGAGACAAGAGAAAGGGGCCAGCAGCGAACGTGTTGTCAGCACGCCCAGCCGCGGATCGTTCCCGTCTCTGGCTCGCGGCTGTAGAGAACGCCAGGCCCCTCCCGGAACACCTCCTGTCCGGTGCGCTCACTTCTGACGCGCTCATAGGGTACCTGCGACTACAGAAGCAGAGCCAGACCATCGCACCGCTTCCTGGTATTTGACGGAGAAAGCATTTCTCACTATAATGCACAAAGGAAAACGCCTTCACTGGATGGTTTCACTATGATGCTCAGACTGATGCCCCCGACAAGTGAGCCCTTGTATACAACGAGACTTGGTGCCGCGTACGTAGGCGATGCGCGTGATCTTCTTCCTCAACTTCCAGAGGCTTCTATCGACCTCGTCATCACATCGCCTCCCTTTGCGCTTCAGCGCCAAAAAGCCGATGGCAATGTTGACCAGGACGAGTATGTTGAATGGCTCCTCGCCTTTGGCAGAGAGGTCAAACGGGTGCTGCGAGATACTGGCAGTTTTGTCCTTGATCTGGGAGATGCCTATTGCAAAGGCAGGCCCGTTCGTTCGCTCTACAACTATCGCATCTTGATCAAGATGTGTGATGAGCTTGGGTTCAATCTGGCCGAAGAATTCTTCTGGTTTAATCCAGCAAAGCTTCCCTCTCCCATCGAGTGGGTGAATATCCGCAAAATCCGCGCGAAGGATGCGGTGAACACGATCTGGTGGTTGTCTAAAACCGATTTTCCGAAAGCCAATATCACGAATGTGCTTGCTCCCTATTCTGATCGGATGAAGGCGCTCCTGATCTTTCAGGAGCGCTTCTATACGCCCAAACAGCGTCCTTCTGGTCATACCATTAGCACCCGCTTTGGAGAGGACAACGGCGGAGCCATCCCACCGAATCACCTGACCATCCCGAATACCGAAAGCAACTCAGCCTATTTGCGCTACTGCAAATTGCTTCACCTTGAAGGACATCCAGCACGATTTCCACACCATCTCCCAGCTTTCTTTCTTCAATTTTTGACCGATCCAGGAGATTACGTGCTGGATATCTTTGCAGGATCCAATACCACCGGGGCATCCGCCGAGAGCCTGGGCAGGAGGTGGCTCGCATTTGAGGTGAACCAGGCCTACCTTGCCGCCTCAGCGTTCCGTTTTCTTGACGGAATCGGCACGCAGCACGCGGAATCGCTGTACAACCGGTTGACCGCTCCTGCAAGAACAGAGCGCATCAGGTTGCCGGAACAGGGGGTGGTTCCAGACGCTGTTTGAAGACCAGCAAGAACAGCAGGAAGCACCTCGGCAAGCAGAACTGCCGAACGTCGAGTGAGGAGCAACTGCTGCACGCAAAAAATTCACCGGCGAATTCCAGTGTTGACAGGGAGTTCGCCGGTGAATTTTTTGCCTGTTCAGCTTACACTGGAGGAAGGCGTGGTGTGAAGGTGATCCCGCGCGAGGGAGCCTATGAACGGAGCCACTGGTCGAGACCGAGGTTAGGATTGTACGTTCCCAACAGCAGTCAACGAAAAAGAGCCAGGCTCTTGGTAATCACAGCCTGGCTATACCACTCGGAAAGTGCTTTCCGCTGGAGAAGGGGCAGGTCGGAACCAGCAGCTCTTCCCTTCCGTTGCAAAATCCCGTTTTTTCAGCTACACTTGCCTCAAGCAACTGACCGTCAAGTCGCCGTAGACACCGGGTCGATGGCGAGAGACAGGGGAAAACCAATGGGCAAGAAAAAGATGACTCGCACCCCATCCTTATTCGCGGATCTTGAGGAAGAAGCGCCGCTCCCTCCAGAGGCCAAACAGGCGGACCAGTTCGCCTCCCCTGACCTGCTTGCCCCAGATCCGTTTGCCCCGGTCATCACGCTTCCTCCTTTGAGGAATAACAACCAGTCGGCGGCGGAGCTGCTGGAGTCTCTCAACGGGCCACAGCAACGGGCGGTGACGACCACCGAAGGGCCGGTGCTCATTCTGGCGGGGCCGGGCAGCGGCAAAACCCGCGTCATCACGCATCGGATCGCCTACCTCATCACCCACGCACATGTTCCACCCACAGCCATCCTGGCCGTGACCTTTACGAACAAAGCCGCACGTGAGATGCGCTCGCGGCTGGAGGACCTGGTGGGTGTCACGGACGCCGGGCAGATGGTCCTCGGCACCTTTCACTCCCTGTCCGCCCGCATGCTGCGCCGCGCTCCGGCGGCCTTCCTCGCTGAACTGGGCCTCACCGCGTCGTTCTCGATTCTCGATGACGACGATGCGCTGCGGGTCATGAAGGAGGCCATGCGCCGGATGCAGCACGAACTGACCGCGCTCAGCGAAAACGAAGAGGAGCGAGCGCCTGGCGCTCTGCTCGACCAGATCAGCCGCCTCAAAAACGACATGATCGGGCCGGAACGGCTGGCCCAGGACGCCACCAGCTACCGTGAAGTCGTCTTCGCCGCGCTCTACCGGCGCTACCAACAACTGCTGCGCATCGCCAACAGCGTCGACTTCGACGACCTGCTGGTGCTGGCGGAGTACTTGTTGCGCAGCGACAGCGAGACGCGTAGGCGCTACCAGCAGCGCTGGAGTTACCTGCATGTGGACGAGTTCCAGGACTGCAACCTGCCCCAGTACCGGCTGGTGCGCCTGCTGGCTGCTGGGACCGATGCGGAGCCGGGAGGGCTGGGCAACGTGTGTGTGGTGGGCGACGACGACCAGATGATCTACACCTGGCGCGGCGCGAGCATCGAGAATATCCAGCGCTTCGAGCGCGACTTTCCCCAGGCCACAACGGTCGTCCTGGAGCAGAATTACCGCTCGACCAAGACGATTCTCGCTGCCGCGCAGGCCCTGGTCGCGCCGATCGCGGGTCGCTACCCCAAACAGTTGTGGACCCACAATGACGCCGGGTGCGCACTACGCCTGGTGACGGCGCGCGATGAAGAGGCAGAGGCGCGCTTTCTCGCCCAGGAACTGCTGCGCCTGCATGCCGATGGCGCATCCTGGGAACAGATGGCCGTGCTGTATCGCACCAATGCCCAGTCACGGGCCATCGAGGAAGCTCTGCTGCGCGCAGCGATTCCCTATGCCGTCACCGGCAGCCGTTCCTTCTGTCAGATACCCCAGCCCTGAAGGGCGGGGCTTGCTCCTAGTCCGAAGACTGGAACGAGAGGCGGTCTGACGGCAGCCCACCAGCAAAGGGTGTACCGATACTGGCAAGGTGTTTCTGACGGATATTCTGAGCCGCATTGAGGTCTGCATTGAGGCAGTAGCCACACTGACGGCAAAGGAAAAGCGATTGAGAACGGCGGTTTGAGCGATGTTGATAGCCACATCTGGAACAGGTTTGCGAGGTATGTCGCGGGTCAATCTTGACCACCGTTATCCCGCGTTCCTGCGCCTTGTAGGAGAGGAAAGCCTGGAACTGCGCGAAACTCCAACTATGGAGTCGCCTTTGGGTGTCTGTCTGCTTCTTCATTCTGACACGGCTGCGAATGGCAGTCAAGTTCTCAATCACAATGGTACTGCCAGCAGGGGCGTGCTGGACGATGCGTTTGGAGAGGACATGATCATGATCTCTTCGTTGGCGCAACAGTTTGCCAGAGAGCTTGCGCAAGTGGCGTTTCGCGCTCCTGGTGCCTTTTGCCTGAAGTTGGCGACGCAAGCGGAAGATGCGACGTTCCTGTTCCTTCCAGCGTCGCTCTCCCAGGAACTGCTTCGTGGAGGTGACAGCAGGACGATTGAGTCCCAGGTCAACTCCCATCACTTCTTGAGAGGAAGCGGGAGCAGGTTCAGGGATGGAGAGGGTGATATGGAGGGTGAAGCGTCCCTTGCGGTAGCACAAATCGGCACTACAGACCTTGCCGCCAATGTACTTCTCTGCATAGGGCGGGACACGAAAGGGCAGTTCAACACGCCCGGCAATGGTCGCAAGGCTACAGATCATCGTGTCCCACTTGACCCAGGAGGAACGCTGATCATAGCGGATAGGGCAGACGTGCGAGGCCGGGACACCCGTTTTCCGTCCCTTCTTCTGGCGATCAAGGGCCGATTTGACGGCTTCTGTCGCCTTCACGCGGGCCGCGCACACCAGTTGCGCGGGCAAGTTCGGATACTGCCGACGCAGATCATAGTACGTCTGCTTATGCAGTTCAATGCCATTGCTGCATTGGCTGATAAAGCCCACACGAGCAACGACATTGAAACAGGCTGTATGCTGCTCAAGCGTCTGCTTGAGTATCCTCGCTTGCTCGGGCGTCGGTTTCAGGTGGACGGTGATCGTTCTATCCATACCAAAAGTCTCTCATATGGAACGAGCAAATGCAAGCATCGAAAAGGGAAGGCGTGGAGATGCCGCTTCGCGGGCGGTGTTTCCTCCCCATGCCTGAATGCAGGGGTCTCCACGCCGCAGTTTGATGAACGCAAGGAAGTCAAAGACGTGCTGGCGTACCTGCGCCTGCTGGTGAACCCCAGCGACCGGGCAAGCTTTGAGCGCGTGGTCAACGTCCCACCCAGGAAGATCGGGGCAAAAACGCTGGCCCAGCTCAAGACCTGGGCCGAACTCGAGGAGCGCTCCCTGCTCTCGGTGGCCGCGCGAGCCAATGAATACTCCGGCCTCAGTTCTGCTGCCAGGCAGGCACTGTGCGCTTTCACCCGCCTGATCGAGCGGCTCACGAAGGAAAGCGCGACTCGTCCCCTCTCCGAACTGATCGACCTGGTGCTGCGCGAGAGCGGCTACGCGGCGGAGTTACAGCAGGGCGGGCCGCAGGAGCAGGAACGCTGGGACAATCTCCAGGAGCTGCGCCGGGTTGCTGGCACCTACGATGGCCTTGATCCACGCGCCGCCTTAGAAGCGTTCCTGGAATATATCGCGCTCGTAGGCGGCGCGGACCTCTCGATGACCGCGGAGGACGGGGTCCCGTTGGATCCGGCAGGCAAGGACGTGGTCACCCTGATGACCCTGCATGCAGCCAAAGGGCTGGAATTTCCCGTCGTCTTCATTGCTGGGCTGGATGAGGGGTCACTGCCGCATGCGCGCTCGTGTGATTCGCGCGAACACCTGGACGAGGAGCGCCGTCTGTTCTATGTCGGGGCCACACGCGCTATGCAGCGGCTCTATCTGGTCCGCGCCCAGCGCCGCTTGCTCTTTGGGCGGGTCATGGCTTCCACCCCCTCGCGCTTTCTCGCGGATTTGCCCCCGCACCTGCTTCATACGTGACCAACAAACGCCATGGCAGGGGTCACACGAGTGAAGGTGCCGCACGGCCATAACAGGACGCGAAGGCTGGCACGAGGCGAACCAGGTACTCCAAAGGGTACCGGCCAAAACTGCTGGTTCTTCCTCCCTCCTTGCGGCTCAGCTATCTGATTGCCAGGTGGCTGTCTTTCTGCTAGAGTGATGAGCGCAGTCCAGGTGGCTTGCAGGAGGCAGCCGTCTGGGAGGCACGAGCGAATCGTCCTCCCTGCCAAGTGCCAGCAGTAGTACAGCAAGCCCGACTTGTCAGCGACCCGGCGAGCAAGGTCAAACAGACGCGGTTCGGCACGGCTTTGTTCCTCTGTCAGGGAGGCGGCCTTGGGGCATACAGAGCAGAAAAGGGCAGATGAGGAACAAGACGGTGCTTGATCTTGTTTGTCAAGCATACGACACGAGACGAAGAACGAGGAGTGCGCTCTATGGGAGCCCCCCATCCCGACCAGACAACGAGGCCGCGCTTTTCCCGGTCCACATGCGGTATGTTGTCTTGCATGACTTCATATTCGGCAGACTGACGGTGGCCGACACCCGGGCAGGTGATCTTGTCAGGTGCGCAATCCGCAATGACTCGTCGGCCCACCAGGTAGCGCTGTGGGCTGATCTCGCCGCGCTGCGGGCCAAGCGGGATGCAGCAGCAGTGCGTGATACGGTAGATCACCTACTAGAGGTGCATTTCCTGATGATGAAATACCGGTCCATCACTCATTGGGCTTCCTACCATGCGCAGTCCCGGGTGCATGAACAAACGATTGTCCTGGCCAGCCTTTTTCACCTCCAGCTCGAAAGTATTCGCGCTGGCCAGACGCTGGGGCAGGCAGAAATCATCGCTCATGCAGGGAAGTTGTACGTCGTCCGGCCTGCCTGCCAGGGGGTCGAGATCACCCTTGAGCTGGGAAATCTCGTATGAGGGCGGCACCAACCTGATGATGCTCGGTGTATCCAGGTGTTACTGAACTCCTTTCCAGAAGGAGAAGCGTGGAAACGAGCCTGTACTTTGCGCCTTGCTCTGCCTCTCCCTGGCTGAAATCCTGTCTTTTCTCCCCATGTAACAATAGGGTGAAAGCGCTTTGTCAGCCGACAGAGAGTGGAGCGGTTGAAACAACCGCTCCTTTCTCAAGCGGCTTGCCAGGTGTCTTCCCGAAAAGGTGGAGAAAAGACAGGGCTGAAAGCAGGGAGTTTCCCAGAAAGGACTTTGGTGATGACGACGGAAAAGGCATTGTTCGACAACATCGAGTTCCACTCTCTTATTAAGTGCCTTAAGGGCCTGGCTCCACGCATCCTGGCCATCCGCAAGAGCTTCCTGCTCGCGCTCTTTGATTGGCTCGGGCTAACCAATGTGGCCAGATGAAGTGAAGCGGCTCTGTGTTGAGGTAAAACGTGGGTCCAGCACCTGCCTCCTGACAAGCACACCTTGCAGACGGTGTAGAGCGTACCCCAGGGCAAACTGGTCCCTATGTCTTGGTCTAGCCGGATTCACCTGTATGCGCTCTCCCACCTCTGGAAGCCAGCCCGCGCTCACGTAATACAGCCCGTATCAACCGCACAGCCTCCTTGGCCCGTTTGTGGGTCGCAGTGATACCCGGCAGCCCGGGAACCTCGGCCACATAGCCGCCCTGACCATTGGGGTGCAACAGGACCGTCTGCCCATAGGCGGAGGCCACCCGTTCGATTTTCGCGCGCGGAGGGGCCAAACGGTTGGATTCGGCAACCCTGCGCGAGCGGTTTGCATAGTGCGCAATCTGGCCGGAGGCCTCCTTAATATCGTGTGCGCGCTCATTGCCCTTTTCACTCATCTGCTTGAAAAACCCGCTCGCGATGCGATGCGCATCGGCACAACCCACACAGCAGTACTTGCGGGGCGGACGTACCTGGCGCTGCTCTGGACAGGAAGGGTTAGCACATGGGCGCGCCGTGTTCGCCGCGCGCGCCTGTTGCACACGTTCATGGCAACTTTCACAGCGTGTGCGCCGCTGCCCTGGCGCAAGCGCTGCGCCGCAGTCCCGGCACCGCCTGTCGGTTCCGCGCACCGCCCACCTGCACGCTTCCGAGCAGTATTTGGGATGGTGCTTGAGCTTCTCCGGGGGGATGATGCCATCGTTCGGACACGCAGGGTTGGCGCAGCGCATGTTGGCGCGCACAGGCGTTTCCCCGCGCTTCCAAATCTCGTCGCGCTCCGCACGCGCCCGCTCGGCCCCCTGATAGTCGTTCTGCCGACAGGTAGCGCACCACGGATGCTCCACGCCCCGCAGCGTCATGAACTCAGCCAAACCGCGCAGCTTTCCGCACGACGGACACAGGATGCGCGGCAGCCGGTACTCGGCGCTGCCGGAGCGGGCCACTGGCCCCTGCGGCGTGAGCGCGACGCTATACCCCTCGCGCTCCAGAGCCGCTATCAGTCCACGGCGCTGTGGGTAGGGTGTCCGGCTGATTTCCAGCAGCCGCTCCACGAGCGCGGCTTGCTCTGAAGGAACCGAATACAATTTCATTGCAGTCTCCTGATGGGCAGCATACCAGTCTCACTGGTATACTGCCCGCCTACGTCTATTCTTCGCAAAAAAGGTTGCAGTCCCGGCTAGTATACCAGAGAAATATCTTCCAGCCTAGCCCTGACATGGCCCCGGGTGAGCGTCATGTTGTATCTGCGTTGGGACAACAAGGGGGCGTCTGTTTCCAGGGATGATGGAATGAAGGACGAATAGAGCCAGGGAGGGTCGCCGCAGGGGTCGGGGGCGAGGAGAACACGGCACTGATGTACCATGAACAGCCATCCCCACTGCGGACCACACGCCTGCTCCCAGTGCAGGCCCATCTTTTGGCGGCACAAACACCCAAAGCAGCGCCCATTGCGGCAGGTACCACCACTACTGTAGTGCTGCCTGCCGCGATGCCAAAGAGGCCGCGATCTGGCCACTCGCGTTGCCGAATCACGCATGGCTCTCATCGTCGAGAAAGCCGACTTCACCTCTTCTGAGGAGGAAGGCAAACCAAGCCCCCGGTCTGGTCTCTGCACCGCCATCCCCTTCCTGGTTCGCCATCTGCTGCTTTCCTTTCCCTTCCTGTTCCGGCCATTACGAACGAAACGAAAAGGTCCATCGCGAACAAGCAAGGACGACGTTCCTGGGGCATCGGGGGCAGAGAGGGCTGTCCATCCGTTCCTCTCCATGAGAGCTATCCACTCGCAGCCCGGTAGAAACCCCACCAGGTCGCCGGGGTTCGATGCCGCCAGTGCGCCTAGAAACGGCACGGCACTGCGGCTCCAGCACTGCTCGTCACGCGAGATAGCTGTGCTGCTCAAGTGGTTTCCCACGATCGAACAGCCAGGTGAGATAGACGGTTTCTCTGGCGGGATGATCAAAGACCGGACCACGATACAAGGCAATTTTGCCGGGGATGGCACACCGGATCGCTTCATCCTTTTCAGGCGGATAGCCACGCGCTCGATAGACCAGCTGGAGAAAGAGTTCGTAGCAGGCTTCCGGCGTCATGCGAATGATCTCCTGGTAGCGCTGCTCATACGCCTCGTGCGGGTCCGTCGCTTTCAGCTCGTAGGAGGGAAGATTTCTGAGATTATAGGCTTCGTAGTCCCATGATGGTTCGATCTCACCGAAAAGCTGGCGCATATGAGCGCGCCGCTTCTCGCGCTGTTGTCGTTGCCATTCAGGATCGTGTGTCTGGTGGAGGCGCTGAGATGCCCAGTACTCGTTGTCAGAGGCTGTCTGTATGGCGTCCATTTGACGCTCGTATGCTTGCTGGTCTTCCTGGTTCATCGTGCCTATTTCCTTTCTCTTTCGCTCTTGCCAGGAGAGCTGATCGATGCGCGTCCCATGCATATCATCTAGAAATGGGCCGGTACAACTCTCGTTTTTCCGCATCCATTGGCTTCTTCTGTTGCTCGCCCGTTCTCCTGTTTGTGGACAGGTGTCCAGGCAAGGTTCCTGCTTCGATGAGGACCGCGCCGCCCTCCCAGGACGTACACGCTCTCCACAGGCGTGTTCCGTTCCGGGGGAGCAGTGCCATGCAGGCCCTCTGTGCGCCCTTGCGTCGGCCTGCCCAGGGAAAGCGTTTACCGCTCTTTTGTCGGCAGCTTCCCTGATTCCAAGCAATCCATGAGTTTGTTGCGACTGGTAAACACGATGGTGTGCGTCGGGGCATGGAACTGTTCCCCTGGTGACCAATCCTCGCGTAGATAGCCGTGGTACATCGAAGGAATCATGTCCTTGTAGGGATAATGCTCCTCAATACGGGCATCGCTCTGGTACTCGCTATGCCTGATGTACTCATAGAGTACCACAAGTTCAAGATACCTGCGCTTGCCGAGCTGCACACACCCCCACCCACGCGCCTCGATCTCATCGATGGTCTTGCTCAGGAGCGCCACAGCAGCGCGCTCCCGGATCCACACGTGCGGATCAGAGATGGCCCCCCGCGCAAGAGCGCGCTCGATCTCCTCCACGCAGGCATTGCACACCAGGGCATGGTCGTAGGAGGTACTGCCATGAGCGGGCATCAGTTTCTGATGCGCCTCACAGAACACCCGCGCCTCTTCGGGCATGCCGCTATACCAGGATGCTTGACGAAGTTCAGCGGCTCTCCACATCGCCTGGTCTTCGCGGTCCGCGTTGGCGCTCCAGTCATGCTTGAGATACGCAGCCGCTTCCTGTGGGCTTGCCGGCTCAACCAGGAACGAGACCTCGAACATGCAGCCGCCTAGCGGGATCGCTCTGCTCTCGACGATCTTATAGACAAACGGGCAGGATGAAACCGAGGCGACAATGCCGACGGGATTCTCCGCCATGACCTCGGCAGGCGATGTGTTCTCTCGCTTCCAATGGTAAGGGCCGATGATACGCTGATTACGATGTGCCATCGTGTTGACCTTTCTGCATTCGTTGTATGTTGGCTCAAAGCCTAGTCGTACTCAACAAGCACGCGCAAAGTCTCACTCTTCTCTCCTTCCTCAATAGAGAAGGCATTCCTCTTCCCCATCAAGTCCGCACCTGCAAAGATGGCCCATGTACCGCCTGGATGACCAATCATCGTGTGTCTCAACGGCCTCAGAAGGGTTCCTCAGGCAGCCATTGGCCGTGCTGCTCGACAGTGCGCTGTCCGGTGTCCGGGTGCGGGCAACCTCTGCTTCTCTGCTGGCCGCGCATGTCCCATGCGTTGCATCCCCTGCCCCCTCATAGCTGGCGCGACACGCACTGGTTGCAGGAGAAAGGAAAGGGGCCATAGCCTCTACACATGCTGCTTCTGTGGACTGGCTGCGCATGACTCATACCAATTCGCCTGGCTCTAGGCCCATGCGCCGCCAGAAGCGGGCGGCTGCCCGGCTTTCGCAGGCTCCCCACAGTTGCAGACCGGGCTTCTCCTGTTTCATCTCATGGATGATCTGAGAGCCGTAGCCCTCTCCTCGGTAGGACGAATCGACTTCAAACACACAGAGATCATCCTTGTCTGTCTCATGAAAACGGGCGTAGGCCAAAATCTGGCCGTCGGGCCAGAGCCAGAAACGGAGGGTTTCGACAGGGGCCAACACAAAACTTCCCAGGTCCCAACTCCCCCGCATCGCGCGTGCCTGCTCGACAAGCGTCAACACACGCTCTGGCTGACGGGCTCCATCAATTACGATGAGTTGCATCGTTCATTATTCCTCCTCCATCGTGAAAACAGGATCGGCTACTCAATACGATTCGCCGTCCTCAGTGGCAAAGGCGATTTCGTTGCCCTGGCGAACGGAAGGTTCACCATGTTGCTGTGTCTCGCGTAGATCGTGCGCCTGCGGCGCAGTGGCTGCCAATTGCCTTCGGAGACGGTGAGCATGATCCACTCGCCTTCTGTCAATAGCGACATAAAATTGGCTCATGCGACTTTTTGGTGAAACCTTGGTGATGTGGTGAAAACTTGCTACACTTTCCTCATCAATTGTGAGGAGAAGTCGCAAGAGCATGCCAACGACACCATTGCTGCCATTACCAGATG
>Ga0209581_1002179_pt1 | contig 19596 bp, 12 predicted proteins | sample Coa_R2_FD_187160 | JGI IMG/M metagenome (GOLD analysis project Ga0209581, IMG submission 187160) | Surface soil microbial communities from Centralia Pennsylvania, which are recovering from an underground coalmine fire - Coalmine... | ecosystem: Environmental > Terrestrial > Soil > Unclassified ...
ATCCGTGACCCCAGCACCACTCACGCCGCATCAGGTCCGGAATTGACTAAATTCCATCCAAGATGCGCACGCAGTTAAGTGCCTCTGCACCACCGCCTGCACATCCCTTCCCAACTTATCCACGATGAGAAAGAGCGCCGGTCCCTAGAGCCGACAACCGACCGAAAACCCTCGCCGTGCGGCGACGGTCCCAGTCGGGTCAGATCTACGGAGGCCGCCCCGGAGGAACGACCGGCGCTCTATATAGGCGCGCCCGATATCGCTGTCCAGAGCAAAGCGATTTGTGCGCCGCGAAAATCCGCTGCAGTGCCGTTCCGAGCTGCGTCAGAGCAGGCCGAGCGAGCGCAATTCCTCCACCATCTTCGGCGGCAACTCCGCGGAGCCTCGGCCACCCTTCCAATCCGGCGGCGCGTCCTTCTCCTCGAGATAGCGCCAGCCCTGGAACGGCCGCTTCGGCACCACGACGGTCGGCACGAGCCGCATGTCGTAGCGCACGACACACAGCGGCTGCCCCTCGTCGTCCACGGTCGAGGAGAAACCCTTGAGGAGCTGGCGCACGCGGACGTAGCCCTTGATCACCCAGTAGATCGAGCCGCCGTCCAGCAGCTCCTCGGCCCGTCGCGGCGTGTTGCGCGTATAGAACGCCGAGAAGCCCCGCTCCCTCTTGCGCATCCGCTGCCAGCGCCGGAGGTCCGTGATGTCCTCGGTGCCGACGGCAAGCTTTATCAGGTGCAGCGGCATGGTTCAGGCCGCCGCTTTCGCCGCCAGGGCGCGAGCCACCTTGGACGCCGGCTCACGCCCCAATTCCGCGGAAATGAACCGCCCGGCCGCCGCGAGTTTCGCGAGATCGACGCCGGTGCGGACGCCAAGCCCATTCAGCAGATAGAGCACGTCCTCGCTCGCGACATTTCCGCTGGCACCCTTGGCATAGGGACAGCCGCCGAGACCGGCGACCGAGCTGTCCGCGACGACGATGCCGAGCTCCAGCGCCGCCACTAGATTGGCGATCGCCTGGCCGTAGGTGTCGTGCAGATGCACCGCGAGCCTGTCGCGCGGCACGGCTTCCATTACTGTCTTCAGCATCGACTGTAAGCGCGCGGGCGTCGCGGTGCCGATGGTCTCGCCGAGCGAGACCTCGTAACAGCCGAGCTCGAGCAGCCGCCGTGCGACGCCCGCCACGGCCGCGGGCGCGATCGGTCCCTCGTAGGGGCAGTCGACGACGCAGGAGACGTATCCGCGCACGGCGACGCCGTCGCGCCGCGCCGCGGCCACCACCGGCGAAAAGCGGTCGAAGCTCTCCTCGATCGAGCAGTTCGTGTTGGCCCGGGAGAACGTCTCCGAGGCCGCCGCGAAGATCGCGATTTCCGCGGCTCCTGCCGCGCGTGCCGCCTCGTAGCCCCGCAGGTTCGGCACCAGCACGGGATAACGCACACCGGGCTTGCGCTTGAGCCCCGCGAGCACCTCCGCGCTGTCCGACATTTGCGGGACCCATTTGGGCGAGACGAACGCGCCCGCTTCGACCGTGCTCAACCCGGCCTCGCCGAGCCGCTCGATGAGCTCGATCTTTGCCGCTATCCGCACCGATTTCGCCTCGTTCTGGAGTCCGTCGCGAGGGCCCACCTCCACCATGCGAACTTCAGCGGGAAGGCGCATCGCCCGCCTCCTTGCCGTCGGCCGAAAACGCTATCAGCGCTGTCCCCTCCTCGACGAGATCCCCCGCGGAAAAATGCACGCGCTCGATGATGCCGTCCGCGGGCGCGATGATCGTATGCTCCATCTTCATGGCTTCGAGAACAAGAAGCGCCTCGCCGCGCTTGACGCGCTGCCCCGCCCGCGCACTCACCTCGATGATCTTGCCCGGCATCGGTGCCGTGAGCCGTCCGCCGGTCGCGTCGAGCTCGGTCTTGGGCCGCAGCGGATCGATATAGCTCAGGCGATGCTCGATGCCGTCGAGCAGGATCACGCTCGTCTCGCCCGCCTGTAGGAGTGCCACACGCCGAATGGCGCCATCCATCTCGAGGAGAAGATCGCCGTGGGCGTCCCAATGCGCGGCGGCAGCGGCCGTGACATGGCCGATCTCCAGCGAATATCCGGCTCGCCCGTAGTGCACCCGCACCGTGCGCTCGCCGAGGCCGTCATTCCACCGCAACTCCCGATATGTCGCGCCATTGAGGCGCCAGCCGTCGCTCCCGTGCCAGGGCGAGTGCGGGTCGCCGGAGCGCGCGGCGGCTTCGCGGGCGTCCCGCGCCTCCGCCAGCACGCGGATCAGACTCGCCGCCGCGAGCGCCGCCAGGGAAGCAGGCGCGGGCGGCGGCAGCAGCTCCGCGCGGTGCCGGTCGATGAATCCGGTGTCGACCTCGCCCGCCCGGTAGGCCGGATGGATCGAGAGGCGGTAAAGGAACTCGCGATTCACCGGGAGACCGCCGACGCAAAACTCCGCAAGCCCGCGCGTCAGCGCCCGCACGGCGGCACCTCGATCCTCGCCCCAGGCAATCAGCTTCGCGATCAGCGGGTCGTAGTGGACCGTGACCGCATCGCCCTCCCGCACGCCCGTGTCGACACGGACGCCCGGAACCACAGGCGGCCGCATCGCGGTCAACCGACCGGTGCTCGGTAGGAAGGCGCGCTGCGGATCCTCGGCGTAGAGCCGCGCCTCGATGGCGTGGCCACTGCTCCGGATCTGATCCTGCTTCAGCGGCAGCGGCTCGCCGGCGGCCACCTTGAGCTGCCATTCCACGAGATCGAGCCCGGTGATCGCCTCGGTGACGGGATGCTCGACCTGAAGTCGCGTGTTCATCTCCATGAAGTAGAAGTCGTCGGCCTCGGCGATGAACTCCACGGTCCCCGCGCCGTGGTATCCTACCGCGTGCGCGGCGGTGGTCGCGACCTCGCCCATACGGTGGCGCTGCCCGTCGCTGAGGCCGCCGGCCGGCGCCTCCTCGATCACCTTCTGGTGCCGCCTCTGGATCGAGCAGTCGCGCTCGAAGAGGTGCACGAGGTTGCCGGCGTGGTCGCCGAACACCTGGACCTCGATGTGGCGAGGGCGCGTCAGGAATCGCTCGATCAGTACGCGATCGTCGCCGAAGGCGGCCATCGCCTCGCGCTTGGCGCCGGCGAGCGCAGCCGGAAATTCCGCGGGCTGGTGCACGATCCGCATGCCCTTGCCGCCGCCTCCCGCCGATGGCTTGATCAGCACGGGATAGCCGATGCGGGCGGCCTCGTCGCGGAGGCGCGTCTCGCCCTGATCCTCGCCGTGATAGCCGGGTACCACGGGCACGCCAGCCTTCGCCATCAGTGCCTTGGCGGCGGCCTTGTCGCCCATGGCGCGGATCGCCGCCGCGGGCGGACCGATGAACACCAGGCCCATGGACGCGCAGGCTTCCGCGAACTCCGCATTCTCCGAGAGGAAGCCGTAACCCGGATGGATCGCCTGCGCGCCGGTCGCGCGCGCAGCGTCGATCAGGCGCTCCGCCACGAGATAGCTCTCGCGGGCCGGCGCCGGTCCGATCGCCACGGCCTCATCCGCCATCGCGACGTGGAGCGCATCCCGGTCGGCATCGGAATAGACCGCGACAGTCCGAATGCCCATCCGCCGCGCGGTGCGGGTGACGCGGCATGCGATCTCGCCCCGGTTCGCGATCAGGATCTTCTGGAACACGCGCCCCGTTGCCGCGCCTGGTCCTCGATCAGGCGATATTAGCGACCGGAAAACTCCGGCGGTACGACTTGCGTTGATAGTCGCCGAACCGGAACGGCTCGAAGCCGGGGTCGCGGGTGCCGATCAGGGGTTCGATCACGGCGTCGCGGTTGGGATTGACGAAAAGCGGGACCGAATAGCGGTCCTTGCCGCCGCGGTTGATCACGCGGTGCGGCGTCGAGGAGAAGCGGCCGTTGGTCCAGATCTGCATGATGTTGCCGAGGTTGATCACGTAGGTGTCGGGGATCGGCGGCGCGCCGACCCACTCGCCGCTCTTGGTCTGGATCTCGAGGCCGCCGTTGGTGTCCTGCCAAAGGATGGTGAAGCCGCCGGAATCGGAGTGCGGCACCACGCCGATCTCGTTCTCGCGCTCGGGCGCGTCCTGCGGCGGATAGTGATTGAGCTTCAGGCGCGACATCGGCCGGCTGAAGATCGGCTCGAAAAAGTCCGGCTTGAGCTCGAGCGCCAGCGCAAAGCCGCGCATCAGCACATGGCTCAGCTTCTCGACCGCCGCGAAGTAGGCGAGCATCGCGGGCTTGAGGCCTGGCGGACAGGCGGGCCAGATATTGGGGCCGTCGAGCGGGCTCTCGGCGCTGATCGGACGCTCGTGGCCGATCCAGAAGCCTTCCTGGTGGCTCTTGCCCTGGGTCGCCTCGCCCTCGTAGCTCTTGTAGCCGAGGGGCAGATAGCCGCGCATGCGCGGGTTCACCACAATCCGCATCTTCTCGTCCATGGGCCGGCCGAAAAAGAGCGCCGCCTGCTCCACCAAGTCTGCGATCAGTCCGCGCGCGACGCCGTGGTTGCGGACATAGAGGAACCCCACGTCACTGCAGGCACGGCTCAATGCATCGACCGTTGCCGCGGGGTTCCGGCCCTCGACCAGCGGCCCGATGTCGATCACCGGAATCTCCGAGAAATCGAGCCGGCGAGACTGCGGTAAGGCCATGGGGTACGCTCCTGTGGCAAGATTCCCCGGCAAGTATAGGATAAAAAGCCGCTGCCGCGGCGGTGCATTTTCGGGAAACGCGAACTCACTCGGGGGAGTACGACAATGAAGGGATCAACATCGGGCCAAACGCCGAAATCGCCGACGCGGCGGAGCTTGCTCAAGGGAGCGGCGGCGTCTCTCGTCTTGGCGCCCCTGCCGCTGCGGATCGCCCGTGCGGCCGAGGGCGAAGTGGTCTATGCGACCTGGGGCGGCAGTTGGGCCGAGGCCATGCGCAAAGCCTGGTTCGAGCCCTTTACCCAGCAGACCGGCATCAAGGTGCGCATGATCGACGGGCCCGACTACGGCAAGATCCGCGCGATGGTGAAGGCCCAGAACACCGAGTGGGACATCGCCGAGGTCAACCCGGACTTCCAGTGGATCGGGCCGCGCGAGGGCCTGGTCGAGAAGCTCGATTTCTCGGTGATCCCGACCGATCAGCTGCTCAAGGGCGAAAACCTGCTCACGGATTATCCGCTTCCCGAGGCGTTCTGGTCGCGCGTCATCGCCTACAACACGAAAAGATTCCCCGGCGACAATCACCCGCACAACTTCGCAGAGTTCTGGGACACCGCCAGGTTTCCGGGCAAGCGCGTCATGTACTCGAAGGCGAATGGCGGCGCGCTCGAGGCGGCGCTGCTCGCCGACGGCGTGGCCGGGGACAAGCTCTACCCGCTCGACGTCGATCGCGCGCTCAAGAAGCTCGACAACCTCAAGGACAGCATCCTCTGGTACGAGACCAACGCCCAGGCCGTGCAGTTCCTGCAGGACGAGCAGGGCGTGCTCGGCCTGGTCGCCGACGGCCGCGTGAAATTCATCCAGGAGAAGGGCGCGCCGGTCGCGATCGAGTACAATCAGAGCCAGCTCACCTGGACCTCCTACGTCGTGATCAAGGGCGCGCCAAACAAGGCGAATGCCATGAAGCTGCTCGCCTTCATGACCAGCCTCGACGGGCAGAAGGCGATCGGCACCGCCTACACCTACGGGCTCGTGACGCCCAAGGCCTACGACATGCTGCCGCCCGGCCGGGCCGAGCAGCTGAGCAACGGCCCGCAGCAGCAGGGCAAGACCGTGCTGATGAACGAGAAGTGGTGGGGCGAAAATCTCGAGAAGACCCAGGAGAAGCTCGACGCTTGGCGCCTGAGCTGATGCGAGGCAAGAATGGCGTCTAGCGGCGCGGCTCCCGGGGCCCGCGACCGCCGCCAAGCGAGACACCACGCAGATCCCGACCGGCGCCGGTTGACGCGGCTCGGCCTTCTTGGCCTACCGGCGCTCGCATTCGTCGCGGTCTTCCTGCTCTACCCGCTCGCGCTGCTGATCGAAACCAGCTTCCACAGCAAGGCCGGCGACTGGAGCCTGGAGCAGTACGCGCGCATCGCGACCACGCCGGTCTACGGACTCGTCCTCTGGAAGACCGCCTGGGTCGCGGGCCTGGTGACGCTGATCGACTTCGTCGTCGGCTACCCGTTCGCGGTCGCCCTCACCCGCGCGCGCGGCGCATGGCGGCTCGTGCTGCTCGCGGCGGTGCTGATGCCGTTCTGGACCAACCTCCTGGTGCGCACCTACGGCTGGATCGTGGTCCTGCACCCGAACGGGCTCTTGAACACGCTGCTGATCCGGCTCGGGCTGATCACCGAGCCGATCGAGCTCGTCCAGAACACCACGGGCGTGCTGATCGGCATGACCCAGATCATGCTGCCCTACATGGTGCTGCCGATCGCTGCCCAGATCGAGAAGATGGACCGCCGGCTGCTGCAGGCGGCGCGGAGCCTCGGCGCCTCGGCAACGCGCACGTTCTGGCACGTCTACTTCCCGCTGACCTTGCCGGGCGTCTTCGCGGGCGCGCTGGTGACGCTGGTGCTGAGCCTCGGCTTCTTCGTGATCCCGGCGCTGCTTGGCGGACGGCGCGACGTGCTGATCGCGCAGCTCATCGACTTCAACCTGACGAAGGTGCTGAACTGGGAGTTCGCGGCGGCGCTCGGCACACTCCTGCTGATGGTCACCATGGGGCTGTTCCTGGCGGCGCAGCGCTGGTTCCGCCTCGATTCCCTCTGGACCGAGGCAAGCTAGTGCGGCGCTCCTCCGGGCAAGCCGCGCTCGCAAGCTTTGCGGGTCTCGTCTGCCTCTTCCTCGTGCTGCCGAGCCTGATCGTGGTTCCGATGTCGTTCAACGCCGACAATCTCCTGCGCTTTCCGCCGCAGGGCTTCTCCCTGACGTGGTACCAGACCTATTTTGGACAGGAGGATTGGCAGTCCGCGACCTGGAACAGTCTCGAGATCGCGCTCTCGGTGACGGCGCTCGCGACCGCCCTCGGCACCGTCGCGGCGCTCGCGCTGATCCGCGGCCGGATCGCGCTCCGCAGCCTCTACATCTATCTCATGCTCACGCCGATGATCGTGCCGCCGATCGTCTCGGCGGTCTCGATGTACGGCGTCTTCGCGCAGTTCAAGCTCGTGGGCACGCTCCCCGGCATGGTGCTCGCGCACACGGTGCTGGCGCTCCCTTTCGTGATCATTAATGTCGCTGCCGTGCTTCAGCGCATGGATTGGCGCGTCGAGCAGGCCGCGCGCAGCCTCGGCGCCTCGGCGCTCCAGGCCTTCTTCCTGGTGACGCTGCCCCTGATCCGGCCCGGGCTTATCGTGGCCGCGATCTTCGCTTTCATCACCTCTTTCGACGAGGTGGTGGTGGCGCTCTACATCAGCGGCTCCCGTGCGGTGACGCTGCCGGTCCAGATGTGGAGCGGACTCCGCTTCGAGATCAACCCGGTGGTGGCGGCGGTCTCGAGCCTGCTGCTCGGCCTCTCTGTCGCAAGCTTGCTCGCGATCGGCCTGCTCCGGCGCGTCGCCACCGGAGAGCGCGGGACCTCCACATGACCGAGCCTTTGTTCGCCGCCATCGGCGGCGAGGTCCGCCTGACCAATTTGAGCCGGAGCTTCGGCACCATCCACGCCGTGCGGAACGTCAACCTCGCGGCGGCACGAGGCGAGTTCCTGACGCTGCTTGGCGCCAGCGGCTCCGGCAAGACCACGACGCTCATGATGATCGCGGGTTTCGTGACGCCCTCGGCGGGCGACATTCTCGTCGACGGTGCCTCGATCGTCGGCGAGCCGCCCGACAAGCGCAATCTCGGCGTGGTATTCCAGAGTTACGCGCTCTTCCCGCACATGACCGTCGCCGAGAACATCTCCTTTCCGCTGCGGATGCGCCGGCTCGGCCGCGCCGAGGCGCGCGAGCGAACCGAAGCGGCGCTCGCCATGGTGCGCCTCGAGGGGTACGCCGGCCGGCGCATCACCGAGCTCAGCGGCGGCCAGCAGCAGCGCGTGGCGCTCGCCCGCGCGCTGGTGTTCCGCCCGCCGGTGCTGCTGATGGACGAGCCGCTCGGCGCGCTCGACCGCAAGCTCCGCGAGCAGATGCAGCTCGAGATCAAGCGCATCCAGAAGAGCCTGGGCATCACCGTGATTTACGTGACGCACGACCAGGAAGAGGCGCTCACCCTTTCCGACCGCATCGCCATCATGCACGAGGGCGAGGTGCACCAGATTGGCACGCCCGAGGCCGTCTACGAGCGGCCGAGCACGCCCTATGTCGCGAGCTTCCTCGGCGAATCGAATTTCCTCGAGGGGATCCTCGAGGGTAAGAGCGACGGGACGAGCTGGGTGCGTCTGCCCTCGGGCGAGCGGATCGCCGCTCAAGCGACCAGCCTGCCGGTCGGAACGAAAGTCCGAGCCATGGTCCGCCCGGAGTCGATCGCCCTCGCGTCGTCAGGCGCCAATCAAGGGGTGAACACGCTGTCGGCCGAGATCGAAGTCTGTGAATACCTCGGCCAGTCCGTTCGCTATTTCGCGCGGGGCGCGGGGGTCACGCTCACGGTTCGTGCGCCGAGAAGCGGGGCGGCACGCCGCGCTTCCGTCGGCGAGCAAGTAACCCTCTGCTGGATGCAAAACGAAACGCTGCTGTTCGGCTGAGCGACAGAAACTTGACTATGGTCCCACCGCCCCAGGGATGGGCGCTCGAATTTCAGCGATAGTGGATGTTGATGGCCGAGATCTGGTGGCCAAAGTGACGATCGACGAAGCCCAGGAACGCAGACAACATCTGCCAATCCTGATCGTCGGCGAGCGGGCGCACTTCCGCCGTCACGATCTCCGACAATCCCTTCTGCAGATGCACCCATCCCCTGTGAGCCTTGTGCTTCCATTTGGCTGAATCGCGGGTCCTCGGTCCCGCCCGATAGAAGGTCCCGCGCTTGCTTTTTCGTATCGCAGCCTCCTTCCTCACGAGCTCGCCATAAAGCCTGAAGTCGCCTTTCGGTACGATCTGCAAGATCTTCATGGGCAGTCCCCTCGGCTGTCTCGTTATCCTCTCCACTTCGGCTTGCGCTTCTCGAAGAAAGCGGCGAGGCCTTCACGGGCTTCGTCGGAGGCGCGCGCCTCGGCGATGGTGCGGGCGGTGATATCGATCACGGGTTGCTCGATGGGCCGGCCGGTGACCTCCGAGACGAGTTGTTTGGAGCGGGCCTGCGAGCTCGGGCCCCCCTCGAGGAGCGCCGCCACGATCGCCTCGACCGTCGCATCGAGCGCCGCCGCCGGCACCACCTCGTGTACGAGGCCGATCCGGTGCGCTTCGGCCGCGGAGAAGCGCTCGGCGGTGAGGAAATAACGCCGCGCCATCCGCGCGCCGATCGCCCGGATGAGATAAGGGCTGATCACCGACGGCACCAGCCCGAGCCGCGCCTCGGAGACGCAGAAGATGGTGCCCTGCTCGGCAACCGCGATGTCGCAGCAGGCGACCAGACCGAGACCGCCCGCGAAGACGGAGCCGTGCACCCGCGCCACCGTGGGCTTCGGCAGCCGGTCGAGCGTGCGCATGAGGCGGGCGAGCTCGTTGGCATCGGCGACATTCTCGCTATAGCTGTAGCCGGCCATGCGGCGCATCCAGTTGAGGTCGCCGCCGGCGGAGAAGCTCTTGCCGGCTCCCGCCAGCACCATGACGCGGCACGCCGCGTCGGCGCCCACGCTCTCGAAGGTCTCGATCAGCTTCTGGATCAGTGCCTCGTCGAAGGCGTTGTGGAGCGCGGGCCGGTTCAGCGTCACCGTGACGACGCCGCGGCCGTCACGGGAGACGAGGAAGGTGGGCTCGGTCATCCCGCTCACATCCGGAAGACGCCGAAGCGCGTCGGCTCGATCGGCGCGTTGAGGCTCGCGGAGATCGCCAGTGCCAGCACGCGACGGGTCTCCGCGGGATCGATCACGCCGTCGTCCCAGAGCCGCGCGCTCGCGTAATAGGGATGGCCCTGGCTCTCGTATTGCGCGCGGATCGGCGCCTTGAAGGCCTCCTCGTCCTCGGCGCTCCAGCTGCGGCCCTGCGCCTCGAGATTGTCGCGCCGCACCTGCGCCAGCACCGAGGCGGCCTGCTCGCCGCCCATCACGGAGATGCGCGCGTTCGGCCACATGAAGAGGAAGCGCGGGTCGTAGGCCCGGCCGCACATGCCGTAGTTTCCGGCGCCGAAACTGCCGCCGATGATCACTGTAAACTTCGGCACCTTCGCGCAGGCGACCGCAGTCACCATCTTGGCGCCGTCCTTGGCGATGCCGCCCGCCTCGTACTTCCGTCCGACCATGAAGCCCGTGATGTTCTGCAGGAACACCAGGGGTATGCCGCGCTGGGCGCAAAGCTGGATGAAATGCGCCGCCTTGAGCGCGCTCTCGGAGAAGAGAATGCCGTTGTTGGCGACGATGCCCACGGGATAGCCCCAGATGCGCGCAAAGCCGGTGACCACGGTCTCGCCGTAAAGTCGCTTGAACTCGTCGAGCTCGCTGCCGTCGACGATGCGCGCGATCACCTCGCGGACGTCGTAGGGTTTGCGCACGTCGGCCGGCACGACGCCATAGATCTCCGCGGGATCGTAGAGCGGCTCCGCCGGCGGCCGCACCTCGAGGTCCACCCGCTTCACACGGTTCAGGTTGCCGACGATGCTGCGGGCGATGCCGAGGGCGTGGGCGTCGTCGAGCGCGTAGTGGTCGGTGACGCCGGAGACGCGACTGTGCACGTCGGCGCCGCCCAGCTCCTCGGCGGTCACGACCTCGCCGATCGCGGCCTTCACCAGCGGCGGGCCGCCCAGAAAGATCGTGCCCTGGTTCTTGACGATGATGCTCTCGTCGGACATCGCGGGGACATAGGCGCCGCCCGCAGTGCAGGAACCCATCACCACCGCAATCTGCGGCACGCCTGCCGCCGACAGCGTAGCCTGGTTATAGAAGATGCGGCCGAAGTGCTCGCGATCGGGGAACACGTCGTCCTGGTTCGGCAGGTTGGCGCCGCCGCTGTCGACCAGATAGATGCAGGGCAGATGGTTCTGCCGCGCGATCTCCTGGGCGCGGATGTGCTTCTTCACGGTGATCGGGAAATAGGTGCCGCCCTTCACCGTGGCGTCGTTGGCGACGATCACGCATTCGCGGCCCATGATCGTGCCGATGCCCGTGATGATGCCGCCCGCCGGCACCTCCTCGGGATACATCTTGTAGCCCGCGAGCTGCGACAGCTCGAGGAAGGGTGCGCCCGGATCGATGAGCGTGCGCACGCGCTCGCGCGGCAGCAGCTTGCCGCGATCGAGGTGGCGTTTGCGCGCGGCCTCTCCGCCGCCGACCCGGATCTGCGCCACCAGCCGAGCGAGCGCCTCCACTTCGGCCTGCAGGGCCTCGCGGTTGGCGCGGAAGCTCTCCGAGCGGGTATCGACGGATGTCTTGAGGACGCTCATCGCCGCATCACCTTGCTGAACCGCCCTTGACCCCGCAAGGGAAAAACCCGGAAATGCCGGTACCGACCGCCGAGGGAGCATTGACCGATGCTGTCGCTTGCCGAGCTCGAGGCCGCCGCGGCCCTCGTCCACGAGGTCATGACCCCGACGCCCGCCCATTGCTGGCCGCTGCTGTCAGAGCGCGCCGGCGCCGAGGTCTGGGTCAAGCACGAGAACCACACGCCGCTCGGCGCCTTCAAGATCCGCGGCGGCATCGTCTACATGACCGACCTCAAGCGGCGCGAGCCGAAGCTCGCGGGCGTGATCGCGGCGACCCGCGGCAACCACGGGCAGAGCGTCGCCTTCGCCTGCCGTCGGGTCGGCGTCCCCGCTGTCATCGTGGTGCCGCAAGGGAACAGCCGCGAGAAGAACGCGGCCATGCGCGCCCAGGGTGCCGAGCTCATCGAGTACGGCCACGATTTCCAGGCCGCCTACGAGCACGCCCGCGACCTCGCGCGCGAGCGCGGGCTCCATCCCATGCCGTCCTTCGACCGGCGGCTCGCCGCGGGCGTTGGCAGCTATGCGCTCGAGCTCTTCCGCGCGGTGCGCGACATCGACACCGTCTATGTGCCGATCGGTCTCGGCTCCGGCATCTGCGGCACCATGGCGGCGCGCGACGCGCTGGGCCTCAAGACCAAGGTCGTGGGCGTGGTCGCCGTGAACGCGCCCGCCTACGCGCTCTCCTTCGCAGCGAGGAAGCCGGTCTCCACCAACTCCGCCGACACGCTCGCAGATGGAGTCGCCTGCCGCGTGCCCGATCCCGACGCGCTCGGCCTGATCCTCGAGGGCGCGGACCGCATCGTCAGCGTGACCGAGGCGGAGATCCGCGCGGCGATGCGCCATCTCTTCACGGACACGCACAACCTCGCGGAGGGCGCGGGCGCCGCGGCTCTCGCGGCGCTGCTGCAGGAGAAAGAGCGCATGGCCGGCAAGCGCGTCGCGGTCATCCAATCCGGCGGCAACATCGACCGCGAGCTCTACCTGAGCGTGCTCGCGGAGTGACTCGCTGCCTCAGAAGATCGCGCCCGTCAGATTTGCCCCTTCGAAGTTGACTCCGGTCAGGTTGGCGCCCTGGAAATTGGCTCCTGAGAGGTTCGCGCCCGCAAAGCTCGCGCCGATAAGGGTGGATCCTGAAAAGTTTGCACCTGTAAGGTTGTCTTTCGAGAAATCATACCCGGCAAGGTTCTGGTTCGAGTAATTGGCATTAGGGGGCGGATTCTTGATCCGTGGACCCGTTGGCGGTGGCGGCTCAGTGAAGGGCGGCGGCGAGCTTACCGCCGGTGGCGGTGATTTCGCGAGGATAGTGCCCGAGAGATTGGCGCCGTTGAAGTCGATGCCTGAGAAGGCCCCGTAGACCACGTGCCCTCCGCTCGCGCTGAGAGAGAAGGGACCGCTCACTGCGCCGCCGATCGTGACGACGCCGGTGCCGGATCCCGAGCCGCTGCTTGTGTTGATAGAGACTGGTGAGTCGACGACCACGGCGCCGCTGAACGACACTGGTCCATGGTTCGTCGCTATCGAGAGAGGCGCGCCGGTACCGAGCGTGGTCCCCGCGGCAATCACGGAGAGGCTCGAGATCGGTGAAATGGCGCCGAGGCTGGAATCGATGACGACGCTGCCGTTGGTCGGGCTGGTCGAGAGCATCAGCGCGCCTGGCCCATTGACGCCGCCCGTCAGAACGATCAACCCACCGCCGGTCGGTGGCGGCCCACCGGTGGCCCCTATGCCAGCACCGGTGAGGTTGGCATTCTGGAGGTTGGCGCCTGCGAAATTGTCGCCGGAAAGGTTGTCGCCGGAAAGGTTAGCGTTCTTGAGCGTGGCACCCGCCAAGTCTGCTCCTGAGAGGTTGCTGTTAGAGAGGTTTGCACCCTGGAGATTGGCACCTGCGAGATCGGCATTGGTAAGATTGGCGCCGGTCGTCGACCCGGACGTGGCCCCACTCGTCTGGCTCCCTCCGGCTGTCGGATCGACATTGAAGGTATTGCCGTTGAGACTGATGGCGCCCAGCGTCACCGTGCCGCTGGCGGTGATCTTGGTGGGCGACTTTGTCACCTGGATCGCGCCGGCGCCAGGCGTGAGCGTGAAGCTGCTGGCCACGGTGTAGGTGGTGCCCGAGAGCGTGATGTCACCAAAGCTCTGGACGGTCACCGGAGAGCCCGCGCCGGAGCTCGCGCTCGTGCCGATGCTCGGAAGCACGACCGTTCCACCGGAGATCGAGACTGCCCCGACCTCGCTGCCGGCACCGATAGCACCAACGACCGTGAGTGTTCCGCTCGACGCCAGGTTCAGCGCTTCGACGCCGGCGCTCGAATCATCAATCGTGCCGTTCACCAGGATCGAATGCGCGCCGGCTCCGAGGTCGCTCAACGCGAGCGTCGGCGTGCCGCCAGCCAGCGTCGGAGCCTGCGCGGCCAGGAGATTGCCATCGATCTCGATGGAGCCAGCGGTGCCGTTCTGGCTCGCGCCCGCGGAGCCGCCGCCCGCATTGATGCCGGGGCCCGCGCCCGATCCCGGGGTGTAGGCGAGCAGGGTCACCGTCCCACCGCCGCCCGTGGTGGTCAGCGTCACCGGCGCTGCGGCGCCGCCAGTGCCGCCCGCGCTCGAGGCACCGCCTTCCGCATTGACACCAGCAATTGTGAGCGAGGAACCGCTGATGGAGACATTCGCGGCAGTGCCGCCCTGGCCTGCCGCTGCATTGCCGCCGCGGGCCACGACCTGTGAGTTGATGCCAGCGGCCTCGTCGGCGTTGAGCGTGCCGAGGGTCACGGCGCCGCCAGCCCGTACGGTGATCGCGCCGGCGTTTCCGCCGTTACCGCCTACTGTGGAGATGTTGTCGCCACCCTGCGTGATGATCGCGCCGTTGAACGAGAGCGGTACGCCCGTGGCGGTGCCCGAGGTTCCGCCGGTCCCGACCAGGACCGAGCCCGTCGCGCTCAACACGACCGAGCCACCGTTTCCGGCAGTCGCCGTTCCGTCTGTGCTGCCGCCGCGGGCGGAAAGGCTGGAATAGTTGTTGATCACGTTGCCGAAGAATGAATTGGTCCCGAGCATCAGCGGAATCGAGATACCGCCAGCGGTCGCTGTAATGGAAATGTTGCCTGCGTTTCCACCAGTGCCACCGGTGGTGGTCCCGACCGGGCCCAGTAGGGCATCGCCTCCCGACGCTGACGCTCCGTAGCCTAGAACGACGCTTGAGCCGGAGACCGTGATATTGCCAGCGTTGCCGCCAGAACCGTTACGCGCCCGGCCGCCACGGGAGAAGGTCGATACGCCCACGAAGGTATTACTTTCCACATCCACCGACCCAGTCGCCGTCACGGTGATGGACCCACCGTGCCCGCCGCTTCCGCTGATACTGGAATCGCCACCACGAGCGAATAGCGCGCCGCTTGTCGCAACGGCCCCAGCGGTGATCGCAATAGACCCCCCATAGCCGCCATTGCCATTTGCGGCGCCGCCGCCGCGGGTGAACACGGAGACGTATCCCCCTGCCCCCGGCGTAGCACCGATTGTGACCAAGCCGCCCGCTGCGATCGAGACGACCGCGCCATTGCCGCCCGTCCCACTGATGCCGGAGTCGCCGCCGCGCGCCGCGATTGTGTTGTTCGTGGGATCGGCGCCGACCGTAACGGTGCCTGCGGCGGACAGCATAATCGTCGATGCACTGCCGCCGTTACCGGGCCCCGTTGCATTTCCGCCAGGTGCTGTGATTCCCGCTACGAGATCGATATTGCCGGTGGTGCTCGAGATTGTGATTGCTGCGCCCGTCCCACCACCGCCCGTTCCTGCGGAGTTGCCCCCGCGGGAGCCAATGCTGTGACTGCCGCTTTGGCCGAGCGTCACATCGCCCACGCTCGTAATTTGAATCGCACCGGCATTACCGCCGCTCCCGCCGGCAGTGCCTGTGACGTCGCCGCCGCGGCTGAAGAGCTGTCCCGTGAGCGAGACGCTAGCCCCTGTCAGATCGACTGCGCCTCCGGACCCCGCATTTCCGGCAACCGCGTTGCCCCCACTGCTGTTGAGCTGACCACCGGAGATCGCTCCACTAACTGCGGACAGCATTATCGCGCCGCCGGAGCCGCCGTCACCGCTCACGGGCGCATTGCCGCCCACAGTGAAGATTGGAACGCCCAGGGTGATGCCGCCGGTGGTCGCGATCAGTGAGACCGAACCACCCGATCCACCGTTGCCACTGAACGCGGCGGGGCCGCCAATGGCGTTCAAGACGGAGGAGACGCTGATGCTGCCGGCTTCGACAGATATGTTTCCCCCTGAGCCGGCCACCTGAGCCGCCGTCGACTGGCCGGCGCCATTGGAACTCAAGCCGCCGGGCAGATTGACCGCGTCTCCCGCCACGATCGAAATCGCCCCGCCATTCACATTCGTCACGCCAGCGCTTGCGTTGGCGAGAATCTGGCCGGCCACCGAAATATCGAACGCCGCTAGATTAATGTTGCCCCCGCCCGATGTCGCAATGCCGCCATCCGACGTGATGCTGCCACCGTTCGTCGCGGCTACCGTAATCGTGCCACCGGCGCCGTTGTTTCCGCTGGCGGTGGCGTTCCCGCCGGTCGCACCAATACCCGAGAAGTAAATATTGGTGCCCGTGAGATTGACGGCGCCGCCCGACCCGCCACTGCCGACAGTCGCGTCGCCACCCACGAGATAAAATCCGCCAACCACCGTGAGAGCGCCGCTCGTGGCGGCTAGCGTGACAGCGCCTCCCGCTCCGCCATTGTCTCCACTGCCACCGTGCGCATCGATCCCGTTATTGTCGATGGACACGGCGCCACTCGTCGCAGTTACCGAGACCGCGCCGCCATTCCCGCCATTGCCTCCGGAGCTAACGGTGCCGCCGGCCGTCGAGACGCCGTTCAAGATATCGACGCTATTGGCAAGTATTAGTAGGCTGCCGCCCGATCCTGCATTCCCGGCCACGGCGATTCCGCCCGATATATTGATCCCTCCCGCAATAAATACAGCGCCAGCAGTGGCGTCCAACGTGACGGCGCCGCCTGACCCCCCGCTGCCAGTGATGTTACCGCCTCCACCAAACGAGAAGATGTCTCCGGTGATACCGATGGTGCTGCCTTTTATGAGGATGCTTCCGGCGGAGGTCGCTACCTGGCTGGGAGTAGTTTGATCGGCGCCCGAGAAGTTGATCTGACCGACGCTTACCGGACCAACCGCGACGATGCTGACGCTTTCGCCATCGGTGTTGCTGCCTGAAGCCGCCACGCTGCCGGATATCTGAATGGACCCTGGTAGCGCACCGAGCACTCCTGTCGCGCTGAACGAAAGCGTGGGCGCCTGTCCGCTATTCGCGAGCGTCGCCGCTGGTGTGCCAGCGATGTTCCCATCGATCTCGATGGAGCCCACCGCTCCGTTCTGGGTCGCGCCCGCGAAGCCGCCGCCGGTGTTGATGCCGGGCCCCGCGCCGGATGCGGGCGTGTAGGCGAGGAGAACGGCGCCCGCGGGGCCATTCGGGACGAGCGTCACCGCCCCACCCGAGCCGCCCGTGCCTCCGGTAGTTGACGCACCGCCGTGGGCCTCTATGCCCGCCAGATCGATCTCGCCACCGGCGACTGAGACGTTGCCTGCATTCCCCCCTTGGCCCGCCGCCGCATTGCCGCCGCGCGCCACCACCATGGAATTGACGCCCGCGGCCTCGTCGGCGTTGAGCGTCCCCAGCGTCACGGTTCCGCCCGCGTTCACCGTGATCCCACCCGCGCTGCCGCCAGTGCCGCCCGAGGTCGAGAGATCGTCGCCGCCCCGCGTTGTCACGGAGGAACCGACCGTCGTTCCGGCGGAGACATTCGTGCCGACTGCGATCGAGCCCGATGGCGCGCTTAGCACCACCGAGGCCCCCGACCCGCCACCCGCCGTGCCATCCGTGTCGCCACCGCGGGCAACGATGCTGAAGGAGTTTACGAGGTTCCCTTGGCTGTTGCTGAGAGTCGATCCATTCGTGGTGCCGATCGATAGGTTGCCCGCGGTCGCCGTGATCGAGATGGCGCCCGCATTGCCACCGAGCCCGCCGCTGGTCGCGCCCAGCGTACCCAGCAACGCATCGCCGCCGCGGCTGCTCAGCCCGGCAGCGGTCGCAACAGAAGCTCCGGTGATCGAGATCGCAGCGCCGTATCCGGCATTGCCGGCAGCGGCATCGCCACCCCGGCTGAGGATCGAGAGGTAATTGCCCGATGCGACGCCAATCGTCACATAGCCAGCGGCCGTGATCGAGACGGCCCCACCATTCCCGCCATTCCCGCTCACGCCGGAATTACCGCCCTCGGAACGGATGGTCTGGTTACCCACCGCGGCGTAACCGAGATTGATATTACCGCTGCTGTAGAGGCTAACCGCCCCGCCGTTCCCGCCGTTGCCGCGGGTCGCTTGCGCGCCGCGGCTCACGATCGGACCGGCGATCGCGATATAGGCTCCTGAGATCGAGACCGCTCCGCCGTTGCCGCCGGAGCCGATGCCGGCGCCATATCCGCCGCGCGTGAGGATGGAGTTGTAGGTGCCCGGCCAGACTCCGATCGCGACCGAGCCGCCCGCGGTGATCGAGACTGACGAACCGTTGCCGCCGCTGCCGCCGACATTGGCGTTGCCGCCGCGTGTGAGAATTGTGGGCTCGGTGGGGTTGGGACCGAGCGTGATGTTTCCTGCGGCCGAGAGGACGATCGGAGAGGCGTTTCCGCCGTTGCCCGGGCCTATGGCGTTTCCGCCGAAATCACTTATGCCGGCCGCGAGAGCGATCGAGCCCGTGCTGCTCGTGATGGTGATGGCGGCGCCCGTGCCACCGCCGCCGGTCCCCGCCGAATACCCCGCGCCCCCGAGAACGCTCGCGCCACCGCTTTGGCCGATCGTCACATCTCCGACACTCGTGATTTGAATCGTGCCGCTGTCGCCACCCCGGCCCCCGGCAACCCCGGTCACGGCGCCGCCCTTGCTGCTGACTTGTCCAGTGGTGGTGATCGACGCACCGTTGAGGTTGATGGCCCCACCCGCCCCGCCGTTGCCGGCGAGCGCGTAGCCGCCAAAGCTGTTGACCCGAACGCCAGTGAGTGCGCCACCCATCGCATCCAGCGTGATCGACCCACCTGACCCACCATCACCGCTGACGTTGGCTGTGCCGCCAAGGGCACGCGCTCGATCCGAGAGCGTGATCCCGTTTGCCTGGACGAAAACGGCACCGCCGGAGCCTGCGATCTGGCCAGCGCTCGTCTGAATGGCGCCGTTCGAGCTCAGGCCGCCCGCCAGATTGGCGACGCCCCAGGCCATGATGGTGATCGCACCGCCATTCACGTTGGTATTGCCGGCGGCGCCGTCGGAACTGATTTGCCCGGCCGCCGTCACGTTGAATGCGGCAAGATTTATGGCGCCGCCTGCGGTCGAAATAACCCCACTCATGGTAATGCTGCCGCCGCCCTGGCCGAAGGCTGCCGGGTTCGCGAAGACCTGGGCCATGTTGACGACGCCGGGACTATTGAAGCCGCTGCTGGTACCCGAAACACCGGTCACGCCGTCCCAGCCCGCCACGATGTTGATGGCGCCCGTGCTGCCGTTCGAGATGTTGGACTGCAATGTCACGTTCTGCCGCGCGAGCAAGGCGAGCGCGTTCGCGCTCGAATAAATGATGTCGCTCGCAGGCGCGAGAACGAGATTTTGATCGGTCTCGATGAGGACATTGCCGGTCGCGAGCGCATTCGTAACCTGACCCGGCGTGATGTCGCCGCTGCCGCTGCTATCGACGGTGAAATCCGCGGGATCGAGCAGCCAGCTCCCGGCCGTGCCCTTGGCGGCCGAGGTGTTCACCTTCGCGGTCGAGCCGATGGTGAGGCTCTGGCCCGACGTCTCGATGTAGCCGCCGTTGCCGCCGAGGCTGCCGCCGGTCGCGGTGATGGTGCCGCCGAAGGTCGTGTGCGTGTCGGACCAGACCGCGACCTTGCCGCCGTTCCCCTTGCCGATCGCGCTCGCGTTGATCGTGGCGCCCGCCGAGATCGTCGTGGTCGACGCGTTCTGCTCGGGGCCGGCCCCGTGGAAGTTGCCGCCCACCAGCGCCGTGCCGCCGCCCGCGTTGCCGGAAACGTCGATGCTGGCGCCCGCCGCCAGGGTC
>Ga0209581_1002182_pt1 | contig 19571 bp, 15 predicted proteins | sample Coa_R2_FD_187160 | JGI IMG/M metagenome (GOLD analysis project Ga0209581, IMG submission 187160) | Surface soil microbial communities from Centralia Pennsylvania, which are recovering from an underground coalmine fire - Coalmine... | ecosystem: Environmental > Terrestrial > Soil > Unclassified ...
CCGCCTCAATGGTCTCCAAAAATAAGCCCAGGCCGAGCGCATCCAGAAACGCGCGCGCCTGCTGCACATCAGGACCATTCCCTAAATCAAGAACAAAAGCCTTCAGCCGTCCCGGATGCATGCCCCGTTTCTGCATGACATGGTAAGCAGTAAGAAAAACGCTGCCGCTGTCAATCCCACCTGAGAAGCAAACGCCGACAGGCTCGTTGGTAGGTACACGAGCAAGCCACTGCGAAATTTCTTCAGCCAGCGCGCTGATATAAGCCTTGCCAATTTGGTCCAGATCAGGCGGCAATGTTCCCAACTCCGGAGTAAAAAACCGCGTGTAGACCGGATCAGGATCAGGGCAGCCAACCAGTTGTATCTCGACCACGTGATGCGCCGGAACCATCCGCGTATAACTAGGATGAAATTGCCCATCCAGCCCTTCGCTTTTAAGCCATTCGTAAATGGTGTCAATTCGTGAAGCGACGACCAGCACAGGCCCTTCCTGCCGCTTGGCCAGGAAATACCGCATAGGCCGGTCGAGCGACCGGGCCATTTTCACCGTTTTCCCCGAGCGCGCGATTAAGGTAAACGACCCCTCAATATTGCGAACAGCTTCGGCAGGCTGTTCCAGCAGCAGACGCTGCGCCTCTTCCACTGACAGGTTGTAGATCTGGTTTGTTTCCGGCTCGATAAGATCGACGACTCTTTCCACGTATTGCTGCACTGCAATCCTCTGTTATGGGCTGGACTCACCACAGTTTACGCTCTTTAGCGCTGCCATGCCGTTCGCAGCGTCTTCTATAATCAATTGCGCCCATGCGACCACTTTTCACTCGCTTCGTTCCTCTCAGAAATGCACAAACCGCCGCCCTTTTGTTGCTAAGCCTGGGCATGGCTGGCATATCGAACGGGAAAGCGCTCGCCGCTGATTCCGTCGCCGCCGCGCGAGCGAACAATACGGGTGTCGCATTGATGAACCAGCAGCTCATGGAGAAGGCGCTGGCAAAGTTTGAAGAAGCGCGCAAGCTCGATCCATCTTCGGCAATCCCCGCTCTGAATCAGGGTATTGCGCTGCTCTATCTTCGCAAACTGCCTGAAGCGGAAGAAGCGCTAAAGAAGGCTGGCTCCATTGATCCGAATAATGTGCGCGTCTGGTACAGCCTGGGGCTCACGCACTTCACGGGCGATAATCCGTCGCTCGCCGTCGATGACTTCAATCGCGCTCTCAAGATCGATGCTAACGACGCAGACAGCCACTACTATCTCGGCTCGCTCTATCTCAATCTCAAGAACTACCCCAGCGCCATTGCCGAATTCGAAAAAGCGCTAAAGATAAATCCGTTGCATGCCTCCGCTGAATTCGGGTTGGCAAGCGCCCTGCAGCGTTCCGGCAGAGTCCCTGAAGCACGCGAGCATCTGCGCCGCTTTCAGAAGATCACCCAGACGAAAATCGGCACTCCTCTGACCGTTACCTATGGCGAGCAGGGACATAACGCCACCGTCGAGGACATGCTGGCCCCTTCACAGCCTGCCGGCCCCATGATTCCAGTTAAATTTGTGGCTCAGGGCGAAGCAACAGCCTCATCCACAACAAAGGACGCAACCGGCGGAGGCGCATGCATTCTCGACGTTGAAGGCAAAGGCGAGAAAGACATCATCGCCATGAGCGATGGTGATGCCGCGATTCGCATCTACAAGCCGGTACAAAACGGCGGACTGGAAGAGATTCCACCACAGCAGGCAGGGCTGGCAGTCAGCGGTCATGGAATCGCCTGTGCGGTCGGCGACTACGATAACGATGGCAAGCCCGATCTGGCCGTCACTCTAACCGACCGCGTCATTCTCTTCCACAATCTCGGCCGCGGCAAATTCGCCGACACAACAAAAACCGTTGGCATCGAGCAGCTGAACCATCCCGCAGGCGTCACCTTTGTCGATTTCGACCATGATGGTGATCTTGATCTCTATATAACAGGCTCCCCGCTTGCACCTGGCAAAGGCCCAGGCGTCCTCTGGCGCAATAACGGCGATTCAACCTTCACCGAGTGGACCAGCCCAACCGGACTCGCAGGAACCGCAGATTCCGCAGGAGCCACTTTGTCAGATATCAACAATGACCGTGCTGTCGATCTTGTCGTGACCGGCTCCGCCGGCTCTCCAACAATTTATGAAAACCAGCGTGAAGGCGCTTTTAAGCCGGTATTGCTCTACTCCGAAACAGGATTGGCTCCAACCCGCGGAATCTATATCTTCGACTTCAACAAAGATGGCTGGATGGACGTAGCTGTCACCCATGCAGGCTCACCCGGCATCAGTCTCTGGCGGAACATTGAAGGCAAGCGTTTCGAACGTGTCTCCCTGCCCATCACAGGCGCGACCGCAGCATGGGGAATCACAGCAATCGACATAGACAATGACGGCTGGATCGACCTCGCGGCCATTGTGGAAACCACAAGCGGACCGGAGCTGCATGTGTGGCGCAATCTGGGCGCGCAGGGATTCGAAGATGTAAGCAATGCCGTGGGCCTAAGCAAGTTGAAGCTCACAAATCCGCGTTCCGTGATTGCTGCTGATATCGATGGCGATGGCGCGGCCGATCTGATTGTTACCCGGCTGAACGCTGCCCCGCTGGTACTCCGCAACATAGGCGGTAACAAAAACCATTCTCTGCGTATCGAGCTTGCAGGCCTGGCTGATAACAAATCGGCAATTGGTACTAAAGTCGAAGTCTTTTCAAATGGCCATGTGCAGAAATTCGAAGTAGCCGGAGGCAGCGGTTATCTGAGCCAGGGATCGACAGAAATTCTCGCCGGCCTGGGTCAGGCTGAAGGTGCGGATGTGGTCCGCCTGCTCTGGCCTACGGGCGTTCCTCAGGATGAGCTGGATGTTGCCGCTAACAAACCCATCGCATTGCAGGAACTGGACCGTCGCGGAAGCTCCTGCCCGGTTCTCTTCGCCTGGGATGGCAGCAACTACCAGTTCGTCTCCGATGTCATCGGCGCAGCAGTTGTCGGTCACTGGGTTTCTCCAACCTCAACAAACAACGCCCGACCGGACGAATGGATCAAGGTTGACGGCTCAACGCTAAAAGCCCGCAACGGCTATCTCAGTCTGCGCTTCGGAGAGCCGATGGAAGAAATCAACTACATCGATCAGCTGCGACTCGTAGCCATCGATCATCCCGCGAACACAGAAGTCTATCCAGACGAGCGCTTCCTGAACGAGCCGCCCTTTGCTTCCGGAGCCACCGTTGTCGCGTCTCCACAAACGCATGAGCTTGCCGGAGCATGGGACGATCAGGGACGTGATGTTCTGGCGCTCCTCGCAAACCGCGATCATAAATACGTCCGCGACTTCACTAACCTCAAGTATGCAGGCTATGCCAACATGCACGCGCTCACGCTTGATTTAGGCGAATGGTCGCCGCAAAACCCGCTGCGCCTGTTCATGCACGGATTCATTGAGTACTTCAGCGCCAGCTCCATGTACGCCGCGTGGCAGGCTGGCCTGCAGCCAATCTCTCCCTATGTCGAAGCGCAAATGCCGGATGGAAGCTGGAAGCGAATCATTAACGATATGGGTTTCCCCGCAGGCCTCCCGCGCACCATCGTCGTTGACCTCTCAGGCAGGCTGCCGCAGGGCACACGCCGCATCCGCATCAAAACCAATCTGCAAATTTACTGGGATCAGGTGCTCGTCGACAACGGCCCTGAGAGTACCGCAAACACACGCCATACTGAGCTGCCACTCGCGATGGCGCATCTTGCCTTTCGCGGATACCCGCAGCAGGTAGAAGGCGAAACACCCGGCGATTTGACCTATCACTATGACCGCATCAGCATGACCGGACCGTTCCAGTGGCAACGCGGCAGCTACACAAAATATGGCGACGTAACGCCCTTGCTGCGCGGAATCGACAATCACTACGTCATCTTCGGCAGCGGCGAAGAGATCGATGCCGAATTCAGCAATGCGTCATTGCCGCCGTTGCCGGACGGATGGAAGCGTGACTACTTCTTCTACGCCAACGGGTTTGTCAAAGATATGGATTTCTATGAAGCCATGCCCTTCACCGTGGCCGAAATGCCGTTCCACGAAATGAGCGCATATCCCTATCCGGCAACCGAGCACTATCCGGAAGACAACCGCTCTCTGAAATACCGGCTGAGCTGGAACGACCGCTTCGAATCAGGCGAACGCAAGCAGCGCTTCCAATTCGATTACGAACCGACAATATCGCAACCAATCACACATTGATAACAGGTGTTGTCATCCTGATCAGAGCGAGTTGATTTTTAAAAACCACTGATTTATCGAGAGATAAATAAGCTGTTTTTGGCTGTGTAGGAACTGTGCAGGCGATTTCTCGAACGCGGGACAATTTTTCCCCCTTATTGGATGGCGCTTGTCCCAGTGTCCTTCGTTCGCCTTGAACAACCGCGTCGCTATTCCCAATTTCACACATGATAAAGGCATTATCACGCGTGAAAACTCTTTACCGTAAAGCCCATTTGCAATGTTTTTGCAAGTCGTAGGCGTATTTTCCGATATGCTTAGCACACAATCGCAAGGGGTGAATAGCCATGACGCCGCAGACAACCAGCAAAGTACGCGCTGTCCTCACCTGGGTTCTCAGGGGCATCATCGGCCTGATCTTTCTTATAATCGGCGTTGAAAAGCTCACTGGAACCATGGGCACCATTCCATTCTTCGACGCGATAGGTTGGGGGCAGTGGTTGCGATATGCTTCGGGTGCCGTGGATACGATAGGCGCACTTCTGGTCTTCATCCCACGCTTCACCTCGCTGGGAGCCTTCATGATTACCTGTAGTGTCGGTCTCGGCACCTTCCTTTGCTATACGAAGGCGGTTTATAACCCTGCTTTTCCTTTGGTGATGACGTTTCTTGCGGCAACACTCGTCTGGCTTGGTTGGAGATCAAGACCCGCCTGACAAAGATGCGCTCAATTTGAGGGCCGAAAGTGCTCTTTAGGCTCGTAAGTCAAGGACCGATAGTGGTTTGTTTCCTGCCTGCCCGGAATAGCTGGCTGATTTTGGCCCAACCGTCAGGGCCGTGTGTCAAGGCTGCCGAAGGCACCGCGTAGCGGCTGCGGCCTTGACACGGGGCCGGGTTGGACTACGCGGTGGTGTACTGCTTCGGCGCGGAAAACGTCGCATCCCAACCGGCGCGATGCTCTACGCTCGTTACTTCCTTGCCGAATTTTCCCTCATAAGTTTTCGAGGCTTGATGGCGAACGAGCTGCGCTTCCGTGTGCGGGTGCCGGCCTTCGGTCAGCCTGGCAAAGTGCTCATTGCCAACTGGACCCTCTAAACCCCACTGCTCGGCCGGCTTGCCCTGCCACTCGCTATGCCCCTGCTGGTCGCGGCTCCAATAGTTCTGCCGCTCCGACGCAAACTCCCGCTCATGGTACGTGCGTACCTGCGAGGCTGAGAGCGGCTTGGAGATGGTCAGCATAGAGAGATTCTATCCCCAACTCAACAGAAGCCTACATATCGTTCTTGACGTGAAGGCCCGCGTTGTATTACGCGCTGTGCGTGCTTCGATAGCCGCAGGAATCAATCAATAGTCAGATAATCGAGTTGACCTGCGCGAACGAATTGCCTCCTACGCTAGGAATTGACCAGAGAGCCACAGCAATTGATGGGCTAAATAAATATTTCTAATCACCGGCTGCCGCGACTTGACTAATTAAGAAATTGCCGCAAAATGAACTCTCCTTTGTGCAGTCTTGTTGTTTCACTTCGAGGAGCTGCCATGGTTCGGTCGAGATGCTTCAGCCTAATTGTCTTTCTTGTGATTAGCCTATCGATGGCCACCACTTCCTTCAGCCAACAGCAGAGTATAGCGTCCGATCAGAGTGGCGATCAGCGCTTTCCCCTGGTGAACTCAAACCACGAACAGGTTGTGAGCTTTTGGACCTCAGAAGGGGGATGGCATAGCGAATTACAGCTCCGCAATAATCTTCGTGACAAATCGTTAGCTATCACCCCGGTATTGAGGAGTGCTACAGGCGAGGAGACGGCGCTACCTTCTGTTACCGTCAACCCTCAGGAGGTACGGACTCTGAACTTGAATGATGCAATCGGTGATAGCGCGCCGCATCTCGCAGGAAGCTATGGTTCGCTGTTACTACGCTACCATTCGCCTTACCTTCAAAACCTCTATGCGGCATTGATGATTCACGATACGGGCCATCCGATTGCGTTCCATATCGATGCAACCGGAAATGAACTCGATGAGTTCGAGGGAGCAAGCCGAGAAGGAATTTGGTGGCTACCATCTGACGAGGTCAAAGATATTCTTATCGTGACGAATGAAGGACGCAGACCTCTGGAAGCAAACCTCACACTTTTCGACGCTCAAGGCAAGGAGAGCACACAGAAGATACAGATCGGAGCCCGTCAAGTGAATAGGTATTCTGTGCGCGAATTGGTCGCTAAAGGGGGACTGTCAGGGCGATACGGCGGGATCCGTGTTCAAGCGCTCTCTCATGCAGGCGCCCTCGATACGCTCCATGCGATTTACGATGAATCTGCAGGTTTCTCAGCGCTTTTGAAGATGTTTGATCATGATCCGAAAGCACCTCTCAGCCAACGTGACTTCGCGCGAACATCGGTGTGGACAATGCGTGCCCCGATGTTGGCATTGAGTGATCCCGATCCTGCATTGAACTTCCCTACGGGAACGCAGCTGAAGCCTCGAATCTTCATCCGAAATACGACCGGGACTGTGGCTACCGTTCGTCTTCAATTTCATTGGAGGAAGGCGGACGTCACCGGGAAGGCAATGGGTCCGACTCTACTTCTGCGACCTTATGAAACCCGCCAAATAGATGTGAGTTCCCTGCAGAGGGACAAAACGTTGCCAAGGGATGCAAATTGGACTTCGGTATATCTTATGACCAACGGACGTCCGGATGAAGTGATGGCAGTTGCCGCAAGCTACGATGAAACACTTCGATATGGTGCGCAGACCCCTTTTTCCGATCAACTCGCACATCAGTGGGAAGGCGGTCAATGGGAATATGATTCCATGCACGATTCGATCATTACAGCTGGCAATGGGGGCACAACACCCACACAGGCTGCATTTACTCTTTTCTACAATCAGGGCCTCGACAAATATGAGCTGGAGCAGACCTTGCAGCCAGACGATCAGATGTGGATTGATGTCGGCAAACTGATTCGTGATCGCGTTCCTGATAAAAATGGCAGAGTCTTACCGACTGACCTGCGGACAGGTTCATACGAATTCCGCGATCTCACCGACGTTGCTGTCGGATCATTATTTGAAGGCAAAGTGATCTACGACAAGACTTTCGGCCATGTGGCCTATGGTTGCGCCGCATGTTGCGCCTACACCGCGGAGTCATTGCTTTACGACCCGTTTTACATACCAATTCTCTCGGGCTTTACCAACGGTGTTCAGGGACGCAATCAGTGCGATACGGGATGGGTCAACATCAGCGGAAGCTTTTACGACTGGTCCACGCAAAACACAGCTATCGCTACGACAACCAAACAAGGGACACATACGGGTGTCGCAGTTGGTGCAACCACATCATTAACGGATGGATATGTAGTGCACACCAATGGCCGTAACGGCTGCTATGAAATTCATGATTCCATGAGTGGTCCTACAAACGTAAACAATGTGCAAATCACGACAGCAGATATTACTCAAAACAAGATTACCGTCGTTTTGCAGTCGAGCGTTGGAGCAACCGGCACACTGGCTGTCCAAGTAACCGGTCCTTCAGCGAGCCAAACAATAAACACTGGGACATCTGCAAGAGGATCTGGCACCTACAATTTCGATTTCGGCCTAAGCTCAATCCCGAATGGCGAATATACGACAGTAAAAGCTACTTGGAATCTTGGTGCGAACACACTCTCGACGACAGCGAGCGATCACTTCAAAGTGCTGGGAGTATACCGCCAAACTGTCTATAACACGCCAGCGGAATCGTCATGCAGTGGTGCCCTCAAGACAATAACAGCTTGGAATCCTAACCCAACTTGTGTAGGAACTGATGCGAACGTGAAATCTGATTTTGATTTTCGTGTAACGGATCCTACGACCGGCACTGGTTCAGGTCACTCGGACAACCTAGGCGATGTATTTCAGGAGCAACTCTGCTCCGTCGGAAGCGGAGACCTAAGACCCCACGTCACAATTACCGGATCACTCGGAACGCTGAACAACTCTACTGTAGCGGTCTGCAAGACTGATCCACTTTACGTCTCTGGCCTTCGACTTCTTATCGTCGGAGAAGGAATAAAAACCGTTACTGACGCATGCAAGGCATGTTGTAACGATCATACACATCTAGACAACTATTCAACAAATACCGCGTGTAATGGTGTTGCCAGTAATCCCAATGCTCTCACAATTCAGCTTTATTGAGGACGATCATGCTCACAAAAATACATATTGCGTCGTCTTCATTCCTGATCCTTCTCCTCTTATGTGTGACCCTTGGTTGTAATGTTGCGCATGGGCAGCCTCGATTTCAGCCGCAGTGGCTGATAGGCACGCCATCATTGACAAAACATGGCGAAACCACCGTGCTCCAACTCCATGTCGTCAATAAAAGTGACGAGAGTTATTTTGATCTAACAGATATCGTGGCGCTGACGACCGTAGACAATATATTTGTCTATCGCAATCGTTTAACGGTGATGGGAAAAGCGAATAACGTGAATGAAGTGATCATCTTCGATTTGTCTACGAAGAGACAAATCGACTCATTCTATTGCTATCAGCCAACCAGAATTAGCGACAGCCTTTTAGTTTATGTGGAGTGGTCACCAAATCACACTCCTGAACGCGTAACGGACGTTGTCCTTATTTACGATTTGGCATTGTCTCCGAACGAAAATCGGCTCGGTAATACCATCACCAACGACAGTGGCCAGACCGATGTCCGCGTTGGGATACCGATCTATCCAGAGAGTAACTTCGTCAGGCGCTCTTATGCTAATGTCGTCGCAGACAACGAGGATGTCACATCCGTAGTGGGACTTTCCTCGTTCATTATGCTCGAGTCAAAGCGTTTGGTGTTTATTTCAGCTACTGGGTCCGGTGATTTCCGCACTCTGCACAATTATCTTGTGGCAATCGACCTATCCAATGGCATAAGGCAGGCTAGGATTAATATCGTCCCCATCCCAAAGAACAACCTGAAGAGGACAGGCGAGAATCCTGAGTTCATCCAGATTTCCCAATTGCAGGCCGAATCGGCACATTCTGTTCGTCTATTGATACCGGAAGCAATCTACGGCGTAAGCGAAATTATAGTACCCATACCATGATGTTGCGATTGTTAGATCGATTGTTAATTGCCACGATCGCAATTGTTCTAGGTTCTCTATCAATAGCGATTTTGGCGCAGACACCAGACATAGCAATCATCAAGTCGTTCCTAACACCGGGGACACATCTGATCGACCTGAATGAGTATGATTCGAAAACCGGGAAAATTAGCGCAAGTCGGCCGGCAGTTCTTCATCTTCAGTTAAGCGCGGGATCCCGAGATATTGCTTACGCCGAAACAGCAGACCTGAGTGGCGGCCATCAACATGTGCTTACGATCAACGTGCTTCGCTTAGACGGAACATCATACCGGAAAATATTCGCGAGGACGTATTTTGACCGTGTGCTGTTTGTTCAGGATTGTAAAACCATTGGATTTCAGTCCATAGAGCTACCTAATGGCAGTGCGGGGTTATTGATAATCACATCTGCAGGAGCAGCATTAGGCGGTGACATAGAGCTCTTTTCATGGAAAGAGGGAGAAGGCTTGATTAACGTTGTACCCCCCAAAGTGGGTGGCGGATATGAATTCCAACCTCTTGGTGGGTCATCAATATCGACCATTAAGGTTTCCTACCGTAGGAGTAGTATTCAGACCAATGTTCCTCCGGCAACCATTCTCACGTGGAATAATGCAAGCTCCTCATTTGTAGTTTCCCAATGAGTAGTCCTTCTTGCGCAAGAAAGGATGCAAACGGCATAGCTTCCAGTAAAGCCTTTCCTTTGCTACTAATTGAATACTCGATCGCGGCTGTGGCGAAGTTTCTGGGTAGGTGTGCTTTGCGCTGGCTAATAGCCATATCGGTCTTGGTAATGAATATCCACGGCTTTACACAGACACAACAGCACATCGAAATGCCGATCGGGCAGAAAGCGTTTGACCCTCAACAGCAAGCAAGAACCACCATGGAATTTCCAGGGCTTCGCGCGATATTCGAGAATGGCGCTCCAGATAACATCAAGAAATTATCTTGTTTATTTGCAGTTATTTACATTATGTTTGTCATCCTGAGCAGAGCGAAGGACCTGCTTTTCTACATGTAGTAAAGGAATGCGTACTACGCAAGCGGAGGAGGCCGATACCCGAACTCGCTCTCAACCGCAGCCGCCACCGCAAGCACAAGCTCATCATCAAAAGGCCGTCCTGCAATCTGCACGCCGATAGGGAGCCCTTCATCCGAGCGCCCCACCGGCACAACCGCAGCAGGCGCAGCCAACAAGTTGAACCATTGCGTATATCGCATCGCATCGAGGTAGCGCACTTCCTGCCCTTCCACCATCCACTTCCGCTCTCCATGACGAAAAGCAGGAATAGAGCACACCGGCAGCAGCAATATGGGAAAATCCTGCATTTCCGCGAGAAGCTGGCCGCGTACCGTATCGCAATCTGACCACGCCTGCAGCAGTGACTCAGCAGTAAGCGGCGACTGAGCATGAGCAATCTCCAGAAAATCCCGAAAGACGGGACTCAGCTCTTTCTCGCGCCCGGAAATCAAAGGCGCATAAAACATTGCTCCACATTGAACAAAAAAGATATGCCACAACCGGCGCGCCTCTTCCAATGACGAGGGCCGAAATGGAGCGACATTGAAACCTTGGCGCTCAAGCGCAGCGGCCGCATCGCGCACCGCCTGCCGCGTCTCCGGCATCACCGGAGTCAGCCCATCATCCTCAAACCAGCCGATGGGAATTTGCTTTGCTTCAGCAATTGAGATATTGCGCATACTCACAGGAGCACCGCTCGGATCTGCCGGATGCCTGCCGGCAACCGTCCGAAACAGCAGGTCCACATCGGCAATGGTGCGCGCCATAGGACCTATAGAGCCAAGAATGGAAAACGGACCAGTACAGGGCGGCAAATGTCCGGCAGATGGAATGCGCCCGGAAGTAGGCTTAAGCGCACAGATGCCGGAAAAATGCGCCGGCTCCCGCACCGATCCGCCGCTGTCACTGCCCAGACCTCCGGCAGATAGCCCAGCAGCAATAGCCGCAGCTTCGCCCCCGCTCGATCCGCCCGCAGTCCGATCCAGTGCCCAGGGATTGTTTGTTCGCCCATAGAGAAAATTGTCCGTCTCATAAGCCATCAGCAGCTCAGGACAATTCGTTGTTCCCAGGATCACCGCCCCAGCGCGGCGCAGACGCGCCACAGCCTCAGCATCCTGCTGCGCAACATCTCCGCGATGCAGCACGCTGCCAATCTCACACCTGTATCCCTGAGTTGCTATTGAAGACTTGACTGTAAGCGGCAAGCCACTCAGAAGCCCATTGTTTACAGCGCGTGCCTGCTCCCGAGCACGTTCCGGATCAAAATCTACCAGAGCATTGAGAACCGGGTTCCATCGTTCGATACGAGCGATGTGCTCATTCACCAGCTCAAGAGGAGAGATTTTCCGCTGCTGTAAGAGGGCCAGCTGTTCGACAGCCGGAAGAAGGGCTGCATTCATAAAGTAAATTTATAAAAAGCAGATGAAGAAGACCATTGCCGTCGTAACAACCTCGCGTGCAGATTACAGCCACCTCTACTGGCCCCTCAAAGACCTGCTGGCACATCCCGATGTCGATCTGAAAATCATCGCGCTGGCCTCGCACCTTTCCCCTGAATTCGGAAACACCGTGCGTGAGATCGAAGCCGATGGCTTTCCTCTCGCGGCAAAGCTGGAATGCCTTCTAAGCTCCGACACCGATATAGGCATGGCCAAGAGCATCGGAGTAGGCGTCCTCTCTCTGGCCGACACGCTGGGTCAGATGCGCCCCGACATTCTCCTGCTCATCGCCGACCGCTACGAGATGCTCGCTCCCGCGTCGGTAGCCCTAGCATTGCGCATTCCCATAGCCCATATCGAAGGAGGCGAGATCAGCGAAGGCGCAATCGACGACGCCGTCCGCAACGCCCTTACCAAAATGAGCCACATTCACTTCACCTCGACCGAGCTGGCCCGCCAGCGCGTCATCAGCATGGGCGAAGAATCCTGGCGCGTTCACCGCGCCGGCGCTCCGTCACTCGATCATCTGCGTCGCAGCCGCCTGCTCACACGCCCTGAACTGGAAGCTCAACTGGGTCTGGACCTGACGCAATCGACAGCCGTAATCGCATACCACCCCGTCACCATTCTTCGCGATACCATCAGCGAAGCCGACGCGTTGTTCGCCGCGCTCGAACAGCTTTCAGCGCAACTCGTCTTCTGCTACCCCAATGCTGACGCCGGAAGCCGCGCTCTGATCGAGCGCACCAATGCATTTCTGAAAACCCGCAACAATGGTCGCGTGTTCACCAACCTTCCGGCCGTAACTTACTGGAGCCTGTTGCAGCATGTGCAACTCATGCTCGGCAACTCCAGCAGCGGCATCATGGAAACCGCCTCATTCGCATTGCCTACCGTGAACATTGGCCTGCGCCAGCAGGGAAGAGAGCGCGCTCCCAATGTCCTCGATGCGGAGCCGACAAAAGACTCCATCCTGAATAGAATCAACGAAGCCCGCAGCGCAGCATTTCAACGCTCCATCCAGGGAATGACAAATCCCTATGGTGACGGCCGCGCCGCAGATCGCATCGTAAAAGTGCTTACTGCAGCCCCGCCTGCGGAACAACTGCTCAGGAAGCGCAGCGCATGAAAGTTCCGCTCTCGCAGCCGGATATTACCGAAGCTGAGATCGAAGCAGTCGTCTCCGTCCTCCGCAGTTCAAGGCTGAGCATCGGTCCAAAACAGGAAGAATTCGAGCAGCAGATGGCCGTATACATCGGTGTTCCCCATGCCATTGCCGTAAGCTCCGGTACCGCCGGACTCCATCTCTGCATCCGTGCTCTTGGCATCAGTAAAGGTGACGAAGTCATCGTCCCGTCCTTCACCTTCATCGCCGCTGCAAACGCTATCCGTTACGAAGGCGCCGTGCCTGTCTTCATCGATATCGAACCGGAAACCCTCAACCTCGACCCCTCCCGCCTCGAAGAAGCTATCACGCCGAAGACCCGCGCTATTCTCGTTGTGCACACCTTCGGCTGTCCGGCAGATATGGACGCAATCCTCGATATAGGCCGCCGCCACCATCTCCTCGTAATTGAAGATGCCTGCGAGGCCATCGGAGCCGAGTATAAAGGCCGGAAGGTCGGCTCCTTCGGAGACGCCGCTGTCTTCGCCTTCTACCCCAACAAGCAAATCACCACCGGCGAAGGCGGCATCGTTGTCACCCCCCATGAGCAAGTCGCGCGCAGCATCCGCGCCCTACGCAATCAGGGTCGCTACGAATCCGACGATTGGTTCCAGCACGACACACTCGGATACAACTACCGCCTCTCCGAAATCAGCTGTGCGCTCGGCTGCGTGCAGTTGCAACGGATCGAAAGCATTCTCGCCCGCCGCGAAGCCGTTGCCCACAAATACGACGAAATACTTCGCAGCCGCAAGGAACTGACCGTCCCGCCTATAGCACTGCATCACAAACGCATCAGCTGGTTCGTCTACGTCATCCGTCTGGCGGCAAATTTTGGCCAACTGCAGCGCGACGCCGTTGTCCAGTTCCTCGCCGCAAAAGGAATCAGTTGCGGTCGCTACTTCGCCCCCATCCACAAACAGCCTGCCTACCGTCACTACAAAGTGAGGCATCCACTCCCTGCAACAGAATCCATAAGCCAGCGCACGATCGCACTCCCGTTCTTTAATGGCCTTGCCGACCCTGACATCGAACAGGTATGCACCTCTCTGATGCGGTCTGTTGAATCGATTTGCCTCGAACGCGAACAAGCCAAAATCTAACCCCGCCATCCTGCTACACTTAACAGTTGCGCCGTGTTTACCCGAATAGCGCCACGCCGCATATTCTGCGAAAATCAAAGGTTGTGGGCAGCGAGGCATACGCCTCCAAAAGCCCCGTGGGAAACGAATTTATGGCTATGAAACTGGCAATTCCCGCCCAGGCGGACTTTACCGAAGAAGTTGCAGAGTGGATTGAGGCTTTCGACCAGATCGTCGTCGATGAGGGCCCCGAGCATGCAGCGGAGCTGATGAATGTTCTGCGTCAACGTGCGCGCGAAGCAGGCATTAATACCCCCGGCGAAATTCGCACTCCATACCTCAATACCATTCCCAAACATGACGAAGTGCCGTACCCGGGCGACCGCCAGATGGAACGCAAGGTCGAGGCTCTCATTCGCTGGAACGCCATGGCGATGGTGCACCACAAAAATAAGAAAGACGCGGGCATCGGCGGCCACATCTCTACATATTCTTCGCTCGCCACGCTTCTTGAAGTCGGCTTCAATCACTTCTTTCACGCCAGGTATGACGAACAGCCCGGCGATTTCATCTACTTTCAGGGCCACGCGTCACCCGGGGTCTACGCCCGCGCCTATCTCGAAGGCCGTTTGACTGACGAGCATCTCAAAAATTTCCGCCATGAACTGCGCGGAGAACCGGGCCTTTCATCCTACCCGCATCCGTGGCTCATGCCCAACTTCTGGCGCTTCCCAACAGTTTCCATGGGCATCGGCCCGCTGAACGCCATCTATCAGGCGCGCTTCATGCGCTATCTGGAAAATCGTAAGCTCATCGAGAAAACACCGCGTAAAGTCTGGGCCTTTGTAGGCGACGGCGAAACGGACGAAGTTGACACCCTCGGCGCCATCACCGTGGCCTCGCGCGAAAAGCTCGATAATCTCATCTTCGTCATCAACTGCAACCTCCAGCGCCTCGATGGCCCCGTGCGCGGCAACAAGCGCATTATCGACGAGCTCGAAGGAGTCTTCCGCGGCGCAGGCTGGAACGTCATCAAGGTCATCTGGGGCTCCGACTGGGACGCCCTCTTCGAGCGTGACCATAAAGGCCTGTTGTTGAAGCGCATGGAAGAGTGCGTCGACGGTGAATACCAGGCCTTCAAAGCCAAAGGCGGCGCTTACATTCGCAAGGAATTCTTCGGCAAATATCCCGAACTCCTCGAACTGGTCGCCGACATGACCGACGAGCAAATCGCCCATCTGCACCGCGGCGGTCACGACCCGGTGAAGATTTACAATGCCTACAAGCGCGCCGTCGAGCATCGCGGCGGCCCCACCGTCATTCTTGCCAAGACCGTCAAGGGCTACGGCATGGGCACTACTGAGGCCCGCAACGCCGCCCATCAGGAAAAAAAGATGACCGACGAAGCCCTCACCACCTTCGTCAAGCGCTTCGATATTCCTGTCCCTGAAGAAGCAGCCAAGCACGGTACGCCCTACAAACCAGCCGATGACGCGCCCGAAATCAAGTATCTCCACGAACGCCGTCAGACACTCGGCGGATACATGCCGCACCGAGAAGTTCCCGGGCTGAATTTCAAAGCCCCCGCGCTCGACTACTTCAGCGAGTGGACTGCCGGCTCCAAAGGCCGCGCTGTCTCCACCACCATGGGCTTCGTCAGCATCCTGCGCCATCTTCTCAAAGACCCCGAAATCGGCAAGCTCATCGTCCCCATCGTCCCCGATGAAGGCCGCACCTTTGGCCTCGAATCCGCCATTCGCCAGGTGGGCATCTACGCCAGCGAAGGCCAGAAGTACAAGCCGCACGATCTCGACATGCTCCTCTACTACCGCGAAGAGCAGGACGGCCAGATTCTCGAAGAGGGAATCACAGAAGCCGGGTCGATGGCCTCCTTCACTGCCGCCGGCACAGCCTATTCCAACTACCGCGTGCCCGCCATCCCTTTCTACATGTATTACTCGATGTTCGGGTTCCAGCGCGTCGGCGACATGATCTGGGCCTTCGCCGATTCGCGTGGCAAGGGCTTCCTCATGGGCGGAACCGCAGGCCGTACCACCATGCTCGGCGAAGGCCTCCAGCACCAGGACGGCCACAGCCACGTCCTCTCCAGCACCGTGCCCACCTGCATTAGCTATGACCCAGCCTATGTCTACGAAATGGCCGTCATCCTGCAGGACGGCATCCGCCGCATGTATCAGGAAAACGAGCAGGTCTTCTACTACATCACCATGTACAACGAAGACTACGCCATGCCCGAAATGCCTCTGGGAGAAGGCGTCCGCGAAGGCATCGTGCGCGGCATCTACAAATTCAAGCCCGCTCTCAAGGGCAAGCCTGACGCGCAGCTCTTCGGCAGCGGCCCCATCCTCAATGAAGCCGTGCGCGCCCAGCAGATTCTCGCCGAAAAATACGGCATCCAGACCGATGTCTGGAGCGTAACCAGCTACAACGAGCTGCGCCGCGAAGCCCTCTCCGTAGAGCGCTGGAACCGCCTCCACCCGGCAGAAGCGGAAAAGACCCCGTACATCGTCCAGGCCCTGAAGGGAACCAAAGGTCCCATCATCGCTGCAACCGACTACATGAAATCCGTCCCAGACCAGCTTGCGCCGTGGCTCACCACGCGACTCGTGACACTTGGCACCGACGGCTTCGGACGCAGTGACAACCGCGAACACCTGCGCGCCCACTTCGAAGTCAACGCCGAATCCATCGTAGCCGCCACGCTTTCAAAGCTCGCCCGCGACGGCAAATTCGACGCGAAAAAAGCCCAGTCCGCCTTCAAGGAGCTGGGCGTAGACACCGAAAAGATAGACGCAGCCAGGGCCTGACGGCTTTGTCTGCGTCATAAAGTTTTTCGCGTTGTTCTCTGTTTTGCTGCCCTGCGCGAAGTTTTTTGATTTGTCGTCGTGAGCGGAGGCGTCAGCGCGCAGTCGAAGAACCTGCTTTTTGCCGGTCAGCAGCAGGAAAAAGGGTGCCCCATCCTTCGCACAGTTTTGCACAAAGATGGGAGAGCACAATCTCACATGTCCAATCTTTATAATTCGATGCTGAGCAACGAAGCGTACAAAATCTCACGACCGCTTTCCGCGAGGCTCATACTGAAAACACTCCTCAAGCCTTACCCCCAGCACCGTGGCGACTTTAAACGCCGTCTCGAGCGAAGGCGAATACCTGTCCTGCTCGATTGCGATCACCGTCTGCCGAGTCACGCCCACCTTATCGGCCAGTTCCTGCTGTGTCATATTCCGCGCTGCCCGAAGTTCTCGAATCTGATTGCGTATCGAGGGCATCAGAGTGCTCTCCGGTAAGTCACTATCTGCGTTGTTGTCTTCGCAATGTCCGAGATCACCAGCATGCCGAAAAAGACGTTCAGGAAATGAAGCCCGACCCAACGGCCTTCAATCGGAAAATGGCCGAGCGCCGCATGAAACCACAACATGCCCAGCCCCAGAATCATCAGCGACGCGAGCGTAAAATACCCCACCCGATACCCCCGCAGCTCAATCAGGCGGTCGCGCTCATCCGTGATACGGTTGCGCGTAAATGCCGCGATGATCGACTGCAGGATAATCTGCAGCACAATAATCGCAAGGATCATGCCGGCGACCCTATTCACCGAGTTCTGCCGGTGCAGAAAGAAATAAGGGCCATACACCGCAAGCTCCGCCACCAGCGAAGCGTAAAGTGACTTCTCGCGGTAAGAAAGACTGGTCGCCATAGCAGCTCGCTCCATGTCAAAAATATTTGACATAGCAAACCATAGCTTCACTTCCAATGAATGTCAAATATTTTTTACATAGATGGGACGCTCTTAACGTGATCTTCTTTTAATTAGTCCCTCAGAGCTTTTCTCGCGGGCAAATCTTTAAAAAATTTGTCATCCTGAACGCAGTGAAGAACCTGCTTTTCTTTGTGTCAGCAAATATTTTGCATAAAAATCGTGTCAGCAACTTCTGTGACAACGCGCTTAGACAGGGAGATAGCTATTTCATGCTTCCGTTTCCAGAGGCCTGCGCACATGGCTCACAAAACGCGGATGCGCCGCCCCATAAATCTGGAAATTATTGCGGGCTTCGGCCAGGCTCAGTTCGCCGTTCACTGTGCCGCGGACAACATCGGCGTCGCTGTCATCCTGTCCATCATCCTGCCACCAGCAGACAGGGCACAGGCCCAGCGAATCCGGAACATCGAGAGTTTTAAAACCGCAGCAGAGACAGCGAACACGCGCAAGTGTATCCATGTAGCTTCAGACGCAATTTTCATTTTGGAGTCGCAGAAAAATTTGAGATGGAGCGTTCAGGGGGCAGGGCACAGATTCCCTTGCGCCCTCGCCTGCCCTGCACCCTGAACGCTGTATCCTACTTCGCCGGCGGCACAAACAGCGCCAGCTTGCACTTCCACGTCACAGACTGTCCCGGCCTCAGCGTAATCATGCCGGTATCCATGCCGTGCCACTCTTTGCCCCACGGGTCGCCGAAGTTGAACTGCTCTTCAATCGCGACAAATTTCTTGTCCGGTGGAGCATAGACCTGCACCGTCTTCATTTCAGGCGATTCACCAATGATATGGATGCCGTATTGCGCAGCCGGATCAGTGAGGCCAACGACGATATTTCCATCAGTGCGTTTCAGATGAGCGAAGTTGTCATCAAGGAACATGTCTTTCAACGGAACGCCGTCAGGCGCATTGAAGTCATACTTTGTGCCTTTAACCGGAAGCAGCTTACCCGTGGGAAAGACATCGTCGTAGTTGTTGACCTGCGCATAGACATCCGCGGGAACATGCAGTCGCGCCTGCGTGCGGTCGCCGCTTGGAAGATTGAAGTATGGATGCCAGCCGATAGACAGCGGCTCATCCTCGTTCCCGACATTCTTCGCGGTGATCGTCGCTTCGACGGCATCGCCACTGAGCGAGATGCTGAAGTTGAGGTCAGTCTGCGACAGCCAGTATCCGCCAAAGTTGCCGGCGTGAATGACGCCCGTAACAGTTTGCCCATCCGACGTGTTCTGCGTCTGCACGTCCTCGGTTTTGCTCGCGAGAATCAGGCCATGGATGGCATGCTTTTCCGCCCCCGGCTTCTTGCCCGACCAGTTCGCGGGCAGCGTAAGAGTCTTGCCCTTCCATTCCGTAGTAATTGTCTTCCCATCCGCCGACAGCTTGCCGCGAATGCGATTCGGATAAGGAACAAGGAACGCGCCCCCAAACGAGAAGCTGGCATTGCCATTCAGATCAGCAGGGCCGCCGTTGAGCTTCGAAGCTGCTTCTTCGAGCGAGGGAGAAGCCAGCACCTCGACTTCGCCTTTGCCGGGAATGTTGGCCGTGATCTGAAAGAGGTTCATGCCGCGACCCGGCAAAACCGTAGCAGAAAGAAACTCCGGCTTGGAGCCGTTCGAGGTTGCCGTGCGTTGCAGCTTCACAATATTTTCTCCGCCAATCTGCGTGACCGCCGCGGGCTGGGCTGGAGTTTCCTGCTGCGGCGGAGCAGGCTTGTTGCACCCCGTGAAAGAAAGCACCGCT
>Ga0209581_1002200_pt1 | contig 19398 bp, 14 predicted proteins | sample Coa_R2_FD_187160 | JGI IMG/M metagenome (GOLD analysis project Ga0209581, IMG submission 187160) | Surface soil microbial communities from Centralia Pennsylvania, which are recovering from an underground coalmine fire - Coalmine... | ecosystem: Environmental > Terrestrial > Soil > Unclassified ...
AGCGAAGAATCCGAGGTGGGCCACGCCGCCCGCCTGGTGAGACCAGATGCTTCGCTCCCGCTCAGCATGACACGCGAGGGGGCCTTTTTTACGGCATGCCATGAAAAAGTGACCGGGACATGTCATTCTGAGCGCAGCGAAGAATCCGAGGTGGGCCACGCCGCACGCCTGGTGAGACCAGATGCTTCGCTCCCGCTCAGCATGACACGCGAGGGGGCCTTTTTTACGGCATGCCGTATGCCATGAAAAAACACGTTCATATGGTTGAGTGGAACCAGGACGCAGACAGGCTGCGTCCTGGCTTGCCTCCCGCATGCTTCACTCCTACTCAGCAGGATGCGGCTCACAGACTCGGACCCGGCGTGTAAACTTGACCAGTTCAGGGCGAAAGTGTTACTCTTTTAAGAGGATCGAAAAGCAGGGCCTTCAGGACGCGCCATACTATTTCGACCTGTGGATGTTTCACGTGAAACATCGATGGTAAAACAGGCCCCGCTTCTGCACACTGTCAATATTTCTGAAAAGCGCGTTGTGAGAATCTTGTGATATGGCTCCGCGACACGGTGATCTATCCGTGACATTGCTCGCATATACTGATTGCGGTGTCCAGGTCACGCCTGCTCGCTTTTCTAAAAGACGGCTTTTCGGATATGTTTCTGGAAGCGATTCGGCCCTTCCAGAGCAAGCACAACAAAGGAGAATTACTGCTATGACCATTCGCGTAGGGATTAATGGATTCGGGCGCATCGGGCGTCAATCGATGAAGGCCATGCTTGAACGCCATCCCCAGGATATTGAAGTCGTCGCCGTGAACGATCTGACCGATACACAGACAAACGCGCACCTGTTGAAATATGACTCCACCTATGGCCGCTTCCCCGGTGAGGTCGAGGCCACCGAAGACACGCTGATCGTCAACGGGCATCCCATCAAGGTGCTGGCGCAGCGAAATCCGGCGGAGATTCCCTGGGGCGACCTCGGCGTCGATATCGTCATCGAATCGACCGGCTTTTTCACCGATGCCGACAGGGCGGCGGCCCACTTGAAGGGCGGCGCGAAAAAAGTCATTATCTCCGCGCCGGCCAAAGGCGAAGACATCACCATCGTGCTGGGCGTCAACGAGCAGATGTACAACCCGGAGAAGCATAATATCATCTCGAACGCTTCCTGCACCACCAACTGCCTGGCCCCGACAGTCAAGGTTCTCAACGACACCTTCGGCATCGAATACGGCCTGATGAACACCATCCACTCCTACACCAACGACCAGCGCATCCTTGACCAGGTTCACAAAGACCTGCGTCGCGCTCGCTCCGCCGGGGCCAATATCATCCCCACCACCACCGGCGCGGCCCGCGCGCTGGCCCTCGTCATTCCCGAACTCAAGGGCCGCTTCGACGGCATGTCCCTGCGCGTCCCCACCATCACCGTCTCCGTCGTCGATTTCGTGGCAACGCTGCGCCAGGGCGTGACCAAAGAGGCCGTCAATGCCGCGTTCAAAGAAGCTGCTGCCGGGGCGCTGAGTGGCATTCTCGACATCACCGAAGAACCTCTCGTCTCCTCGGATTTCCGTGGCGACTCGCACTCCGCCATTGTCGATGGCCTCTCTACAATGGTTGTCGGCAACAACATGGTCAAGGTCATCGCCTGGTATGATAACGAGTGGGGCTATTCCTGCCGCGTGGCTGATCTGACCGACTACATCGGCAAGAAAGGCTTCTAGCCAGGCGGCAGAGAACGGAAGGCGAAAAGCATGAATAAGAAAACCGTTCGCGATATCGATGTCGCGGGCAAACGGGTGCTGATGCGCGTCGATTTCAACGTGCCGCTCGATGCTGAGCGGCACATTACTGACGACACGCGCATCCGTGCCGCTCTGCCCACCATTCAGTACCTGCTCGACCAGGGCGCGGCTATCATCCTCATGTCACATCTGGGCCGACCCGATGGACAGGTCGTCGAAAAGCTGCGCCTCGCCCCGGTTGCCGCGCGCCTGAGCGAGCTGCTGGGCCGCCCGGTGCTGATGGCGAGCGATAGCGTCGGAACCGAAGTGCAGGCGCTGGCGCAGGCCCTGCAACCCGGACAGGTGCTGCTGCTGGAAAATCTACGCTTCCACAGAGAAGAGGAGAAAAACAATCCTGATTTCGCGCGGCAACTGGCCGCGCTGGGCCACGTCTACGTCAACGACGCCTTCGGTACCGCGCACCGCGCCCACGCCTCAACCGAGGGCGTGACACACTACCTGCCGGGGGTCGCGGGCTTCTTGATGGAGAAAGAGATCAACTACCTGGGTGAGGCGCTGGAAAATCCCCGCCATCCCTTCGCGGCCATCATCGGCGGCGCCAAAGTCTCCGATAAGATAGCCGTGCTTGACCGGCTCATCAATATGGTGGACACGCTGCTGATCGGCGGCGGCATGGCCAATACCTTTCTCAAGGCGCAGGGCTACGAAATCGGCGACTCGCTCTATGAGGAGAGCAAACTGGATGTCGCCAGCGACTTGATCCAGCAGGCATACAGGCGCGGCATCGCATTGTTGCTGCCCACCGACGTGGTAATTGCTGATCGCTTCGCGCCCGACGCCAACACCAGAGTAGTTTCCATCGAACACGTCCCGCCCGGCTGGCGCATTCTCGATATCGGCCCGGACACCGTGCAGTGTTTCCGCGACGCGCTTGAGAATGCGGAGACCATCGTCTGGAACGGCACGCTCGGCGTGGCGGAGATGCCCGCCTTTGCGAAAGGCACCAACGCCATCATCGAGATACTGGCCGAACGCACGCGCGAGGGAGCCACCACCATTATCGGCGGCGGCGATTCGGCGGCAGCAGTGGAGCAGGCCGGGGCGGCGGAAGCCATGAGTCATGTCTCAACCGGCGGCGGCGCATCGCTGGAATTCCTGGAAGGGCGCGTGCTGCCCGGCGTCGCCGCCTTACAGGATAAGGAACGGAAGCGATGACTACGCCATCTCGTACCGCCATTATTGCGGGCAACTGGAAAATGCACTATGGCCCGAATGAGGCGTCGCAATTCGCCCTGGAGATCATCCCGCCTCTGGGCAAGCTGACGCAGGAATTCGCGCGCGTGGTCTGCGTCCTCAGTCCGCCCACCATCTCGCTGGAAGCTGTACACGAAGTCATGCAGGCGTTGCTCTTCCCGCGTATCGCCCTGGGCGCGCAAAATATGTTCTACGCCGACAAAGGCGCGTTCACCGGCGAAAACTCGCCCTCGATGGTGCGCGAGCTATGCAGCTACGTCATCCTCGGCCACTCCGAGCGGCGCGCATACTTCTGTGAGACCGACGAACTGGTCAATAAGAAGGTTCATGCCGCGCTCGCCAACCGCCTGCGCCCCATCGTCTGCGTGGGCGAAAAGCTGGAAGAACGCGAGGCCGGACAGACCGAAGCGGTGATTCGCACGCAGGTATATGGCAGCCTGGGCAATCTACCCGCCGAACACGCCCACCAGGTAGTGATCGCCTATGAGCCGGTCTGGGCCATCGGCACGGGCAAGTCCGCCACCGCGCAGGACGCCGCCCTGGTCATCGGCCTGATCCGTCAGTTATTCGGGGAGATGTACGGCACCGGGGCCGCCGACGCCTGCCGCATCCTCTACGGCGGCAGCGTCACCCCGGCCAACATCAGCGAGTTCGTCAGCCTTCCCGACATCGACGGCGCCCTCGTCGGCGGAGCCAGCATCAAACCGGACTTCGTCGACATCCTGCGCAAAACTATCGATGTGATGAAACAACAGGCATGACAGAAGATATGTAACATCTGTACTGTTACAGAGATATTGTGCGGGCGTCGATTGATCGGCGCCTGCGCGATGTTATTTTGCCACAAACAGACAGCGCAACTTCACAGTATCCCCTTCCATCCCCTGCACCTGGACGACCTCCATGACTTTATGCGAACCGTCGCGCTGGCGGGCGAGATGGATGATGATATCGAGGGCCTCGGCGATCTGGCGGTGAATGAGCGGGAGTGGAGCGGCGGGGTCTTCCAGGCGGTAGAGGGTTTCCAGTCGCGCAAGGGCGTCGCGCGGATTTCTGGCGTAGAGCGTGGTCAATGTACCATTGTATCCGGCGTGCTGGGCGCGGAAGAGTTCCGCCGTCTCGTCGCCGCGACATTCGCCCAGGATGAGACGATCAGGGCGCATGTGCAGCGCCGCCAGCAGCAAGTCTCGCGTCGTCACCCCTTCCACGCGCTCTCCGCCGCCTGCCAGGCCCGCGCCCTCTGCCAGCGAGGGCGCGACCAGCGAGACGGCGTGACGCTGGCTCAGGCGCAGTTCGGCGACTTCCTCAACGGTGACGATACGTTCAGAGGTGGGAATACACATAGCCAGGGCATTGAGCAGCGTCGTGCGACCGGAGCCGACGTGGCCGCAGATGACGATATTGCGGCGCTCGCGCACGCAGGCATGCAGGAAAGCTGCCATTGCCTGCGAAAGCGTCCCGTTTGCCACCAGATCATCCAGCCCCAGTGGTCGGCGCGGGCATTTGCGCAGCAGGATGGTCGGCCCGTTCGCCGTCCCCGCTGGCAACACAATCGTGACAAAGGTACCATCCGGCAGGCGAACATGCATCACCGGCCCGGCAGCTTGCTGGTCGTACCCGGCGCGGCGCAGCATATTTTCGATGATGCGCATCATGTGCCGCTCACCGGCAAAGCGCGGCGGTATCTCCTGCATCTGCCCATCCAGCTCAACGTAGAGCAGGCGCGGCCCGGCAGCCAGGATCTCCGTGATCTGCTCATCCTCCAGCAGCACCGTCAGTGGGCCATAGCCCAGCACCTCGTTGACAATGCTCTGCACCAGCAATGTCATCTCGGCCCGCCGACGCAGCAAACCCGGCAGGCCAGGTTCCACGTGTAACAATGCCTGAGCTCGTTTGCGCACCAGCGCGAGCAGCAGCGCCTCCTCTACCGGCTCGTCGTCCTGTTCGCTCTGCAATTGCGCGCGCAGCTCCCGCCAGATACGCTCGCTCAACCGACGCGCCAGCGGCCACAATGGATGCCCCGGCCCGATGTATTGCAGCAAGCGCGGCGCGCTGGCTGCTGATTCCAGCGGTATCGTCTGCTCATCCTCTATGTCCCTCTCCGGCTCCTCCTGTACGCTTGCTGTTGCGGGCGCACGCAGGCGCGTGAATGGCCCGATATCGTTCAGCCATGCATCCTCTTCCGCTTCCTGCTGAACGGAGACCGTTGCCGCCTTTGCAAGCGGTCGCCTCTGCGTTCCTCTTTGATCCTGTTTGAGCATAGTCTTTCTCCGCAATTTCCTATGCTCAGTATAAACGGGCAACAAAAAACAGCGCGCACTGCCCCTAACAGTACACGCTGTTTTTTCTGCTACCGGTTTAGTCCAGGTAGTCCTTCAGTTTGCGGCTGCGGCTTGGGTGGCGCAGCTTGCGCAGAGCTTTGGCCTCGATCTGGCGAATGCGCTCGCGGGTGACGTGGAACTCCTTGCCCACCTCTTCCAGCGTGCGGCTGCGCCCATCGTCCAGGCCGAAGCGCAGTTGCAGCACTTTGCGCTCGCGCTCGGTCAGGCTATCCAGCACGTCCTCAACCTGCTCTTTGAGCAGCTGATGGCTCGCGGCCTCGGCAGGGGCCAGAGCTGTGTGGTCCTCGATGAAGTCGCCGAGATGGCTGTCTTCTTCCTCGCCAATCGGCGTCTCCAGGCTGACCGGCTCCTGGCTGACCTTGATAATCTCGCGCACCTTCTCCGCGCTGATCTCCATCTGCTCGGCGATCTCCTCAGATGTAGGCTCGCGCCCCAGGTCTTGCAGCAAACGACGGCTGATGCGGATCAGGCGGTTAATCGTCTCCACCATATGCACGGGGATACGAATCGTGCGCGCCTGGTCGGCGATGGCGCGCGTAATGGCCTGACGAATCCACCACGTCGCATACGTGCTGAACTTGTAACCCTTCGTGTAGTCGAATTTCTCGACTGCGCGAATCAGGCCGATATTGCCCTCCTGGATCAGATCCAGCAGGCTCATGCCACGCCCAATGTACTTCTTCGCAACACTGACGACGAGACGCAGGTTGGCCTCTGTCAGGCGGCGCTGGGCCTCCTCACCATCCTCAACTATGCGGCGGTTCGGATTCGGCTTCAACTGCTCCGCCTTGCCGCGCTCCATACGCTGCGCCAGCTTCACTTCTTCCTCCGCCGTCAGCAGAGGGACACGACCAATCTCGCGCAGGTACATACGCACGGGATCGTCCAGGCTGCTCTCCAGGTCCGCAACTACAATGCCAAAGCCATCGTGCAGCTCATCTTCCCATTTCTCGTGGGCCATCGACTCAACGTCCATCTCGACCTCCACGTCGACGACGTCTTCAGGGCCCGGCTCCCAGTCTGCAGGTGGCTCCTTGCTTGGATCCAGTGCGTCCATAGGCTCTTCGTCCTGTAGCTTGAACAGATCATCCGTCTCCGGCTCCGCCAGGGCAGTCACAAAGCTACCGCCGGTGGGCGCGAATCCGTGATGACCCATGTCGTCGATATCTACAAAAATTTTCTGGTCTTCTACCAGGGACTCATCAACAGATGTGATATCGAACATTCTCCTGGGTCCCATACTTCCATTATTCCGTACAAAGACACGATCAATCACTTCTTGTTCCTGATTCACCATTCTGGCAACCCCCTTCAGAAAACAGGTCTACGATGAATAACGATAATCAATGAATCTCCTGTTTCCTGCTCCAATCTACTATGAATAATTTCTTCCCTCTCCATCTTCATCCCTCACCCCACTGCCCGCGCTACCACCATCTCCACTTCGCCCGACCACTCCCGCTTCAACACATACAGCCGACCGGCTATGTCTCCGTCCGGTCCTATCCCTGTAAATGTGTCGCCGAGTCTATGGTGCGCAATTGTTGCTGTAACGCGAGCAGCTCGCGCTGGATCTGCCTCGTCGCCTCGGCGTCACCGGCCTTGTTTGCCTCTCTCAAAAGAAAGAGCAGCTCGGTATTCAGTTGTAGGAGGCGCGCTCGCTTGAGCCGGGTGGCGCATTGGACAGCTTCCTTGATCTGCCATGCTCCATCCTGTGAAGCCACCAGTTCAACACTTTTACGCGCCCTTGCCAGCGCCGTTAACAATGCAGCAGGCACGACTTCGTCTACGGGTTGATTTGAGGAGGAAGAGCCACGTTGATAGATTGAGTTGAGAATATGGTACAACTCTCTCGTGTCCGTCCCGGCAAAGTCACCATCGTTTATTATACCACAAACATGCTGACTTATCCCAGGATTTTGCAAGAGTAGCCCGATCAGGTAGTCCTCCCATTTTACTCTATTTATAGCCCTTCTGTCAAGCCCTGCCGGTAAGACTGCCTGTTTTCTCTCCGCCGCGCCTGCCGGACCCGGCTCTTCCTCCTCGCCTCCTGTAATCCAGCCCGACGCGCTCCCAGAAATAGTTCCTGTTCCTCTGTTCCCCGCTCTCGCCCCACCACGCAGCCCGCTTTCATCAAATTCGACCGTGACGGCTGTCTGCCCGCGCTGCCCGCGCAGTATTCTCTGTAATCCATCGTACAGCGTGCGCTCATCAATGCTGATCATCGCGGCCAGCTTCCGTATGTAGGCGTCTCGTTTGATGCGGTCGCTGATCATGCCAATGACTGGCAGTAAGCGGCGTGCCGCCTCCGTCTGTCCGCCCGGTTGCTTGAGATCCAAACCCATCGTCTTCGCCACAAAATAGTAATCGATGAGCGGTAGCGGATGTGACACGGCGTAGAACCAGGCTGAATAATCGCGACGGATAAATTCATCCGGGTCCTCTCCGGCTGGCAGTTGCAATACGTTGATCTCCGCGTCTACCTGCTCTTCCAGCCGAATCATGCCGCGCGGCTCGTGATGCCTGCGTCCGTTGCCATTGTTTGTCGCGGCCAGCGGCACCGGTACAACCGTGCGATCAAAGCCCTTTAAGGCTTCCTGAATGCCGTGTTCGGTCGCGCTGGCTCCGGCGGCGTCCGGGTCCAGCGCCAGCGTTACCTGGCGGGTCAGTTTTTTCAATTGTGCAATGTGCTTCTCGGTGATTGCGCTGCCAATGCAGGCAACCGTCTGCTTTGTCCCGTACTGGTGCGCGATGAGCGCGTCTACATACCCTTCCACTATAACAACTTGACCCGCCGTTTTTATTGCATCTCTGGCCATATCCAGTGCATACAACACCGTGTTTTTTTCGAATAATACTGTTTGTGGCGAGTTCAAATACTTCGGCGAGCCGTCTCCCAGCGCGCGCCCGCCAAAGCCGATCACGCGCCCGCGTATATCGCGGATAGGAAAGATGAGACGATTGCGAAAGTAATCATAGACGCCACCACCACTGCCATCTTCGCCCCGTTCTCGCTCCCGCGCCAGGCCGCCGCTCACCAGTTCACGCTCCGTATAGCCCTGCGCCAGCAGATAGCGGCACAGGCCATCCCAATGGTTGGGCGCGTAGCCCAGACCAAAGGCGACCACCGTTTCAGTCGAGATACCCCGGCTCTGTACATACGCTCTGGCGTCCGCCGCCTCCTTCGAGCGCAGGAGCATCTGGTGAAACCAGAGCAGCGCGTCCTCGTTCAGCTTGCGTAGCCGCTCCTTTGCCGCGCTGGCCTCCCGCAGTTCCTCCCGGTCGCCGCCCTGCTCCTCCTCGAGCGGCACCCCCGCCTTCTCCGCCAGGTACAGCAGGGCATCGTGAAATTCCAGCCCCTGCTGCTTCTGCACGAAGGTGAAAATGTCGCCGCCCTCGTGACAGCCGAAGCAATGCCACGTCTGCGAGTCCGCGAACACGTAGAACGAGGGGGTACGCTCGTTGTGAAACGGGCAAAGCCCCTTCAACGACTTCCCCGATTTTTGCAGGGCAACGACTGCGCCGATCTCTTCCACCACATCCAGTTTTGCCTTGACCGTCTCGATAATGGATGGCATGCCTGTTTACAACCTTTTTATCTACCGGCTGCTTCGTTTGTCCTACACCACATATAACGAGCAATATTCAAGAAAGTCGCGCCTCTATCCATAAGTATAAGACGTTCTGGTGATAACTCCGCAAAAATTCGGAAAAATGAACCAGAGGTACCATCATCTACTACGAAACAACCGGCCACCAGGATACATTCGCTGCCTCCCGACTTATCCACATATCCACAGCCTCTAATTACTATGATTCTCTTTATTTTAAGAGATATATAGAACCGCCGTAGCAGTAGGGGCTGTGGATATGTGGATAAGCTGGCGGCGCCTGTTGCTTTTCACGATCTGATCTCGCCTCTCAAGCCACTTCTTACCCTGTGGATAAGTTATCCACCGCGCAAAGAGCGGTGGACGAACTGTGGATAAGCGGTCGTTTGCGGTGGATAAACATGGGGATAACTTTTCACTTTTTTCTGCTCCCCTGACGGCTGTGGATAAGTTATCCCCATGTCGTGTGGATAATTCTGCCAGCTTATCCACTATCCACAGTGGCGGTGGATAACTTGTCCACAGGAAATGTGGATAAAGGAGATGAGCAAAACATGGCCTGCGCACTTTTGCACATTCCAGTATAGTTGTCCACATTTCTGTCCTATTTATCCACCTTCGCGCCTCTTTCTTTGTTCTCAATGGGTCGTTCCCTTTCCTTTTTTCACGGCACGTTTCCCAGTCCCTCCCATATCTTATAAAGAATGTGGATAGCTTCCCCCTGGGAGCCGCCCTGTGCGCGCCTGTCTGCCTACTTGTTCTGTGGATACTGTGGAAAAGTTATCCACATTTTCTGTGGATAACTCATATCAAGTATGCTTTGATAGCACTCATATCATTGTTCGCCTGCCGTAATGTGGATAACTTATCCACAATTCCTGTGGATAAGTGCCTTCTCTGCCGATTGCTTTGTGGAAAGTGTGGAAAAGTTATCCACAATTTTTGTGGATAAGTGGGAAAACAATGATATGATCCGAATCATGTCACATTCCGGTGTGGAAAGTGTGGAAAAGTTATCCACAATTCCTGTGGATAAACGCAAACGTGATATGATAACGCTCATGTTATGTGTGGATACTGTGGAAAGTGTGGATAACTTATCCACATTTTCTGTGGATAAGTGGCGGGCAATGCTGCTATGATTCGGCTCATAGCAAAGTATGGGCCTGGCATTGTGGAAAAGTTATCCACAACTGATGTGGATAACTGACGGGAGCCGGAAAAAAGTGGATAAAATCACCGAGTTATCCACACTCATTGTGGATAACTCGGTGATTTTCTGTGTAGAAGTAGCTCTTATCTCATCCTCAGGCGGAGAGTGCCTGAAGCTGATACTGGCTGCCTGTGTGGGCCAGTATACTGTAAATTCGTAAAAGCTCGCCGACGCTCACTGCGTATGAGATGGCATGCGCTGCATTGTAGGGGGCATCTCCTTCGTGGGCGGCGGCGACCATGCCCAGCATACCCTCTTGCATCACTTTCTGGAAGGGAACGAGTACCTGCAGCCCTTTGCGCCAGAGATACTCCTGGAACAGCCGTTTCCTGTCCGTGCCTGTTCCGCTTATGTTCCCGCCATGCTCCAGCTTTTCTGCCTCCGCCTGCTGGCTGTAGACATGCAGCAAGGCGTCGATGTAAGGTCCGAGCAGCCAGGGCCAGGCGCAGCCCTGATAGAGAGCCTGCGAGTCTTCTGAGAGGGAGCCGCGATAGGCTACGTCGTGTGGGGCCAGGGTACGCAGACCGTAGGGAGTGAGCAGGTGTTTCGTTATCTGCTCAAAAACGTTGTTTCGATAGGGCGTGTCCAGGACGGGATAGCGCAGGGAGATTGCCAGCAGCTGGTTGGGCCGTAATGCTGCGTCATCCCCGCTCGGGCCGTCTACGACATCATAGAGATAGGCGCCGTCAGCATACCAGAAACGCTGCTGGAAGCTCTCTTTGCAGCGTGCAGCCTGCGCCTCATAAGCGGAAGCGTGGTGTCCCGCGCACCGGTGCGACCATTCATGCATGAGCGAGAGCGCGTTGTACCAGAGTGCGTTGATCTCGACCGGCTTTCCGGCACGCGGCGTGACCGGCTGGCCGTCGGCGTAACCGTTCATCCATGTCAACGCCTTACCCGGCTGCTGCGCCTGGAGCAGGCCATCCGCGTCTACCCTGATCCCGTTGCCGGTTCCCTGCATATACCACTGGACGCTGTCGACCAGCGATTGATAGACCTGATCGAGTAGCTCATAGTGGCGGGTCACGCGCAGGTAGGCATCAAGGGCAGAGAAGTACCAGAGCGTGGCGTCTGCGTTGCCATAGTCGCTCTCGCGCGGAGATTGCCCCGGCGGCGGGAGCCTGTCCGGTAGCAAGCCCTGGTGGAAGAAGCGCGCGACGCTACGCAGGATTTGCGCGGCCTCCCTGTAACGACCTGCCGCCAGCGTTAGCCCCGGCAGCGCGATCAGCGTTTCTCGCGTGTTGCACTGCATCTCGTAATAGCTGGAGAGGAGCCGCGAGACATATTCGGGTTCTGCGAAAAACAGGGGGAAATTTCCGGCGCGCGAGGGAGAGCGATGGCTGACCAGGAAGTGGTCTCCTGCCTGCAAGAACAGTTTCAGATACTCTTCCCCGCTCATGGTACCGCTATGGCTGCCCGTCGTTGTTTCCAGCGGGAGAGTCGGCAGTTTGTGCGCAACCTCTCCACCTTCTCCGAAGTAGCGTTGCGGCTGAATCAGGCTGCGCCGCTGCTCCACGCTGCGCCGGTAGGAGAGGTTCAACTGCTTCTGGTTAAGCGGGATCGAAGAGACTTCTTCCGCCGTGACAACGATGGTCAGTGCAGACTCTTCGTCGGGCCAGAGTGTGGCGCGAATCACCCCCGGCAGGTAGAGGTCATCCTGGGAAGGTCGCCCGGCTGCCTCATCGTGCCTGCGCAGGAAGTGCCAGTACCAGACGCCGGTGGGGATGAAGGTCGCCCCGCTTTCCGGCGCGCCGACGACAAAGATGTGGTAGGGGTATGCCTCCGGCGTGGCGCGGATGGTACAGGCCGCGACCCCCTCCGGCAGCGCCAGCCGGTCGAAGCCGAACTTGTCCGCGTCCACCTGCTCCTGCTGCTCCCGGTGGACATACAGCTGAAAGTGCCAGTCGTCGCTGCCATGCTGCGGTTGCTCGTATGAGCGGTATGCCGCGAAGGGCAGCAGTTTGAGTGTCAGCGGGCGCTGCGCCGCCTCCGCGTAGCCGTGATGGCGTCCAATGCCTGCGCGTATACCCCCTTGCCAGGTAAATGGTTCCTCTGCAATGGCGTTGCGCAGCACGCGATATTGAATACAGGTGGTGTTCTGACCGCGCGGCATCCAGATACGCTTTTCCAGCAGAATGCCATCGATGCCGCCGATGCGATAGGTGAATATCGGAAAGCCTTCTTCAAGGCTGAAGCTCTCAAGGTGAACAAAGCCACTTGGATTGAGCGTACCGTCGCGGTATTCGTTGGTGCCGAGATAGTAGGTACGCTCATCGAAGAGTACCTCTTCGTCTATCTTTGCCAGCAACAGGTACGGCGTTTCTGTCTTATATGATGAGGCAACCAGCAGGCCATGCTGCATGCGCGTGAGAACACCCGCGACCGTTCCCGCTGCATATCCTCCCACACCGTTGCTGACGAGCCATTCCCGCGCGATGGTTTCGTTTAGATCACAACATACGTTGCGATCAAATACTATAGGCATGGCAGTCCCTCCGACCCTCGAATATTGATGCGCAACTACAGGTAGACAACAAGACAGGACAGGGCAAAACAGGACAAAATACGATCAGACGGCTTTGTTGCTCTGTTTTTTCTGAAATACCCGTATACAGTGTACCATAACCTCGCACGCTGTGACACAATAATTTTCACTGATTCCGCACATTGTGATAAGATTGTTAGGTGCTGGTAAATCTCTTTTCCCGGCTGTTTTTGTGCGTTGCCTGTCACTTTTCCACACCATTCTCTGCTCGTGATAGACTGAGGGAAAAGGACGTAGTTTCTGGTAGAGTCGTTGTGTTTTGCTAGCTGCCATACTTTTAAGGAGGTAATTGTGTACTCTTTCTTCGTGACACGCCGTCGGGCGGGTCTCTTATTTTGCGGGACCTTACTTGTGCTGGCTATGCTGGTAGCCGCCTGCGGGAACAGTGGAACTACGAGCGGCAGCGGGAATACCCCGACAGCCAATCCACAGACGCCGACTGTTACGCCCCCCAATGACCTGCTCACTCCCGGTACCCTGACCGTCGGCAGTGATACTACCTATCCCCCACAGGAGTATATCGATACCACTACCGGTCAGCCCGCCGGTTTTGACATCGATCTCATCACTGCCATTGCCCGGCGTATGGGCTTGCAGGTGCATATTGTCTCAACAGGCTTCAACACCATCATCGATAGCCTGCTCGCCAAACGCTTCGATGTGGTGATCTCCGCCGTGACCATTAACGCAGATCGTGAGAAGAAGGTCGATTTTGTACCCTACTTCAACGCCGGGGAGTCGTTGCTGGTGCAGAAGGGCAACCCTCATAACATCAAGGGCGTCTCCGATCTGTGCGGTCTTGCGGTTGGCGTGCAGAACGGCACGGTTGAACAGACCGATCTGCAAACCGCCGATAAAAACTGTAAAGCGGCGGGCAAGCCCGGTATCAATATGACCGTCCTGCAGGATCAGACCGCCGTTGTGCAGTTGCTGGCCACCAACCGCGTCGTCGCTACCTACCAGGACTCGCCGGTCACCGACTATTACATCAAGCAGAACCCTGGTCAGTTCGAGGTTGGCGGCTCCGTCGTCAACGCCGCCCCGGAAGGTATCGTCATTCGCAAGGGCGATACCTCCATGTTCAATGCCGTCAAGGCCGCTTTTGACTCCCTGAAGGCAGATGGCACCTACACCAAACTCATCGACAAGTGGGGCCTCACCAGCGAAGCTATCTCTCTAATCGACCGCCGCACGCAGGCCGTTGCCTGAACAACAGCCAGAGAGGGAAAGGAGCGGGATCAGAAAGATTGCTTTCTGATCCCGCTCCTCCCTTTTCCCTCTCTGGCTGTTGTCTTTTTTGCGAATCGAATGTATAGTATGGAAAAATGGCAGCACAGTTTACAAGGAGGCAGCCCGTGTTTCGCTGGGATATCTTCTGGCACTTTTTATTTTCCGGCTTCTTTCTGCAAGCCGCGTGGACAACGCTCTGGATCTCTGTGGTGGCACAGACTGCTGGCGTCATCATCGGCCTGTTTCTCGCTTTGATGAATATGTCGCGCTACCGCTTTCTTTCCTGGCCCTCTCGCGCCTATATCTGGTTCTTTCGCGGCAGCCCCCTGCTCGTGCAGATTCTCATCCTTTTTAACGGTCTGCCCAGAATTTCATCCAGCCTGCTCTTCGCCCCTGTTGCCTGCGTTCTCATCGCCTTTTCGCTGAACGAAGGGGCGTACATGGCGGAGATTGTGCGCGCCGGAATCACTTCCGTTGACGCCGGGCAGATGGAGGCGGCGAAGTCACTGGGGATGACCTATCCGCTGGCAATGCGCCGTATCGTCCTGCCGCAGGCCGCGCGCGTCATCATCCCGCCGCTCGGCAACGAGTTCAATAATATGCTCAAAACCACCTCTCTTGCCTCTGTTATCGGTGTCTACGAACTCACCGGCAGCGCCGAAATCTTTGGCGCGCCCACCTTCAGCACCTTTGAACTCCTGCTTGTCGCCACCGTTTACTATCTCGTTCTCACCTCCCTCTGGGGCTATATCCAGTCCTGGATTGAGAACCGTATCAATCCCTATCGTGAGCGGAAAGAAGACCTGGTCGAGCAGAAGAGCTGGACGCGGCGCATGATCGGTTTTGGCGGCTCTGGCTCCAAAGGCGCCGGTACGCTGGTCAGCGGTCGCTAAACTTCTGAGGAGGCTTCTATGGATAGACAACTGGCAAACAGGAATGATATTGATAGCGGCACTGATATGGTGCGTGCCGAAAAGATTGTCAAACGTTTTGGCAACTTGCTGGTTCTCAACGGCGTTGACCTGTTCGTCAAGGCGGGGCAGGTCGTCGTCATCATCGGCCCCAGCGGCTCTGGCAAAACGACCTTGCTGCGCTGTATCAATCACCTTGAGAAAATCGATAGCGGGCGCATTTACGTGCAGGGGCAGCTGGTGGGTTACCGCGAGGTCAACGGGCGCATCGTCGAGGATAGCGAGGCCAATATTGCCCGTATGCGTTCGCAGATCGGCTTCGTCTTCCAGCGTTTCAATCTTTTTCCCCACATGACTGTCCTGGAAAACGTCATTGAGGCCCCCATTCACGTCCTGCACCATTCCAGAAGCGATGCAATTGAGACCGCCATGCTTCTGCTCTCCAAAGTTGGCCTGGAGGAGAAAGCCAACGCTTACCCGCACAAGCTCTCTGGCGGCCAGCAGCAGCGTGTCGCCATTGCTCGCGCCCTCGCCATGAACCCGAAGCTCATGCTCTTCGACGAGGCCACCTCCGCCCTCGATCCCGAACTGGTGGGCGAGGTCCTTAAAGTTATGCGTCAGCTTGCCGAGGAAGGGATGACGATGGTCGTTGTCACGCACGAAATGGGCTTTGCCCGCGAAGTCGCCGACCATGTCATTTTTATGGACAAAGCCTCCATTGTTGAACAGGGGCCGCCTGAGCAGATTTTCGACCATCCCGAAAACGAGCGCACGCGCAACTTCCTGCGCATGATTTTATAAGTCAGGAGATAGTAAGGAGAAAGGGGAACTGGTGGCCCTGCCCCACCCTGTTCTTTTTCTCTGCCGGGCGCTGGGGCAGCGTGAAATGGGGGTTGGAGTCGAGCAGGTGGACAAAGGCGCGCACCACCGCCGGGTCGAAGCTGCTGCCTGACCCCTGTACGATGCGTTCGCGCGCTGCCTCCTGTAACAGCGGCGCCTTGTACGGGCGCTGCGAGGTCAATACATCGTAGACATCCGCCACGCTCAGCAGGCGTGCGCTCAGCGGAATCTCTTCCCCGCGCAGCCCGACGGGATAGCCATGCCCATCCCACGCCTCGTGGTGGTAGAGAACCGTTTCCACGTAGAACGGGTGGACATCGCAGCCGATCAGGATACGCGCCCCGATGGTCGGATGCCGTTGCATCGTGCGTCGCTCTTCTTCCGAAAGCGCCGCCGACTTATTCAAAATATCATTGGCTATCCAGGTCTTACCCAGGTCATGCACCAGCGCCGCCAGGGCAAGGTCGCGTGCATCCCTCCTGCTCCATCCCACGTAGCGCGCCAGTCGCTGCACATAGTTCGCCACGCGCCGCGAATGTTCATAGGTCACGATATCGCGCTCCTGGATGCTCTGCGCGAAGGAGAGCAACACCTGCCGGTTCTCTCGCTCCTTCTCAAAATGCGCTACCACCGCGCACCTCCGCATCTGTTCTCTGGCCGGTTTCTCATCACAGCTTCTTTGCCTCCACCGGGCCGCCCCCATTTTCTGTTGAGCCTGTCACTACAATAGACGATTATAAAGGACCCTTTTTCCAGTAGACATGAGGTTATACGGAACGTTTCGGTCTGCTTCCGCCTTATCTTACCAGTTCTCCTCGTTGTTTGTCTACTTGCACCCTTTCAGTCGGTACTTTTGTAGGTGTCGATCATGCATGCGCTATGCCGATACCTGTTTGATATACGTTCTATGCATCGGCTTTGTTCTCTTTTCCCCACCCTATTCCCCAAATAGTCCCTCTTTTGTCCTTATTCATTTTGCATTCTGCCGGTTTGTGATAGACTTGACCTGGGTGAGTCTGGGAAGTTTGCAGGGGAGAAGAGAACCGGGGAACGCCGGGCTTTTTCTGGCAGAGAACATGAAGCGGGTGGAGACGAATGATGCAGAGAGATGACGCTATACATGAAGAGGAGTCGCACGCGGCTGAGCGCGCGGCTGACATGCCGGGTGTAAACACAAACGCCCAGGCAGACGAGAACGAGCAGGCGGGCGCAGAGCAACCGTCACGTGCCGATGATATCCTTACCATTGTTTTTACCGCCGACAACCATCTTGGTTCTGTCGCCTTTGGCGTGCCGCCGCAGAAACGCGAGCAGCGCGCGCAACGCCTGCGCCGCGCCTTCCAGCAGGCAACGGACTTCGCCATCGGCCAGGGCGTTGACTTTTTCATCCAGGGTGGCGATCTCTTCGATACCCCTACCCCTGATGAACGAGACCGCAGCTTCGTCGCCGAGCGGCTGGCGCAGCTCAAACAGGCCAACATCCGCGTCTTCGCCGTCGGCGGCTTTCATGACACACCGCTGGCCGCCGATAGCCAGCAGCTCGCGCCGCAACAGAGTTACGCCCGCCTGGGCGCCCTGCACTATTTTGCCCCGGCAGGCTCCTCCACGCAGAGCCTCGAGCCGCTCTTTCTCACCATTCGGGGTATGCTCGTCGGCATTGCCGGGCTTGGGGCTATGACCGGCGACCCCCTCGCCCATCTCAAAGTCAACCCTCGTATCGAGCGTGCCGCAATTTCCCTGCTCATTTTGCATGCTCCCATCGAAGGCACTGCTTCCGGTTCCCATGCCTGGCCACTGGTCAGCCAGAGCAGTATCGAAAACCAGCATGCTTTTCGCTATATCCTGGCCGGCTATTCCCATCGCTTCGAGCATCGTCGTTCTGGCAAGCGGGAACTCATCATTGCCGGCGCCACCCAGCATATCGATTTCTCCCGCGAGGACGAAAGCGACGATCTACAGGCCCCCGGCTTCGTCTTTCTGGGTATCGCCCCTGACGGCCTGCGCTGGTGCAAGCATATTGCCGTCGATTCCCTGCGCCTGCGCCGTCTTGTCATCGAAGCCCCCGACCTCTGGGCGCAACCGGGTACCACTCCCACCGAGGGCATCCTTGACCGCCTGCGCCCGCTCGGCAGCCCCGATACCCTCCTGCAACTCTGCCTGCAGGGCGAATTGACGCGCCACCAGTACCACCAGCTCGACCTGAACCAGATCCGCCGCTATGGCGAGCAACACTGCTTCGCCCTCGCCATCGACGATAGCCGTCTCTCTCTTCTTCCCGACCATGCCGACTCTCCGGGAGCGCCACAACGCCTCTCTCCGCGTCAGGAGCTGCTCTCACTCGTCGAAGAAGAGATTGCCGCCAGTCGCGACGAACAGGAAAAACGCGCCTTACAGATCACAAAAGAAGAACTCCTGATCGCCCTTGATGAGGTCAAAGGAAGGTCCCTATGATTATCTTAAAGCATATTACCATCCAGCGTTTCCGGCTTTTACGTGAAGTTTCACTCCGTTTTCCCCAGCGTGGCAGCATTCTGATCGCCGGGCAGAACGAATCCGGCAAATCCGCCCTGGTCGAAAGCATCTATTTCGCCCTTTACGGCCAGCCACTTGCTTCCACCCGCCTGGATGACCTCATCCTTTACGGCGCGTCTGACGCCAGCGTTACCCTTATCCTCTCTGTTGGCTCGACCGAAATCACGGTGACGCGCACCCTGGAGCGCAACAACAGCGACCGCGAGCGCCGCGACGCCCGACAGAGCGTGCGCTTGCTTGTGCAAAAGCCCGGCATGCCAGAGGAAGAAGCTATTACCAGCCTGAGTGCCGCCAACCGCCGCATCATCCACGAACTCGGCGGCCTCGATGCCGAATGTCTGCGCAACTCCTGCCTGCTCGAGCAAAAAGGGCTTGCCCGCCTGGAGCAGTTGCCCGGTCGCGCCCGCGAAGACACCCTGCGCAAACTGCTTGGCCTCGAAAGCCTGCTGCTCCTCAGCTCCCAGTTTACCGTCACTCCTCGCGACGAACTCCTCCTGCACCAGGCCCGCGACCGCTTCGCCCTCGCCCAGGCCCAGGCCAGCATTCCTGAAGCCAGCGCCCGCCTTGCCGATTGCGAAGCCGCCCTCGATGCCGTCACCCTCCTCGACGAACTTGCCGAGATTGACCAGCAAGAGGAAGAGGCCACCGAACAATTGCTCACCCTTGAACATATCCGCAGTACGCGCGGCGAACTCAAAGCTCGTCAGCAGCGCGTTGCCACCCTGCGCAAGGCCGAAGCCACCCTGGGCGACATCATCGCTGCCTATGAGGCTATGGCCCAGGCCCGCCGCGATCTGCCCGAATTTGACCGCCAGCTTGCCGAACTGGAGCGCCGCGAGCGCGAAGAACTGCCCGCCCTCGAACAGCGCGTCGCCGACCTCGCCGATCTCACCCGCTCTTTCGGCACCCTCGAGCGCATGTCCAACGATTTGCTCTCCTCCATTCACGCCCTCAAAGAGCTTGAACAGGAAGCTGGCGCCTACCATACTCTGCAAAGTACCCTGGCCTCCCTGCAGGAGCAGATCAGCGCCACCTTCCAGCAGGAAGAGCAGTTGCAGCAGCAGATCAGCGAACTACAGGAGCAGCACCGCGCCGCTCGCCCCGCGCTGGAGGAACGCCTGCGCCGCCTTCATAGCCTTGCCGAACAACAGGCCGCCTTGCAACAGAACGCGCAGC
>Ga0209581_1002204_pt1 | contig 19348 bp, 15 predicted proteins | sample Coa_R2_FD_187160 | JGI IMG/M metagenome (GOLD analysis project Ga0209581, IMG submission 187160) | Surface soil microbial communities from Centralia Pennsylvania, which are recovering from an underground coalmine fire - Coalmine... | ecosystem: Environmental > Terrestrial > Soil > Unclassified ...
TCCAATGCCAATGCAATGGGGCCACTCGGCAGCTTTGACGGCCCTCATCGCAACATCACCATCGGTACCAACGATCAGTTGCAGGAACCGCAAGATTACCTGCCGGTCGTCGTCAAGACGGTCAACGGAACGATCATTCGTCTCACCGATATCGCCAGTGTCCGCCCCGGCGTGCGCAACAGCCGCGCCGCCGGCTGGTTCAACAGGGACCCTTCCGTCCTGCTGATCATCACCAAGCAGGGCAACGCCAATGTGCTCGATACGGTCGACCGCATCTACGACTTGCTGCCGCAACTCAAGCAGTGGGTCCCTGCCGGCGTGAAGATCTCGGTGCTGGCGGACCGCACGCAGACCATTCGCGCCAGCGTCGAAGACATGCAGCTTACGATCGCCGCCACCATCATCCTGGTGATGCTGGTGGTCTTCCTGTTCTTGCGCCGCGCCGCGCCGACCGCCGCCGCGGGGGTCACCGTGCCGCTGGCGCTTGCCGGCACCTGCGCGGCGATGTGGGCGGCCGGATTCTCCATCGACAATCTCTCGCTCATGGCCTTGGCGGTGAGCGTCGGCTTTGTCGTAGACGACGCCATCGTCATGATCGAGAACGTGTTCCGCAACCTCGAGCGCGGGCACAAGCCGCTGCGCGCGACGCTTATGGGAGCGCGGCAGATCGGCTTCACCGTGATTTCGATCTCTGTGTCGCTGATCGCCGCCTTCATCCCGCTGCTGCTGATGGGCGGCTTGGTCGGGCGGCTGTTCCGCGAGTTTTCGGTTACGCTCGCCTTCGCCATCACCGTATCGACCGTGGTCTCGCTGTCGGTGACGCCGATGATCTGCGCCTATTTCGTCCGTCAGCCGCCGAGCAACGACGCCACCTGGCTCGATCGCGCGGTGGAATACGTCGTTTCGCGCATGGTGCGCTTCTATGACCGCACGCTCTATAGCGTGCTCGACCATCGCTGGCTGACACTCGTCGTCTTCATTGCGACCATCGCGCTGACTGTTGGATTCTACATCCGCACGCCCAAGGGCTATTTCCCCCAAGACGACACCGGCTTGATCTTCGGCGCCACCGAGGCGTCCGCCGACATCTCCTTCGATGCGATGAAGGCGTTGCAGCTCAAGGCCATGGATGTGGTGCTGGCCGATCCCGCCGTCGCCGGCCTCGGTTCCTCGGTCGGCGCGTCCTATTTCAACGCTTCGGTCAATCACGGCCGCATGTTTATCAGCTTGAAGCCGCCAAACCAGCGCAACTACGTCAGCACGCAGGCGATCGTCGCGAGGCTGCGCAATCGGCTCAACCAGATTCCCGGCATCCGCGTTTTCATGGTGCCGGCGCAGGACCTGCGCGTCGGCGGCCGACAGAGCAGCTCGCAATATCAGTTCACGCTGTGGTCGAGCGACATCGACACACTGCAGACCTGGGTGCCGCGCGTGCTCGAGCGCGTCAAGCAGATCCCAGGCATCGTCGACGTGACCACCGACCGCGACCAGGGCGGCTTGCAGGCGAACGTCGAGATCGACCGGCAGGCGGCGGCGCACTATGGTGTCAGCATCCAGAACATCGACAGCGCGCTCAACGACGCGTTCTCGCAGCGGCAGGTGTCCACCATTTACGGCTCGCGCAACCAGTATCACGTCGTTCTCGAGGTCGAGCAGAAGAACGCGCGCGATCCCAACGACATCAGCCAGATTTACGTCGCCGGACGCGACAATACGCAGGTGCCGCTTTCGGCGGTTGCGCATGTGACCCGAGGCATCTCGCCTTTGGTCGTCAACCATCAGGGCCAATTCCCCTCCGTCACCATCACCTACAATCTGGCACCCGGGACCACGATCGAAGCCGGCACGGCGGCGATTTCGCAGGCGGTCGCCGGCATGCACGTCCCCGATTCGATCCACACGGACTTTGCCGGCGACGTGCTCGCCTATCAGCGCGCCGTCGGCGCCCAATCGGTGCTGCTGATCGCCGCGCTGGTCGCCGTCTACATTGTCCTCGGCGTACTCTACGAGAGCCTGGCACATCCGCTGACCATCATTTCCACGCTGCCGTCCGCCGGCCTCGGCGCGCTACTGGCGCTGAATCTCTTCCACACCGACCTGACCGTGATCGCCTTTATCGGCATCATTCTGCTGATCGGCATCGTGAAGAAGAACGGCATCATGATGGTGGATTTCGCGCTGGAGGGCGAGCGCCGGCGCGGGCTGGCGCCGCGGCAGGCCATCCACGAAGCCTGCATGGAGCGCTTCCGGCCCATTCTGATGACGACCTTGGCCGCCATGCTCGGCGCGGCGCCCCTGGTGATCGCGAGCGGCCCGGGCTCGGAGCTGCGGCGGCCGCTCGGCATCACGATCATCGGCGGCCTGCTAGTGTCGCAGGTGCTCACGCTCTACACGACGCCGGTGATCTATCTGCTGCTCGACCGCCTGCACCGCAAATGGGGCGGCGCCATGCCGAGCTTCGTGCGGCGCCGCCCTCCGCCCTCGCCGAGCATTCAGCCGGCGGAATAATCTCAGCAGTGTGACAAAGCTGCCGGAGAGCGCAGGCGGCCGGTCACACTCCCAAATATCGGTGCTGCACATCCTTTGCCGCCGCCAACGCTGCGGAAATGCCGGACCACACGACGCGGCCGCGCTCGATGAGGACGTGGCGGTCGGCGATGCGCAAAAGCGCGCCGATATTCTTGTCGATCACGACAATCGCCAGGCCTGACGCCTTCAGGCGCGCGAGGCAGCGCCAGATCTCGGCGCGGATCAGGGGCGCGAGGCCTTCGGTTGCCTCATCCAGGATGAGGAGACGCGGATTGGTCATCAGCGCGCGGCCGATTGCCAGCATCTGCTGTTCGCCGCCGGAGAGCTGGTTGCCCATGCTGGCTGCACGCTCGGCGAGACGGGGGAACAGGTCGTAGACGGCATCCAATGTCCATGGCGCGCCGTCGCGAACGACCGCGGTCGCCAGCAAGTTTTCGCGCACGGTGAGATTGGGAAAAATCTGCCGGCCTTCCGGCACCAAGCCTATGCCCAGCTTGGCGACCCGGTAGGAGGGCAGCCCGCGGATTTCCGTGCCGGCAAAGCGGATGCTTCCGCCACGCGCGCGAGTCAAGCCCATGATCGAGCGCACGGTGGTGGTCTTACCCATGCCATTGCGCCCCATCAGCGTCACCATCTCGCCCGGCGCGACGGTGAACGAAACGCCGAACAGGACCTGCGAGAGCCCGTAGCAGGTTTCGATGCCGTCCAGGGCCAGCACCGACTCAGCCATGCCCGGCCTCCTGCTCGCCGAGATAGGCCTCGCGCACCTGCGCGTTGGCGCGGATCGCAGACGGGGCGCCGGAGGCGATCACCCGCCCATAGACGAGCACAGTCACGCGGTCGGCAAGCGCAAACACGGCTTCCATGTCGTGCTCGACAAGCAGAATAGTCAGCTCAGCCTTCAGCGCGCGCAGCATCGTGACCATGCGCGCGGACTCTTCCGGTCCCAGCCCGGCCATGGGCTCGTCGAGCAGCAGCATGCGCGGCTTGCCGGCGAGTGCCATGGCCAACTCCAGCAGGCGGTGCTCACCGTGACTAAGTCCGGCGGCGCGCTCGTAAGCACGCTCGGCAAGGCCGACGCGCTCGAGCGCGCCTTGCGCCGGTTCGCGCAGTTCGCTCTCGCCGCGCGCATTGCGCCAGAAGCGGAAAGAATGGCCGGCCTGCGCCTGCACCGCCAGCGCCACATTGTCGAGCACGCTCAAATCGAGGAACAGCGATGTCACCTGAAACGAGCGCGCCAGTCCGAGCTGACTGCGTCGATACATCGGCAGCCCCGAAATATCCTCGCCAGAAAAACGGATGCGGCCGGAGTCGGGCGCGAGTTGACCGGCGAGCTGCGCGATCAGCGTGGTCTTTCCTGCGCCGTTCGGACCGATCACCGCGTGCAGCTCGCCCGACGCGATCGCCAGCGTTACATCGTCAGTGGCGACGATGCCGCCGAAGCGCTTGGCCAGGTTTTCGATTTGTAGCAGCGCGCTCATGCTCGAACCTTAGCCATGATCTTGAGGCGCAGGCTCAAGGACGCGAGCAGCCCGTCGATGCCTCCGCGCGCAAACAGTACAACCAGCAACAGCAACGGACCGAGAATGATTTGCCAGTACTCGGTGATGCCGGAGAGCGCTTCCTCAAGAACCAGAAGCGCGACAGCGCCGAACACCGGCCCAGCGACCGAGCCCATCCCGCCGAGCACCACCATGATGATGAGGTCGCCCGAGCGCGTCCAATACATCATCGCCGGCGAAACGAAGTCGGTATGGTTGGCAAGCAGTGCGCCGGCGAGGCCGCAAAGCGTGCCGGCAATGACGAAGCAGACCAACCTGTAACGATAGGTCGGAAAGCCGATCGCCCGCATGCGCGTGTCGTTGGAGCGCGCACCTTGGATCACCAAGCCGAAACGCGAATTCACCAGCCGCCAGACAAGGTACAACGAGGCGAACAGCAAGACGAGACAGACGTAATAGAACTGCGTCTTGTCGGTCAGATTGAGTGGCGCGAAGAACTGGCTGCGCTTCTGAATGGTCAGCCCATCGTCGCCGCCGTAACGCGCGAGACCGGCGACCACGTAATAGGCCATTTGCGCAAAGGCGAGCGTGATCATGATGAAATAGACGCCGCGCGTGCGCAGCGACAGAGCGCCGATAACCAAGGCAAACAGCGCAGAAGCCGCAAGCGCCACCGGCCACTGCACAAAGCCCGAGTTGATGTGCTCGAAAGCGAGGATCCCCACGGCATAGCCGCCGATGCCGAGGTAGACGGCGTGGCCGAAGCTCATCATGCCGCCGAAACCGAGGATCAGATTGAGGCTGACTGCCGCCAGCGCCAGGATAACGATGCGGGTGAACAGCGTCAGCAGAAAGAGATTGTGCGTGAGAGCGGCATAAACCGGCAGCAGCGCCAGCGCGGTCAGCAGGGCCGCGAGCACGATGTTGCGCAGATCGAGGCGCGCGTTCATTTGCTGCTCGCCGAGAACAAGCCTTCCGGCTTCACCACCAGGACCACCGCCATCAACAAATAAATCAACATCGACGACAACGCCGGCCCGGCGGTTGCCGCTGCATTGGGCGACAGCATCACGCGCATGAGGTCGGGCAGATAGGAGCGGCCGAGCGTATCGACGACACCGACGAAAAGCGCGGCGATGAAAGCGCCGCGAATGGAGCCGATGCCGCCGATCACGGTGATGACGAAGGCGAGAATAATGATGTTCTCGCCCATGCCGATCTGCACGGTAAGGATCGGTGCCTGCATCAGACCGGCGAGCCCCGCCAGCGCCGCGCCGAGGCCGAAGACCAAAGTAAAGAGCAGCTTGATGTTGACGCCGAGTGCGCCGGCCATCTCGCGGTTGGACGCGCCGGCGCGAATCAGCATGCCGATGCGCGTGCGCATCACCAGGAGATAAAGCGACACGGCAACGGCGAGGCTGACGACGATGATGGAGAATTTATAGGCGGAGTAGTCGAAGCCCGGTAGGACCGTCACCGAGGTGTTGAGCCACCACGGCAGCGGCAGCGACAGGCCCTCGGGCCCCCAGACCAGCCGCACCAACTCGTCGAAGAACAGGATGAGCCCGAAGGTGCCGAGCACATGATCGAGGTGGTCGCGGCCGTAGAGCCGCCGCATGACCACCACTTCCACCGCCATGCCGACGAGCAGCGTTGCCGCCAGCGCAAGCACCGCCCCGAGAACGAAGCTGCCGGTCCACGCGGCGAAGGTGGCGGCGAAATAGGCGCCGACCATGTAGAGCGAGCCGTGCGCCAGGTTGACCAGATCCATGATGCCGAACACCAGCGTCAGTCCCGCCGCCAACAGAAACAGCAGCAGACCGAACTGGACGCCGTTGAGGCATTGTTCGATGAATAGCGTCATGGCTCAGCCGAAAAACAAGACGGCAGAAACGCCTCGGCGTCCCTGCCGTCTTTTGTCGCATCGAGATCGGATCACTTCATCGGGCACTTGTCGTGGAAGCGATCCTGGTCGTCCTTCACGATGGTGGCGACCGTCTTCAGCACATAATTGCCTTGCGCATCCTTGACCGCTTCCTGCAGGTAGAAGTTCTGGATCGGGATGTGGTTGTTGCCGAATTTGAAGTTGCCGCGCACCGACTTGAAATCCGCCTTCTCCAGCGCCTTCTGCACGGCCGCCTTGTCGTTCAGATTGCCCTTGGTGGCGGCGACCGCCGAGGCGATCAGATTGGCCGCGTCATAGGTCTGGGCACCGTAGAACGATGGCCGCGCGCCGTTGTACTTCTTGATGTAGTCGGAAACGTATTTCTTGTTCGCGGCGTTCGGCAGATCGTTCACCCACTCCTGGGCGCCCGGTACGCCGAGCGCGAGGTCCTTTTGCAAGGGCAGCGTGGTCTCGTCGATGGTGAACGCCTGGTAGAGCGGGATTTTGCCTTTGAGCCCCGCTTGGGCGTATTGCGACAAAAACTGCACGCCCGCTTTGCCCGGGTAAAACACGAAGATTGCGTCGGGATTGGCGGCTTTCGCCTTCGCAAGCTCGGCGGAGAAGTCGAGCTGCGACGGCCAGGTCGTCAGCTCCTGCCCGACCACCTTCCCTTTGAAGGTCGACGCGACGCCCGCCAGCATGTCCTTGCCGGCCGCGTAGTTCGGGCCGATCAGAAAGACGCTCTTCACCCCCTTCTGATTCATGTAGACGCCCATGGCCTGCGGCGTCTGATCGTTCTGCCACGACGTCGAGAAGATGTACGGCGAGCACTGCTCGCCGGCGATCTGGTGCGGGCCGGCATTCGAGGTGATCAGAAAGGTCTTCGAGTCGACCGCAGACTTGATGGAGGCGAGCAGCACGTTCGACCAAATGTAGCCGACGATGAAGTCCACGTGATCGGATTCGATCAGCTTGTCGGTCTTCTGCTTACCGGTTTCCGGCTTGAAGCCGTCATCTTCATAGATGACTTCGACCGGCAGGCCACCCATCTTGCGACCCATGTGGTCAAGCGCCAGCTCGAACGAGTTGCGCATGTCGTTGCCGATCACCGAAACCGGGCCGCTGAAGGTCGAGATAAATCCGATTTTGACGCTCTTTTGTTGGGCAGCGGCCGGAGCGGCGGCCAGCAACACGGCGGCACCTGCCGCCACTAACGCTTTACGCATAATGTCCTCCCCCGGAGCCGATTTCCGGCCCGCTTTGTGATGGCCTAAGTTTAGCGGCAAGGGCGAGCGAAGGTCCACCCGCCCGAAACCCCGCCGCCGTGGCGATTGACCGCCGCCATGGGCTGTCTGCACTGTAGCACGGCCAAGTTCCCATTTCGCAGCGAGAAACATAATTTCCGATGTCCAAAGCGCTGAGCAAATCCTACGACGGCATTGTGATCGGCGCCGGCCATCATGGGCTGATCCTCGGCAGCTATTTGGCCCGTGCCGGGCTGAAGATTCTGCTGGTGGAGCGGCGGCTCACTTATGGGGGCGGATTGTGCACACGCGAGGTGACCCTGCCCGGCTTCTACCACAACCTGCACTCAATCAATCACTTCCACGTCAGCGAGACGCCCTGGTTCAAGGATCTCAGCCTCGACGAGCGCGTGACCTACATCACCCCCCGCTACGAGTTCGGACAGGCGCACGGTGATGGCACGGCGCTGGTGCTCGGGCGCAATCTCGAAGAATCGGTCGCCAACATTGCACGTTTTTCGAAAAAAGACGCGCAGACTTTCCGCGACTGGAACCGCAAGGCGGAGGCGATTACCCGCGACATCTTCCTGCCCGAGCGCTACGCCGAGCCGTTGCCGAAAGCCGAACGCGAGGCGCTGCTGTCGCGTACCGCGCTGGGACGCGAATTTCTCGATGTTTCCAATCGGCAGCCGCTCGACGTCGTGCGCGAGCTGTTCGAGAACGAGCATGTCCGGCTGCTGTTCCTGTTCAAAGTATCCCTGTTCGGAACCTGGCTCGTCGACACCTTGTCGAAAACCTCACCCATGGGTTCGGTGATCCGCGCCTTCGATCTGGAAAGCGGTTATCAGCTTTGTCAGGGTGGCTCATTCAATCTCGCACGCGGGCTGATGGAGGCGTTCATCGCCGCCGGCGGCACTTACCAGCCCCAGGTCGACATCGCGCGTGTCCTTATCGAGAACGGCAAAGCCACGGGCATCGAACTTGCCGACGGCCGCACCGTGCGTGCCCGTCAGTTCGTTGCCTCGACGCTCGACGTGCACCAAACATTCGAGAAGCTCGTCGGCCGCGAGCAGCTCCCTCACGCGTTCCTGAGCAAACTCGACGGTTTCCAATACACGAAGTGGAGCCTGTTCGGACTGCATCTCGCACTGAACGAGAGTCCGCGTTTTTCAGCGGAAAAATTCGACCCCAACATCAATCGCACGCTGAAATGGTCGATCGGCGCCGAAACGATGGAGGACCTGTTCTCCGCGCACCAGGACGTGATGGCGGGACGCGTGCCCAAGATCGTACAGTTCGGCTCAGGGCCCCTGAGCCTCATCGATCCCACGCAGGCGCCGCCCAGCAAGCACACCACCTATTGCTGGCATGTAATGCCGCTCGATCCGGATACAGGCGGGAAAGCGTACGAGCGCTGGAAGGAGGAGTTCGCCGACAGAATCATCGAGTGTTTCGCGCGCTATTGTCCGAACATGACGGCGAAGAACATCCTCGGGCGTTACATCTATACCGGGCGCGAATACGTGCAGGAAATGATCAACATGCGCGGGGGCGACATTTTCATGGGCGCCTTCAATGCCGAGCAGGTGATGTACAACCATTTCGGCTACCGGTCGCCAATTCCGAATCTGTATAACGCGGGCTCCGCCGGCCACCCGGGCGGCGCCATCTCCGGCGGCGCCGGCTACATTACGGCCGGCATCGTCGCCCGCGATCTCGGCGTCAAGCCCTGGTGGAAGCCTCGCGATGCGCGCGCGGCACTCGAGACATTGCCGCAGCGGGAGCGTGCCGCGTGAACGATCTCGACAGTATCGTGTTTCCTGGCCTGAAACACCGCGTCGTCATCATTACAGGCGCCGGACAAGGTATCGGGCGCGTTTTTGCCAAAGCGTTTGCAAAAGCCGGTGCCCGCGCCGTGATCGCCGAGATTAACGGGACGAAAGCTGCGGCGGTGGCCAAGGAGATCATGGACGGCGGCGGGGAGGCGCTCGCCGTCACCACGGACGTTGCCGACGAGGCTTCGATCAAAGAAATGGCCGATATCGTCGAAGGCGAATACGGTCGCATCGACGCGCTCATCAATAACGCGGGCATTTTCTCGACCCTGGAGATGCGGCCGTTCGATCAAATTCCCGTCGACGAATGGGAGCGCGTGCTGCGCGTCAACCTGACCGGCCCATTCCTCTGCACCCGTGCCGTGCTCCCGGCGATGCGTCGCGCCAAGTGGGGCCGCATCATCAACATCGCCTCCGGCGCCGTGCGTCTCGGACGGCCCAACTACCTGCACTACATTGCAACCAAATCGGCGCTGATGGGCATGAGCCTGTCGATGGCGCGCGAGCTCGGACCCGACAACATCACCGTCAACGCCATCTTGCCGGGCGCGACCTTCACGGAGATCGAGCGCAAGACTGTGACCCCCGAGCAGAAGCAGCGCATCATCGCCATGCAATGCGTGCCGCGCGCGGAAGTGCCGGAGGACTTGGTCGGCGCAGCGCTGTTCCTGGCGTCGGAGGCCTCAGCCTTCGTCACTGGACAAAGCATCAATCTCGACGGCGGGGTGACCTGGTCATGACGCCCACCGTCGCCATCATCGCCGCCGGCAACATGGGCGCCGGCGTCGGCAAGCGCCTCACCGACAACGGCGTCACCGTGCTTACCTCGCTGGCCGGACGCAGCGCCGCAAGCGAAAAACGCGCGCGCGAAGCCGGCATGCGCGCGGTCGACGATCGTGGGCTCATGGAAGCCGATTTCCTGCTCTCCATCGTGCCGCCGGGGGAAGCCTTGGCGCTGGCGCGCCGCTTTGCGCCCGCGCTGACCGCCGCCAACAGGAAGCCGACCTACGTCGAATGCAATGCGGTGAGCCCGCAGACCATGCTCACCATAGCCAAAGTGATCGCTCCGACCGGCGCACCCTTCGTCGCCGCCGGCATCATCGGGCCTCCGCCCAAACCAGGATCGACCAACACAAAATTCTACGCGTCTGGCTCCGGCGCGGGCACCTTCGCCAAGCTCAACGACTTCGGCCTTGTCGTGCGCGTCCTCGGCGACGAACTTACAGCAGCGCATGCGCTGAAAATGTCGTATGCAGGCATCACCAAAGGCTTCACCGCGCTCGGCGCCGCTATGATGCTTGCGGCGGCGCGCGAGGGCGCGGCGGACGCGCTCAAGGCCGAACTTGGCGAAAGCCAGCAGGCGCTGCTCGCGTGGCTGACGCGGCAAACGCCAAACATGTATGCCAAAGCCTATCGCTGGGTGGCGGAGCTGGATGAAATCGCTTCTTTTGTCGGCGAGGCGCACGCCGAGCACGCGATGCTTGCCGCTGCCGCGCGGCTTTATGAGCGCATCGCCATGGACTTTGCGGCCGACAAAGAGGAAATCGCCGCGCTGGATGCGTTCCTGAAAGCATCGGAACAGCCCTTGCGTTGACTTCGCGGAACCGAGATCGTTAGCATGCAAGCGATCTTGGGAGGTCGAGCGTGTGAAGCCCGCACCGTTTGTCCGTCACGTGCCGAAAACGGTCGACGAGGCGGTAACAATTCTGGGCGAGGTCGCAGGCCAAGACGGCCGCGTGCTGGCGGGCGGGCAGAGCCTGGTGCCGATCATGGCCTTCCGCCTCGCCAAGCCCGCGCATCTGGTAGACATCAACGAGATTGCCGAACTCGACCACATCGCCAGCGATGGCAAGACGCTGAGCATCGGCGCGCGCGTCCGCCACGCCGCCTTTCACAAGGCGGTGGTTGCCGGCCCGCTGGGCGCACTGCTCGCGCAGGTGGCGCGGCACATCGCGCATTACCCAATCCGCATGCGCGGCACGTTCTGCGGCAGCATTGCGCACGCCGATCCCGCATCGGAATGGTGCCTGGCGGCCGCAACGCTTGACGCCACGGTGGTGGCAAGGAGCACACGCGGCGAGCGACAGATCGCGGCTAAGGATTTCTTCGCCGGCATCATGACGACGGCACTCGCCGAGGACGAGCTGCTGACCCATGTGCGCATTCCAATTCCACCCCAAGACACCCGGTTTGGCTTCAACGAGTTCAACCGGCGCGCCGGCGATTTCGCAATGGCTGCCTCATTGGCCGCCTACCGGGTGCAAAACGGCAAGATTGCCGATGCGCGCGTCGGCGTCGGCGGTGCCGAGCCTTTCCCGCGTCGCCTTGCCGAGGCCGAGGCTGCGCTCAACGGCCACGTGCCCGGCGATAAGGCGTTCCGTGCGGCCGCCGAGGCGGCGGCACAGGCCGTCGAAGCAATGGAAGATCATCAGACCACTGCGGAATATCGGCGCGACCTGGTGCGAGCGGTAGTGCGCCGCGCCTTGGAGCAGGCCGCCTCATGACGGCGCACACCAAGGGCTCGGGCCTGAAATGGGTCGGCCGCGCCATCCGTCGACTTGAGGACCCGGCCCTTGTTCGGGGCCATGGCCGTTTTACCCATGATATGCCAGCGGCGTATTGGGTGCGTTTTGTGCGCAGTCCCGTGGCGGCAGGGACGATCAAAAGCCTCGAACGTCCGGACGGCGGCATGGTTTTCACCGCGGCCGACCTCAAAGGCGTCAAGCCGATCCTGCCGATGCTGCACAAGTTCGGTTACAAGCCGATCGGTCAGCCGGTGCTCGCGGACGGCGTCGTGCGCTTCGTCGGCGAGCCGATTGCGGCCGTGGCGGCGGCGAGCGCAGGCGAGGCTGAAGACATCGCCGACGAAATTGTGCTGGAGATCGCAGAAACGAAGCCAGTAATCGACGCGCGCGACGCGCTGAAACCCGGCGCAGCGCAAATCCATGCACAGGTGCCCGGGAATGTCATTCTTGACGGCCGGTTCAAGAGCGACGGCTTCGATGCCGCATGGAACGGCGCGTATCGCGTCGTCAAACTGGATGCACGCTCGCGCCGCCAGAACGCGACGCCGATCGAGGCGCGCGGCGGTCACGCGGCCTATGACCGCTTAACCGGACGTGTCGCGCTCATCTGCACGACCCAGATGCCGCACCTGACGCGCACCGCAATCTGCGACCTGCTCGGCTTCCCAGAATCGGACTTGCGCGTGATCGCACCCGATGTCGGCGGCGGCTTCGGGCAGAAGATGTCGCTTGCTGCCGAATACGTCGTGCTTGTGTGGCTGGCGCGCAGACTGAAAAGCTCCGTCGCCTGGATCGAGGACCGCCGCGAGAACCTGATTGCCGCCTTCCACGCGCGCGACCAGTACATCGCGCTTGAAGGTGCCTTCGACCAAGATGCGCGATTGATCGCCCTGAAGGCCGACGTTGTTGCCAATGTGGGCGCTTATTCCTGCTTTCCGACGACCTGCGGGGTCGAACCATTGATGGCGATGGCGGAAATCCCTGGCCCCTACGACGTTCGGCACTACCAGTGTCACGCCCGTGGCGTGCTCACCAACACTTGCACCATGGCCCCGTATCGCGGCGTCTCGCGGCCGGTCATCACCTTCGCGCTGGAGCGGCTGATGGACAAGGCGGCACGTGCGTTCGGCATCGATCCGGTGGAAACGCGCAGGCGCAATCTCGTGGCCAAGTTTCCCTACAAGACAGCCGTCGGCCTCGAATACGACGAGGCGAGTTACAAGCAGACGCTCGATCTAGCGGTGAAGAAGATCGACCTCCCCGCTTTCCGCAAACGCCAGCGCGAGGCGCGCGCGAACGGTCGATATCTCGGCATCGGATTTTCCACGTTCTGTGAGCGCACCGGATACGGCAGCCCGGCCTTCGCCGCACGTGGGATGGAAATCACGCCGGGCTGGGAAACGGTGATCGTCTCGGTCGATCCCTCCGGCTTTGTCGAGGCGCGCATCGGCTCATCGCCGCATGGACAGGGCCTGCGCACCACGCTTGCACAGATCATCGCCGATGAGCTCGGCATCCCGCCTGAGATGATCAAGGTCGTGCACGGCGACACCGACCGTGCGCCCTATGGCTGGGGCACCTTTGCCAGCCGCTCGCTGGTGATCGCCGGCGGCGCTACGCTTATCGCCGCACGTAAGATTCGCGCCAAACTGATCAAGATGGCAAGCACAATGCTGGAAGCTGCCGAAGTCGACATCGTGCTGGAGAACGGCGAGGCCAAGGTTGCCGGCACCGATCGTGCGGTCAGCATCGGTAAAATGGCGCGCGCGGCCTATACGCAAACGCACAAGTTTGGCGCGATCGAACCGGGCATCAGCGAGACGGCGCACTACGATCCGCCGGGCACGTTCTCCAATGCCTGCCATGTGGCAATCGTCGACGTCGATATCGAAACCGGAAAGGTCACGGTCGAGAGATTCCTGGTGGCAGAAGACGCCGGCAAGATCATCAACCCGATGATTGCCGACGGGCAGGTCCACGGCGGCGTCGCGCAGGGCATCGGCAACGCGTTGTTTGAGGAGATCGTGTACGACGAGCAAGGCGCACCGCTAACCGCCACGCTTGCCGACTACCTGCCGCCGACGGCGCACGAGATCCCGCCGATCGAGTTGCACCACCTGGAAACGCCGAGCCCCAATTCGATCACCAAGGCTAAGGGTCTCGGCGAAGGCGGCGCTATCGGCGCGCCGGCCGCGATCATTAACGCCATCAACGATGCGCTTTCGTCGTTCGAAGCGGAGATCGACGAAATACCAGCGACGCCGCAGCGTATACGCGCCGCACTGCGGACGAGGGGAAAAGCTGCATGAGCGCGAAAATAGACATTACCTTGACCATTAACGGCCGCGCGCACCCAATCAGTGTCGAACCACGGCGTACGCTTGCCGACGCCATCCGGGAGGATTGCGGGCAAACCGGCACGCATATCGGCTGCGAGCACGGTGTTTGCGGGGCGTGCACAGTTCTGGTCGATAACGAGCCGGTGCGTTCATGCCTGATGTTCGCGGTGCAGGCCGCCGGCAAAGAAATCCGCACCGTCGAGGGCCTCGCCGACGGCGATAAGCTGCATCCAGTGCAGCAGGCCTTCATGGATCACCATGGGCTGCAGTGCGGTTTCTGCACGCCCGGCTTCCTGATGCTGGCGGTCGGCGTGCTCGAGCGCGAGCCGGACATTTCCGACGCCGACCTGCTCGACGTACTCGCCTCCAATCTCTGCCGCTGCACCGGTTATCAGAACATCATCAAAGCCGTGCGCGCCGCGGCGGCGCAAATGCGCGGACGATGAGGGCGCTCATATCTTTCCGTTCGTCCACGCGAAGGCGCGGACCCAGAGTAATAAATCGGCTTTGCCGCCGGAGCCTGGATTTCCGCTTGCGCGGGAATGAACGGCTTTAGCATCGGCGCCGGCCATGTCTGAGACCAAAGCGAAATACATCGGCCGCTCTGTTCCGCGGCTGGAAGATCGCCCGCTGCTGCTCGGCCAAGCGCGTTTTGCCGCCGACATAAATTTTCCGGGTCAATGGCACATGCGGGTGGTGCGGTCGCCCGTGGCGCACGGGGCAATCGATGCAATCGATGCGACTGCCGCGCTCGCATTGCCCGGCGTGCACGCGGTGTGGACCTTCGCCGACATCGCGCATATTCCGCCGATCGGCTTCCGCCTCACCGGACTGACCGCGCTCGAGCCCTACCGCCAGTTCGCGCTCGCCTCCGACACGGTCCGCTATGTCGGCGAGCCGATAGCCGCTGTGTTCGCCGACGACGCCTATATCGCCGAGGACGCCGCCGACCTCGTTGGCCTCGACATCAGGCCATTGCCGGCCATTGTCGACGCCACGGCACCGCCCGGCCCCTTCGATGACGTCCGTAGCACAGAGCCGACGGTGATCGAGAAAAGCGCCGGCGACATCGACGCGGCGTTTAGCAAGGCCGCTGGCGTCGTCGAGCTCGCGCTGTCGATCGGCCGCCACAGCGGCGTGCCGCTGGAGACGCGCGGCGCCATCGCACGTTACGAGGAGCCCACCGGCACACTGGAAATGTACGGAGCGGCCAAGGTGCCGCACTGGAATCGCGATCGGCTCGCTCTCATGCTGGGGCTAAAGCCTGACCGCGTTCAGCTCTTCGAAGGCCATGTCGGCGGCGGCTTCGGCATTCGCGGCGAAATGTACCCGGAGGATGTCCTGGTCTGCGCTGCCGCACTGAAATTCCGTAAGCCGATCAAATGGACCGAAGACCGCCGCGAGCACCTGATCGCCGCCAATCATTCGCGCCAGCAACATCATAGAATAAGAGCGGCCATCGACGCCGACGGCGTAATCCTCGGCATCGAGGACGAATTCTTTCATGATAATGGCGCTTATGCGCGAACACATGCGGCGACAGTGCCCGACCTCGCCGCCGCTATGTTGCCGGGCCCTTATCGCGTGCCTGCCTACCGCGCGCGCGGCCACTTTCGTCTCACCAACAAAACACCATGCGGCACCTACCGCTCGCCCGGCCGCTACGAAACAACCTTTGTACGCGAGCGGCTGATCGATGCCATTGCCGCGAGAACCGGCATCGACCCGATCGACGTGCGGCGGCGCAACTTCATCGACAAAACCGCCATGCCCTATGCGCGCGGCTTCGGCACGCTCGGCACCGACATCGTCTACGACTCGGGTGACTACGCCAAATTGACCGAGACGCTGCTCAAGGCCGCCGACTGGACGGCGATGAAGCGCGACTGCGCGCGCAGGCGCAGCGTCGGCGAAAAGGCCGGCTGCGGCTTCGCCATCTTCGTGGAAAAGAGCGGGCTCGGGCCGTTCGACAAGGTGCGCATCGATGTTGCGGCGGATGGCGCGGTCGAGGTGATCACAGGCGTCGCCTCGCTCGGCCAAGGCGTGGAAACGGTCATCGCCCAAATCGCCGCCGACAGGCTCGGCATCGATTATGCACGCATCAAGGTCACGCATGGGCAGACGAACCGCATCGACAAGGGACTCGGCGCCTTTGCCTCGCGCGTCACCGTGATGTGCGGCGAGGCGACTCGCATGGCCGCCGTAAAGCTGCGCGAGCAGGTTCTCACCGCCGCCGCCGAACTGATGCAGACGGCATCGACGGCGCTTGATATCGCCGGTGGCGAGATCGTACGCACGGACAAGACCGGGCCGTCAATGACACTCGCCACGCTTGCGCAGCAGACTGGCGGCTTCACCGCCGAGGCCGAATTTACGTCGAGCCATATGGTTTACCCCTACGGCGCGCACGTGGTGCAGCTCAAAATCGACGTCGATACCGGCGGCGTGACGATCGAGCGATATCTGATCGCTTACGACATCGGCCGCGCGGTCAACCCGATGCTGGTGGAAGGCCAGATCGCCGGCGGCATGGTGCAGGGCTTAGGCGGCGCCCTCTACGAGGAATTCCTCTACAGCGAGACCGGCGAGCCGCTCTCCGTGACTTTTGCGGACTATCTGATGCCGACGGCCCGCGAAGTGCCGGAATTGAAAATTCTCGTCACCGAGGACGCCCCCTCCCCGCTCAACACTTATGGCCTCAAGGGCGCCGGCGAAGGCGGAATCACGCCAGTCGGCGCCGCTATCGCCTCGGCCATCGACGACGCGGTGCAAAGACCGGGCGCGGTCACGCAGCTGCCGATCACACCTCAACGGCTGAAGGCATTGATGCAGACGCGCTGATACCGTGCGCGTGGCGATCTCAAATTGGAATGGCCGCGCCTTGCACCGTCAGTGCACGATGGCGGCGAGCGCGGTCGTGACGCCCAAGACGAACAGCGAGAGGTAGCCGACCCAGTAGAGCACCATGGCTTCGCTGCCTTTGAGCATGGGCCTGCCGGCATTGATGCGCGACCATTCGTAAATGGCCATGACGGAAGCGACCGCAAGCATCATAGCCGCTGCAGCGGCAAGGCCGAGCTTGTCCACGTTCAAGCGGGCCAACTGGTCAGCAAGATGGTGACGCCGAGCACAGCGCTGATCATCGCGGCCAATGCGTAAACTTGGCCGACGATCCAATTGCGCAGCCACGGCACGCAATCCTGGCCTTGCGCCGGACGCGCCACCCAGATCATTGCCGCGCAAAACAGGATCAGCCCGCCGCCGACCAATAAAGCTATGTAGGCCATGCGTCTTATCTCCCTCGACGAGGACAAACGTGGCCAATACCGGCTCCTAAAGGCAGTAATTTCTGTGTAAAATTTGCGACGAGCAGCGGCCGCACGTATTGTTTATGGATAAGTAATTCGCGCGGGGGCCGGGGCTCACGTAAGAATGACGAGTGCGCGGCAACGCAGATGCTGCGGTATGCCGCCCAAAGCCGGGGTTCGCGTTGCCGTATTTTGAGCCACCGCATAGGACCGCAAAAGTCGTCGGCGAGTCGCTGGCGTGGATCGCCCTCATGTCGCTGGCGATTTATCTGGTCTATCTGTACTCCACGCACTGACGAGCTACGGGCAGGAAAGCCGGGCGCGCGCGACGGCGTGCTCCCTACGGGCCGGCGTCGGTGTCTCAGGCGACGATCGAAACGTGTGTGCTAGAATTTATAATTGATACCCGCGCGCACGATGTTGTCGCGAAATAGCGGATCGATCTGGACCACATCCGGAGGCGGCAGGCGACCTGGGCCAGGGATCGATGTGACGACGTTGACCGTCGGCTCCTTGAGCTCCAAGAACAGATATTCGACTCTCCACGTCCAGTTGCCAACGAGCTGGCCCTCGACGCCGCCGCCGAGCGTCCAGCCGGCACTGGTCTTATGGGCATCGAAAGTTGTCGACGCCGTTCCATTGGTAATCGTGCCGCTCTCTGTGATCTGGCCGTAAGCGAGGCCGCCGGTGGCATAGAGCATAATGTTCGGGGTCACGGTCCAGCCAAGCCGCGGCCGCACCGTTCCAAACCAGTTGAGCTTCTCGGTCACCGTCGTGGTCACGGGTGGAGTGCTGCAGACACCCGCCGGGCAAATGAACGTCGCATCGCCCTTTTGGCCGGAACCTTGAATGTCGGCCTCGAGGCCGAACACCCAGTTCATGTATTGCCAATTATAGCCGATGCCGCCGCCGCCGATGACACCATCGATGTGAAGCGTGTCGCTCTGCGCGAAACTGAACGTGTTGCCGGTATCCGTAATGGTGAGATGGGCATTCGACCTGCCCCAGCCGTAGCCGACATTGCCGCCGACGTAGAAGCCGGTCCAATTCCACACGGGAGCGGCAGCGGATGCTGCCGAGGCAAAACCCAACACTGTAACGGCCGCGAACGCGGCACAACGAAGATGACGCATCATCTGCCCCCAACAACAAAGCAACAAACCAGCAGGATCACTCCCCGGGCGTTGCCCCATGCAAACTTTCGGAAATCTTAGCAAAGACAATTATTGGGGTAAGCCGGAGCATGTAGACAACTCAGGCGAACTCTCACTTGATTTCAGGGTGTGGTATTTCTACGACACGCTCGCCGATGTAGCCAACCGATTGATTGGAATTCGTTATTCTTGATCGTCGGCGGACACGACAAGCTTGGCGATAGCATTTCGCGAAGGTCACGGCGCAAAGAGAGGCTTGTAGCCGCTTCGCGCTTTCTCCACCCGCCCGGCAAAAGGTAGACCGACGTGTCCGGGGAAGACGAGCGCCTCGTTTCCCGCGCACCAGTCGAGCACTTTGCGGCGCGAGACGCGCGCCTGCGCTGCGTCCGAGTTCTTTGGGAAGTTCCAGTCGGGATAATAGACCTGAAGCAAGTGGTGCCACACATCGCCGACGAAGGCGGCGCGCTTGCCCTTGCTGTCGAGCTTGAAGAAGACATGACCGGGCGAATGGCCGGGCGCGGAATCGATTTCGATGAAATCGTTCAGACGATAAGGTCCGCCGCTCACCAAATCGGCTTTGCCGTACTCCAGGATCGGTATCACACATTCGCGGAACGTGCCGAGTTCGGCGGGCCCCTCCTTGGGATCGGCGTCGAGCTTGGAGAAATACTCGACGTCGGGTCTGGAGAACACGTAGCGCGCATTGGGAAAGGTCGGCACCCACTTGCCGTCTTTCTGCCGCGTGTTCCAGCCGACATGATCGTGATGCAGATGTGTGCACATCACCAGATCAATCTCCTCCGGCTTCGCGCCGGCGGCGGCGAGCCGCTCGAGATAAGGTTCATTGAGCATGTGCCAAAACGGCCGGCCGGGCTTGACCTTGTTGTTGCCGCAGCATGAGTCGATCAGGATTTTCTTGCCGCCGACCTGCAACAGCCAGCTGTGCACCGCGAGTTTGATTTTGCCCGTTTCGGCTTCGTAGTGGTGCGGCGCCAGCCAGGCCCGATGCTGCGCCATATGCGTGTCG
>Ga0209581_1002207_pt1 | contig 19332 bp, 17 predicted proteins | sample Coa_R2_FD_187160 | JGI IMG/M metagenome (GOLD analysis project Ga0209581, IMG submission 187160) | Surface soil microbial communities from Centralia Pennsylvania, which are recovering from an underground coalmine fire - Coalmine... | ecosystem: Environmental > Terrestrial > Soil > Unclassified ...
CCCCGGCGCGATGGTCCTGATACGCGCCGGGCACGACGCAGGCATCCCGGTCATCTATCAGGAGGTGGGCACGCCCTACCACCCGCCCGACTTCGAGTCCTACTACCGCGAGTTCACCTCAGTTCTTCCGTTCTGCTCGGAGGTGGCCGCCCTCTCGCCCGCGCTGGCGGAGATGTGCAGGCAGACGCTCCCGCGCACGAACGCGGTCTGCGTGCTGCCCGCGTCGGTGGACGAGCAGGCCAACGGCCATCACCCGCGCGGACGGGCGGACGGCGAAGTGGCCTTCGGTTTTGCCGCGCGCGTCGAGAAGCTTAAAGGCCCGATGGTCTTGATGGAGGCCTTCGGCGCGGCGTCGCGTGAATGCCCGCGCATACGGCTCGTGCTCGCGGGCGACGGCCCGCAGCGGCGCGAGATGAGCGAGCGCGCCGGCGCGCTCGGCGTGGCCGACCGCTACGAGTACGCCGGCGTCTATTCGCGCCCCGAAGAGCGCGCCGCCTTCATGCGCGGCCTCGACGTGTTCGTCATGCCCTCGTTCACCGAAGGGACGCCGAACAGCATCATCGAGGCGATGGCGCACGGCCTCCCCGTCATCGCCTCGGACGTGGGCGGCATACCCGACGTGCTCGACGAAGATTCGGGCGTCATCGTCCCGCCCGGCGACCACGCGGCGCTCGCCGAAGCGCTCGTCCGCCTCGCGCGGGACGCGAGACTTCGCGAGCGCATGGGCAAGGCCGCGCGCGCAAGGTATCAGAGACTATTCTCGCCGAAGGCCGTGCTGCCGGTTTTCCTCGGCACCTACCGAAGACTCGCGGGCGGGAAGGGCGAAGCCGCTCACGCCACGCCCAACGGCCACGAACACCCTTGGGCGGAACTGGCACACTGACAGGCACAACAAAAAAAGAGAGGGCAGCCACCCGGCTGCCCTCTCTTTTTTAACCTCGCCAATGCACCCGGCACGACTCGAACGTGCGACCTTTTGATTCGTAGTCAAACGCTCTATCCAACTGAGCTACGGGTGCGAAGCTGTCGGTTAGGTGTGTTGAAAAATATACGGGCGGGCACGGGGAGTGTCAAGCGGGCTGGCCGGAGTGCGGTCAACACGCCCGGCACGTAGTTTAAGAGTTGACGGTGCGTCGGTGTTCAGCGTGCGTAGTAGCCGGGGCGCGAGCGCGCGATGGTGTCGGCGCGCGAGACCTCGATGTTTATCGTCCGCCACTTGCCGTCGTGCGCGCGCGAGTTCGACGACTGGTAGGCGATGCTGTAGAGCGTCCTCATGTCGGCGGCGACTTCGGCGTAGAGCCGACCCATCTCTTCGAGGCGGTGAATCTCGTGCAGACGACCGCCCGTCCGGTCGGCGAGCGCCTGCATTCGCGCGCGCGCGGCGGAGTAGATGGCGGACTGCTGCGGCGTGAGCGGCAGAAGGTTCTTCGGGTCGGCGGAGGGGAGCGCGAGCGGGTAGATCGTCACGCCCTGACGGTCGGACGCGTCGAGGACAGCGCGCAGCGCGTCCGCCCCTTCGGGCTTGACGAGCGCGACCGCCTCTTCGCTGGTCTTCGCCTGCGCCGCCGACGCGCGGTCGTGGTCGCTCATCTCGGTGTCGAGTCCGTCGGTGAGGACGACGACGGCCTTGCGGCCCTTGCCCTCCTTCGACAACTCTTTGAGCGAGTAGTCGAGCGCGCGGTAGAGGTGCGTGCTGCCGCGCCCGCTGGCCCTCGTGATGGCGAAGGCGATCTTCTTGCGGTCGGCGGTGAAGTGCTGGAGCGTCTCGATTTTCTCGTTGAAGGCGATGACCTCGACGCGATCTTCGGGGCCGAGCGCGTCTATGAAGCGCAGCGCCGACTGCTGGAGCGTCGCGCGGAAGTTGAGCGTCGAGCCGGACATGTCGAGCAGCAGCACGAGGCTGAAGGGCGACGACACCGGCTCGAAGTGCGCGATTGACTGCTTGACGCCGTCCTCATAGACGGCGAAGTCGTTCTGCGTCAGGTCGGTGACGGCGTGCCCCTTGTGGTCGGCGACGCCGATGTTGAGCTGGACGAGGTTCGACTCGACCCTGACGGTGTCGTCCGGCTCCTGCTGCTGCGCGCCCGCCGACGCGCAGAGGCAGAGGAGCGCGGCGCACGCGAGGATGATTTTTCGCAAATTGTGCGGGGAAATGGTCGAAAAGATCATCGTCGTAAAAAGCCTTCGGCGCGGCTAGTATGCCGTCGCGCGTCGCGTTTTCGCAAGCGCCATGCGGCAGTGATTGCCTCTAAAATTTTAGCGCAGACACCGGAAATAAAAGGTGACAGGCGGAGGCACGACCACGCCCCCTCCGTCGAGTGTGTTTGGTGCTTCCAGCGCGCGGCGGGTTGCCATGAAGGTCAGAACCGCGAGCGTGAGCGAGCGGGTAGGCGAAACAGGGAAGAACAATTAACAGGGATGGACAGGATGAACAGGATAGAAATCTTTAATCCTGTTCATCCTGTCCATCCCTGTTGATTTCTTCCCGCGTCACCGTCACCCGCGAGGCTTCCGCTCGCGGTTCTGATTTATCTGCTCGCGCGGGCGCGGGCGCGTCGCGGGGCGGGTGCTTCCGCCGCCGCGTCGTTTGAAGGGACGGGCGCGGGGAAGGGGACGGGCGCGGGGCGCGCGTTCGTGCGGCGCGTGCGGCGCGCCTCGGCCCGCTCGGCGTCGGCCTCCGCGCCGCGCTTCGCCTTCTCGATTCTCTTGCGCGGGACGAGCTGGTAGCGAAGCTCCATCTCCTGCGAGACGCGGTAGATGTGTTTCGCCTTCTGCCCGCGCTCGGCGCGGCGGAGGACTTCGTTCGTCTCCAAAAGCTCGGCGCGGTCTTCCTTGTCAACCCAGATGTAAACGCTCTCGGCCATCTCTCTTAAAACCTCCAGACGAATCAGCTTGCGTAAATTTTCGGGGCGCGCGACGGGCGCGATGTGCGCGAGCGCCGCGGCCTGGGGCGAAGACGCCTCGGACTTTCGCTCTCCCTCGCGGCTGCGGCGCGCGTCGTAGTATTCGGCGACGAGCGCGTCAACGTCGGCGCGGTTCGCGTCGTAGAAGAGCGCGAAGTCGTTGCAGCGCGTCCGATAGACGCAGTTGACCGAGCAGACGAGCGCGTCCTTAAAATGAGTGTAGCGGTTGCAGTAGAGTTTCAAACGCATCGCTTCTCTCTTCGGCCCCGTTCGCGAACGACTATAACACGCGCCGTTGCGCGCGTGCAACGAGCGCTTGCGCGTGAAACGCAGCGAAAAATCGCGACCGAAAGACTCTTCACGCCCGAAGCTCGGCGGGCGTATAATGCGCGCCGTCTCGGAAGCATCTGTTCTCTCGAACGCTTCAACCGTTTCGCCGCCTCGCGTCCTTTCTTCAACGTCTTCGGAACGACGCCGGACTCTTCGGGCGTCCTCACCGGGAAGGAGATGCAATCATGTATCGACCGAATTTTTGCTCAGCATGCGGCGAGCGCATCGCACGCGCGCGCTGGCGCTTGTGGACGAGCCGACGCTTCTGTCCTTCGTGCGCTCGCCGCCTGCGCCGAAAGACGCTCGCCGCCCCGCTCCTGTCCGCGGCTGTGTTCGCCGCCGCGGGCTTCGTCTTCGGTCGGATGTTGAGGCCGTCGCCCCCGCCGCTCGTCGTCGAGCGCGGGACTCTGAACCTCGCCCCCGTGCCCGCGGGCGACACGCCGAGACGTTCGGACGACGGAGCGAGGCGTGAAGACGAGACGGCAAGACGTGAGGACGCGGCGGCCAAGACCGAGCCTGCTTACGGCCCCGACGGCACGGCGAACGAGCGACCGACAGACCCCGACGAAGTCGTTTACATCTGCGGCGCGCGAACCAAGAAAGGCACCCCATGCCAGCGCCGCGTGCGCGGCCCCTTCCGCTGTTGGCAGCACCGAGGAAAGCCAGCGATGCTCCCGCCGTCGAAGCTGATCGTGCCGGGGTAGAGGGGATAAGAAAAAACTTGTCTTTAAACTCGATTGGTGATAAAAACCGCAATCCTTAAAGGTAAGTGCGGTCGCCTCAATCAAGCGCAGACCGTCTCTTTGTACCGCCCGTCCCGAGGAGTTGTTATGGAAAAACTCGACGCGTTCGGCTCGCTGATCGGCTTGGGGCTGACTTCGGGTGTGAATCTGTACGCGACCGTGCTTGTCGTTGGTTTAGGCATCAGGCTCGGGCTAATCACAATCAACCCCGAACTCTCCGGGCTGGAGGTGTTAGGTAATCCTTTCGTCATCGGCGTCGCCGGATTGATCTACATGGTCGAATTTCTGGCTGATAAATTCCCGTGGATTGATAGCGCTTGGGACGCGGTTCACACAGTCATCAGGCCGCTCGGGGCCGCGGCTTTGGGTGTAGCGTCATTAGGCAGGGTCGAGCCGGTCACGTCTGTTGTTGCGGGACTGTTTTGCGGCGGCATCGCTCTGACAGGACATTCGACGAAGGCGGGAACGCGCCTCATCATTAACCACAGCCCGGAGCCGTTTTCTAACATCCTCGTGAGTACCGTAGAGGATTTATTGGTAGTCTTCGCGGCGTGGCTGGCCTTCTCGCATCCGCTGATCATGCTCGGAATAGGGTTGACTTTCATCGCGTTGTTCATCTGGTTCGCGCCGAAAGTTTTCCGCCTCATCAGGATTCAGTGGGTTGCCTTCTGGTCGTTTGTGAACAAGCTGTTCGCCGTCCTCACCGGACATTCCGTCGCGCAGCCCGCCGCGGTCGGGCCTAATGTAAATCTGCCGGTCGGAATGGTCGTCGGAGGCCACAGGCCGAGGGGCAGCGCGCCGAACAGATATGTGAACTACATTGAGGACAGGATCGGCGGGCGCGGCGACCTGTGCTGTGCGAAATGCTTCGCCGGGAAGGGAGTAAAGGGGCTACGCAACTCCGTGGGCTATGTCTATCTTACCGATGGCAGTTTGTGGTTCGTGACGAGGAGGCTGTTCCGGTTTCGCAGTCACGAAATCAACAAAGGCTCGATTGAGGGTTTGACCTTCAAGAGACGCATCCTCTTCGACCAGCTAACCGTCAAGGCCGGCGGGAAACGGCAAAACATTCTGTTCTTCAAGGACATTTACGAAGAAGGCGAGAGGGTATTTCAAGCCCTCAACAATGCAAGCCGAAATTGATCTCCGCCGAGGGGCAAAGCCGAACTCACCTAAACTTCCAGTCCCAGCCGCTTTTACCTTACAGAGCCAAGTCTGATGAACTCGCGGCGCAGGCGTTCGTGTTTTTGCAGCCGGCGGAGATAGCTGAGTTCGTCCGCGCCGGCCTTCGCGCGGATGATACGGGCGAGAGCCTTCTTCTCGTCTTCCGTCCAGCGCGACAGGTCGGGGACGAGCGCGAGCGGCAATGAAAAATTTTCGAGCGCGTGCCGCTCGTCTTCGTTCCAGCGCGCGGCGTTGATGCCGAGAGCGGATGACACTTGCGCGACGGACGCGCGGCGTGCTTCTTCGGCGTCGCCGTCGTGTCGTCGCGCCATGCGTCGCGCGACGGCGAGCGTGAGGTTTCGCACGTGGAAGTCGTCCCAGTCGCCGTGCGAGGCCGTCGGCGTCTCGAAGATGACGTGGCCCTCGGCGAGACGGCGGAGCGTGCCCGCGCCGGTGCGGTAGCCTTTGCGCGCGACGATGCGTCGCTCCGCGCGCGCGGCCAGTTCTTCGAGCCGCGCGAGGACGGGGCGGAAGCCGAGCTTGCGGTAGAACCAGAACGCGCCGGACTCGACGCCCTCCTCGTTCTTGAATCCCAACTGGTAAGGCTCGACCGAGAAGACGCGCACGCCGAGCGCCTGGCGGAAGAGTCGGAGGACGCGCGCATAGACCCACGCCGACTCGCCTTCGCGGAAGGTGTAGAAGATGTTGAGTCCGATCTCGGTGCGCTCGAACAGCGTGAGCGCTTCGGCGTAGCCGCACGGCACGCCGTTCTTGAAGATGGCCGCGGCGTGGTAGGCGAGCAGCGGCAGGCGTCGCGCGGGCGGCACGCCCCAGAAGTAGATTTCGACGCCGCGGCCCGCGTCGGCTCGCCGGACGGTGCGCGGGTCGCCGTGCGTGAAGCCGTGAAGCTCGCGGTAGCGCACGGCCATCGCGTCGCGCCCGGCGTCGAGGAGTTTTTCTCCTTCGGCGCGCGAAAGTTTTTCGACCGGCAGACGCGCCGCGCCCTCGACCTCGCGCGCGAGCGAAACGTCGCGGCGCGAGACGAGCGGCGCGTCGTGGTAGAAAATTTTTCGCGCGCGACGGCGCATGCGCGTGCGCGTCCACGCGGAGTCGCCGAGATTCCAGCGCACGGCGACGGCGAGCGAGTCGTAGAGCGCTGCGCGCTCGGCGTCGGGAACGTCGAGACGCTCGAAGCCGCGCAGGAGCCACGCGAGTTCACTGCTCGTTGCGCCCTTCGCCGCGCGAAGGATCGCGGCGAACGGGTAGCTGTTCTCGACGTAAGCCTCCTCTTCGGCGAGCGGGACGAGTCGCGGGAGGACGGCGGCGAGACGCCCCGCGCCCTCGTAGCCCTCCCAATCAACCTCGACGCGCGAGGCGTGGCGCGCGGCGAGCCAGCGCGTGATGTGGTAGCTGAAGACGGCGGAGAACGAAGTGCCCGCGATGCCGGAGACTTCCGGCTCGGTCATCTCGATTAACTCGTCCGGCGCGACCGCGGCGAGCTTGTCAACCCGGCGTTTGAAGGTCGAGAGAATCTTCTCCGTCTGCCGGAGCAAGGCGGGACTCTGCGGGTACGCGCGCAGGAAGAGGAGCGCTTCGTGGAGGCGTATGAGCGACGCGGCGTCCTTGAACTCGCGGCTCGCGGCCTGTGAGAGAACATGACGAAGCGCGGCGCGACCGTGCGCGTCCGTCGGGCGCTTCAGTTCTTCGAGTCGTTCGAGGAGTTGTTCGTTCGTCGGTGGCGGCACGCTCACCCTCTCGCTGGCCTCTCGGTCGGTGAGGCAGCATAAAGGAAGTCGCGCCGGGCTACAACACGCGCGGCCAGATGCGGAGTGATATCGGATGAGCTAAGTCGTGGTCAGCACGAGATGCCGCAATAAAGATGAGGCCGCGCTTGAATCCGGCGCGGCCTCATCTTTTCAGACGGTTTGGTTTTTGGCTTACTGCTGCGGCGTCGCGGCGGAAATCTTCGCGTCGCCGGCGGGCGCGTTGGTCAGTCCTTTGTTGACGAGGACGCGAACCTCGGCGCGCCGGTTCTCGATGCGGCCATCGCGCGTCGTGTTGTCGGCAATCGGGTTCATCGCGCCGTAGCCGAACGGCGTCAGGATGCGTCGCAGCGGTATCTGGTGGTTCTCGACGAGGTAGCGGACGACCGCCTCGGCGCGCTGCTGGCTGAGCTGGCGGTTGACGTTCTTGTCGCGCGACTCGTAGGCGTAGCCGGTCACTTCGATGAGGTAGCCCTTCGCGTCCTTCGCGTAGTCGGCGACCTTGTCGAGCGCGGCCTTGTCATCCGCGGTCAGCACGGCGCTGCGGAGTCTGAAGTTGACGTTGATGCTCTGCGCGGGCGTGTAGTCGTCGAGCGAGTTGATGCGGTCGTTCGCGACGTTGACGCCTTCGACCGCGCGGTCGGCAGTCTCCTGCGCCGCCGCCGCGCCGCCGCGCGCCGCGTTCGAGACCGCCGCGAGTTCATCCAACTGTCCCGACATGCGCTGCGCGTTCTGCTCGGCCTCGCCGATGCGGTTCTCGGCGGTGCCGACGCGCGACTCGACGGGCACGATGTTGGCTTCGAGCGTGCGCGCCGTACGGAGGTCGCTGTCGTTGAAGCGAATCTTGTCGGCGACGAGGTTGCCCGACGCGTCGCCTATGCCCTCGACTTCGAGCGTCAGCCCGCGCGTGATCGTCCCGGCGGCGTAAGATTTGCCGCCGCTCAGAAATCCTCCCTTCGTCTTGACGCTCGTGCGGTCGTTCAGGACGACGGTCGTCTGCGCGCCGTTCACGTCCTGAAGGACGAACGAGTTGTCGTTGCGGCTGACGACGACGCCGCGGAGCTTCGTCTTCTGTCCGCTGGCGACCGTGGCTTGTGTGCTCGTCGCGGAGCCTGAAGTGTTGGGGCTGTCCTGCGCGAGTGCCGAAGTCCCGCACGCGACGGCGAGCGCGAAGGCCGCCGCGAAGGTGCGTAGTGTCTGCGAAGATTTCATATTCGTCTCCCTTTCCCTGAATCGAAATTTCGGTTTCACTGCGGCCTTAACAACGTGGCGAGCCTGAAGCGAGGCGCTTTCGGTCACTTGTCGGGGCAGTGATTTGTTTCGACGGGAAGATTAAGCCGAAACCTTCGCGGCGTTGGTTGCAATTACTTTGCGAGCCGATTGTAAAAAGAAGTAAGCGGTGAGCCGCGAGCAGTGAGCAGAAAAAGGAAAAGCCCCGCGGCGTTTGGTGGCGGGACTCTTCCAAAGCTATGTGCGGCTCGCTACCTTCTGCTCACCGCTTACTGCTCACTGCTCATTTCCTGTCCTTGAATTGGTCGTTGAGCATCGTGTGGCGGCTGACGAGCGGAACTTGGCGACCGCCGATGAAGAGGTACTTGATGTTAGTGCGCGGCTCAAGCAAATCTCCGTCGGCGATGACGAGGTTGGCGATCTTGCCCTGCTCGATTGAACCCATGCGGTCGGCGACGCCGAGGACTTGCGCCGGGTAGAGCGTGACCGACTTGAGCGCCTCGTCCTTCGGCAGGCCGTAGGCCGCGGCCATGCCCGCCTGAAACGGGAGGTCGCGGACGTGAGCGCCCGAGTCGCCCGTCGAGATGCAGAAGCGCACGCCCGCCGCCTGCAACTTCGAGGCGTTCTCGTAGAGCGCGTCGTATGCGTCGTCCTCGCGAAGCGGCAGATTCAGAACGCTGTCGAGGATGACGGGGACGTTGCGCTCTTTGAGGAGTTGCGCGACCTTCCACGCGTCGCTGCCGCCGATGATGATGGGCTTGAGCTTCATCTCGTCGGCGAAGCGGACGACGGCGCGAATCTCGCGCTCGCGCTCGGCGCGAAAGATGACGGGGCGCTGACCTCTCACGTAAGGCACGAGCGCCGCGAGCTTGAGGTCGGGCGAGGGGCGCGGCACGGACTTCGGGTCGTTGCGGTAAGCGTCCTGCGCGCGACCGTAGGCTTCGGCATCGCGGAGCAGTCGCCGGAGTTCTTCGACGCGGCGGTCGCGCAGCGCGACGGCGTCCTGCGTGATGCCCTGCTGCGCGGCGAAGAAGCCGCCGCCGCCGATTGACGGGAAGTTGACGACGAGCGCCGCTTCGGGGACGACCGACATCTCGCGCGGGCTTGAGCCTTCGAGGTTGATGAAGGCGGCTTGGCCCGAAATCAACCCGCCCGAAGGCAGCGAGAGCACGCTCGTGATGCCGTTCACGCGCGTGACGGCGATGTGCGCGCTGCTCGGGTTGATTGACCAGACGACGGAGATGTTCGGGTTGAGGTCGCCGAGTTCCTGCGTGTCAACGGTCGCGCCGACCGCCGGGACTTCGAGCAGGCCCATGTTCGTCCCCAGGTCAATCATGCCCGGATAGACGGTCAACCCGCGCGCGTCAATCTCCTGCGCGCCCGCCGGGGCGCTGACGTTTGCGCCGACCGCCGCGATGCGTCCCTGACTGACGACGACCGAGCCGTTGTCAATGTCCGCGCCGCTGACGGTGACGATGCGCGCGTTTCGGATGACGTAGGTCGGGAGCGGCGTGTTCGTCATCTGCGCGTCGGTGCGGTCTGTGTCCTGCGCGCGCGCGGGCGAGATGCAGGCAAGCGCAATGAAGACGAGTGAAGCGGCGAGCCGCGTCGCCGTTTTGAAGTTAAGCGTAGTCGCTTTGAAGTCGCGCGGCGTTGCGTTGAAGCTGCCCGCCGTCGCGTTGCCGTCGCGCGTCGTCGGGTTGACGCTGCGCGCGGCGGCTTTGAAGTTGAAGGCGAAGAGTCGTGCGTTCTTCATCGCTGGTTGTCCTCCTCGTCCTGCTGGTCGTCGTCGTCGGTGTAGGCGCGGCGGATCGCGGCGGGCGCGCGCGGAGGCGTGCCGCCTTGCGCGGGCGCGCGGTTCGCGTCGGCCTGCTCCAAAGCTTTGCGCTCGGCTTCGAGGGCGGGGCGGCGCGCGATGTCGGCCTGTCGGTCGAAGAGGAGTTCGCCGTCAACGAAGGTCAGCTCGGGGTGCGAATAGACCGAGAGCGGGTTCGTGTTCCAGACGACGATGTCGGCGTCCTTGCCCGTGTCAATCGAGCCGGTGCGGTTGTCAATGCCGAGTTGAATAGCCGAGTTCAGCGTGACGAGTCGCAGAGCTTCCTCTTCACTCAGCCCGCCGTAGCGCATCGTCTTCGCGGCCTCGATGTTGAGGCGGCGCGCGCGCTCGTCGGAGTCGGAGTTGACGGTCGTGACGATGCCGTGGCGCGTCATGATGGCGGCGTTGTAGGGGATGGCGTCGTAAGCCTCCATCTTGTAGCCCCAGAAGTCGGTGAAGGTCGAACCCATCGCGCCGTGCTTCGCGATCTCGCTCGCGACCTTGTAGCCTTCGAGGACGTGCTGAAGAGTCCTGACCTTGAAGCCGAACTCTTCGGCGACCTCCATCAGCATCAGAATCTCGTCGGAGACGTAGCAGTGCGAGTGAACGAAGCGCTTGCCTTCCATGACTTCGACGAGCGGTTCGAGTTCGAGGTCGCGCCGCGGCGGAATCAAATTCTTCTCGCCGCGCGCCTGCGCCGCGCGGTAGTCGTCCCACTTCGCCTTGTAGTCGCGCGCGCGCATAAAGGCGTCGCGGATGGTCTCTTCGACGCCCTCGCGCGTCGCGGGGTAGCGCGGCTGAAGGCCGGGGATGTTGAAGTTCGAGCGCTTCGGGTTCTCGCCGAGCGCGAACTTGATGCCGGGAGGCGCGCCCGGTACGGGATAGTCCGCCGCCGGGTGTCCCCACTTGAGCTTGACCGTCGTGCTCTGCCCGCCGATTGAGTTGCACGAGCCGTGAAGCAGCAGGGCCGCGGTCGTGCCGCCCGCGAGTTCGCGGTAGATGTCGATGGCGGTCGGGTTCAGGATGTCGCGCGTGTTCGCCATCGAGGTGACGGACTTGGTGCACTCGTTGACCGAGCCGTCCATCATCGAGTGCGAGTGCGGGTCGATGATGCCGGGCGAGACGTACTTGCCCGTCGCGTCAATGACGCGCGCGCCCGCCGGGGCTTTCAGGTTCTGCCCGACGGCGGCGATCTTCCCGTTGCGGATGAGAATGTCGGTGTTCTGAAGCGTGCCGTGCGAAGCCGTCATCACCGTCGCGTTTCGGATGAACGTTTCGCCCGAAGCCGCGCCCGGCTGCGCGCCGCCCCGCGCCTGCGCCGAAGCCCCGACGCACGCGAGCGCGAATAGGGTTGCGAGTGTCAGAAGTCTCTTCATAATTTTCTCCAAAAGCAGTGACGAGTGACGAGTGACAAGTGACGAGTTAAGAACTGAAGGCCGAAAGCCGGAAGCTCGGAGCTAAAAGCTAATGGCTAATCGCCAACAGCTTTCCGGCTCGTCACTCGTCACTTCTCCTACGGCGTGCGCGTGCCGCTGAACGGGAGAGCGCCTTGGGGCGTCGTGATCGTGCCGGTCATCTGGTTGCCGCTGACCGTCCCCTCGAAGCTCAGGCCGATGCTCTCGCCGCCGATGTCGAGCGTCGTCGAGAAGTGGAAGCCGTTGCCGCTGGCCGAGCCGTCGCTGATGTTGCCCGCGCCGAACGAGTCGGTCGAGAGCCGGCCCGTCAGACGGTCGCCCTGCTGTTCGAGCGTCAGCGTCGAGTTGATCTGCTGTCCCTGAAATGATGTCGAGATCGCCCACGTGCCGGCGAGACTCGCGGCCTGCGCCGGCGCTTCGCCCGGCGGCGGTGGTGAAGACTCAGAGGGCGGAGCGCCCTCACGTTGTCGTCTGCCCGGCCCGCCCGCGCGCGTGCCCGTGAACGTGCCGGGGCCGCGACCGACTAGCTGGACCGTGCCGTGCATCTCGTTGCCGCTGAGCGTGCCGTTGAATATCGCGTCGGTCGTCTGCGTCGCGGGCGCGGGCAACGTCACGGGCACGGTGAAGTTTATGTTGCCACCGCTCGCCGTGCCGTTCGTGATCGTGCCGGAGCCGAGCTGGCCCTGAAGCGAACCGCTGATGCGTTCACCTTGTTGCTGCAAGTTGAGCGTGATGGTGAACTCCTGCCGCTGGTTCGCGCTCTCGCCGAAGTTGACGGTGAGCGACCACGTGCCGCCCGCGCCAGCCGCGCCGCCCGTCGAAGTCGCGGCGGGAGTTATCTCGACCGGGCGACCGTCAATGAAGACGCGCGTGACGTGCGCGTTTTTGTCGAGCAGGTCGCCGCGCGTGATCGTCAGGTTCGCGATCTTGCCGACTTCAATCGTGCCGAGTTGATTCGAGACGCCGAGGATTTCCGCGGGCCTGAGCGTCATCGCGCGCACCGCCTCGTCGCGAGAGAGTCCGTTGTCCACGGCCTTGACCGCGTTGGCTAGGAAGTCCGACATCGAAGTCATGCCGCCCGACTGGAAGGCGAAGCGCACGCCCGCGGCGGCGAGTCGGCCCGCGCACTTCGGCGCTTCGACGCGCTCGCGCAGGACGCGCAGCGGTTCCGGGTCTGCTTCGGGAGACGTAGCGGTCGTGCGCCGCGGGAAGTTGAGCGAGAGCAGCACGGGCACGTCCATCGCTTTGAGCCGCGCGGCGACGCGGTCGGCCTCCTGCCCGCCGTTGATGATCATTTTGAGGTTGAACTCTTGCGCGAGGTCGAGCGCGCGTTCGATCTCGCGCTCGCGGTCGGCCTGCATGACGACGGGCATCCGCCGGTCGAGCACGGGCAGGAGCGCGGCGAGCGACTTGTCTTGTTCGGGCCGGCGCATCCCGCGCGGGTTGCGCTCATAGATTTCGTTCGCCTCGCGGTAACGGCGCGCGTCGAGGAGCATCTGCCGGATGGACGCGAAAACGCCCATGAGCGAGCCGGGATACTGCCCGCCGCCGATCGGGTTCAGGCCGATGTAGAGCGCGACGGGCGAGCGCACGATCATCGCCTGCGGGGTGTCGCCCGCGAGGTTGATGACCGCCGACTGGCCGAGGAAGACGTTGCCGCGCGGCGCGGTCTGCGCCGAAGTGATCCCAGCGTTGCGCGCGGCCTCGACCTCCGCGCCGCCGGGGCGGATGATGTCCGCCGCCTGAATCTCCGGCTGGAGTCCGGGCAGTTGGGTGGAGTTCGGCGAAGTGGCCGACGCGAGGCTCTGCCCGAAGAGTCCGGCGAAGCCTCCGCCCGGCCCGGTCGCGGGCGAAGGCGTCGGGCGCGGGATGGCGAGCGTGGTGCTCGCGTCAATCAGGCCGGGATAGACGGTCAGGCCCGTGCCGTCAATCACGCGCGCGTCGGGCGGCGCGTTGACGCTTGCGCCGACGGCGTTGATGAGTCCGTCGCGGATGACGATTGTGCCGCGCTCGACGGGTGCGCCGGAGACGGTGACGATGCGCGCGTTCGTGATGGCGTAGGCGTCAATGCCTGTGTCGGGGCCTCCGCTCGGCGCTGGTGCGCCAGCGCCTCCGCGACCGCGTTGCGCGCCAGCGGGCACGGCGAGCCAGAGCGCGCAGGCGACGGATGCGGCGACGAGCGCGCAGACGAATTTTTGATGAGAGTGTCGCATGAAGAGTCCTCTGAATTCCTGCCGGAAGACGAACGAACTCGCGTGGCTCCGTCCAGACTCTTCGGCGGAGTCGGTAGAAGAGCACGCAACGAATTGTTATGCGGTAAAGCTCGGAAGTGTTCTGGCCGCCGCGTGCGTCCGGGGCGGCCCCGGATTTTAAGAACGAGAAGGCGGACCAAACGACCGTCGCCTCTGCGTGCCCTGGCTTGCGCGTGGTGCTTACGCGAGCCAAACGGATAAAGTTTCAGACGAGAGTCGAGTGCAAACTGCCGGGAGCGCGGGCATCTTGCCCGCCGAAGCTTGCGAGAGCAGGCTTCAAACCATCCGCTTTCACACGAGCTTGAATTTGAAGCTCGGTCTTCTTCGCGCCGACGCGCTCAATGCGGGCAGGATGCCCGCGCTCCCGGCTAAGAGGTGCGGGCTTCAGCCCTTCTTGTTCGAGTTCGCGGCGTGCGCGTTTGAGTTCGAGTTCGCGTTGCCGCTGTTGCTGTTGTCGGCCTTGATCTGGAGCTTGTCAACGACACTCGTGACGCCGTCAACTTTCGCCACCTTCACGGCCTTCTCCTTCTGCTCCTTGTTCGCGACCGTGCCGCGCAAGGTGACGACCTTCTTGTCAACGTCAACGTTGATGGTCGAATCCCTCAGGTCGCTGGTCGTGGCGAGCGCGCCGCGCACCTTGAAGTGAATCCATCCGTCCTCGATGTCCTGCCCGATGGACTCGTTCCTCGACTTGGCCTCGGCGCGGTAGCTCGCCTCGTTCTTGTTGTACTCCTCGTGCGTCATGTTCCAGTTGGTCGCGTTGGAGTTGGCGTTCGCGCCGGCGTTCGCATTAGCGTTGGCGTTGCGGTTCGCGTTGGCGTTCGTGTTGGTGTTGGCGTTCGTCGCGTTGGCGTTGCCGTTCCCGTTGTCGTTGTTGCAGGCGGCGGCGAAAGCGAGTGCCGCGGCTGCCGAGATCGCCAGAATTGTTTTCCTGCTCATACCTTCTCCTGTGATTTACCTCCCTGGTTTGGCTCAACGCCCGCGCGCGACCGGACGGGCGTCGCGCGCGGACGGCGACGCCCCGTAAATTTTCGACGGCTGCGTTTGGGCTTGAAACTGGCGCGATTCTAACGCCAGAGGCGCGGGCGGGACAAGGGAAAAAGAGAGGTCAGAGGTCGGAGGTCAGAGGTCAGTTTTGCGCGTTATGCTCGGTCTGCTTTCATTAGGAACGTTTGACCGGCGGTTTTTACTGACCTCCGACCTCCGACCTCTGACCTCTACCATTTGACCGTGCCTTCCTTCGACGTGTCGATCTGCGCGGTGGGCGTGCCGCCGCCGAAGAAGAAGGCCTTCATGTTGTCGAAGAGGAAGGCTTGCGCGTCCTCGTTCATGAGGTCGAGTCCGTAGTGGTTGATGATCATGTTCTGGCGCGCGAGCCACTCCTTCCAGCACTGCTGGCAGATTTCCGCGCCGACGCGCCGGCCAATCTCGTTCGGGAACGGCGCGTAGCCGAGCGCCTCGCGCGTCTCGCCGCAACGCGCGCACTTTATCTTTTCGGGCATGAGAAAAATCTCCTTGAAAAGTTCGACCGAAAATTTTTGTGTGGCCGAAGCATATCACACAGGCGGGCCGGTATGCCTGCACGGAGAGAGGAGGCGAAGATAGTGCCTGTAGGGGCAGGGCTTGTCCGCGGCCCGTTCGTCATTCGATATAGCCCAAGCTTGAGTTCATCGTAACGTCGGGCCGCGGACTTGCCCTGCCCCTACAGCTTTGCGGCGCGCTCTATGTACCCGGCGATGCGCTGCGTATTGCGGCGAGCACGTCGTCGTCCTTCGGGCGGAAGAGCGAGAGCGGTTGAGCCTTGTTGTGCCGGACGCGCCCCTCGGCGTCAACGACGACGACGGCGCGCGCCGTGCGACCGGGCAGCCAGGACTTCGCGCCGTAGAGCTTCGCGACCGCGCCTTCCGGGTCGGAGAGCAGACGCAAGGGGAGCGAGTGGTGCTCGGCGAATGCGCGGTGCGACTCCGTGGAGTCGGTCGAGATGCCGACGACCTCCGCGCCCGCGGCCACGTAGTCGTCCCAGCGGTCGCGCACCGAGCACATCTGCCGCGTGCAGATCGGCGTCTCGTCGCCCGGATAGAACAGCATCACGACGACCCGCCCGCGCCGATCCGACAAACGCCAGTCGTTGCCGTCGCCGTCTTTCAGAGTGAAGTCAGGTGCCACCTGCCCCCGCGCCTCTCTGGTCGTTTGTGCCACTTTTCTTCTCCTCATCAGCAGTTGTGAATGATTCCTTCTTCGTAGAAAGAGCTTTATAGAAGGCAAAGGCAAACGGGCCGAGGAGTAGAACGGGGCCGCCCAGTAGAATGATGAGAGCGAACAACACTGCCCAGATGACGAACTGTAGTAGGAGAGTGTTGTGCATACGGTTCTACGTGACAGGCGACAGCTACTGCTGAAAATCTCGTATGTCCTTGAACGGCGTCTCGCGGTCGTTGAAGTCGGGGCGGTAGTAGTGCGAAGCGCCGTCGTACTCCTGCATCCAGCCCTCCTCCATGCCGAGTTCGTCGAGCAGGGAGACCGCGCGCCACCACTCCGATTCGGTGATGCGGCGCGAGAGCAGCGTGTAGCGCTCGTCGGTCGCGGCCTTGTTCGTCGCGTAGTACTGCGCCATGAGCGAGATTGCGACGCGCGGGCTGAGTTCATCGCGTATCCAGCGAAGCGATTCACGAACACCGGCGATGTCGTTCGGGAGAACGAGCAGGCGGACGACGAGGCCGCGCCGCAGCGTGCCGTCTTCGCCGAAGACGAGTTCGTCGCCCGTCTGACGGTACATCTCTTTGAGAGCGGCGCGCGCGTGCTCGGTGTAGTTCGGGACTTTCGAGTACGTGTAGCCGTCCGCCGACTCGGCGTACTTCAGGTCGGGCAGGTAGATGTCAACGACGCGGTCGAGCTGGCGCAGGACTTCCACCGAGTCGTATGCGTTCGTGTTGTAAACAATCGGAAGCCGAAGCCCGCGCTCCGCCGCGATGAGCACGGCCCGCGCCACCTGCGGAGCGAAGTGCGTAGGGCTGACGAAGTTGATGTTGTGGCAGCCGCGCGCCTGTAGTTCGAGCATCATCTCGGCCAGGCGCTCGTGCGTTACTTCGTTCTTTAGCTGCGCCTTGTAGGTCTGCGAAATCTGGTAGTTCTGACAATAGACGCAGCGCAGGTTGCAGTTGCCGAAGAAGACGTTGCCCGCGCCTCCCTTGCCGACGAGCGCCGGCTCCTCGCCGAAGTGCGGTGTGTAGGAGCTGACTACCGGCTGACTGCCGGAGAAGCACCTGGCGAGCTGGTTCTCCATTCTGTTATTGCCGCAGTCGAGCGGGCAGACGGTGCAACTGAGCAGTAGCCTTTCGAGGGCCTGCACCCTCCGCTCCAGCTCCCCGGATTCGTATAAGTCTAGGTATGGCGGTCGATGATCTGCTGTCATGATTGACCTCAATGCCTGATTAATCCGACATTCCTAACGGTGGCTTTTCTCCTGCGGTGGAGGCGGCAGAGTGCGTTCCCCCATTTATCCGGAATCTCCTGTTTCCCCCTAAACCCGTCAAAAAGCCGTCAAGACTTTCGAGCGAATCAAGTGCCTCATCAGCGCCTCGTAAGAGTGTAAGTATAACCGGGGTGATTATATACTTGACACAAGGTAACGTTTCAGTTATCATGCTCTTGTGTTGCTTTGCCGTTCACGTTCGAGCCGTTCGATTCCGCATCCGGCGGCGGTGATTCTCCCTTCGCAATCTCGCGTAGCCTCTGCGCGGCTTCATCCCCGAACAGGTAATCAATCGCCTCGTCAGTCGTCATGTCGAGCGGTTTCTTTTCTTTCTTCTCGTCAGTCATAGGAGTCTCCAATCATGGCTAAGAAACAGGCCGCGCCGAAACAGGAAATGGATTTGATGACGCTGATGGAACGCTTCGGCTCGGACGAGAAGTGCCGTATGTATCTTGAGCATCTTCGTTGGCCGGAAGGCGTCAAGTGCGTGCGCTGTCAGTCGGACAAAATCTCGCGCATCTACAAGCGCAATCAGTTCGCGTGTGACGCGTGCGATTATCAGTTCTCCGTCACGGTGAACACGATTTTTCACGACTCGCACCTTCCGCTTAACAAGTGGTTCGCGGCCATCTATCTGATGGGCGAGTCGCGCAAAGGGATTTCGGCTAACCAACTCGCGCGCACGCTGAAGGTGTCCTACAAGACTGCGTGGTATCTCTGCCATCGCATCCGCAAGGCAGTCGCGGACGCCGACACTTCGCTTCTGTCGGGCATCATCGAAGTTGACGAGACTTACATCGGCGGCAAGGCGAAGAATATGCACAAGGACGTGCGCGAGCGGAAGATTACGGGGCGCGGCGCGTCGGGCAAGGCGATGGTTCTCGGAGCGATTGAGCGCGGCGGAAAGATTCGCCTCAAGGTTGACAAGCGCGCAGACCGCGAGACGCTTCACGCCTTCATCAAGGCCATGACCGCGCCCGAAGCGGAGTGCATCATGACGGACGAACTTCCCGCTTACGAAGGCATCGCGGACGAAGACACACGGCATGAGACGGTGAAGCACGGCGAAGAAGAATGGGTGCGCGGAGACGTTCACACGAACACCGTGGAAAATGCGTGGTCGCTCTTTAAGCGTTCCATCGTCGGCTCTTACCATCAAATCTCCGCTAAACATCTTGACCGCTACCTTGACGAGTTTGAGTTCAGATTCAATAACCGGAATAACCCTTATCTGTTCCGCGACACGTTGCTACGTCTCATAAACTCGGAGAACCTTGAATACAAGGAACTGACTAAAGAAGAGGCGGCATAGGAGCAAGCCATGAAATTCAACATCTACCCGAAGAAAGGCGATATGTTCACTCTTGAATTTCGTCGCTTCACCTTCAACGAAAATAGTTTCACCCTATATGACGAGGGCGATTCGGTTAACAAAGATGGCTTCCTGTCGTTCGATAACATCGCCGCCATAATGCCTCAAGAACAGGGCGGGCAATCGAGTAACGCCCTAACCTTCAAGGTCTATCTCAAAAACAGGACTGAGCCGCTAGAGGTAATCGCATACGGCGTCAATACGGAAGAACCGCCGAGCGCAAAGTTTTACGGTCGGTTTTATGGTCATGGCGACGTGCCTCTCAATCATGTGTTTATCGCACTCTCCGAAGTGGTTGCTATCATCCCCTCCGACGGCTTGAAACATCGCTGGCGGTAATGTTCGACGATGAGCGCGCCATCTTCGGGGGATAGCCGTATCTCTTGGCCCGTATCGAAGACCGCTAGGTAATGCTCCGACGAGCGAAAACTGCCCTCTTCCCGTTGCGGTTTATGTTGTACCGCCAGCAAGCGACTCCCGTTGATTAGGGTTTCGTTGACCTTGATAAAATCGTCCATGGTCTCTCCTAACTGCGGAGTAATTCTCTGGCCCTCTTTTCTTGCTCGCTCTCTAGTTTAATGCTCCTAACGTCGCGCCACGACATAACGCATAACAAAACCGACGCCCCACCTAGAAGTATGCTAAAGATGAGCGACACCAAAAAGGCGGCCCAGAAAGCTGCGAAAGTATTAGGGTCGGCAATGGGTACAGTTTTAAGTGTTACCCATAGCGCTACGGCAGCGCCACCGGTGATGCCGAAAAACGTAACTACAAGCGTGCCGAAGGCAGACATAAAACCTAGTGTGGATAGTTCTCTTTCAGACAAGATGTAATTCTTGAATCTCCGTGGCAATAAGTCATGCGCGACGGGA
>Ga0209581_1002210_pt1 | contig 19297 bp, 17 predicted proteins | sample Coa_R2_FD_187160 | JGI IMG/M metagenome (GOLD analysis project Ga0209581, IMG submission 187160) | Surface soil microbial communities from Centralia Pennsylvania, which are recovering from an underground coalmine fire - Coalmine... | ecosystem: Environmental > Terrestrial > Soil > Unclassified ...
ACGTTAGTGGGCAACGGTGACAGAGCGCAATGGCCCGATTAGTGCGTCATGCGTGCGCGAGTGGTCAGGGCCTGTCCCAGCCTCTGCTTGAGGTGCGCCACGGCCTCCGGCGTCCACTCGTAGACGCCCTTGCCGGACTTCGCGCCGAGATCGCCGCGCTCGACCTGCGCCCGCAGTTCCGCCACCATCTCCGAGGAGCTGTCGAGGCTGGGCACGATAGCCGCGCATGCCGCCGCCACGATGTCCCAACCGGCCAGGTCGAACAGCTCGAAGATGCCGGCCACGGCCCAGCGGCGCCCGATGCTGCTGCTGATGGCGGTGTCCACGTCCCTGTGAGTGGCGGCGCCGTTCCTGACCAGCCATAGCGCCTCCCGCAACAGTGCCATCTGGAGGCGATTGGCCACGAAGCCCGGCACCTCTTTCTGCTGCACGATCGGCTGTTTGCCGACGCTTGTCAGCAGGTCGTACACGGTCGTCACCGTGTCCTGGGACGTCGCGTCGTGGCGGATGATCTCGACCAGCGGCACCAGATACGGCGGGTTGAAATAGTGCGTCCCCAACACCCTGTCGGGCCGGGACGTCGCCCCGGCATAGCTGCTCGGCATGAAGGACGACGAGTTGCCGGCCAGGATGGCGTGGGGCGGACACAGGCGATCCAGGTCGGCGAAGATCTGCTGCTTGAGCGCCAGATCTTCGGAGACCGCCTCGACGACCAGGTCGGCGTCCCCGACGACCTGACCCAGATCCGTGCTCATGTCTATCGAGGCGGGCAGGTCGCCTATTTGCTCCTCCGTGGCCAGGTCCAGCGATACCAGCAGGCGCAGATTGGCCTCGATGTCGCCGGCCGCCCGTTGCAAGCGCTCGGCGCTCACGTCGTGGAGGGATACCCGATATCCGGCCAGGGCGAACTCCTGCGCGATGCCGTGCCCCATCAGGCCGGCGCCAACGACAGAGATGCGCGTGATGTTGTCGACCGTCATGATTTGCTCCTTATCTGACAACTACGGATACTTGCGTACCAGCGGCTGTAGCAACTCGATCTCATTGCCGTCGGGGTCCCGGAAGAAGGCGATGCGCATCAGCGGTTCTCCGGGCGGGAAGTTCTCGGGCGGGACATGGAACCGGATGCCGAGCGCCGTCAGTTCCTCGAAGGCGTCGTCCACGTCGGCGACCTCCAGGGCCAGGTGGCGCCACCCGCCCTCGGTCCTGTCGTCTCCCCGGCTCTTATCTTCGACGATCTCTATGGTCGTCGTGCCGGCATCGACAAAGATGATGTCATAGCCGTCGAAGGCCCCGCGCAGCGGCAAGCCCAGGGTATTGACGTAGAAATCGCGCAGCCGCTCGAAGTTCGAGGTGTAGATGGCTACGTGATGGGTACTCGTGATGTGCATGGTCAGGTGCTCTCCATCAGTGATGTGCCGCTGCCGAGAGCCAACGGGCACTCCCAGCAGGCCTGGAACGCGCAGTACGTCCGGTAGAGGTGCATGAGCCCCTGCGCATCCAGCGCGCCCGAGGATTTCAGGCGATGCGCCGAGGCCGCCAGCAGGGCTTTCATATGCCGTATGGGCTGCGAGTCTTCGCCGGCAGGCAGCCCGCCTGCCGTCTGCCACGCGGCGGCGGTGAGCGTGGGGTCATCGGTCATGGTCGCCAGGGCCAGGGCAAACGGCACCACCACGTTGATGGCCATCTCCGCCGCCCGGGCCGGCCCGATCGGCGCAGTGTCGGCCGGCCCGTCGACGACCTCGGCCACCTGGACCTCGAGCGCCCGCACCAGCCCGGGCGCATCGCCGTGCCGTAGAGGTGCCAGCAGCGTGGCAGCCAGGCCCGCGGCCGCTGTACGCGCGACCAGGATCGCGATCCCTTGCAAACGAAGCTCCGGCTGATTGGACGGGCGCACTCCCGCGCTGACCCAGTCGTCGCGGTGCAGCGGTGGAAGGGGCCACAGGTCGGAGTAGCCGGCCCACAGCGCCCGTAGCGAGGCATCGCGATCCGCCGGGAGCAGGCCGGCCAACCCGAGCAGGATCGCGGTCGCCAGGTCCGCCGCGCGTCCGGGTGGCTTGCCCAGCAGCAGAGACTGCAGGCGGTCTATCGGCAGACGTTCGGCCAGGGCGGCGCAGGCCCGGCGGTTGCGGCTGTAGCCCGCGGCATCCAGCAGGGCATTGAACAGCGCCTGCTCCTCGCCCAGGACGGAGATGTGCGCTTCGAAGGAGTCGGCTTTGTCCGCGACGCGCGCCCGCCCGCAGGCCCGCACGATCTGGCGCACCTCTTCGGTTAGCAGGGATGGCGACACGCTGCACGGCCCCACCGGCGGCAGGCCGGCCGCGGCCTGGGTGAGCGGCTCGCCGAGCCACTGGCCCAATGCCAGTACTGCCACGGGCTTGCCGTCGGCACGCAGGCAGGCCGAGCCGTCGTCGTAGAGCACGACGTGTAGGATGACGCCGTTGTAAGCGGGATCGGCCCGATGGCCGTGCCTGATCCAGTCGCCGGCCTGTAGATGGACTTCCACGTCGCCAAGCTGCACGTGGCCGGCCGCGTCGGCGATGAGCGCCCCCTGGAAATCGGGGCCGGCTCCGCCGCTACGCCGGCCGGGGTAGATGACCTGAAGCCGTCTGCCGCCGGTGGTGACCAGCGCTTCCGCGGGGAGGGCATGGGCCGCCCAGACGCGGCACAGGTCGTTTTCGTCGGCCACTCTGACCTGGGGATGGCGGGTGCTAGCCATCGGCCAGACCCTGTGAGGCGGGATGGCCGAGCGCGGCAAACTCCGCCGGCGTGTTCACGTTGTCGAATGCCGTGTGCGGGATCTTCTTCGCAGCCAGCCACGCGTCGTCCAGGTAGCGCACGCGGAGCTCGGGCGACGCCAGCAGGTCGCGCATCGACAGCCTGCCGGTGGCCAGCAGCCGCCCGGCCACGCGCAAGCAGGCCGGCCCGTAGATGGCGCAGAGCGGCTGAAGCTGTCCGGACGCGACGGGCACCAGGGCGTCGACGGTCCGCGGTTCGTCGAGCATCGCGCGCAGGGGGTCCGGTTCCAGGTGCGGCATGTCGCAGGCTATCAGCAGCACGTGGTATCCGGGGAACGCGGACATGGCGGCGCAAAGCCCAGCCAGGGGCCCGCTGTCGGGCGGGCAATCGACGACTATAGCCCTGCCGGACAGCACCGGCAGGGCTGCCCGTAGGGCGTGGCCGCGCTGCGCCGACGACACGGACACCACGATCCGCGACAGGCCGGCTTCGCGCAGGGTGTCGATGCCGCGTTCCAGCAATGTCTTGCCCCCGGGCAAGGACAGCAGCGCTTTGTCGCGACCCATTCGCGCGCTGCTCCCACCCGCCAGCACCACGCCGATGGGCTCCCTGTTGTCGTTCAACGCTGCTGCTCCTCGCGCCGTCCTTAAACCAAAGCCGCGGCGGGACCGACATTGCTGGCCGCTACCGACCCTGGCTTTGGTTTAGATGCTGTGCCCGCCTCGCGGGCCGGCTCATCGCGGACATGGTAGCATATCGAAGAGTTGAGAATCGCCGAGGGAGGATCGACAGGATATGGACACGCGCATATGGCGCTCTCCGCTGCGCTCAGATGCCAACGCCGGGGCCGTTGCGCTTGTCACCGGCGGTGGGACGGGTATCGGGCGGGCGACGGCCCTGGAGCTCGCGCATACCGGCGCCTCCGTCGTCATCTGCGGTCGGCGCCCGGAGCCGCTGGATCGCGTGCGCGGCGAGATCGAGAGGATAGGCCGCCGCTGCCTGACGGTGCCCGCCGACGTGCGCGATCCGGATCAGGTCGCCGCCGTGGTGGACCGGGCCATCGATCGCTTCGGCTCGCTTGATATCCTGGTCAACAATGCCGGCGGCCAGTTCATCTCGCCGGCCGAGGAGATATCCCTGAACGGCTGGCGCGCCGTCTATCGCCTCTCCGTGGAGGCAGTGTGGGGCGTCACCCACGCCGTGGCCACCCGCTCCATGATCCCGCGGCGGCGCGGCGTGATCTTCTTCATCGGATTCAGCCCGCGGCGCGGAATCAGCGGCTTTGCCCATGCCTCGTCGGCCAGGGCGGCCGTGGAGAACCTGGCGGCGGGGCTGGCCCACGAATGGAGTCGCTTCAACATCCGCAGCATCTGCGTCGCTCCCGGTACGATCGGCACGCCCGGCCTGGAGGAGAATTACTCCGAGGAGCACATTCGGGAGTGGGCCAGCGCCATACCGCTCGGTCGTCTGGGCCGGCCGGAGGAGGTGGCTGCCGTCATCGCCTTCCTCGCCTCGCCCGGCGGCGCCTACATCACCGGCACCACGATTGTGGTCGACGGCGGCCTGGACGCCTGGGGGTCCGCCGAACCACCTCCTCCCCTTGAGATTCAGCCATGACGGACCGCGATCGGGACGGTGCCGCCGGGCCCTGGCGCGACCTGACGCCCCTGTTTGCGCCGCGCTCGGTCGCCATCGTCGGCGCCTCGAACGACCCGGCCAAATGGGGTAACTGGCTGGCGCGCCGCGCCCTGCAGGGCGCCCACCGCCGCCAGGTCTACTTGGTCAATCGCAACGGCGGCCAGATTCTGGGGCGGGAGGCCTATCGCTCGCTCGCCGACCTGCCCGAAGCCGTGGAGTTGGCGGTGATCGCGGTACCCGCCCGGGGCATGGAACAGGCGGTCAACGAGGCGCTGCGGGCCGGTGTGCGCGCCCTGGTCGGCATCAGCGCCGGCATGGGGGAAAGCGGCGAGGAGGGCCGTGCCCGCGAGCAGGCCATCGTGGCCAGGGTGCGGGCGGCCGGCGCCGTGCTGCTCGGCCCCAATTGCCTGGGGGTCTTCGATGCACGCGCCGAACTCGACCTGACCTCCAACGGGCTGCCGCCCGGCCCGATCGGGCTGATCTCGCAGAGCGGCAACCTGGCCCTCGAACTGGCTATGCTGGCCTCGGAGGTGGATCTGGGTTTCTCGCGTTTCGCCTCGCTCGGCAATCAGGCGGACATCGAGGCCGCCGAGCTGGTCGCCGCTTTCGCCGCGGACGACGCGACCGAGGTCATCGCCCTGTATTGCGAGGATTTCCGCGACGGGCGGGCCTTCGCCACGGCCGCCCACGGCGCAGTCAGCAACGGCAAGCCGGTGGTGCTGCTGACGGTGGGAGCCAGCGAAGCGTCGGTGCGCGCGGCGCGCTCCCATACCGGGGCGCTGGCCAGCTCGTCGGCAGCAGTCGACGCCGCCTGTGCCGCGGCCGGCATCGAGCGCGTGGCCACGCCGCAACAACTCATCGATATGGCGCAGGCGTTGCGCGGGCGCGGAAAGCCACGCGGCCGGCGCATCGGCATTCTGGCCGACGGCGGCGGGCACGGCGCCATCGCCGCCGAGATCGCGACCGGAGGGGGGCTCGCGGTGCCGGCGTTCAGCCCCGAGCTGTCGCAGCGTCTGGCCAGCGAGCTGCCGCCGACCGCGTCGACCGCCAACCCGGTCGACATGGCCGGAGGCGGCGAACAGGATCTCGGCTCCTTCGCGCGCGTCGTGCGCGCCATGCTGGATTCCGGTGAGCTCGATGCGGTGCTGATGACCGGCTACTTCGGCGGCTACGCCGAGTACGGCGAGGGCCTTGCCCAGCGGGAACGCGAGGTGGCGGGCGAGCTTGCCGGGAGCATCGCGGCGGACGGCAAGCCGCTCGTCGTACATACCATGCACGCGCGATCTGCCGCTGCCGCCCACCTGCGCGCGTCGCGCGTACCCGTCTACCGCACCGTCGAGGCGGCGATCGGCGCGTTGTCGCGCCTGGCCGCGCGGTCCCTGAACCCGCCGGATGGCGTGCCAGTCGTGCCGCCACCTGCGGCGCCGATAGCCGAGGCCGGCTACTGGCAGGCGCGCGAGCTTTTTGCCGGCGCCGGCATCCCGTTCGTCCCGGCCCGCCGTGTGCGAACGCTGTCGGAGGCGCGCGACGCGGCCGCGGAGCTCGGCTATCCGCTGGCACTGAAGGCTCTGGGGCTGGAACACAAGTCCGACCGCGGTGGCGTCGTGCTGGGCCTCGACGGGGACGACGCGCTGCGCCGGGCCTTCGTGGAGATGGAAGCCCGACTGTCGCCGCCGGGCTTTTCGTTGGAGCGCATGGCGCGCCTGGCGGACGGCGTGGAACTGCTGCTGGGCTGTCGCCGCGATGCCCGTTTCGGCGCCATCGCGGTGGCCGGGTTGGGCGGGATCTATACCGAGATCCTGGCCGATGTGGCGGTTGGTCTGGCGCCGCTGGACGCGGCACAGGCCCGACGCATGCTGCGGTCGCTGCGCGGCGCGCGTCTCCTGAGCGGGGTGCGAGGGCGTCCGGCCGTCGACGTCGCGGCTGCCGCGAATGTCCTGGTGGCACTGTCACATCTGGCCGCCGCGCACCCGGAGATCGACGAGCTGGAGATCAACCCCCTGCTGGTGCTACCGGATGGGGCGGTGGCGCTCGATGCGCGGCTCATCGTACATGGCTGATGCGCGTATGTGACAGGAGGGTCGAGTAGGTGGACAACAACTTGCGCTACCTGGAGATCCGTCGCGAGAACGCGACCTGCGTTGTGACGCTGCGGCGAGAGGAAAAGCTCAATGCGCTGTCGACAGAGGTGGAGCGCGAACTGCTGGCGGCGCTGGAGCTTCCTGAGTTGCGCGAGAGCCGGTGCGTCATCTTCACCGGCGCCGGCCGCGCCTTCTCGGCCGGCGCCGACGTCAACGAGCTGCGGGCCAACGATCCGGCGGCGGTCGTGGCCTATTACAGGGCTACCGGAGAGGTGTACGAGCGCATCGCCGCTCTGCCGCAGCCCACCGTGAGCGCCATCTCCGGCTATTGCCTGGGCGGTGGGCTGGAGCTGGCCCTGGCTACGGACTTTCGCGTGGCCGATGAGGCCGCTATCTTTGGCTTTCCCGAAGTTGGCATAGGGATCGTGCCCAGCTCCGGTGGCCTCTACCGGGCCGTGCGCATCCTGGGAACCGCGCGCGCCCGGGAGTGGATTCTGCTGCGGCGGCGTGCCGATGCCGCGACTGCCTTGGCCGCGGGGCTGCTGACAGAGGTCGTGGCGCCGGGACAGGCCCTCGCGCGGGCGACCGAGATGGCCGGCGAGCTATGCCAACTTCCGCCGCTGGCGGTCTCCGTGGCCAAGGCCGCCATCGATCGTGCCTCCGAGTCATCGCGCGAAGCGGCCCTGGCCATCGAGCGTCTGGCCTACGGCATGCTTGCGCAGACGCAGGACGCGCGTGAGGCTGCCGCGGCTTTCGTGGAGAAGCGCACACCGCACTTCCAGGGGCGTTGAGATCGCCGGCTTACCCCGGGCCTACCTGATTGACAGACCGGCCGGTGAGGTATGCAATCGGCGCTGTAGCCATACCGCTGAAGGCGACGCGCTGCGCTTTCTGCACCTCCGAGGTGTCGCCCGAGGTATTGCCCGTTTAGCCCGACTAACGCACCGGCGTTGGCTCTCGTACGACGGGGCTAGCGCGAGGCCCAGAAGAGGATGCGCTTGAAGGGGTAGAAGTAGGGAGTCGCGTCGTCTAGCAGGGGTAGGAGCTTCTGGCGATACCTCTCCAGGAACTGTGCGAACAGGTCCGCCGGCAGGCGCGACTCGTAATCGGTCAACAGTGTGCCCCGCACCCACTCGATCACGTCGTCGCGCGCATTGAGGTAGTGGACGTAGACCTGCAGCCGCACGTGCTGCTCCCGGAATCCCAGGCGATGGAGCAGGCCGGCATAGTCCACCGGCGTCAAAACGGGCGACCGGCGGACGTAGCCACCGAGCGCCAGGTTGAAGGGTGGTTCGGAGGCAACCTCCGTGGCCACGACGTGGCTCGGATGGTCATGATTGGCCGGCACCTGCACGGCGAGTTGGCCGTTCGGGCCGAGCAGGCCGGCCAGCCGCTCCAGTACCGCGGGATGGTCGTCCACCCATTGCAGGGCGGCGTTGGAGAAGACCAGGTCGTACGGCCGGTCGTCGTGAAACGTCGCCAGATCGCCGCGCATGAAGCGCAGCGACGCCGAGGCATGCACGCTGCTCTTGGTCAGCATGGCCTCGGAGGTATCGACGCCGAGCGTCTCGCGCGCCTGCAGATGCAGGTGCAGCAGGCGCGTTAGCTCTCCTGTGCCGCAGCCAAGGTCGACCACGCGCATCTCCCGCTGGTGGTGTACCAGGGCCATCAAGTCGAAGAAGGGTTTGCTGCGCTCGTCGTGAAAGCGGTCGTACCGTTCGGGGTTCCAGGCATCTTGACTCATTGTGCCTCTTGTCTCAAGGCAATGTGCGCCGTGTCTTGGTTGTCATGAGCCCTGTCACGTATCTCTTCGCCTCGCAGTATACGATGCGCGGCGAATAGCGCAACTGCCACGACGTCTGGCCTGTGAAGCGTTGCCGTCCGAGCGTCCTGTTGAGGGGTGGGCGGGACCGGCGACTGAAGGACCGGCGGTTTTAACCGCCGGCTCCCCGGTGTCAGGCGTCGCTCAACCCGACATGTGCCCGCTCCTATGGAGCGTCCTCGGAGCGCTATCGACGGGGACAGCGCGCAGCCTGGCACTGGCGGTAGCCGCAACCAGGCGAACATGGCACAATAGGGACGGGCCGCCGTGGGGCGGCTACACAACAGCGTTGTGGAGGGCAAGAGATGGCGATCAAGGCACAGGGCGTTATTGCGCGCGGCCCCGATCAGTATGAGCTTGAAGAGATGGAGGTAGATCCGCCGGGACCGGGCGAGATTCTGGTGCGCATCCTGGCCAGTGGCGTCTGCCATACCGAGCTTCACGTCATTCACGGCACCTGGCCGGAGGGCTTCCCCTACTTGCTCGGACACGAGGGCGCCGGCATCGTCGAAGAGGTTGGCCCGGGCGTGACCAATGTCGCGGTGGGCGACCACGTCATGCTGGCCTGGCGCGCACCCTGTGGCCGCTGCCGCTTCTGCCTGATCGGACAGCCGCACCTCTGCGCGGCGAGCCTCAACGCCGAGAAGCGCATGCGCACCACGGATGGGAAAGTGCTGACCCCGGTGCTGGGGATCGGCACCTTCTGCACGCATACCGTCGTGGCCGCCACCCAGGCCATCGTGGCGCCCAAAGACCTGCCGGCCGAGAAGCTGTGCCTGATCGGCTGCGGCGTGATGACCGGTATCGGCGCCGCCATCTACACGGCGAACGTGCGGCGCGGCTCAACCGTGGCGGTCTTCGGCTGCGGCGCGGTCGGCAATAACATCATCCAGGGCGCCCGCATCGCCAACGCGCGCACCATCATCGGCGTGGATCTTGAGCCGCGCAAGCTGGAATGGGCCGGGCATTTCGGCGCCACGCACCTGGTCAACGCGCGCGAAGGAGACCCCGTGGCGCGCATCAAGGAGCTGACCGGCGGATACGGCGTGGATTATTCGTTCGAGGCCATCGGCCTGCCGCAGACGTTTGTACAGGCCATCCTGTGCCGCGACCTGGCCGGCACCATGGTGCAGATCGGCGTCTTCCCGAAAGGTTCGACGGCCGAGATCCCGCTGCCCCAGTTCTTCGACCTCGGCGGCTCCATTCGCGTGGGCTGGTACGGCGATTGTCTGCCCTCGCGAGACTTCCCGATGCTGGCGGACTGGTATCGCAAGGGTGTCCTGGACCTCGATACAATGGTGACCGAGGTGATCGGCCTCGATCAGACGCCGCGTGCCTTTGAACGCATGGTCAAGGGTGAGACGCTGCGCTCGGTGATCGCCGTCTCCGGAGCCTGAACCTTCTGGCCGGCTATCGGTGGGGCGTCGCCATCGCCAACCGGTCTATGCCTCCGCACCGGGGAGCCGGCGGTTGTAACCGCCGGCCCTTCAGTCGCCGCCCCGGGTCTGCTCGCTGTTTCGTTGGTCTGACAAAGTACTTCCCTTATTGGCGCTTTCGTGTACCATGACCTGTAAGGGATAGGGCGTGCTATCGTTGTTGTCGGGTGGCCGGTGAGGGGGGCTCCTTCTCGCCGAGATAGGCGCTCCGGCGGTTGGTTGCGCGGTCTATCGCCGGCAAACTGGTGGGGCAGGTTGGCTGCTGCGTGGCCGGGCAGTTCATGTCGCTGGCGGGAGCGCGGAGAGTGTGATATACTTGACTGCCCCCCCCCACTCGTGCTATACTTAGGGTAGTGATGACTCAAAGTTATACACAGCGAGCAGGGGCGGGGCCGCGCGACGGTGCGATCCCGCCCCTCGTTCCCCTTATATACGACGATGTAGTGTCTCGATGGAGGTAAGGATGTCACGAAGCACAACCCGGTCGCATGAGGAAGTCGATCTGCGGCCTTTGGAGGATGAGGCCGGCGCACTCGACGACGCTCTGCACGGGGCTGCTAACGTGGCCGAAGCCGACGACGATCGAGAGGAGACTCCCGTTCTGGGTGCTCTGGTCGAAGAGTTAGATGAAGGACCCGCTCCCGGCGAGATCGGCGGGGCGTTGCCTGAATTGCTCGACAGCTATCTGCGCGAGATTGGGCATACCCCCTTGCTCAAGCCGGAAGAGGAGATCGAGCTGGCGAAGCGCGTTGAGCTGGGCGACAAGGAGGCGGCGAACGCCATGGCGCAGGCGAACCTGCGACTGGTGGTGAGCGTAGCTCGGCGCTATCTCAATCGCGGCTTGCCGCTCGAAGATCTGATTGCGGAAGGCAACATCGGTTTGCTGCGGGCGGTGCAAAAGTACGAGTGGCAGCGCGGCTTCCGCTTCAGCACCTATGCAGTCTGGTGGATTCGACAGGCTATTACCCGTGCTATCGCCGACAAAGGCCGCACCATTCGCCTGCCCGTGCACGTGGGCGAGGCTCTGACCAAGCGCTCGAAGGCCGTCGGCCAGTTGACCACGGACCTGGGGCGAGAGCCAACCTCGGACGAGTTGAACGATGTGCTGGGCGCCGATGCGTCGTTCATTGGCGCCGCGGTGATCGCCGCTCAGGCGCCGCTCTCACTCGGTATGGCCGTGGGAGAAGATGGTGAGGAGCAACTGGTCGATTTCTTGCCCGATGATACGGCGGTCACTCCCGAAGAGGGCGCGGTACGGCGGGTGTCGGCGGAAGAGACGCGTCAGGTGATGGACGATGTGCTGACCGAGCGCGAGCGCGAGGTGCTCAAGCTGCGCTTCGGCCTGGATGGCTCGTCGCCCGAGTCGCTCGACGTGGTGGGTCGCCGCCTGGGTGTGACGCGAGAGCGTGCCCGGCAGATCGAGGCCGAGGCCCTGCGCAAGCTGCGCCGGCCCACCGTGGCGGCGCGCCTGCGCTCCAACTAGCAGTCCACATTTATAGCAAGCCCCGTGGCGGCGGCGGACGATGTCGTCCGCCGCCGTTTTTTGTATGGCGGTGTGCCGGTAGAGAGACATGGCGGGACAGATCACGGCCCTGCAGCGGCAACGAGGCCGCCGGGAGCGCATCAATGTCATGGTCGACGGTCGGTTCGCCTTCAGCGCCGATCCCGAGACCGTGCTCAAGGCGGGCTTGAAGGTCGGCATGATACTCGACGACGCGGCGGTAGCTCGCCTGCACGACCAGGATGAGGCGGTGCGCCTGTATAACGACGCCCTGCGCTTTCTCTCGTTTCGGCCCCGCAGCTCCGTCGAAGTCGAACGCTACCTCCGCGGACGCGGCGCCGACGAGGCGACGAGCGCCTCCATTCTGGAGCGCTTGCACCGGACGGGATTGATCGATGACCATGCCTTTGCCCGCTACTGGGTGGAGAATCGGGCCACCTTCAGCCCGCGCGGCGACCGGGCCTTGCAGGCGGAGTTGCGCGCCAAGGGCGTCGCCGGTCCCGAGATCGACGTGGTCCTCGAGGAGACCGACGAGAGCGAGGAGGACCGCGCCTACCGGGCCGGCCAGAAACGCCTGCGCTTGCTGTCGCGCCTCGACCGGGAGACCTTTCGCCGCCGCATGTATTCCTACTTGCAGCGCCGCGGCTTCGACTACGAGACGGCACGCGCCGCGACAGAGCGCCTGTGGGCCGAGGCCGGCGGTGGGGCCGAGGATGACGCAGGCACTGATCTGGAGTCGGAGTCTACTGGTTCAGATCAAGAGTGACCACCTCGTCGTGCATGATGCGCTCGGACGGGCCAAGCGTCGGCGGAGGCGGCGGAATGTTTGGGACGCGCGCGCGCAGCCAGTCCGGCATCCATCTCCACTGGTCCGGTGGGGCTGACAGCATCGTGCTCCTCACGGCAATGAGATGGCCGCTTCGCCGGTCAACGGCCATTGGATAACCGACTCTGCCTTGTGGGGTGAGCGTGCGGAGCACGGCGCCGGTGCGCATGTCGAGGATGGTGATCGTGATGCGGCTTAACTGCCGCGTCAGCAAGACGCGGCCGGTACCGGCGTCCAGGACGCGCAGCAGGCCGTCGTACGAAAACGCATAGAGCCGGCCCGTCCGGCTGTCGAGTGCCAGCGACGGCGGGGACGGGCCCACGGCCATCGGCGGTTGCCCACGACGCCTGATCACGCTTTGCTGCGCCGGTGGCAACTGATAGATCCAGCGGAGACGACCGGTATGTCCATCCAGGGCTATGATGCGGATCTGCGTGTCGTTGCCGTCTTGCGCGCTGGCCGAGAGTAGCAGAGAGCCGGTGCGGTTGTCCGAGACAGCCGACTGTATCGAGCCATCGTCCGTGTAGGGCGCCGTTGCGACGAGCCTGGCCGTACGGGTGTCGAATAACTGCACTTGCCCGAACTGGATATCGATGACGAACAGCCGATGCGTAGCCGCGTCGACGGTCGCATAGGTTGGGTAGTTCTGCGACAGGTCGATGCTGGCTGTCTGCTTGCCGCTGCGGGTGTCGATGACGTGGATGACCGAACCGGTAGAGCTCGACGACCACCCATACACATTGCCTTGCACCGTTACGACCTGGTCAATCGTAGAGTTACTGAGGATAAAGGCGCGCCCGGCCTGTTCATCGATGCCACCCGGCGAGGAAAGCATACCGACCGGCACGCTGGCCAGGATCGGGTCGGTGTCGTGGTTGAGAAGCTGGAGTTGGACGACGATCAGGATGATCAGCAGCCCGAGCGCAAGACGCACGAGCACCGGCCGATAGCGTGGTGCCTGCTTGCGCGGCGGGTCGGTTGATGCTTCCATCTGCGTGTGATCTGCCACACGTGGCCCCTGGAGATGGCGCTCCCTCTGCCGCTTGCCGTCGTCCATCCCAGCTTATGGCATCTCCGCACACTTCACAAATCAAGGCGCACGAGAGCTGGTGGCAAGCTGGCAAGGATCGATGCTCGCCCCGCCCTCCGTACACCTTATACTTGATACTTGTAGGGAGTGCGGGCTACACAGCGCGGTGTGGTCGCGGCGGGATTCATGTGAGGTAAGGACAGCCGGGTGATCATCATTCTGAAGCAGGGCGCAACCGAGGAAGAGAAACAGCACATCATCGACCGCGTCAAGGAGATGGGTTATGGCGTCAATGTGTCGGGTGTCGCGCAAACCGTGATTGGCGCCATCGGCGTGCTGCAAAAGGACCGCGACGGCCTGATGGAGCAACTGGGCGCGCTGCCCTACGTCGAGCGCGTCGTACCGGTGCTGAAGCGCTACAAACTCGCCAGCATCGAATTTCACCCCGAGCGCACCACCGTCTCGGTTGGGGATTGCGTTATCGGCGGCGAGAGGCTGGCCATCATGGCCGGCCCCTGCTCGGTCGAGAGCGAGGACCAGGTGCTGGCGACGGCGCGCGTCGTGCGCGAGGCGGGTGCCACTATATTGCGTGGAGGAGCCTACAAGCCGCGCACCAGTCCCTACGAGTTCCAGGGCTTCGGAGAGGATGGGCTCAAGATTCTGGCGGCGGCGCGCGACGCCTGCGGGCTGGCCATCGTCACCGAGGTGCTCGATCCGCACGACGTAGACCTGGTCTGTCGCTACGCCGACATGCTGCAGATCGGCGCACGCAATATGCAGAACTACACTCTGCTGCGCGAAGTTGGCAAGGCACGCAAGCCCGTGCTGCTCAAACGTGGCGGCATGTACCCCACAATCGAGAACTGGTTGCTCTCGGCGGAATACGTGCTGGCCGAGGGTAATCGCGACGTGGTGCTCTGCGAGCGCGGCCTACCTCCGTACGGCGACACCAATCTGCGCCGCAACGTGCTGGATCTCACGGCCGTGCCGCTGGTCAAGGAGCTCAGCCACCTGCCGGTGATCGTCGATCCCAGCCATGGCACCGGAAAGGCGAACCTGGTTCCGGCATTGGCCAGGGCAGCCATTATCGTCGGCGCCGACGGGCTGATGGTCGAGGTGCATCCCGAGCCCGAACTCGCCTGGTCGGACGGGCCGCAGAGCCTTGACTTCCCCGCCTTTCAGGCCATGATGCGCGACTTGCCGCGCGTCGCGCAGACGGCCGGCCGCCGCCTGTAGCCCGCCAGGTCGGCGCGGCGGTGGCGCAGGTCGGCCGGTGCTTTCGGCGCCACGCGCATCTGAAGGCCGTCCTCGACTGTCCGGGTTTTGTGAAGGCGGCGCATCGAGGCTATTCCTGATAGTGCCGCGCTGATTTGCGTGGCGCGGGATGGGGCCTGTGGGTGGGAGTAAGCCCGTAGCGGCTGGATTTGTTATGCTGGAACTATATGCCTGCTTGCGCCGGCTTGGGGTGCACCGGTCTATTCCGCGGAGGTAGACGTGTCCGGCGCGTGCCGGCTGCACTTTCATGAGGAACGTGCTATCCAGTATCCGGGGCGTCACGTCGTCGCGCCGTGGGGGTGGGTTGTTTGGATGTGCTGATTGCCCCGATTGGTGACCAGGATCCGTTTTCTGATCCCGGCGACGTGAAGGGGCCTGTGCTGACGCTCGCCGAACAGGTTCAGCCGCAGCGTGTCTATCTGCTGCCCGCGAAGCTGCCCGCCGGTGTGGAGTCCAGCTCCCCGCACAACAGGGAGACGTTCGCCGAGGCCCTGAGGACGCGCGAACAGTTGCTGGCTGCCGACGCGCGCCTGTCGACGGAGACGGTCACGATTCACCTGGTCATCGTGGCCGATTCGACCGATTACCTGCACGTCTTCGATGCGCTGCGCGGCGCGGCTCGTCGCATTACCTCCGAACTGGCCCATGCCGACGCGCTGTCCTTTCATGTCATCGCAAGCTCGGGTACGCCGGCCATGCAGGCCGGCATGCTGCTCATGGTCAACTCCGGCCTGCTCTCGCGGCCGCAAGATCCGCCGGTGCGCGTCTACCAGGTCGCGCCCCCGGAGCCGGGCCAGGAGAGCCGGGTCTCGCGCCTGGACGTGTCGCTGCTCGAGTTCACGCGGCTGGTCGACCAGGCATGCGGTCTGTTCGAACGGGAAGACTTCGGCGCGGCGAGCATCGTTTTGCAGCGACTCGCCGACGTGGCGGCGAACGCGGACCGCAAGCAGTCCGCCATGGCCTCGGAGAGGTACGCCCTGGCCCTGCGCCTGCACCAGCGCCTGGCGTTTAGCGCCGCGCGGGATGCCCTCAATGAGTTACTCGGCGACCATGCTGTGCGCACCTACTTCCGGGGACTCGTGCCCGTGATGCGCCAGCAGGCGGCCCAGCTGCAACGGCTGATCGACGGCGACCGGCAGGCATTCATGTATGACCTGCTGCTGGGCGCGGAGCGGCAGCAACGGGCGGGAGTGTACGCCGATGTCCTGGCCCGTAGCTGGCGCGTCGTCGAGGCGACGCTGCGGGACCGCGCCAGCACCCAGTTTGGCATCGACGTGAATCGCGCGCCCGAAGGTGGCGATGGGTATGTGGCCCTGCTGATCAAGGAGCTTGAGATGTGCGGCGACACGGCGCTCTCAACCGGCCTTGCCGCCGAGCTCAACGAGCCGCTGAGGGCGCAGCTCAACGCCAGGCTGCGCGACCGCCTATCGACGGGCAGCCGGCAGTTGCGCGACGCACTGTTTGTGGAGTTCAAGCTGGCTCGCTCCTGGACCGAGCAGGTCAAGCCATCCGAGCAGGAAGAGCCGGCCGTGGTACGCTGGGCCCTCTCGCGCCTGTCTTCGACGGGAGTGCAGCCCGTGTCGACGTTCGGCGACCTGAATAGATGGGTCAACGTGGTGCGCATGCACTCCGTGGTGGCACACGGCCTATTGGATGTCGACGAGCTGGATGCCGAGGCCGCCCTGGCCCTGGCGCGTCAGGTAGTCGGCGCCACGATCGGTCTGCCCGACGAGTCCCATCCGTTCGGCTTGCGCAACCACCAGCAGGTGACAACCCTGCTGCGCCAGTCGCTGGCTGCGCTGTAAGCTGCTCCGTGTCAGGTTTTGGTCCATGCAACCGACGAACCCCACGCCCGACGGAGAAGCCCGGCCTCCGCGGCCCGGGCGTCGCATCTGGTTGATGGCGCTGGTGCCGGTGGTGGCGCTGGCGGTCGCGCTGTTGACGGGCGTCATACATGACGCGGCGCGCGCTCCCGACGCGAACGGGCCGCCGAGTTTGCAGTCCTGCCTGAGGGCGCTGCGCCGGCCTTGCCTGGGTCCGGCGGAGATACGCGCCTACTACGGCCTCGATGCCCTGTACCGTCGCGGCATAACCGGCAGGGGACAGACCATCGCGATCGTCGTGTCGTTCGGCTCTCCATCGATTAGGGCAGATCTGCACCGGTTTGATCGGGCCTTTGGGCTGCCCGATCCTGAGCTACGAATTCTGACGCCGCTGGGCAAGCCGCGGCCCCGTTCCGGCGGCTGGATATCGGAAACGACCCTCGATGTCGAATGGGCGCATGCCATCGCACCGGAGGCTCGCCTGGTGCTATTGGTCAGCCCGGTCGACGAGACGGAGGGCGTGCAAGGTATGCCGGAGTTCCTTTCTCTGGAGCGCTATGTGGTGCAGCACCACCTGGCTAACGTGATCTCGCAGAGCTGGTCTGCCACCGAGGACACGCTCTTTGATCGGCGTGGCCGGGCTATCGTGCAACAGTTCCATCGCTTCTATCAACGGGCTGATGCGCAGGGCATCACGGCCCTGGCCGCCTCGGGCGACGACGGCGCTGCCGGGCCCGACCTGAGCGTGACCCACCTCTTCCCCTACCGGGTGGTCGGCTATCCCGCCTCGGACCCCTATGTGCTGGCCGTGGGCGGCACCTACATCCCGGCTGGATCGGGCGGCCGCTTGCTCGGCGAGACGACGTGGAGTGGCAGCGGCGGAGGGATCAGCAAGTTCTTCGCCGAACCGGCCTATCAGCGGTCACTGCCCGCGGCGACCCAACGGCTGTTGAGAGGCTATCGCGGCCTGCCCGATGTCGCCTATAACGCGGCTCCGGAGAGCCCGGTGCTGGTATGGCAGCAAGGCCACTGGGTGACAGGCGCCGGCACCAGCGCGGCGACGCCACAGTGGGCCGGGCTGGTGGCCCTGGCCGACCAATTGGCCGGTAGGGGCCTCGGTTCCATCAACGCGGCGCTGTACAGGTTGGCCGCCTCGCCTCGCTACGGGGCGGTGCTGCGTGACATAACGACGGGGGGCATCGCCGCCCCGAGCGGCGACCCGCGAGGACTTCACGGCATCGCCTTCCGCGCCGGTCCGGGCTGGGACCCGGCGACAGGCCTCGGTTCGCCGCGCGCCGCGTCGCTCGTCCCCGACCTTGTCAACGATCTGGCGGCACACCGCTCGCCATCCCACCGGCTGCCGAGCGGCTGAGCGCACCCGCGGCCACCGGCGTTCTATCCTGATCCTCCGGGGCATGCCCGGTCCGGCCAGCGGGATGGCGCACGTCGGGAGTGTGCACCAGGCAGCTGCATCCGCGGACCGACGGTGGTCCATCCTACATACGGCAACTGCACATGGCATGCCAGGAGGTTCAGTGCGCCCACAGGTAGCTGGACGCCAATACCAGCACAGCCAGGATCATGACCATGCTCACGGCATTGGCGATGCGCGCGTATGCCCGGGAGTACTGGGAGCTGCGGAACGGGATCAAGAGGGCCAAGACACCGCCGCTGAGGGCACCGCCGATGTGGCCGGCATTGCTGATGCCGCTGACGCTGAAGCCGAACGCCAGGTTAATCGCCAGCATCACCAGCAGGCTGCTGGACAGCCGGCCGCCCCAGGCGCGGTCGATGACGCCGCGGTTGCGCCAGGATCCCACCAGCAGCGCACCGACCATGCCCATAACGGCTCCTGATGCGCCGACTGTGACTTCGTTCGGACTTGAGGTCATGGCGGCGGCGATGGCGCCTGCGACGCCGGAAGCGAGATACAGGCCCAGGTAACGCAGCCAGCCGAATAGGCGTTCGGCCAGCGTGCACAGCCAGATCAGGCCCAGGGAGTTGCTGACGATGTGCGCGATGCCGATATGCAGAAAGCACGAGGCCACCAGCCGCCAGTACTGTCCCGTGCTGATGGTGTCTCCTGTGACGGCACCCATGGTGTACAGCACGTTGAGGTTGTCCGAGCCACCCCGCAGCGTTTCCAGGCCAAAGACGGCCCACAGCGCGAGCAAAAGGAGCGCGGTGACCGGCGTGACCAGTCCGAAGGGGGTGGAGATACCACCGGAACGCCGGGCGGCCGGTTGCGGCTGGACCCGAGCGGTGAGCTGCTGCTCCACCTCTGCGATCTCGCGCAGCAAGCCTTCATACTGCGCCGGTGTCAGGGCGCGTTGCGCCTCCTCCAGGTCGGACAGGTGGTAGCGTTGCAATACATAGTCCGTGGCGTAGGCGTGGACACGGTTATCGTTCATTGGCACCGGCCGGCCACAACTCGCAGGACGTGTGTCGGCGGTGGGATGCGAACCCACATGGGCTCGTACCCCCGGGATATTGAGTCCGCGCCGGCCATGTCACAGTGTACCATCTGCCATCGTCACGGGCGTAACAGGGGCGGTCTGCCTGGCATCTCGTCTGCTGGCCCGAGCATCTCTATAGATAGCCTGATTGGTCAGGCCTCGATGGCGGCGCGATTCTAGGCATGGGGCAACGTCTCCCCCGACCTGCCGGCCTCGGCAACGCTCACTGGAGCTTCGCCCGCTCCGCGCGGACCATATGGAGCAGACCGGCGGCGCTCCAGCCTCGGGCCACCGCATACTCCAACACATTCTCAAGCTGTTCGTAGGGTATACCCACCAGTAAATCGCGCAAGCGGGGACCGTCCTCAGCTTCCGCCATCGCACGGTTGAGGTCGAACCTCCCGCCGGTCTCCGACGTTGCGGTCTGTAGAATTGCGGCGGCGCCACCGGAAGGCCGGCCGGCAGTTGCGCCAACAGCCACGGGGCGATAGTCGCGTGATCCGCTATCGGGACAATCGGCTGGGACACCGGCGGCGCGTTGAGCCGCCTGGCTAGCCGGCGTTGGTCCCATGATCCCTTGTTTCCTTGAATCGGAGGGGCGTGGGTTCCAGCGTGGGTTGACGATGCCCGCCGCTTGCATTTCGGCGCGAACCGCCTGAATGTCGGAGAC
>Ga0209581_1002211_pt1 | contig 19294 bp, 13 predicted proteins | sample Coa_R2_FD_187160 | JGI IMG/M metagenome (GOLD analysis project Ga0209581, IMG submission 187160) | Surface soil microbial communities from Centralia Pennsylvania, which are recovering from an underground coalmine fire - Coalmine... | ecosystem: Environmental > Terrestrial > Soil > Unclassified ...
ATCCGCAGCGGGTCTTCTTCGGTATCGATCGGCTGGTTGAGCTTCTTGAGTTCTGCGCGCGCCTTGGCCGCGTACTTGGAGTCCTTGAAATGGCTGTCAAGGGCGGCAAACGCCTGTGCCGCGGAGTACTTCTTGCCCTCTTTTTCCAGGGTCACACCCAGATTGTACAACGCTTCGGGTGCCACCGGCGTTTCCGGATACTTCTCCATCAGCTCGGCCAGGCGCGACTCGGCGGCGCGGTAGTTGGCGCGCTTCTGGTAATATTCGCCAATCAGGTACTGGTTGCTGGCCAGCACTTCGCGGCATACCTCGATACGGTCATGCGCCAGGCCGGCGAACGGACTTTCAGGGTATTGGCGCTCGATGCTGCGGAACTGCTCCAGGGCCTTCTCGGTGACGCTCTGGTCCTGCCACGGCGCCGGAATCTGGTCGAAGTACGCCATCCCCAGGTAATACGACGCCATCGGCAGCTTCTTGTTGGTGGGATGCATGCGCACGAAGTCCGTCAGCGCGTTAATCGCCTCGGGATAGTTCTTCATCTTGTAGTACGCCAGGCCGATCTTCAGCTCGGCGTCTTCGGCATAGGCGCTGAAGGGATACTGGTCGATAAGATGCTGGTAATTGTCGATCGCGCCCTTGTAGAGCTTGCGATTGTAGAAATTTTCGGCCTGGGCGTAGTAGTCCTGGCCGGTCGGCAGCTTTTTGGTCGCGCAGCCCGCCCCTAAAACCCCCACCAGCAGAAGCGTCAAAAACCACCGATGCTTCATAGAATTTTTAAAGCGTATAAATTACCGGAACCCAACGCAAGCGACCGCGCCGCACGGTGCCTAAACGGTTGCCGCGGGCGGCGCGCATTGCGCCGGCACGCCCGCGTCGGCCGCCCGCTCGAAGCATCCGGCATAAATCGCTTTGCCCTCGGCCGCGAACCGGCGGCCGAAGTTGGTGCGTTGCGCCCCTGCGACGCTCGCCTCGCCGATGCGGAAGCCGCCTTGGTGCAGCAGCGCGCCGGCCTGCTCGAAGTACCATTGCACGTCGGTGGCCAGATAGGCGCGCCCACCCGGCTCCAGGCATCGGGCCAGCCCACGGATCAGCGACGCAGTGATCAGGCGATGGCGGGAGTGGCGGCTCTTGGGCCAGGGGTCAGGAAAATAGATGTGGAAGGCGCGTACGCTGTGCGCCGGCAGCATCAGGTTGACCACCGAGCGCGCGTCGGCGCGCACCGCGCGCAGATTGGAGAGGCCGCTGCGGGCCACGCGGATCGCGAGCCATTGGCAAACCGAGCCCGCCAGCTCGACGGCCAAAAAATTGTGGCGCGGAAACATCCGGGCCCGCTCCAGGATGAAGTCGCCTTTGCCGGCGCCCAGCTCGACCTCCAGCGGCGCCGCCTCGGTAAACAGCTCGCGGGGATCGAGCGCAAAGAAATCAGCGCTGGCACCAGAGGGACAGCCCGGCGCGTCGGCGTGCAAACCGGCCGCGCCGAAGAACTTTCGGGATTTCCGCAGACGCGCCATGCCTGTGCGGCCGCTCAAATCCGATGCAGCCGCGCCGGATTTTAACCGAAATCAGAACCCGAGTAAGCACCACGACCAGCGCCGACCGCGAGCCCTGCGCAAGCGGCGGCGCGCGATGCTAGATGACGCCCTGCTCTTTGAGCTGCGCGAGCTGCGCGGTGCCCAGTCCCAGCATTTCGCCGTACACTTCCGCGTTGTGCTGGCCCAGCAGGGGCGCGACGCGAATCTCCACCGGCGAGTCTTCCAATTGCACCGGGCATCCCGGCATCGCGAACTTGCCGCGCACCGGATGCTCGACCTCGACGATCATGCCGCGCTGGCGCAGATGGGGGTCTTCCAGCAGCTCGACGCTGTCGAGAATCTTGCCGCACGGCACCCCGGCGTCGCCCAGGATTTGCATCACTTCGTGCTTGGTGTGCGAGCCGGTCCACGCGTTGATGATCGAGCTGAGCTGCTCGACGTTTTGGGCGCGCAGCTTGTTGGTGGCGAAGCGCGGGTCCTCGATCAGTTCGGGCTGGCCCATCGCCTTGCACAACAGCCGCCACATCTCCTCGTTGCTGGTGAAGATGAAGCAGTAGTCGTCGTCGCCGCCGGGCGCGCACTTGTAGATGCCGTACACGCCCATCCCGGCGCCGCGATTGCCGTTGCGCTTGACCGGCTTGTGCGTGATGTGTGTGCCCATCATCGGCACCCGCACGAAGTTAACGATCGCGTCCTGCATCGACACTTCGACCTTCTGCCCTTTACCGGTGCGCAGGCGTTGGATGTAGGCGGCCAGAATGCCGAAGGCGGCGTGAACGCCGGTGCCGGTATCGCCGATCGTCGGTCCCGGCTTGAGCGGTTCGGAGCCGGGGAAGCCGGTCAACGACATCGCGCCCCCGGTGGCCTGTGCGATCATGTCGAAGCTTTTGTATGGGCTGTAGGGTCCGTAGGTTCCGAATCCCTTGATGGTGAGATAGATGAGCCTGGGATTGAGGGTGCGCAGGTAATCGTAGCCCAGCCCGAAGCTCTCCAGCGTGCCAAGAGAATAATTTTCCGTCAGTATGTCGACCTTTTTGACCAGCTCCAGGAACATCGCCTTGCCGCGCTCGTCCTTCAGATTGAGCGTGATGCTGCGTTTGTTGGCGTTGAGCAGGATGAAGTAGAAGGAATCCACCCCGGGCTTTTCACTGACCGACCATCGCCCCTGCTCGCCGTTGCCCGGGCTTTCGACCTTGATGACGTCGGCTCCCATCCATCCCAACAGCTCCGTGCACGAGGTGCCGGCCTCGAATTGAGTCAGGTCCAGAACCTTGACGCCTGCCAGGGCCTTATCCATGGAATCCTCCTGTCCTCTGTGCGCCGAGATGGTTGTTTACCTGGCAGATTTGTAGCGCCTCAGCCATCGGGCGGCAAGCCGCCATAGGGCCGCGCGGCGGGCTGTGCTTTGAGCCGCGGCGCGGCTCTGATAACCTTGGGTCTGAGGCAGCGATGGTTGAAGCCTGGGGCAAGCTTGCCCGCATCCGCGACGAACTCAACGCCCGGTTCTTTGAACGCGGCGAGCTGATCGACGGCGCGCTGTGCGCGTTGTTGTCCGCCCATCACGTGCTGATCATCGGCCCGCCGGGGACCGCCAAGTCGATGCTGGCCGAGGAGCTGTGCCAGCGCATCGAGGGCGCCGAGTATTTCCAATGGCTGCTGACCCGCTTCACCACGCCCGAGGAGATTTTCGGCGCGGTCAGCCTCAAGGCGCTGGAGCAGGACGATTACCGGCGCGTCACCACGCACAAGCTGCCCGAAGCCCACATCGCGTTTTTGGATGAAATCTTCAAGGCCAACTCTTCGATCCTCAACGCCCTGCTGACGCTGATCAACGAGCGGCTGTTCCACAATGGCCGCGAGCGGATAAGCGTGCCGCTGATCACGCTGTTCGGCGCCTCCAACGAACTGCCCGACGAGGAGGAGCTGACCGCGCTGTACGACCGCTTTCTGCTGCGGTTTGTCGCCGAATACATCAGCGAAGACTTCCGCTTCCTCAAGATGCTGGAAGCGCCGCGCCCGGCGCAGCGCACGCGGCTGGGCTTTGAGGAGTTGGCCGGGCTGCGGCGGGCTGCGGCGGCGATTCCGGTGTCGGGGGCGGTGCTGCGCACGATCGCCGACATCCGGCGTGAATTGGGCCGCCAGCAGATCGTCGCCTCGGACCGGCGCTACCGGATGGCGCTGGATTTGCTGCGCGCCCACGCCCTGCTGATGCAGCGCAGCCAGGTCACCGAAGACGACCTGCTCTTTCTGCAGCACGTGCTGTGGAGAGATCCCGAGGAGCGCGCCAAGGTGCGCGACACCATCCAGCACCTCATCAAGGGCTACGAGGAGGAGGCGCGCGAGCTGCTGATCCAGACCCAGGAGTTGCAGGAATACGCGGCGCGCCAATGGGAAAGCGAAGAGATGCGCAAGCGTGCGATCTTCGAGGCGCACACCAAGATCGGCAACATCTTAAGCCGCTTCGACGCGCTGGTGCGCGACGCCACCGAGAGCGGGCGTCCCCTGGAAGCGGTCGAGAACATGCGCAGCCAGGCCCGCCAGATCCAGGAATCGATTCGGCGCAACATCCTGCAAATCTGATCATGCCGGCCGAGGAATGCAGCGCTGCGATCGTGCTGCGTACGCGCGACTACTCCGAGTCCGATCGCATCGTCACGCTGCTCACCTTGGAGGCGGGCAAACTGGGCGGCATCGCCAAGGGCGCCAAGCAGTCGCGCCGGCGCTTTGAGCGCAAGCTGGAAGTCTTCTCGCACGTGATGGTGTACTTCCGCCGCCGGCCGCACGGCGAGCTGGTTTTCATCACCAAGGCCGAAGCGGGCGACTTGCCGCCCTTCGACCTGACCGACGACATCGGCAAGATCGCATTGGGCAGCTACATGGTGGAACTGGCCGACGCGCTAAGCCGGGAAGAGGCGGAGAGCGCACAGGCCTACCGCATCCTGGCCGCGTCGCTGGGCGCGGTCGCGCGCCATGGCGCGGGCCGCGCGCTGCGCCAGGCCTTCGAGTTGAATCTGCTGCGCTGGGCCGGGTATCAGCTCGAATTTCGCCGATGCCAGGTGTGCGGGCGCTCGCCCGAAAACGCCACTTCCTTCGTCTTCATCCCCTCCCACGGCGGCATCGTCTGTCAGCATTGCCGCGCCGGTGCCAGCGACACCTTCATCGGGCTGACCGCGTCCAGCGTGGCTGCCCTAGCGCATCTGGGGTCGGTCCCGTTGGAAGAAGCGGTCAGCGCGCCAAGCGCAGGCCGCGACGCCGAAGCGGCGCTCGCCCGCTTTATGGCCACGATACTGGATCGCAGGCTGCGGTCGGTCGAGTTCCTGCATCGTTTCTTGTAACGCGAGCGGGCGCGCCCTTAAGCGAAACGGCCTGGAGGCCGGCGCTGCGGCGGACGTCGCGTAGCGCCGGGCGCTGTGCCGGTTTCCTTACTCCGGATATCGCGGGGCGCGCGCGATTATGCCGGCGCCGCCGCGCTCGCGCCGTGGCCGGCGGCGGTGCGGCGCTCGAAATGCGGAATCACGTACTTGCCGAACAGCCGGATCGACTCCATCGTCCGCTCGTGCGGCACGCGGCCCATCTCCATGAAGCACAGCATCAGGTCGACGCCCAGCGCCTCGAACTTCTCCAGCACCTTGATGCAATTGTCGGGATTGCCGGCGCACAGCAGGCCCATGTTGAGCAGGTTTTTGGGTTTCATCGCCTCCTGCGCCGTTTTTTCGTCGGCGTCCACCCCGAACAGCAGCGCTTCGGGCGCGCGCACCGCAGCGTACTTGTAGCTCTCCACGTTGGCGAATAGCTCATGGCGCTGGCGCTCGAAGACGTTCATCCAGTACGGGCTCTGGCCGCGCTGCACGCCCATGTACCAATGCATCCCTTCGCCCGCCATCTCCACGGTCTCGTCGTTGCGCTCGCCGCACAGCGTCATCAGGAAGACTGCAATCTGGTTGTTGACCCGCGCCACCACCGGCTTTGTGGGCGTCTTGATCATCTGGCGGTAGTTGTGGATGCGCTCGGCCAGCGTTTGGGCCTGCGCGATGTTGAACGACAGCACGCCCAGCCCGTGGTCGGCCGCGATATAGAAACTTTCGGGCGACGAGCACGCCATCCAGAACGGCGGATGCGGCTTTTGCAGCGGCTTGGGCAGGACGTTGCGATTCTCGCCGATCGTGAAGTACCTGCCCTTGTAGCCGGGAAAACGGTCGGTGGCCATGAGCTGGGGAATGACCTCCAGCGCTTCTTCCATCATCGGCCGCGTGTCGTTGGGGTCGATACCGAAGCCGCCCATCTCGGTCAGCGTCACCGAGCGCGCGAATCCGACATCGAGACGTCCGCCGCTTAAGATGTCGAGCGTGGCGATGCGCTCCGCGACGCGCACCGGATGATTGTAGGGTTGGGGCAGCAGGATCGCGCCGTGGCCGAAGCGGATGCGCTGCGTGCGCTGGGTGGCGGCGGCAAACACCAGTTCGGGCGACGAACAGTGGGACAGCTCTTCGAGCCCGTGATGCTCGACGGCGAAGACGTGCGAGAAGCCCATCTCGTCGGCGAGCTGGATCTGCTCCATCACCTCCTTGAACTTCTCCGCCTCGCGCCCCTCATGCCACGGCTTGGGCATCTCGATTTCGTACATCAGTCCGATTTTCATGCGCCTGCGCTCCTGAACGCTCGATTAGTTCCCTGCGTCTGCTTTTAGCTTTCCTCCCTGTGGGTGTCCACAGGACCGAAGGGCGCAGCAGGGCGTACCTCTGCCGGTCATTGCGCGCGTGCCGAAAAAGACGCGGCTGGCCGCGCCCGCAGTTTTACATCGACCTCAAAATGAGCGAGCTGCCGCCGGTTTCGGTACGCCAGCCGATACAGGCTGCGATGCGGGCGTTGCGTACCTGGCGGCATCCGCGCTGGCGGTCGAAGGTATGCTTGCCCTCGGCCCAGCGGGGACAGGCGTCGTCGGCGCGATGGCGCAGTTGGCGGACGTTTTCGGCCACCAGATTGATTCCGTGCGTATAGCCTTCTGAAAGATGCCCGCCCCCGGTGTTGCACGGCAGTTCGTGATCGATTTGCAGCCGGCCGCCTTTGACGAACTCCGCCGCCTCGCCGCGGCCGCAAAAGCCGTAAGCTTCCAGTTGGATCAGCGTGGTGAAGGTGAACGCGTCGTAGCACGAAATCAGATCGATATCCTTGTGCGTGATGCCGGCCATCCCCAGCATCCGCTGGCGCGCGTAGCTGCCGCCCTGGTAATGGATTTCCGGGCGCGAGTAGTTGTAGGCTGGAGCGGGCGAGAACGTGCGCGCGGTGCCGCCCATGATAAACACCGGCGGCTGTTTCAGGTCGTAGGCCCGCTCGCGACTGGTCACGATCAGCGCGCTGGCGACGTCGGTCTCAAGGCAGCAGTCGAGCAGACGGAACGGCTTGGCGACCCATCGCGAGCGGTGATGGTCCTCGATCGTGATCGGCGTGCGCATCAGCGCCTTGGGGTTGAGGCTGGCATGGTAGCGATGGGCGACCGCGATTTCGGCGAAGCAGTCGGTGGTGGCGCCGAAGTCGCGCAGGTAGCGCATCGCCGACATCGCGAACAGCTGCGCCGGCGAGGTCCAGCCGTTGACCACCATGAACTGCCCCTCGCCGGCTGCGGGTGTCGCAGGCACCGGTCCGCCCGGCGCCTGACCGCCGTAGCGCCGCCCCGACCGTCCGTTCATCGAACGGAACACCACGACGTTCTTGCAGTAACCGCCCTCGATCAGCCCCACCGCATGTGCGATCAGCATCTCGGTTGCGGAGCCGCCGCCCAGCATCTCGGTGGCGTAGTTCAGTCGCAGGCCCATCGCGCTGGCGATATGTGCCGCCGTGGTCGAATCGCCCCCGGCTCCGCCCTGATAGCTGGTCATGCCGTCGATCTCTTCAGGCAGCAGCCCGGCGTCGTCGATCGCGTTGCGAATCGCCTCGCACGCCATCGACAACGTGGTCCGATTGGAGGGCCGCATAAACGGCGTCTGCCCCAGGCCAACGATACAGTACTTGTCGCTAAGAGAACCCATCGGCTTTGTCCGGGCGTTTTGAATACCTGAAGCGAGATCAAGATGAAAGTTTGGTGAAAAGCGGCGGGCGCCGCTGCGGCAAGGGCACCCGCCCCAAAGGCTAAAGCTTGACGAATACCGACTTGATTTCGGTGTACAGCTCGATGGCGTATTTGCCCAGTTCGCGGCCGAAGCCTGATTGCTTGTAGCCGCCGAACGGGGAGATCGGATCGAGCAGTCCGTAGCAGTTGACCCACACCGTGCCGGCCTTCAGCTTGCGCGCGACGGCATGGGCGCGGCTGATGTCGCGGGTCCACACGGCGGCGGCCAGGCCGTAGGTGGTGTCGTTGCCCTGGAAGACGGCGTCGTTTTCGTCCTTGAAAGGGATCGTGGCCGCGACCGGGCCGAAGATTTCCTCGCGTGCGATGCGCATGGCGTTGTTGACGTCGGCAAACACCGTGGGCTTGACGAAGTAGCCCTTGCCCACACCCAGTCTGTCGCCACCCGCCTTGACCCTGGCACCCTCTTTTTTGCCGATATCCAAATAGCCGGTCACGCGGTCGAATTGCTCTTTGGACACCAGCGGTCCGACGCGTGTGGAGGTATCCAGCGGGTCGCCGATTTTCATGTTCTGGGCGAGCTGGCTTAGCTGGTCGGTGAACTGCTCGTACTTCTCCTGCTGCACGAACACGCGCGTGCCGGCGCAGCACACCTGTCCCTGGTTGAGGAACACGCCCATCAGCGCACCGAACGCCGCCGATTTCATGTCGGCGTCGGGGAAGATGATGTTGGGCGACTTGCCGCCCAACTCCAGCGACACGCGCTTGAGATTACCCGAGGCGGCCTTCATGATCTCGCGCCCGACCTCGGTGGAGCCGGTGAACGCGACCTTGTCGATTCCCGGATGAGCCGCGATAGCACTGCCCGCACCCGGACCGAAGCCGGGCAGGATGTTGACCACGCCGTCGGGCACCCCCGCCTCCATCATCAGCTCGCCCAGCCGCAGTGCCGTAAGCGGTGTCTGCTCGGCGGGCTTGAGGATCGAAACGTTGCCGCAGGCCAGCGCCGGCGCCAGCTTCCATGACGCCATCAGCAGCGGGAAATTCCACGGGATGATCTGGCCGCACACGCCCACCGGTTCGCGCAGCGTGTAGCTGAACATGTCGGGCGCAGACGGATTGGTTTCGCCGTAAATCTTGGTGACCCATCCGGCGTAATAGCGGAAGGTCTCCGCCGCCATCGGGATGTCGATGTTCTTCGACTCGTTGATCGCTTTGCCGTTGTCCAGGGTTTCGAGCTGGGCCAGTTCGGCGGCGTTGGCTTCGATCAGCTCCGCGACCCTGAAGAGCAGGCGCGCGCGGTCGGCCGGACGCATCGCGGGCCATTTGCTCTCTTCAAAGGCGCGGCGTGCGGCCTTGACCGCCTCCTCGACGTCGGCCTGATCCGCCTCGGCCACGTTGGCCAACACTTCTTCGGTGGCGGGGTTGATGGTCTGGAAGGTCTTGCCTGACTTGGCCGCCACCCATTTGCCGCCGATCAGCAAAAGCTTCGGCGCTTTGATGAATTCCGATACTTTGGGACTGATTTTCGCGGTGGCGCTCTCCGCACCCGGTGCTGCACCCATCGGTTGATTCCTCCCTGTCAATGCTTCACGCTGCTCCCAGCGTTGCACGGAACCCGGCGGCCAGCCAATAGCATCGCAAGGCCTGGTTGATCAGGCCGATCTTTTACGCTAACGGACGCAGATGCGGTGCGGCGATCAACCGCCGGTCCATCAGGAGCATGCGCGATGAGCGAATGGCGGATTGGAGACCTCAAGGTAGTCAAGGTGTTGGAGCACGAGGATTTTTGGAAGGGCCACGTCATCGCGCCGATGATGACCGCGGAGAACATCCTCAAGGAAGCCGACTGGCTGGTGCCGCGCTTTGCCAACGAGGAGGGGCGCATCCGCATCAGCTTCCACAGCCTGATCGTGGAATCGGGCGGACTGCGCATCCTGATCGACACCTGCGTGGGCGACGACAAGCAACGGAATTTTCCGCGCTGGAACCTGCGCCACTCCACCTATCTGTCGGACCTGGAGAAGGCCGGTTATCCGCGCGAGTCGATCGATCGCGTCATTTGCACCCATCTGCATATCGACCACGTGGGATGGAACGCGATGCTGCACAACGGGCGCTGGGTGCCGACCTTCCCCAATGCGCGCTACCTGTTGAGCCGGCGCGAATGGGAGCACTGGTCGCAAAGCCCCGACGCCGAGATCCAGCGCATCATGGACGACTCGGTGCGGCCGGTGATCGATGCCGGACTGGTCGACTGGATCGAGGGCGGCCACAAAGTGACCGACGAAGTCGCCACCGAATTCACGCCCGGCCACAGTCCGGGCCACATGGCAGTACGCATCCGCTCACGCGGGCAAGAGGGTGTGGTGACGGGCGACCTGATCCACCATCCGATCCAATGCGGACATCCCGAATGGAATTCCGCGGTCGACTTCGACCCCGCTCAGGCTTGCGCCACCCGGCGCGGCTTTCTGGCGCGATGCGCTGAGGAGCGCACCACGTTTTTCGGCACGCACTTCGCCTCTCCCACCGCCGGGCGCATCGTCAAGCGCGGCGACGCCTTCCGCTTCGAGGGCTGAAACCGGCGCGGCCCGCCAGCCGCCGCGTAACATCGCGGGATGGCGTGGGATGTAGGAAATTTTGCTTACTGGCGAAAATTAGTCCTAAAATTTTCGATTCCCCACTCAAAGCCTGGATTTCGGGATTATATTGCTTTATATACCTAGTTGCGGATTAAAGCGCCGCGCGTGGGCAGGCGCCTACTTCAAGGCGTGCGGCAGCGGGGAAGCAATGGACAAGAAGCCGGCGGCGCTGCGGACAACTGCACAATTTCAATTTCGGTTGCTGGTGAGCGCCCTGGCCATCCTGGCGATTTCCTGCAGCGGTGGCGGCGGGGCAGGCAACCCGGTCGCGGCGCCAGCGCCCGGTCCCGTCGCAGGCCTGTGCCCGCACGCTTTTGACCCGGCGACTTCCGGCGGGCTGCGCGCCGTGCCGGCCGCCACGGCCACCACTGCGGCGCCGGTTGCGCTGTCGAACTGCACGTTCGATTCCAACCGCAACGTAGTCATCGGCTCGGGCGGATGCGGTCCCGATGTGTACGTCGACAAGTCCTTCGCCGGTGCCAACGGCCTGGGCACGATCACGATCGAGGCCGACGGTCAGCTCGTGTTTTTGCATGACCCGGGCCTGGAGCTGGATACTTCGGGAATCATCGTCAACGGCAAATTTCAGGTCGGCAATGCGTCCTGTCCTGTGGGCAGCGACAACAAGTCCAGCGTCGCAATCGTCAACTTCACCGACGCGCACGCGGTTGCCGGGGTGACCAAGGGCATTACGGTCAACAAAGGCGGCACGCTGCAGCTTTATGGCGCGACCGGGGTGGTGCCGTCCAGCCCGCCCGCCGGCGCCAACCCGCAGTCGCCCAGTTGGACCTACCTGTCCGCACCGGCCGGGCCGCCGAGCCTGTACCGCGCCGGGATGGGCGTGGCCAGTCCGGTGGGCGCCAACGGTGCCACCACCTTGCAACTGGCGGATCGGGTGGACTGGCAGCCCGGCCAATGGATCGTCGTGGCCGGCACGGATTTCTCACCCGACGGGGGCGAGTTTGTGATGATCAACGCGGTCAGCAACTGTGCGGGCGCCACCACCGGTACCTGCACGATTACGCTGGATTCCGCCACGCCGCTGGTCAATTACCATTTCGGCGGGCCTGCGCCGGATACGGGCAGCAAGGCGATGAGCGACGGCGCCAGTCAGAACTATGGGGTGGACGAGCGCGCCGAGGTCGGCCTGATCAGCCGCAACGTCAAGCTCACTGCGACCATCACCGGCAGCGACCAGCATTGGGGCGGCGAAATCGTGATCATGGCCGGCTACAACGCGGTGGAAATCCAGGGCGCCGAACTGGAGAAATTCGGCAAGGATCAGGCGGGCAGCTATCCGATCCACTTCCACATGGCGGGCACGCCCAGCGGCAAGACGCTGGTGGACAGCAACAGCATCCATCACGGCTTCAACCATTGCATCACGCTGCACTCCACTAACAACTTGACGATCAGCAACAACGTATGCGCCCGCATCGTTGACCATCTCTACTATCTGGAGACCGGTGCGGAGACCGGCAACACCTTCGTCGATAATCTCGGTATCGGCGCGATGAGCAACCTGTTCACGATTGCCGGCAGCGCCCCCGCGCTGGCGCAGGCGGCGTTCTGGGCCGGTGATTACCTGACCAACGATCCGAGCCAGCCCTGGTACAACGGCTACAACGGCTTCAACGTCCCCTTTACCGACAATCTGCCGCCGTCGGCGGCCACCGTGGTCGGCGACACTTCGGGCGACACCTCATCGGGATTTTGGATCACCAATCCCGGCGCCAACAAATTCGTCGGCAACTCGGTCGCGGGCTGCCAGGACCAGGGCCGGGGCTTCTGGATTCTGCCGGCCCAGGCGCAAAGCGGCGTGCCGACCACGCCGCTGCCCAAGGGCAACTTCGCCTCCAATCGGGCCCACGGATGTTACACGGGATTCGACACCGCCTCGGACCTGAACCTGACCGGCGCGGCCAGCTACACCCCGCAGGGTGCGTGCGTGGGCGGCGTGGGCGTCAGCAAAGGGTTAACCGACTGCGACCTGATCGCCGAATTCGACGATCTGACCGCGACGCGCAATCGCAATCGCGGCATCTGGGTTCGTCCCGCCTGGTACGAGCTGGCGCACGCGCATCTGGCCACCAATCGCGACGGGGCGTCGCTGGTTTCCAGCGGCGGCAGCGAAGGTTCGCCGCCGGGCGAATGGGGTCTGCTGCGCGACTCCATCGTGGTTGGCATCAGCACCAACAATCCCAACCGCTTCGGACCCTGTCCTTACAGCGGTCAGGACGGTTTCGGCCTCAACCAGGGATGCTACGGGTCCGACGGCAACGGGTTTCCCACGCCGCAGTGGAACATGTTCGGCTACATGTTTTACGACGGGCCGGCGCGGGTCGAGAACGTCCGGTTCATCAATTTCAGACGCGACCCCAAGCCCCTGCTCACCGCGGCCGATGTCGGCTTTCTCGATTATTTCTCAGCCAACAACAACATGCTTTGTGCGCCGAAACAGTTCAAATATGAAGGCGACGCCGCGATGGGCTGGTTTCAGTCCAACGAAAACAGCTATCCGCCCACGCAATACACCAAAAACCTAAACTTCGTAAACGTGGATCTGCGCCATGAGATCTACACCCAGGACGTCGAGAACACCTGCGCGCCGCCGCCAGCCACGGGCGCCAACTTCCGCGACGGTGACAAATTCACCGTCATCCTCGATCACGATGCCAGCCTGACCGATTTCCAAGTCGTACCCAACGGCGGCGGTGCGCCGGTCGGCGGGGTGTTTCCCATTTCGCTAAACAACCTTCCGTTTCTGGCCGGACCCGGTACGGTTGACGAATGCCATTCCACCGGTGAGCAGGACGCCGTGCTCGAAGGGCGCCCGACCTCGCTCATCAGCCCCTATAACTATGCGACGCTGGAGTTCTCCGCGCTCACTGCTCCCTGCAACGGAGTTCCGTTGGCCGGAGCGAACTGCCTGAACAACAACCTGATGGTCTTTACCAAGGACGAGATTGACTATCCCAACGGCGAAGGGGGCGCGCAGATTCAATTCAGCGACGAGGCGATTCCCATCTCAGGCGCCACTTATACCATCAAATGCGGCGGCAGCGCGGACCCAAGTTCACCCGGAGTGCCGGGGCACGCGTGCGTGGCGCTCAGCGGCCGCAACGGCAATGGCATCTACGAGCCCAAGCTGGTCAACGGTCTGGGCTATACGGTGGGGGCAAGCGCGGGGATGCCGAACTTTGTATCGCTGATGTACACGGATGCGAATCTGCCCGGCGGTATCAGCGCCGCCAACCCGTTTCATGCTCGTATCGGCATCTGCTACCAGAACGAGGGTGCTAGCGCGCCCCCCGCGAGCGCATTTACAGTGTACAAGGGAAGTAAATCGTTCGCCGGGGCCAATGCCAACTTCGACAGCCTGGCCGGGTTCTTCACGCTGCTGGCCTGCAACGGGTTGGATAATGTGATGTGCGGTCCAGTCGGGACCGGCACGCCGTTTTGCTACCAGACGCTGTGCCCGGCGGCGCCCTTTTACGGTCCCCCACCCACCCCGATGCCCGCTTCCGCAACCCAACTCACCGAGGTCGGTTCCATCGATCAACTCGATGATACGACGACCTGCCCCAACGGAACCTGTTTTTTCTACGATCAGACCTCCGGCCTGCTGTTCATCAACCTGGTTCAGGAGCAGCCCAACGCCGGCGGAGCGCTCAGTTCGCCGCTAGGCAGTTGCAGCGGTAAAGCCGCCGGCAGCGACCCGGCGTGCGCCGCGGAGGATTTCTACTCGACTCCGGAGCAGGGTGCGGAACTCTATACAATCCAGGCGGCGTCGAGCAGTTACGCGCCCAACGGCAAGCCGTCGGCCTGCACGCCCTACGGAGCGAGCGCTCCCACCGACTACACACAGGCCTATCCGGCCAACCTGAATCAGCTTGCCTACGCCTCCAACGGCACCGTGGTGCAGACGCAGCTTGACGGCGCGTCCACGCCGTTCCCCCATCAGTCGGCCACCAATGCTCCAGCCGGATTCTGCCCGACCAATGCGCCGCCGACACCGGATTGGCCGCCGGCTCCGGCTTCCGCCATCCCGACCATCTTCACCATCGGACTGCCGGCTGGTGTCTCGGTGGCGCTGTCGCCCAGCGTCAATCCGATTCCGGTTACCGGGCAGCCGCTCTACCCGCTGACCCAGCAGACCTACACGCTGATGGCGTCGGCGCCGTCGGGTACCAACGGATGCAGCGGCTCTGGGAAGAGCCTTTGCTCGTGCAGCCAGTCCTTTACGGTTACGAGTACGGGCGGATGGAGCAGCAGCGGCGACAATTGCTGCCAGATGGGTACGGGCAATTCCAAGCCGACAATCGGCGTGGCCGCGCCGCCCTATTTGTGTGCGGGGCCGTAGGTGGGCTCGACGACGAAGTCGCGCAGGTCCGCAGCGCGGGTCATTTCGTAAAATGTGGCGTTGCGATAGGGCGAATTGACGACGACGCGTCCGCGCGCGTTGCGGTAGTAGGTGTCCACACCGGGGTGGGTCCACACCATGTTGGCATGCGCCTGATCGACGCGCCGGTTGTACGCGTCGTGCACGTCCTGACGGCATTCGACCGCGCCGATTCCCTGCTGCAACATCTGGCGCAACACGTCCATGATGTAGCGCATCTGCATCTCGATGACGAACATGATACTGCCGCCGTGGCCGGGCTGCAGGTTCGGACCGTACAGGCAAAAGAAATTGGGAAAATCGGGAATGACGGTGCCGAGGTAGGCGCGCGCATTGTCGTCCTCCCATACTTCGCGCAGGCTGCGCCCCGAGCGGCCGCGCACCTCGAAGCTGGTGAGGAAGCGAAGCACGTCGAAACCCGTGGCTATCACCAATATGTCGGCCGGATACTCCGAGCCGCCGCGTGTCACGATTCTGTCGGGCCGGATCTCGACGATCGGATCGGAAACGAGCCGGACCCGTTCGTTGCGCAGCATTCGGTACCAGCCGTTGTCCAGCAGCATGCGTTTGCCGTAGGGCGGGTAGGCGGGAACGACCTGCTCGAGCAGGTCGGTGCGGTCGCCGAGCTCGGCGGCGATGTAGCGGGTAAAATATTCGCGATGAAAATCATTGACCTTGTTCAGAGATCGGCCGGCATGCGGCCAGTTCGGATCTTTCTGCAGGGTCGCGTGCAGCCGGTCGCCGAACGTCCAGCCCAGGCGCAGCCGGTACCATAGCCGATACAGCGGCACCTCCCGCATCAGGAAGCGCAACGGCTGCGGAATCATCTGGCGAAACTGTGGATTGGGCGCCACCCAATGCGGCGAGCGCTGGAAAATCGTCAGCGACGCCACCGTGTGCTGAATCTCCGGCCCGACCTGCATCGCGCTGGCGCCGTTGCCGATCATCGCCACCTTCTGGCCGGCAAGCTCGACGTTGTCAGGCCATTGAGCCGTGTGAAAGCACGGTCCCGCGAAACGCTCCAGCCCCTTTATGTCGGGCATCTTGACGGGATTGAAGATGCCCACCGCGCTGATGAGCACCTTCGTTTCGAGCGATTGCTCGGTGCCGCCGGCGTTGCGAACCGTGACCGTCCATCGTTGGGCCTGTCTGTCGTAACGGGCCGCCTGGACCTCGCATCCGAAGCGGATGTGTGAACGCAGCGCGAACTGGTCGGCGACGTGCTCGAGGTAGGCGTGGAGTTCGTCGCGCAGCGCGAAGTACATCGACCAGTCGTAGGGTGCGAAGGAAAAGGAGTAGAGATGGTTGGGCGTATCGACGCCGGCGCCGGGATAGCGGTTATCCCACCAGGTGCCGCCGACGGTCGAGCTTTTTTCGAGGATGGTAAAAGGGATGCCGGCCTGCTTGAGACTGACGGCCGCGCATAACCCCGAAACCCCAGCGCCGACGATGATGACTTCGAAGCCCGGCGGGACCGGCAGCTTGGGCGCTGCTTCTTCCATCCCGGCACAAAGCTCGGCTTCGATAATCGGGTCATATTCGGCGGGAATCGGCTCCGCCATCGCGGTGCTGAGCATCTTGAGCCGCAATTGCGCCGGCGGCCTGGCAATCGCGATCGGACGTCCAGCGCGCCAGGCCATGATCGCGTCGAGTGCGGCGGCGCGGATTTCCGTCTGGATTCCCTGGGGCAGTCCACCCGTGTCGTTGTCGCCGATACCGCGAACGCGCGCTGGCCGGTACGGCTCCTCCAGCCAGCGCAATTCACCGGTTAACTGCACCAGCACCATCAACAGAGTAGGGATGTTCGCTATCGCGACGGCTTCGGCAAAGCGCTGCCGCTGCGATGAATCGGGGGCGCCGTTTCCTTCGTCATGCATAACGCCGGTCATTTTACACAAGGTGCGATGGCGAGAAACCGGCTCCGTGCTGCGGCCGGGTCGCGCTGAGTTGTGCAGCTGCGCGTCGGGGTCAGATTTGTCTGTTGCAGGGCCTGAATCTGGGCAGCGTCAGTTCCTCGGTCACGTCGTCATAGACGATTTCGACCGGCATCCCGGCGCGGATGTCTTCGTTGGCGATTGCGATGAGGTTGGTCATCAGGCGCGGGCCCTCATCCAGTTCGACTTCCGCCACATTGTAGGGAATTTCGCCTTCGAAGCCTTTGAAGTAAGCCTGATGGAATACCACCCAGGAGTTGACCCGGCCGCGGCCGCTGAGCGCGGTCCATCTCAGCTCGCGCGACCAGCATCGCGGGCACAGCGGGGAGGGCGGGTAGAAGATGTGGCCGCAGCCCTCGCAGCGCTGCATGCGCAGTTCGTGGCGCCGCAGCGCATCCCAGTAGGGCTGGTTGAGCGGAGTGATGGTGGGCAGCGGTTTCAGGTATTGCGCCATTGCAGCGGTGCCGTTGTTCCTACTTGTGGTAGATGAGGGAATCGCCGTAGCAGTTGGCCCATTGGATCACTTCGGCGCCGGAAATCTGGCGCGCACCGCATTCACCGCGCAATTGCCGGACGATCTCCACCTGATGGCCCCATCCCAGGATGTGCCCCTCCGACAACAGCCCTCCGTTGGTGTTCATCGGCAACTCGCCGCCCAGCTCGATACGTCCGTTTTGCGTGAAGTCCGCCGCTTCTCCGGGTTTGCAGAATCCGAAACGCTCCAGCGCGATCCAGGCCAGGATCGAAAACGCGTCGTAGGTGTAGAGCGCGTCGATGTCCTTGTGCGTTACGTCCGCCATCCGGTAGACCGGCTGAACTCCGGCCTCGTACTCGAATACCTGCTGCTGCGCCACGCCCAGGCCGGGATAGGCCCAGATAAATTCCTCGCCGCCGCCCGGCAGCGGCTGCATCCCGCTGATATAAACCGGCGGCTTGCGCAAATCGCGGGCGCGCTCGGCGGTGGTGACGACCACGCAGGCAGCGCCGTCGTTGACCAGGCAGTAGTCGAGCAGGCGCAGCGGTTCGCACACGAAACGCGAGGCCTGATGGTCCTCGACCGTGATGGGCTGGCGCATGATGGCGAGCGGGTTGAGCGCGGCATGCTTGCGAAACGCCACCGGCACCGCCGCCAGTTGCCGGCTGTTGGCGCCGTAACGTTCGAAGTAGCGCCGCGCCACCAGCGCTGCACCCGCGCCAGGCGAGGTCATGCCGAAGACCGGGTCTTCGCCGTGGCCGCCGCCGGCCTCGCGCGCGCCCTCGCGATCGCCGGCGCCGCCGAATTTTGGCCGGCGGATATGCGAGAGGCTCCACGACCCCAGGCAGGCGACCGCGTTGGCGAATCCGGCGCTGACCATCATCGCCGCCCATTGGATGCAGCTCGCCGTGAAGCGGCCATGCGCCCAGGTCTGGCTGTAGGCGCGCAGCCTAAGTCCCAGCAGCGCGGCGAGGGTGTCCGCGTCGGCGCCCAAGGGCGAGCCGAAGCTGACGATCATCCCGTCCAGCTCGCCGCGCGCCAGGCCGGCGTCGTCCAGGGCGTTGGCAATTGCTTCCGCCGCCAGATCGATCGGACTGCGGCCAAGCCTGCGCCCGTAAGGCGAATTGCCCACACCCGCAATCGCGGCCTTGTCTTTAAGGTTGAAGTCCGGCATTGCGCCTCGATTCGCGACAGAACCTAGGGGCAGCCTATAACAACCATTGGACAGTGGCCAAACCTCCCGCACGATTACAACATCACGTGCTCTTTGGTGATGATTAAGGCGAAATGGCCGGGGTCAATGAAGTTGGGTTCGTCGGCGCCCACCGCCTGATACTCGGGCGTTGGTCTGCGAAAAGCGTATCGCCGCAGATCGCGCTCGCACCGGGTCGTTATGGCTGCAGCGGCGACCTCTCGCCTTCCCGGAAAGGCGCTCAATCGATGGAATCTATATTGCACACGCGGCTTCGGCGTTGTCTGATCAGACCGCCCTAAGTAAATCTTCGGGCATGTCATCTCCGAGTACGTCTAAGCTGGCAGTGGCGTTCGCCCGGCACGCCAACCTGACCTTCGGCGGCGGCAGCGCCACCATCGCGGTCCTTCATACACAAATCGTCGAGCGGCGCGGCTGGATCGGCCAATCCTACTTCAACCTTGCCTACGCGCTATCGAGGTTGACGCCTGGAACGAATCTGCTTGCGTTTTGCGCTGCACTCGGGTGGCAGGTGCGAGGCTTTTCCGGAGCCCTGGTCAGTCTCATTGCCGCGTCAGCGCCTTGCTCGGTGTTGGCGTTTTTGGTGACAGCTTTCTACCAGTCGTGGAGCCGAGAGCCGCTGGTAGCGGTTGCGCTCCGCGGCGCAGTTGCGGCGGCAGTGGCGGTGGTGATTGCAACAGGATGGACGTTGCTGCGGCCGCATTGGCGCTCGCTTTCATGGATCAAAGCGGCGTTGATGGTGGGCGCGCCTTTGGCGTTGGGCGTTTGGGGCGTTTCACCGCTGGCCATCCTGGTGCTCGCCTTCGGTGCCGGATGGTTTTGGCCCGCCGGAGAGACCCGGTGAACCCGCTGGCCCTCTACCTGGTTCTGCTCAAGGCTACTCTAACGACGTTCAGCGGGCTCGCGTCAATCCCGGTTTTGCGCACTGACCTGGTGTTGCATCGGCACGTCCTGACCGACCAGCAACTGAACATCGCAGTGGTCGTGACGCGAGCCACCCCAGGACCCGCGGGACTCTACATCGTTAGC
>Ga0209581_1002218_pt1 | contig 19240 bp, 18 predicted proteins | sample Coa_R2_FD_187160 | JGI IMG/M metagenome (GOLD analysis project Ga0209581, IMG submission 187160) | Surface soil microbial communities from Centralia Pennsylvania, which are recovering from an underground coalmine fire - Coalmine... | ecosystem: Environmental > Terrestrial > Soil > Unclassified ...
CTGTGTCGCGCCTCGCTATGGACATCAGCGAATATCTGGCAACCCTCGACCTTAAGCCTGGCAAGGCCGCCGCTCTCACCGTGGCCTATCATGCTGCGTGCTCGCTCCAGCATGGACAGAGTGTGACGCGCGAGCCGAAAGAGCTGCTGAGCAAGTGCGGCTTTATCGTCAAAGACCTGCCCGAAGCGCATTTATGCTGCGGCTCGGCCGGCACCTACAACATTCTGCAGCCCGAGATTGCGGCGCGCTTGCGCGATCGCAAGGTCGCCAACATCGAGCGTGTCGCGCCCGACCTGATCGTAGCGGGCAATATCGGCTGCTTAACGCAGATCGGCTCCGCCACCGCAATACCGGCAGTCCATACCGTCGAGCTGATCGATTGGGCGACCGGCGGACCGGTACCGGAGCAGATCAAGAGCATTACCGGCGCTGAAGCGGCGCTGGCTGCGGCAGGTTAAGGGCGCCTATGCAATCCTAAATCCGGTGGGAGGGTCGATCATGGCGAAGAAACGGAAGAAGACGAAGGCGAAGAAGAAAGCGCGGCGCGCGAAGTCTACACGCCAGGGCAAGGGCTTGACGCGCGCGAGAGGCGGTAGGCGGACAGCTAACAAAAGGTCACGCCGGGCTGCGTCCAAGAGAAGCGCGTCGAGGCCGAGGCGGGCGGCAGCGCACAAATCTGCACCTGCGGCCGTGCCGGCCGAGCGTCCGGCGGAACCGGAGCCCTCGCCTTTTGGTGGCAGCTTTGGCGGATTGTTTGGCACCAAGCCGGGCGAGGGGCAGTAAGCGCCTCGTTGTTTCGTCCCTTTGGCTCGACAGACGAAGCGGGTGCTCCGATCGGCACGGCCGTCGGACCGATAGCCGCACAATCTGCGGCTTCATCCACAGCACCGTGCGATGAGGAGGCGGGCTCCACCGATTGCATCGCAACCGCCGGCCGCCTAGCATACATGTCACAACGCCAGGAAGTTTCACGACATTTCAGTGCAAGGAGTGATTGGTCATGCCGGCATATAAAATTCTGCTGATGGGCGCATCGTACGGTTCGCTGCTCGCCTCGAAATTGCTGTTCGGCGGCCATTCCATCCATCTCGTTTGCCTGCCGGCAGAGGCCGATCTCATCAACGCCGAGGGCTTCAAGGTCAAATTGCCGGTACGTGGCCGCAAAGAGCCGGTGCTGCTCGAATCGCGCAAATTGCCAGGCAAGGTGACCGCCGGGCCGGCGACGGGCGTCAACCCCAAAGACTACGATCTCGTCGGCCTGTGCATGCAGGAGCCGCAATACCGCTCGCCCGGCGTGCGCGAATTGCTCGATGCGGTGGGCAAGTCGCGCGTGCCCTGCATGTCGATCATGAACATGCCGCCGCTACCTTACATCAAGCGCATCCCCGGCCTCGACTACGAGCCGCTCAAGGCGGCCTATACCGATGCCAGCGTCTGGGATTCGGTCGATCCGAAGAAGATCACCCTCAACAGCCCAGATCCGCAGGCCATTCGTCCGCCGGACGGCAAGGCCAACGAACTCCTGGTAACGCTGCCGACCAATTTCAAATGCGCCAAGTTCGACGACGACAAGGACACGCAGATTGTCCGCAATCTCGAGAAGGACGTCGAAGCCGCGCGCTTCGATGCGCCGGAAGGCAAGATCGAATTGCCGGTGAAGCTGAAGGTGTACAATTCGATTTTTGTGCCGCTCGCCAAATGGGCGATGCTGCTTGCCGGCAATTATCGCTGCATCACCAAGGAAGGGATGCGCACCGCCAAGGAGGCGGTGCACAGTGATATCGCGACCTCGCGCTCCGTCTATAATTTCGTCAACGATTTGTGCGTGAAGCTCGGCGCATCTCCTTCCGATCTGGTGCCGTTCGAGAAATATGCGGCGGCTGCCGAGAGTCTCACGCGTCCGGCCTCCGCGGCGCGCGCGCTCTATAACGGCGCTCCCAATATCGAGCGCGCCGACAAGCTGGTGCAGCTCATCGCCAGGCAAAAGGGCCTGAGCAACCCGACGATCGACGCCACCGTTGCGCTGGTTGACGAAATGCTCGCGGCCAACCGCAAGAAGGCGGCAGCGGCCTGATCCGAACGCTCATCGTTTGCACGCAAGCGCCCGCCGCGCCGGCGGCGGTGTGGAAAATCGGGTCGTTCGCCCCCGCACCGGCTCGAAAACGTCATTGGCAGGTGCGCCTTTGTGGCAATGGTGCAACACCGCGGCCGTTTTCCCCATCAAAATGGCTTAATCGCCTAAAAAGGCAGCAACTGCCGTCCTTTTCGTCTTGCCGCGCCACAAGACCGGGTATGAAACTTCGCGGACTGCGCGTCCTGTCGCGTACGGGTCGATCGCAGCCGGGGGTTCGCAATCTGTACGCCAGTCGATGCGCAGCTTGCATCGGTCGATGCCGATCGAACCAAAAAGGGGCAGGGTCAGATGAAGAAAGTTGTCTTGTCGCTCGCCGCGGCGGTTGCGCTCGCGGCGGTCGCGGCGCCGGTGTTGGCCGCGGATATGGCAGTGAAGGCAAAGCCTGCGGCTCCGGCTCCCGCGCCGAGCCCATGGGATGTCGCCTTCGGCGGCGCGCTGATGACCGATTACGTTTTCCGCGGCATCACGCAATCCGCTCACAAACCGTCGGTCGCCGGCTATTTCGAGCCGCGCTACAACCTGAATTCCAACTGGCAGCTCTATGCCGGCGTCTCGGGTGAGAGCATCAAATTTCCCAACAATGCCGCCGCCGAAATCGACTTCTATGGCGGCGTACGCCCGACCTTCGGCCCGCTCGCGCTCGATTTCGGTATCTGGGAATACTGGTATCCGGGCGGCACCTGCTATGCCTTCCCGGGCGTGGACCCGGCCTGCCTCACGCCGCCTTGGGTGAGCGGCAACGTCGCCAAAAAAGATGCGAGCTTCTACGAGGTCTATGCCAAGGCGACTTATACGTTGGGCGATTGGGCCTTCGGTCCAACGTTCTTCTATTCGCCGAATTTCCTGAATCTGGGCGCCGACGGCGAATACCTGTCGGGCGTCATCAAATACACCGCGCCTTCGACCATGGCGCTGTGGAACGGGCAGATCGGCTGGTACGTCTCCGGCGAGTTCGGCCATCAATGGTTGGGCACCAGCGACGCCTTTTATGCGACGCCCGCCTTTCCGGCAGGCATTCCCGAACCGGACTACAACACCTGGAATGTGGGCCTCGGCTTCACCTGGAAGGTGTTTACGCTCGATTTGCGTTACAGCGACACCGATCTGAGCAAGGAGAAGTGCTCGGCGCTCACCAGCGATCCTGGCGCCACCTTGGGCGGCACGCCGATCGGCATCAATCCGGTTGGTTCGAGGTCGAATTGGTGCGGCGCGACCTTCATCGCCAAGCTGTCGGCGGATCTGACGCTCGGCAGCTTGAAGTAACGCGACGCGCGTTCTTGTGGTTCGGCGGCGGCAACTCAAAGCCGCCGCCGTTTCTTTATGCGGGCGCGAGGCTCGCCTCGCGCACCGCGTAAGCTTCGCCGTCGCGCGTAAACACGAGTTTACGGCGGTGGAACGCAGCGAGCGTCGAGCGATGCCCGATCGAGACGATGGTTGCCCCAGCCAACCGCTCTTCCAGGAGACGGTAGAGCGCGGCCTCCGCCGGCTCGTCGAGTGAGGCGGTGGCCTCATCGAGGAAGAGATAGTCCGGTGCGTGTAGGATTGCCCGCGCAATGCCGAGGCGCTGCTGCTCGCCGAGCGACAGCATGCGATTCCAGTGTGCTTCTTCCTCCACGCGCGGGGCGAGACCAGGCAACCCGACGGCTTCGATGAGCTTGCCAACGTCGTTCTCGTCGAAGCGGTGCGGCTCGGCAGGATAAGCGACCGCCGCTGCCAGCGGTGCGATGGGAAAATAGGGGCGCTGCGGCAGGATCATGACGCGGGCATTCTTCGGCACCACGATGTCGCCGGAGCCGAACGGCCAGATGCCGCCGAGCGCACGGAACAGCGTCGATTTGCCCGAGCCCGAGGGTCCGCTGACCAAAACGCGCTCGCCGAGTTTGATGGCAATATCGCTGGCATTGACCAGCGGCACGCCATTCGGCAGGCGAACGCCGAGCTCTTTGAAGGTGATGGCGCCGGCTGCTCCGGGCTCGATCTTGATCGCCGGCGCGGCGACGGCTGCGGCGCGCGCGGCGGCGATGGAACGGTCGAAGCCGGACAATCGCTCGACCACAGCGCGCCACTCGGCCAAATTGCGGTAGATCGTGACAAAGACGGACAGCGCGTTCTGCACTTGGCCGAAGGCATTTGCCGTCTGCATCAGTCCGCCAAGCTGGACGACATTGGCGAAATAGGCGGGGCTCACCATGATGAATGGAAACACGACGGCGGCCTGCGAATATCCAGCAGTGAAGAAGGTGAGCTTCTTCTGCCGCGTCATGATGCCGTACCAGTTGGCGACCACGTTGCCGAAACGGATCAGTAAGCGGTCGGTTTCCGCACGCTCGCCGTCGAGCAGGGCGATCTGCTCGGAACTCTCGCGCACCCGCACCAGGTTGAAGCGGAAATCCGCTTCGTAGCGCTGTTGCTGGAAATTGAGCGCGATCAGCGGTCGGCCCACGAGATGTGTGATCACGGTGCCGGCCACCGCATAAATCAGCGCCGCCCACAGCAGATAACCGGGGATGGTGAGGGTCATGCCGAACAGATGCAGCGGTGCGGCGGCCGAAAGCGCCCACAAGATCACCATGAACGACAAAATGGTCACGGTCGAATTGAGCAGTTGCAGCCCGATGGCCAGAGTCGCCTGAATGAACTGATTGATGTCCTCGGAGATGCGCTGGTCGGGGTTGTCGGCGGCATCGCCGAGCAGCTGCATGCGATAGTGATTGGCGCCGGAGAGCCAGTGATCGAGATATTGGCGCGTGAGCCATTGCCGCCAGCGAATTTGCAGCCATTGATTGAGATAAAGTTGGTAGACCGCGAGCAAAATGTACGCGGCGGCGAGCACGCTGAAATAGCCGAGCTGATAGACGAATGCGTTCCAGTCGCGCTCCTGCAACGCGTTGTAGAAGCGCGCATTCCATTCGTTGATCAGCACGGTGATGCCGACAATCGACAATTCGATCGCGATCACCGCGGCGAGCAGGATGCGGCCGGGCCAGCGGTCCTCGGAAAAGAAGTACGGGCTGGCAATTCGCCAGACGATAGCCAGTGTCGCGAATAGGCCTTGCACGGAGGAGTCTCCTGTTGGGCGAAATTGCAAGCGCGCCCCGCTTTGCGGACTAAATGGCTATCCGCGTGGAATCGGTTCCATTCTGCCCTGTTTGCCCATAAACTTGACATAGCAAAGGGCGAAAGGCTGTCGCGGATAGGGCAACAAGAGAACGAACAGTGGCGGACAGCGCGTTGATCGATCTCACCGCGAGCGAGGCGGCCGAGCAAATCGCCAAAGGTGAACTTTCCTCGGAGACCTACACGGCCGCTTGCCTCGAACGCATCGCCGCCGTCGATGGCGGCATCAAGGCATTCGTTCATCTCGACCCTGAGCATGCGCTGGCGCAGGCGCGCGCGCTGGACGCGCGGCGGCGCGAGGGCCGCCCTTTAGGGCCGCTGCATGGAATTCCGGTGGCGATCAAGGACATCTTCGATACCGCCGATTATCCCACCGAGTGCGGATCGCCCTTGCTCAAGGGGCGCCGGCCGGCGCGGGACTGCACGGCGGTTGCGCGGCTGCGCGCGGCGGGCGCGGTGATCGTCGGCAAGACGGTGACGACCGAGTTTGCCTATTTTCATCCCGGCCCCACGCGCAATCCGCATGACCTGGAGCGCACGCCCGGCGGCTCCTCGTCAGGTTCGGCCGCCGCGGTTGCCGCCCGCATGGTGCCGCTCGCCATCGGCTCGCAGACCAACGGTTCGGTGATTCGTCCCGCGTCGTTCTGCGGGGTCTACGGCGTCAAGCCGACGCACGGCACGATCTCCCGCCACGGGGCGCTGATCTTGTCGCGTGCGCTCGATCATGTCGGCACGTTTGCGCGCTCGCTTGGCGACAGCGCGCTGCTTCTGCAAGCGCTTGCGGGCTACGATCCTCACGACGACGACACGCGGCCTCTGCCGGGCGTGGATTTCGTCGCGGCTGCCAAGGAGCGGCCCTCTGCGCCGCCGCGCTTCGCGTTCATCCGCACGCCCGTGTGGGACAAAGCAGACGCGGAAACCCGCGCCACCTTCGAGGCGATGATCGCGCGTCTCGGCAATGCTGCCGGCGCCGTGGACCTTGGCGCGAGCTATGTCTCGGCCTGGGACGACCACCGCGTCACTATGGCGGCGGACATGACGTACAATCTGGGTCCCATCGTTGCCCGCAATCCGGACGCCGCGAGCAAAGCCTTCCGCGATCTGCTTGTCGAAGGCGCGGCTGTCAGCGCCGTGCGTTATCTGGCGGCACGCGAGGGCGCGCGCCGCTATGCCGATGGCTTCGACGCGGTGTTCAAGGATCATGATGCGATCATCACGCCGGCGGCACCGGGTATCGCGCCCAAGGGCGATGCCACGGGCAGTCCAATTTTCTGCTCATTGTGGAGCTTGACCGGCCTGCCCGCCGTCACGCTGCCTTTGCTCAAGGGCGAGGGCGGCCTGCCGATCGGCGTGCAATTGGTCGGTGCGCGGGGCGACGACGCCCGGCTTTTGCGCAGCGCCAATTGGCTCGTCGATCGTCTCGGTGCGGCATGATCTTCGCGACTACTAGCCCGCCGGCGGTGCACCCAGCTCCTGTTTAAGGAAGCCAATCGTGCGGCTCCAGGCAAGGTCGGCCGCGGCCTTGTCGTAGCGCGAACCGGTATCGTTGTTAAAGGCGTGGTTGACGTTCGGATAGATGTAAATGGTAAAGCGCGCCCCCGCGGCCTTCAGCGCCGCCTCATAGGCGGGAATACCGGCATCGACACGCTGATCGAGCCCGGCATAATGCAGGAGCAGCGCCGCCTTGATCGAAGGCACCTGGGCGGCGGGCGGCTGCATTCCGTAATAGGCCACGCCTGCCTTCAACTGTGGCGCGATGACAGCGACGCGGTTGACCATGCCACCGCCCCAGCAAAAGCCGACGGTGCCGACCTTGCCGGTCGATTCCGCGTGCCGCTGCAGAAACGGAATCGCTGCCGCAATGCGATGCGCAGTTTGGTCTGGGTCGAGCGTGGCGATCATGTCGCGGCCCTTGTCCTCATCGTCCGGCGTGCCGCCTAGAGGCGATAGCATGTCGACGGCATAGGCCAGGAAGCCCTCAAGCGCGACGCGGCGCGCAACATCCTTGATGTGTGGATTGAGGCCGCGGTTCTCGTGAATAACGATGACCGCCGGCCGCTTGGCCCCGGTTTTCAGCCGCGCCAGATAACCGCTGATGGTCGCGCCACCGGCATCGTATGAGGCGGTTTCGATGGCGAGCCGCGCATCGTCCGGTGCGACGAAGGCCGCTCGCGCGTAGTCGTTTTGCAGCAGCGGCAGCAGCGCGAGTGCGGCTGCGGTGGTGCCCGCGATGTCGGTCAAGCGGTCGAGGAACGTGCGGCGGCTGATGACGCCGTGGGTAAACTCGTCGTAGAGATTGATAATGCGCTGGTCCATCGCGCGTCTCCCACATTTGCTTGGAGTTTAACACAACCAGGCGGCGTTCTATTCCCGCGGTCTGCCGATCCGGCGCCACGATCCGGTTGCCCGCAGCGGCGGCTGCACCATCGCCTCCGGTTTGACAAAGATCGCGATCACTTCAGGATGAGCCTGATGAATCAAGCGCTCGAGTTCGCGCGTCGCCTGCTCGATTTCGGGCGTAGTAAGGTCGTCGCGGAATTCCAGGTTGAGGGCGACGACGACTTGTTCGGGCGCAAGGTGCACGGTGAGCACGATCTGCGCCCGCTCGATAGCCGGCACTTTGCGCACCAGCTCCATGATGGAGCGACGCAGCGCCGGCCGCGCTGGCTCGCCGATCAGTAGCTCTTTGCTTTCGCGGGCGAGTACCAGAGCGGTTATGCCGAGTAAGAGACCGATGCCGACGGATGCCGCGCCGTCGAGCCACGGCAAGGCCAGTTGTTCGGCGGCAAATGTGCCGGCAAAGGCGATAGCGAGACCGAGCAGTGCTGCTGAGTCTTCGAACAACACGATGAAGGCCGGCGGGTCCTTGCTGCGCAGCACCGCCTCGTAATATTGCAGATCGCCTTTCGCCTTGCGGAATTCACGTAGCGCGATCATCCAGCTTGTGCCCTCGAACACCGCCGCACAGCCAAGCACGACATAGCTCACGAGTGGATCGGCGATTTGCAGCGGCGCGATCAGATGCTGCACGCCTTCATAGAGGGCGACTCCGGCGCCGATCGTGAACATCAGCAGCGCGACCACGAAGCTCCAGAAATAAAGCTCGCGCCCGTAGCCGAGCGGATGAAGTTCGTCGGGCGGGCGCGCCGCGCGCTGCATGCCGTAGAGCAGCAGCAACTGGTTGCCGGTATCGACAAGCGAATGGATCGCTTCGCTCAGCATGGCAGACGAGCCGGTCCACCAAGCGGCGAGAAACTTGGTCAGCGCGACCAGCGCGTTGCCGGTGGTCGCGGCGTAGACCACCGTCTTGGTGGAGGAGGCTGCCATGCACCGGCCAACGCGCCAGCGCATGGCGGAGTTCAAAGGACGTAGCGAAGACAAAAAAGGCGCGGCCGAAGCCGCGCCCTTGAATTTTGTGCGTCCGCGCCGCGCTTACATCATGCCGCCCATTCCACCCATGCCGCCGCCCGGCATCGCGGGCGCCGGCTCTTTCGGCAGCTCGGCGACCATGGCCTCGGTGGTGACCAGCAGACCGGCAACCGAGCCCGCATCTTGCAACGCCGTGCGCACGACCTTGGCCGGGTCGACGATGCCGGCTTCGATCATGTCGACATACTTCTCATCCTGGGCGTCGAAGCCGAAGGTCTCGGACTTCTCGTCGAGAATCTTGCCGACCACAATGGATGCCTCAACACCCGCGTTTTCGGCGATTTGACGCACAGGCGATTCCAGCGCCTTGAGCACGATGTTGATGCCGGCCTGCACGTCGGGGTTCTCGTCGCGAATGCGGCCGACCGACTTCTTGGCGCGCAAGAGCGCCACACCGCCGCCAGCCACGATGCCTTCCTCGACGGCGGCACGCGTGGCGTTGAGCGCATCCTCGACCCGGTCCTTCTTTTCCTTCACTTCGACTTCGGTTGCGCCGCCGACCTTGATGACGGCCACTCCGCCCGCAAGCTTTGCTAGGCGCTCCTGCAGCTTCTCTTTGTCGTAATCCGAGGTGGTTTCCTCGATCTGCGCCTTGATCTGCTGCACGCGCGCCTCGATGTCTGCTTTTTTGCCGGCACCCGAGACGATCGTCGACTTCTCTTTTTCGATGATCACCTTCTTGGCGCGGCCGAGCATTTGCAGCGTGACGTTCTCCAGCTTGATGCCGAGGTCCTCGGAAATGAGCTGGCCGCCGGTGAGGATTGCGATGTCCTCGAGCATGGCCTTGCGTCGGTCGCCGAAGCCGGGCGCCTTCACCGCGGCGACCTTGAGGCCGCCGCGCAGCTTGTTGACCACGAGGGTCGCGATAGCCTCGCCCTCGACATCTTCAGCGATAATCACCAGCGGCTTGCCCGACTGCACGACCGCCTCGAGCACCGGCAGCATCGCCTGCAGGCCGGACAGCTTCTTTTCGTGCAGCAGGATGTAGGCGTCCTCCAGCTCGGCGATCATCTTTTCGGCATTGGTGATGAAGTAGGGCGAGATATAGCCGCGGTCGAACTGCATGCCCTCCACGATCTCGACCTCCGTCTCCAGCGCCTTTGCCTCCTCGACGGTGATGACACCTTCGTTGCCGACCTTCTGCATCGCCTGGGCGATCATCTTGCCGATCTTGGCGTCGCCGTTGGAAGAAATGGTGCCGACCTGCGCAACCTCGGAGGAGGACTCGACCTTCTTCGCGCGCTTTTCGATGTCCTTGACCACCGCGTTGATGGCGATGTCGATGCCGCGCTTCAAATCCATCGGGTTCATGCCGGCGGCCACCGATTTGGCGCCTTCGCGGACGATCGCCTGCGCCAGCACGGTAGCGGTGGTGGTGCCGTCGCCGGCGAGATCGTTGGTCTTCTGCGCGACCTCGCGCACCATCTGCGCGCCCATGTTCTCGAACTTGTCTTCGAGCTCGATTTCCTTGGCGACCGTCACGCCGTCCTTGGTGATGCGCGGTGCGCCGAATGACTTGTCGAGCACGACGTTGCGGCCCTTGGGGCCGAGCGTGACTTTCACCGCATTGGCGAGGATGTCGACGCCGCGCAGCATGCGCTCGCGCGCATCGCCGGAAAATTTCACTTCTTTGGCAGACATTTCGATTTCACTCCATTCAATGTTGCTTTTCGTCGTGCCTGGGCCTCTGCCGGCCATCCACGTCTTTCTTCGGTGTTAAGACGTGGATGCCCGGCGCAAGGCCGGGCATGACAGGAGATGAGAGATCAGGCGATGACGCCCATCACGTCGCTTTCCTTCATGATCAGCAGTTCTTCGCCGTCGATCTTGACTTCCGTGCCCGACCACTTGCCGAACAGGATGCGGTCGCCGACCTTTACGTCGATCGGAATGAGCTTGCCGCTTTCGTCGCGGCCGCCCGGCCCGACGGCGATGATTTCGCCTTGGCTCGGCTTCTCCTTGGCCGTGTCAGGAATGATGATGCCGCCTTTGGTTTTCTCTTCGGCCTCGATACGGCGCACGACGACGCGGTCGTGCAAAGGACGAAACTTGGTTTTGGCCATGGGCTCCTCGTCAGCGCTTCTCGCGCAGGGTGGATGACAGAAATTTCCGAGGTATCAGGTATTTAGCACTCCCGATGAGAGAGTGCTAGGTCGCTAGCCGGGACATATGAGCTTGCCGCAAGCGAGTCAAGCTGGCGCCGCATGCCACGATGATCCGGTTAAGTCCGCAGGAACCGGTTGCAGCTAAGCTGCGCTTGCGCCGCCCGATAATGCCCCGCAAAGTCTCGCTCGCCCATTCTACCGGAGCCCGCATGACGTCCTCGCGCCGCCACCTCATCGCATTTGTCCTGCTTTCCGGCGCGCTCGCGCTTGCCGGCTGCGAGACGGCGCAGTCGCCTCAACCGGCCGAACCTGCCGCACCGACGGGCCTCCCGCTGGAGCAGCCGACGTTCCCGGCGCAGAATCTGGTCGGCCGCTGGGGACTGACCGCCTACCACAATGAGGCCGACCGCGAGCGCACCATCGCCGCCGCCGCCAACCAGTGCCGTAATCCTTACGTCATCACCATGGGTCCGAGCGGCGGTGTCATGATGCACCTTGCCGATCAGTCGACGCCGACCGAGTTGGCACTCAAGGGTGCGCCGGGCGGGCGCAATTTCATCGGCCCGAAGGAAGATCCGCCCGGCGGCCCGCAAGACCGCGAGGTGGTGTCTTTCGACGGGCGCGTGCTCATCCTGCGTTGGATGGACCCCGAGGTGCAGAGCCGCTACGGCACCATGGTTTACGTGCGTTGCGGCGCCGAGGGTGCCAAGCCGCGCGCGCGCAGCAAGCCGCGCGCGCCCGCCGCGCCCAAGCCGGTGCAGCCGCCGATCCAGCGTCAGTGATCGCCTGGCGCGGCCTGTGGGTCGCGCAAAGGCGCGTATGACGCCGAGGCTCTCGTCCGCATGATGCTATTGCGCGAATTTCTGGCTGGCCCCTGGCGCGCGGTACCGGTGCTTGGCGTCACGCAGGTGCTGGCGTGGGGCACGATCTTCTATACGCCGGTGCTGATGCTGCCGCTTCTCGCGCAGGACCGCGGCTGGTCGTTCTCCTTCGCCATGGGCGGCTTTTCCGTCGGCCTCCTCGTCGCGGGCCTGACATCGCCTTATGTCGGCCGCGCCATCGACCGCTTCGGCGGCCACGTGGTGATGACGGCCGGTTCGCTTGTCGGTGCGCTCGGGCTGTTCCTGATCACCCGCGCCGCCAGCGAGCCCGCATACATTGCCGTCTGGATCGTCCTCGGCATTGCCATGGCGGCCAATCTCTACGATCCCGCCTTTGCCAGCCTGGGGCGCATCTTCGGCGCCGGCGCGCGGCGGGCGATCACGGCGCTTACTTTGATCGGCGGCTTTGCCTCGACCGCGAGCTGGCCGGCCACACATTTTCTGATCGAGGCGGTCGGCTGGCGCGGCACCTATCTCCTCTACGCTCTGCTAATGGCGGCGGCCGCGGCGCCGCTGCACGCGCTGGCGCTGCCGCGCAGCCGCGCCGAAACACACAAGGCGGCAGCGGGCGACGGCCTGGCGCCATCCAAGGTACTGCCGCCGCACGGCTTGCCTTTCCTGCTGGTCGCGGCGGCTTTCGGCGCCTATGCCTTCGTGCCGTCCGGCCTGTCGGCCCACTTGCTCGCCATTTTCGCCCGCGAAGGCATCGACGCCGGCACCGTGGTGTGGATCGGCGCGCTGTTCGGCCCGGCACAGGTCGCCGCGCGGCTGGTCGAATTCGCCTTCGGACGCAACCTGCACCCGCTTTGGGTTATCCGCTTTGCGCTCGCCGCGCTGCTCTGCGGCTTTGTGCTGCTGCTGGCGCTCGGCATGTCGGCGCCGATGGCGGCGGTCTTCGCCGTGATGTTTGGCGGCGCCAATGGGCTGGTGACCATCACCCGCGGCGCGGTGCCGCTAGCCTTGTTCGGCGCTACAGGGTACGGGCGGCTGATGGGCCGGCTTGCCGGGCCCTGGCTGGTGATGCAGGCAGCGGCCCCCTTGGTGATGGCCTTTGTGGTCGACCGCGCCTCCGACCGCGCTGCGCTCATCCTCGCCGCGGGCTTTGCCGCGGTGGCGCTTGCCTGTTTTGCCGTGATCCGGCGGCCCGATTAGCCAATCGGCCCGCCAAATCCGCTTGTTTTCTGTCAATTGTTGTTTAGCGGCAACAGTGCCGGTTCGCGGATTGTATATGATGGTTTTACGAGCCAAAGGTTGTTGCGGGGGGCGTATGAAACGTCGTTTGTTGGGAAGTGTCGCCGTCTTGCCGGCCCTGTTTGCCGGCTCGGCCATGGCCGCCGAGCCCATGAACTGGACCGGCTTTTATATCGGCATAAATGCCGGTGGCGCCTGGTCGAGCTCCAAGGCCAATACCTCGGTTGATTGCAATAGTTCGGCTGGAGCACTCAACCTCTATTTCTGCTCCCCAGGTGACACCAGCAACGGGAGCGCCGTCGAGGCGGCCGGCAGCGGGACGATTCATGCGAGCGGGTTCACTGGCGGCCTCCAGCTCGGTTACAACTGGCAGGTGAACAGCTGGATCTTGGGTGTGGAGACCGATTTCGGCGCCTTCCACTTGAGAGGCTCGCGTCAGGGCGACGGCACCTTCCCAACCTCTGGAACGCCGTTCACAGTCAATTCCGCGGTCTCCAGCGATTGGCTCTATACGCTGCGCGGGCGCGTAGGCGCGACCGTCATGCCGAACCTGCTCGCCTACGCTACCGGTGGCTTGGCGCTCACGCGCCTGAAGGTCAACGAGTCATACAGCGACAGTAACATTCCGCCTGGGACCGGAAGCCTCACCGCCGCGGACACGAAGACCGGATGGGCTCTTGGCGGCGGCCTCGAATGGGCTTTGTCCAATGCATGGTCGGTCAAAGTCGAATATCTGCACGTCGACTTTGGCAAGGTCACCGCGTCGGGTGGGGTTTTCAACCCGTCCCTCGGGGGCTATGGACAGGGGATTAGCACCTCGGCCGACCTGACCGCCGAGATCGCTCGTGCCGGCGTCAACTTCAAATTCTGAGCGAGTGCTGCTGACGCTCGACGCTTAGACGCGGCAAGCTACGACTGACAATTTGCGGCAGCCGTCGATCGGACCCGGTGTCATGAACGACTGGTTCGACCACATTCTCTTCAACACGCGCACGCAGCCGGAAACCTCGGCCATCGTGATGGAGGACCGTGTCGTTACCTACGGCATGCTCGGCGCCGCGATCGAGCGTTGCGCACACCGCATTGCCGCGCTGGATTTTGCCAAAGATGGCCTCGTCGCCGTTTGCATACAGAACCCGATCCGACATCTGACGGTGAGCCTGGCGCTGTTCCGCATCGGCGTCGTCGCGATTTCTTTGGAACTCTATCACCGCGGTATTGCGGGGCTTCGCCCGACGATCGTCATCGGCGATGCCGAAGCAAAGCATGTCTTCGCATCCGACAACCGCTTCGTCGAAGCGAGCGACGATTGGTTTTCGTCCAGCCCTCCTTCGCCCGCCGGAGGCTTGCCCGCGCCGTTTGCCGGCGATCGCACTGTTTGTCGCCGCAGCCTCACATCGGGTTCGACCGGCGAGCCGAAGATACTGGACAACACTGTCGGTTATATCGGCCGGGGTTCTCCCGCGGGCATCGCAGTGTTCAACTGCAACCTGGTGCTGTGCATGCCCGGGCTGACGACCATCTTCGGCTTCTGGATCGCCTGCCACGTCCTCGCCAGCCGAAAAACGCTGTGCTTTTCGCAATCGCCGTTCCAAGCGATCAGGATGATCGAGCTGTTCGGCATCGATTTCGTCTACGCCGCAACCGAGCAGCTCGTGGCTTTGGTGCGCGTCGCGCGCAAATCGGGCGCGCATGTGCGAAGCCTGCGCATGGTCGCCGTTGCCGGCGGGATTCCAACGCGTGCCCTGCTCGAAGGTGCGGCGGTGCATCTTTGCAAGGATATTCTCTGTCGCTACGGCACATCGGAGGTCGGTCTGTTTACCGAAGCGCCGGCCAGCGCAGTCCTGGCGAGGCCTGGCCTTATCGGCCCGGTGCTGCCGGGATTCGAAATGGGTATCTTCGATACGGACGGCAGGCCATGCCGGCCCGGCGAAGTCGGTATCGTCAAAGGCCGGGTAAAATCGAGCCCGGATCGATCCGAGGACCCTTGGACCGACCACGGCGACATCGGCTGGATGACGGCCGAGGGCGACGTGTTCATCGTCGGCCGCACCGCCGACATCGCGCCTTCCGATTTCCCCAAAGCATCGGCGCGGCAGATTTCCCAAGTTTATGAAGTCGAGCATCTTTTGCGTCTGGAATGGGACGCGGCCGATGCCGCTGCCATTCTGGTCGATGCCGATGCTGCCGGAGCAAAGCCGGAGATTTGGGTCGGCACAGTCGATTGCGCGGACGCGCGCGCGGAAAAGCTCGAAGCGATCCTGCGGCAGCGCGGGATCGACGGCACCGTTCGCCTGTTTGCGGTGCCGTCAATTCCGCGCGGTGCGGCCGGCAAAGTGCAACGCGCGCAGTTGAAGACGCTGATTCTCGCCACTGCCGCGAAGAATCGCTGATCCGGGTGTCACGTTGCCGTCGGCCCGCGCCTCCGCGCCGACTGACTCGCTTAAAATCGTCTCTTGGCTTGCGAGCGGACGCTTTGAATATCCGCGTTCAGGCGCTTTATTGCGTCGTTGATCTCAACAGCGGCGCGGAGAAGGTTGTAGTTGATGTCGTGCTGTTGCTTGTCTTGTCGCGCTTTACGAACGAAGGTCTCGATCCGGGCAATATCCATCAGACAGGCTCCTTATGCGGATGCTCGGTTTCTTCAGCCTTGCTCAGCCAGAACCGCTCCATCTTCAGCCAGTACTCGCGGTTATCCTGATCGCAGGTCATCGCCATGTCCCGGCACTGGGCTGCGGCCGCTCGATAATTCGGCATTTTTTCGTTCACGGACGAACAGCTAACCAAATCCCGTTGGGAAAGCTTGAAAATACGAAACGCGAATTTTCAATATCCGGTAACCCTTCCTTCGTAATTGCCGCTATGGCGCGCCGCCCGCACGAAAACTGGGCGAAAGGGGTCCGTGTCGCGTGATCAACCGAACAGCGCGTCGATATCGCGCTGGTCGGCGTGACCGCAATCGCCGTCGAGCCGGGGGCCGTTGAGCAGTTCGTTACCAGCCGGCGTTGGCGCGGGCTCCGCGGCGGGACCGTGCAAGCGCGCCAGCATCGCCGAGAGCTGCTCCTCGATATGATGCAGCATCTCGATGACTTTGCCGATGCGCTGGCCGGCGAGATCCTGGAAGTTGCAAGCCTCGTAGATGGCGACCGTGCGCTCCTGAATCTCGTGCGCCAGCCCGCGCTCGTAGTCGCCCTTGAGCGCGGCATTGAGCGAGCGCGCGCCGTCGTCGATCGTTTCCGCCGCTTGCAGAATTTTTTGCGTCGCCTGTTCCATGGCGGCCACCGCCGCGCCGAGTTCGCCCGCGGCGCGCGGCATGCGGCGGTCCTTGCTGTCGCCGATCAGCGCAGCAAGATCGCGCCGGTTGCGCGCAATCGCTTCTTGCACGATGGCGAGCTCGCGCCGCAACGCCTCGGCATCGAGGTTGCCGGCTGCGAGCGCGCGCAAGGCTTTAGGCCGATCGGCGGCGTTGTGCCCGCCGGCTGCATCCGGTGCCGCAGCGCTGCGGCGGCCGACAAACATTTGTTCGACGCGGAAGACCTGACGCCGCACGCCGCGCACTCCCCGAAATAAGCGAGGCGTTTTCTACGCGGCGGCGCTTAACACGGCGTTGCGACAAGGACGGTGCGCTTCAACCTTGCATTTACCAAGACATGTCGTGCTTTACACAAAATAAACGCTAAGGCGACAAAGCGCGCGCATATGCGGTGGAATGCGCGCGCGCGCGGCGATGGTTTACCAATCGTGTGCTGTTGGGGCCTTACTTTGGCGCCGTTCGTCGCCGCGAGTTTCAAGATGCGTTCCCTCTCAATGGCCGCCGTCGCCTTTTTGTTGCCCGGCGCCGCCGTCGCGCAGAGCGCCTATCAGATGCCGACCACGCCGCCGATGGTGGTGACGCAGCCTGCCGCGCGGCCGCAGCCGCATATGGGCGGCGGCTTCATCGAGTTCTTGTTCGGCCGCGACGGGCCGCAGCCGCGCGTCGAAGCGCCGCCGCCAAATCTTTATTACGCGCCGCCGCCCCAGCAGCCGGTCTACGCGAACCTGCCGCAGGTCGATCCGATGCTGGAGGAGCCGGCCCCCGGCTTCCACATGGACCCGCGCTATTTGCGCCAGGAAGTCGCCTATGACGGCAAAGAAGAGCCGGGCACCATCGTGATCGATACGCCCAACCACTTCCTCTATCTCGTCGAAGGAGGCGGCAAGGCACTGCGCTACGGCATCGGCGTCGGCCGCCCGGGCTTCACCTGGTCGGGCGTGCACCATGTTTCGGCGAAAAAGGAATGGCCCGATTGGGTGCCGCCGCCGGAGATGCTGGAGCGGCAGCCTTATTTGCCGCACTTCATGGCCGGCGGTCCGAACAATCCGCTCGGCGCGCGCGCGCTCTATCTCGGCTCGACGCTCTACCGCATCCACGGCTCCAACGAGCCGTGGACCATCGGCCACAACGTGTCGTCGGGCTGCATCCGCATGCGCAACGTCGACGTGATCGACCTCTACGACCGGGTCAAAGTCGGCGCCAAGGTGGTGGTGCTGTAGGCGGAACGCGTTTTTCCAAGCCGGCCGGACACTTAAGGTCCTGTGGTCGAATTGATACGGTCGGCCAAAATCGACACCATTCTGCACAGCGAGAGCCTGTCTCCCCGCCAGGCCGCCGAGTATTTTATAGTGCTGCGGCATCAAGCCGGTTGAGGATTGGCGTGCGGCGGGGGTTGACATGAAGACGCGTATTGTCGCGGCGCTTGCCGTTGTGCTGGCGCTGCCGGGATCGGCATTCGCTCAGGTTCTCATCAGTTCGGGAAGCGCGTCGAATTCAGCGCACGCCAGCAGTTGGGTCGCGGGCGGCCAGCTCGGCTACAATTGGCAAACCGGCCCGTGGGTATACGGGCTGGAGACCGACCTATCGGGCCTACGTCTCAAGAGCGAGATGAATACCGTTGTGCCTTCGTCGGCGCCTCCGCTTGCCAACACCAGCGCCGACATCGATTGGTACGGCACGTTGCGCGGCCGTCTCGGCTGGTCCTCAGGTCCGCTGCTGTTCTACGGCACCGGCGGTCTCGCCTATGGCCATGTCGAGTTGAACAGCAGCATCTCATCGAGCGTAGGCCCGCGAAGCCTGAGCGCGCAGACATCGGCGACGCGGACGGGATGGGTCGCCGGAGGTGGCGTGGAATATCAATGGTATCCGAACCTCATCCTTAACGTCGGCTACCAATACGTGGACCTCGGGTCGATCAGCGTGGCGAATTCCACCACGGCCTTCAGCGGGCTGCTCAGTCAGAGCGCCAGCGCGCGCGCGCAGTTCTCCGTCGTCACCGCAGGCTTAAGCTGGCGCTTCTTCACCGGCGGCAACGGACCATGGGAAGGATTGTACGCCGGCGGTCATGCCGGCGGCGCCTGGGGCAACCGGATCACCGGTGATTATTTCGACAATCCGCCCACTCCCTCCGACGCGCGGCTCAAGCGCGACATCGTGCTGGTCGCGCGGCTTGGCGATGGGCTGGGGCTGTACCGCTACCGCTATGTCTGGAGCGATATCGTCTATGTCGGCGTGATGGCGCAGGAAGTCGCGTTGATCCATCCTGAGGCGATCGTGCGCGACAACCTGGATGATTATCTCCGCGTCGACTACGGCCGTCTCGGCCTGAGACTGATGACGTGGCGGGAGTGGCAGGCGTCCGGACAGGGCCGCAGCCTTTAACACGGCGATCCGGCGCAAGCTTTCGTCGCGGCCTTCACGGCTTTCAGAGTCCGCGCTCCCCTGCAGGGTATAACGTGCGGCGCAAGCGCCGTCCGCGCTTAAATGTCGCATCCAAATTTTGCCGGCGGCCGCAACTCGGCAGAGCCACGTCGGCTTGTCGGTCGTTGTACGGCCGACCTGTCTCATCCGTATGCGGCGGGTCGACAAAGGGAGGAAACAAGGAGGAGGATCCGCAAATGAAGAAACTGCTTTTTGCCGCTGCCGCCGTGACGCTGGCATTCGCGGCGGCTCCGGTCGGCCAGAGCCAAGCCGCGCCGACCAATCCGTATTGCAAAATGGCCAAGTCGCAGAAGAACCCGGTGGCGTGGAAGGCCTATTACGGCTGCCTGGGAACCGCGCCGAGAGCGGAAGCGCCAAGGGCGGCGGCGCCGCGTGCGCGGATTCGTGAGAGCCGCGCCGAGAACCCCTACTGCAAGATGGCCAAGGGGCAGAAGAACCCGGTGGCCTGGAAGGCCTACTATGGCTGCCTGGGCAATGCGATGGCGGCGGCTCCCGCGCCGGCGCCGGTCCGCGAGACCCGCGCCGAAATAAATCCGTACTGCAAGATGGCGAAGGGCCAGAAAAATCCGGTGGCCTGGAACGCGTATTACGGCTGCCTCGGCCGTTGATCGCGAGCAGCCGCTCGGGC
>Ga0209581_1002222_pt1 | contig 19218 bp, 19 predicted proteins | sample Coa_R2_FD_187160 | JGI IMG/M metagenome (GOLD analysis project Ga0209581, IMG submission 187160) | Surface soil microbial communities from Centralia Pennsylvania, which are recovering from an underground coalmine fire - Coalmine... | ecosystem: Environmental > Terrestrial > Soil > Unclassified ...
CAAGCCTGGGGGTGGGGAGCTTCCAGAGAAGAGAGTCGTCGCATCTTTGACCTGTTTGTCGAGGCCGGAGGCAACTTTATCGATACAGCCAACATTTATACGGAAGGAGAGAGCGAGCGGTCTTCTTGCTGCGCGAGGTCTTTGACTTCGAGTACGCAGAGATCGCTACCATTCTCGGCAAAAGCGAGATCGCCTGCCGCCAGTGGTTCAGCAAGGCCAAGAAACATCTGACCGACCACCGGCCACGCTTTCCCGCCTCCCCCGACCTCCAAAAGCAGTTACTCACCAGTTTTCTGCAAGCCGTGCATGCTGGTGACATGTCTGCGCTGATACACCTGTTGGCCGAAGAGGTCACTTTTTGGAGCGACGGCGGCGGGAAAGTGCCAGGAACGGCGACCCAGCCGATCACCGGGCGTGACGCAGTAGCGCGCTACTTTATGGAACATAGAGGCGTATTCAGGGGAAATCTCCCCGCCACTTCGCATACTGAGCTCATGGGAGTCAACGGTCAGTTGGCACTGGTGACACGATCTGGTAGCCGCGCCATTGCCGTCTTGACGATTGAGGTGGAGGCTGGGCACATTCGAGCCATCCGCGCAGTCGCCAACCCAGAGAAACTGACCCATGTCTGACGTGTACGCAGAGGAGTATACAGAGGAGTATACAGGGGTGTGCGATTGAAAGCAGGAATCGGAGCCGGCCGCGAGGAACTCCGAACAGTGGTAGAGCCAAAGCCATGTCGAAGATCTTCCTCTGAAGAGGTTGAACCCAATAGACCGCAGCTAGACGAAGGAGAAACCCGATGAGCACCATGCAGCGCATTTGTTGATCGCCTTGACATCGAGGCCCTCTGCGCGGAGTTCACTGACGCAGCGATGATGCGTGACTACGACCGCCGCGCGTCGCTCTACACCGAAGATGGTGTCTATCGGATACCTCTCGGCAACATCGAGATCACCGGGCGGGAGGCGATTCGCGTCGGAAGAGCGCGCCTGCAAGATCAGTGGGACTTCTTCGTGCAGACGACTCACCCAGGTATGATTCAGCTTGAGGGCGATACGGCGACTGGCCGCGCCTATCTCGCGGAGATCGGACATCTGCGTGATGGTAGATCAATGGTAGACTACTTCGTGCACCATGACCACTACCGGCGCACTTCCAATGGTTGGAAATTCGCCGAGCGCGTCGCCGAGTTCCGCTACATCGACACTACTCCGCTGACGGGTTCAGCACCACACGCGAGTTGATGCGCACGCGCTAGTCATTGCCCCATAATCTCCCCTAGGCTCCTATAGGCTCGACTTCGACGGAAGGCAGGGGCATCCAGGTGCATCACCAGAGGGCAAAGATCTATGGAAGAGGAAGAGGGGATGTGACCAGCTGGCCTGGTTGTATATTGCCCGATTATATAGTGGTGAGATGACCAACGTCCTTGCCTCGACGGTCCTACTACAGTCCGCGTCTACTTGCGCGCAGGCACGACCACTGAACCGCCGTTACAACCGTTTCGTGGGAATCGCACCGAGAAATCGTACCGAGAGGCTTTCACTATCCTCATGCTTGGGAGACTTGTTTCTATGGATGCAGCCGTGCTACATGCGTATGGAATCCCACGGTTTGGCACGTTTGCCGAACCAGTTCAGCGACCTGGCGCTGAGATTGTAGCGGTGACTGCTGCGGCCATCAGTAACCTCGACCTTGTGCTTGCTACAGGGCGCTACGCGCCCAGGCCAGCGCAGTTTCCGTGCATTGCGGGGTGGGAAGGAGTGGGACATTTGGCAAACGGCCAGCGTGTCTACTTTGCCAGGCCTCTTGCTCCCTATGGATCAATGGCGCAAAAGACACTGGTGGCGTCGCGTGATCTGATTCCGGTTCCGGATGGGGTTGATGACGCAGTCGCCGCCGCGCTGGGCAATGCCGGGCAGGCAGCCTGGCTGCCATTGGCGTGGCGAGCGCACCTGATGCCAGGGGAAACGGTCCTGGTGCTAGGCGCCACGGGATTGGTCGGGCAACTCGCCGTTCAGGTCGCCAAAACGCTGGGGGCGGGACGCGTGATCGCGGCTGGCCGCGATGAAGCCATGTTGCGGCGTGTGCAGGAGTTGGGGGCAGATGCCACCGTCAATCTCACCATGAGTGGGGATCTTGCCGCAGCATATCGCGAGGCAGCCCAAGGAGAGATCCAGGTGATTGTTGACTATGTGTGTGGTCCACCAGCTGAAGCCGCACAACAGGCAGCAAGCGTGGGTGGCCGGCTCGTACAAATTGGAGAAGCTGCCTCCTGGCAGGAGATCCGCGTGCCGGCGCTGCTGATCCGCAGCAAAGCGCTCACCATCTATGGGCATGGCAGCCTGAATGCTGATCAAAACAAAAAAGCGGTTGCCTATCAGCACATGGCAGAGCTTGCAAGGCAAGGGCGGCTCATCGTTCCTCTCGAACGTATGCCTCTGCGGCAGGTGGAGGATGCCTGGGAACGCCAGCGCGCCGGGACACGCCAGCGGCTTGTTCTCGTGCCGTGATACGGGACGCTCATCATCAAGACGTGCGAGCCCAAAATACAGTGGTAACGCTCTCGTTACACCTCATTTCCTAGGTTATCTCTAGGCTATCTCCCTGTACACCCAGTAGCCGACACGAGGTACTCCTAGCACCGTCCTCGGACTGACCTAACCGCCTAAGAAAACTCAACTGATATTGGCATCCGCCGATGCTGACGGAGAAGCGCACAGCCGTGCGCTTCTCTCCTTCCGAAGGGATCACCGTATGGCATTCCATCCGAACCGGCCAACCTTCACATTAGCAGCCGCAAAAGCTATGGCTGTTGCCGGAGAGCAGTACGCTCGCAGTCACGAGGCGCAGGTCGCAATTGCGCTGCTCGATGCTGCTGGAGACCTGCTCTATTTTCAGCGCATGGAGCGAGTTCCACCAATCAGCGGAGATGTGGCACTCGCCCGAGCCCAATATGTGCTGATCCATCAGCAGCGGGCGAGGCTTTCTCAGGAGGTCGCCACCCTAGAGACCGCACAGACCGCACAGACTGCAGAGACACAGACGACTCATGAAATGCAAGAAACCCCACTCTATTTTCCCGTGGTGGGCTTGTCCCAGCCGCAATTGCTAGCAGGAGGCAGGCTTTTGCAGATCAAACGCCAAGTACTGGGAGCCATTGGAGTCAGCGGAGCAGGTGCCGAGTTAGATGATCGCATCGCTCAGGTTGGCATCGCAGCCTACGCCGCGATAGTCAAAGCCAATGGCTCCAGAGCTTGCTAAGACACTCTTTCCTCATAGAAGCATTCTCCGACATCTTCGATATCGCCGAAGCCGTGTTCACGCGTTACGGCTTTCCCCGTACATGTTGTAGCGGCCGCCACCATCTGACGAATGCCAGAAAACGCGGATATCGGAGTATGCTGGAGCACGATAGCCATGACAACACCTGCTTCGAGAACGACGACAACATATCCAAAGTAGCAGATGATTCCGTTGCGACTCCGTTTGTACTCGTGCTGGTGCAGAGAGGCACTCAGCACAGGTCATGGTACCGCTCTTCGTCGCTCATTCCCTTTTTGAAATGGGCAGTCGCTTCCACTCTGCGCCCTGCGCTCTGCTCTGTCTCCTTCGCAGTGGTGCCTCAACGGTTCCAGTTCGTGTCGCAGCTTCAATCAATTGCGGCTGATGTACATGGGAACCCAAGACCGACCGGAGCAGTTGCTTCCAGGTCTTTCCTCTAGGTCTTTCCTCTAGGTCTTTCCTCTAGGTCTTTCCTCTAGGTCTTCTCTGCAATCTTCACTTGCTCAACGCTCATGTCTCTCGTGAACCCACGAAGTCACGTGCTCCTCTGTCGCTCTTCACTGTAAAAAACACGCTGCCAAAAGCGTCTTCACACGGTAGAGAACACCGTGGAGACATGACAGATAATCCCTGGATAGACAGGGAAGAAGAGGTCATTCTTGTCTCAGAAAAAGAAATCCGCATGAGCGCAGTGGCCGCTCATCGTTTATCGCAGCTTCTCGCCCCGATCATTGGACGAGATGACGACCTGAACGCCATTCAAGGCTACCTACAACAGCAGCGCCTCGTGACGCTGTGGGGGCCAGGAGGGAGTGGTAAGACCCGGCTTGCCATGCAGATCGTGCAGCAGCTTGCAGGAGACTTCGCGGATGGCGCCAGGTTTGTTGATTGTGCCGATCTGTATACTGCAGAGGTCCTCATACGGCAGGTAGCGGCGACCTGCAGCCTCCAGGCGCCAGAGGAGCAGGCGTCACTCGACAACCTCATCGAGTGGTTGCGCTCGCGCCAGCTGTTGTTGGTTCTCGACAACTGTGAACACCTCTTGGAGGCCTGCACGCCTCTGGTAGAGCAGATACTCGCATTCTGCCCACAGGTCCATATCCTCATGACCAGCCGGGAACTCCTCAATCTCCTTGCTGAACAAGCTTACCCCGTTCGACCGCTCGCACTTCCCCCGCTGGATCGCTTTCCAAGCACGCGCTCCTTTCACCAGTCCGTTTCCTCTGGTCCCTACATACTCTCTGACACGTACCAGTCAGCAGCTCCAAATGGCGTGTGCTTAGGACGACGCTGCGCACCAGGCACCAGCGAGATGGTTCCTGAGAAAGCCCATGACACCGACGAGTACACCGCTCCGCGTCACGACAACTCAGCCGGTGATGGATGCCGATGGGAAGAGGTAGCCACCTATAGTGCGATCCAACTCTTCGTGCAGCGCGCGCAGAAAGCGCTCCCCACCTTTACGCTCACGCGCGCGAATGCGCCTCTCATTACCGCCATTTGCCGCTTGGTAGATGGCCTGCCACTGGCTATTGAATTAGCTGCGGCTCGGGTCACGTTCCTGGCGCTGGACCAAATCGTCGAGCGCCTCATGAGCAGTATTGATCTCCTTGCCGGAGGCATGCGCCAAGCGCCAAGGCGCCAGCAAACGCTGCAAGCAACGATTAGTTGGAGCTACAATCTCCTCACGCCGCCTGAGCAGCAGCTCTTTCGGCGGTTGGCGTTGGTCGGTGGCACGTTCGATCTTACCCTTGTAGAGGCGTTGGGAGAAGACCGCGTCGGCGATACCGTCGCTGTCGCTCCTGGATTCCGAGATGGGCCTGTCGTCGACGAGAGAAATGACGCCAATGCCGCCGACCATGCGATCCAGGTGCTGGGCCATCTTGTCGATAAATCGCTGGTCACGGTGGTGACACTGGACGGCACGGCTCGCTATCGTCTGCTCGACACCATTCGCCACTTTGGGCGTGCGCAATTGGAGCAACTGGGGGAAATGGAAGCGACCTACCACCTCTATTGTCGCTGGGCCCTGGATCTGAGCACGCAAGCAGGACCAGAATTGCAAGGATCACAGCAAATCCTCTGGCTCAATCGGCTCGAAGCGGAGTTTACGCATCTTCGCCAGGTAATAGGTTGGCTACTCGCGCGGGAGAAACCAGCGGAAGTGGTGCAGATCACCGCAAGGCTAGCAATGTTCTTTGAACAGCGGGCTCACACACGAGAAGCGATCCAGTGGTTGGAGGCTGCGTTGGAGTACACAGCGTCGGCAGAAGCAGAGGGCACTCAAGCAGAGGGCACTCAAGAGATAAACGACCGGCTAGAGCCAGCGTTCGTGGCCACGGGCTTCCTGACGCTTGGGATGTTGCAACTGCGACGATATCTCACCGATCAGACGAACGATTGTCTCAGTCAAGTCCAGCTTGCTCTCACCCGCGCCCAGGACTGTTTTCGCGTGCTCGGCGATGACGCCGGCGTCGCCAGTGCCTTCTACCATCTTGGCTATCTGCACTACTTGCAAGCGTCTTATGACGAGGCCCGACGCTGTCTGGAAGCAGGTCTGGCGATCACGCCGCAAACAGCACTCGGCCTGCGCGCTGGCTTTTACCATCGCCTGGCAATGACCCTGTGCAAGGAAGGAGATCGCCAGCAGGCGCGGCGCTACTATGGCGAGAGCCTAGTGCTGCGCCGCCAGACTGCTGATCTCCGCGGGTTGGCAGTCACACTGGCCAATCTGGGCGCGCTCCTCACCGCTGAGGGAGAGCATGCCCAGGCTGAGCAGTGTCTCCGTGAAAGTCTGCACCATTTTGACGCCTTGGGCGACCGCAATCGCTACCTGCTCGCACTGGTGAATCTCTCGGAGGTGGCGCTTGCGCTGGGTGATGCGACCTTGCCGCAAGAGTATGTGCAGGTGGCCTTGACTGCACCATGGGCAGAGTGCGAGTGGCCCCTGCTCGCAGAATTATTCGATCACCTGGCACGGCTGGCGCTCCTGCTACCTGACCCGTTACGCGCCGCACAGTTGTTTGGTTATGCGGCAATCCTCCACCAGGAACGATCCGACCAAATCCCCCCCGCGATCTGGGCGCACTTGCGCGGCACTTTCCCACGAGGAACACGGCCTATGACCGATCAGGACGAGGCGTTCTCTGATGCGGCAACTGTGGCGTGGCGCCAGGGCCAACGCATGGAGGTAGAAGAAGCATTTGCCTATGTCGTGCATGGTGTCAGGGATGTGTCCGATGCGCCGCGCACGGCTGCTTTCCCAGCAGGCGCTCCTGATGATCCACAGGCGCAGGTAGGGGCAGCGCGTGAACGAATCCGCCTGAGCTCTGAGGATGGCACTCCGCCGGTCGACAAACGCGCTGCCCCGCCGGCAGCTGCGGCATCACCGCCAGGAGTAGTTCCGGAGGCACCGCCCGTCACCGCTCTGAAGACAACGTCGCCACGGTCACCGCTCTCGACGCAGCACACCCAGCACACCCAGCACACCCAGCACACGCTGCACATCGAAGCGCTGGGCAGCGGGATCATCTCGCATGAAGTCGCGCAGACGAACGAACGGGTGGGTGTGTCATGGCACTATGCCAAAGCGCGCGAATTGATCTTCTATTTACTGAATTATCCCCATCGCAGCAAAGGGCAGATCTGCCTCGCGCTCTGGCCTGACGCTACTGAGGACCAAGTGGGGACGTACTTGCGCATGGCCCGATATCACCTGCGCAAAACCTTGGGCGATGCCGCGTGGATTGTACGGACTCCTGTTGGGTATGCCTTCAATCGCTCGTTGCCCTATTGGTATGATGTCGAGCAGTTTGAAGCGCGGCTCACGCAGGTGCGGGCATTGGATCCATCCTCATCGGCACGAGCGGCAACAACCTCGTCAGCCACGTCAGCAGCCATGCCACTATGGACACCAGTAGCGGCGCCAGTGGACAGGCAAGCAACAGACCAGCATGATGAGGCGGAGAACGCGCAGCACCTCAACGCGACCGTCATCGCGCTGTTGACAGAGGCGTGTGCTCTCTATCAGGGGCCGTATCTGGCCACCTTACCGCTCCAAGAGTGGATGATCGAGCGGCAAACCGAGTTACAGCGTCAGTACCTCGATGCCCGCTATCGCTTGGGCACCGCTTATCAACTTCAGGGCGCGTTGCAACAGGCGCTCGACCAGTTCCAGCAGGTGGTTGCGTGCGAACCGTATCACGAGCAGGCGCACGCCGCCATCTTGCGCTGTTATACGCACCTCGGCCAGCGCAGTCGCGCGTTGCGCCACTATCGGGCGTTCCAGCAGCAAGTGCGTGAAGAACTGGGCGTTGCCCCCGATCCCCACCTCACGGCACTCATGCGGACGCTACTGGCCCAGACCGGGCCGGCAGAACAGGCAAGTGCAGCGGGATAAGGAGAACTGGGCAGCGGCTTTTTCATGCCAGTGGGGTTGTTCGGTTGTTCTCCCGCCCCCTTTGTTCCTAAGTAGACTGACCTCACCGTAGACTATGTGGGAGCAGACTCGGACTCCAGATCGTGATTATGCCCGATTGGTCGCTGTAGGCCAGTAGATGCAAGCCGTCGGCAGACCAGCGCAGCAGGGAGTTCACATTGATGTCAGAACTTGCGGAGCTTCCGTTTGCGGATGCGTGCGCGTGAGCTGCTGGCTGGAGCATGCCCAAACTCCTGCCGGTGGCGCTGTCATACAGGGCTACCGGCACAGCGCTCGCGCCTCCATTAGTCGCATCCGACGCGCCGCCATCTGGGAACGCGGCCAAGATGCGCCCGGTTGGATTCCAGGCAACACTGCAGAACAGTTTGTCCCCACCAGCAGCAATCTTGGTTAACAAGACGTAGAGTTGCTGCTGTGCCGTATCACGGATAGGCATAGTTGGTGGAGTCAGCGAGCCGATTACCGCGTTCAGCTCATCAGCCGGTGGGATCGGCTCCCCTACCGGGTGTACCAGACCTCGCAGCGAGACGGGGGCGATGAGATAGCGCCCGCCTGGTGACCAGGCCAGAAAGGAGGAGTACCAGGTGTACACGTAGGGAGCGTCTGGCTCCGCGAAGAGTTCAAGGATTGCAGACTGCCAGATGGTGAAGGCATCCCCCCATCGGGATCGCCGACTGGAGTAGGAGAGGTAGGAGAGGTAGGAGAGGAGGAAGCGCCAGTGAGCGAGCCGGTGGGAAGCAGATGGTCATCCGGGCTCCAGAAATAGCTGGTACCGAGCGGCATAGAGATCAAAGGTCCGTAGCTTTGGTGGACCGTTGCAGGGAGAGCACTGAAGGAGGTCGTATCCCATCGTAGAGCGCTCAAGAGCAAATAGTTATCCTGCTGACCGGTGTTGCGGAGCATGGCGGCGCGCTCGTTCGCCTCATCGGCGGTGATGAGTACAAGACCCCGAAACGCCGGGACCGCTATACCACCTTGCCCAGGCCATGTCATGATGGTAAAGGTCAGCGCCAGTTTGCTGCCATCGGGCGACCACAGCACATGCGTATAGACCACCAGGGCCGTCTTGCTGGTACCTACGATGGTGGCGCCTGGATTGACCTCGGCCGGCGAGGAGGGGAGCCCGGTAGGGCCTGCACGGTGGCATCAGGCAGCACGGTGTGGAGGAGTTGTCCGGTTACCGCCGAATAGATCTGGAGAACGCCCGGCTGATAGAGGTAATTGGAGGGATCGTCGCTCGGACATTGGCCACCGTATCCCAGCAGTGCCACCTGCTGCGCATTAGGCGACCAGGCGGCATCCTGAATGCAGTGCAATCCGTGCAGCGACGGCACGATTGTTATGCCGGTCGTTGCCGTCTTACTTCCAGACGACCGGCTCGGAGATATGCTCAACTGGTGCAGTACCACACCCGCGACCACCAGGAGGGCGATTGCGCCACTGACGACTATGAGCCAAGTGGGCCGGTGACTAGCTGTGCGCATTTGGGCGGATATCCCACCGCGTGCAGGCCGTACCTGGGATGCACTGGGAGTGCTGCCTGGCGAGGTAGCTGCTGGTGAACCTAACTGACTCTGAGCGAGGATATGCAGGGCATCCTGACGTTACCTACGAGCGGCCTCATCGGATGGTGGAGGTAAAGTAGGTTCTGACATAGCTTGTTTACCTCGTGCTGCGCCACCCAGCTAACATGGATATGTGTGGCAGCGGGCAGTGAGCAGCAGTGAACTACGTTCATTAATACGCCTCTCCATCACTCATGACGGGTAGAGCAATACCGGTTTTACTGCCCGCATTAGAACAAATCTCCGGCCGCGCTGCGCTTATCGACTTCGCCTGTCTCATGCTCTCTCAGGTGTTCCACTTCTTCTCACGTTCATAGATACGCTCTGGTTTCTACCCTTCCAGCGAACCTGGCTGCGGAACGCCTGAAAAAAGGTGAACAACATGCTAGCGCTTTTCACTTCCCCTGATCCTCGCGCGCAGGAGGAGAACTCAAGGAACTCCCGCTACTCCTCCAAACAGAAGTGCGCAGGAGGAGGAACGTGATAAGCGCCAGGGTGGCGATGGCATAGATGCCGACCCCAAAAGAAAAGACAGGGTTGAACGGCTTGTAGCCCAGGAAGACGAGAAATGCCGTCGTCTGGTCGTTGAGAGCATGTAGATAGGCTGCGAGCAGAATGCTGCCCGATCGGAGGACAGCAGTACCCAGGACGACCGCGAATCCCATCGTAAAGAGGACTGTCAAGAGCAGACCAAACAGCGGATAACCAGGGTAGCTGAAGCCCATGAGAATAAGCGGCCAGTGCCAGGCGCCCCAAACCACGCCGACTAGGAGTACCCCACGCACGCGTCCCAGCTTCAGCAGCTCGCTTTGTAGATATCCGCGCCAGCCATACTCTTCGCCGAAGACAATGACGAGCGCCAGGAGGGGCGCCACCAGCACTGACTGCACCCCGATCAGCACCGCATACGGCGTGGCGCTGATCCCCGCAGGGACGGGCATGATCGAGGAGTGAACTGGTCCCAAGCCAAAGAGGGCGTTGAGTACCCCTTGCAGCACATAAAACGCTACGATACCCGGAGCGAAGAGCAGCCAGTTCCGCCAGTTTCCCCAGGACAGCCCCACTCGGCTCATCGCCTCGTGGCCTGCCACGAGGCGGAGGACAAGGAGGAGGAGCAACGCCGCAACAGCGAGTGCTGGGGGGACGATGGTAGCAGTGAGCTTCACCTGTTCTGATACTGGTCCCACATACGTTCCCACGACGGCCAGTGCAGAGAGAACGGTGAACACGAGAAAGGCGGAATAGAACCAACGTCCCGGCCCAGCAGGCCGTTTCCGGTAGAGGAAACTCTCCGGAAAGAAGAACATCTGCAGCAGGATCGCGCTGAAGGCTGGAAAGAGCATTTGCACTTGCACGACGTTCAGGCTTCCCGGCATACTAAGACCGCCGTGCAGGTAGATGAGCAGATCGAGCAGCCAGGTCAACCCAAACGTGAGGCCAAGGAAGGCTCCGACATGCCGCCAGTTGAGTTTTCCCCGGGGAGATTCTGGGGCTTGTTGGGCGATTTGAGACACTTCAAGCATGTCTTGCGTTCAACTTTCTTCGTTCAACTTTCTTCGTTCAACTTTCTTCGTTCAACGGAGTGGGCGCAAGAGAGCGACCCACCGAAACATTCTTATCCGTACCCTCTTACCCTCTTAGCCTTCTGGCTCAATTACCACGGCTGTGCCATAGGCCACGATCTCACTCATACTGGTACCAATTTCCGCCGAGTCAAATTGCATACGCACCACGGCATTCGCTCCCATCGTAGTAGCGTTCTGAACCATGCGATCTATCGCGTGCCGACGCGCGCCTTCTAAGAGCTGGGTGTATTCCTTGATCTCGCCGCCAGCAAGAGAACGAAGAGATGCCATGAGGTTGCCTCCCAGACTCCGACTGCGCACGACGACGCCAAAGACCTGTCCCTTGGTCTCGGCGATGCGATGGTGGGCGATGCCCTCTGTGGTGACAATCAGCATCTTCTTCTCCTTGTTCCCGTCTTTGTTCGCTGGGCAGAAGACCTCGATAGCCTGGTGCGTTAGTTGTGCAGCATTCGGCTCATCTCCGTACTCTTGCCACCGTCGCGCGGACCGGCTTGGCAAAGATGAGTGCGTTAGACATGGCTCAGCGATTCAGACGTGTGTACAGGCGTTGGATGTGTATAGTTGTAGAAAGATGTATGTACAAGCGTGAGCGCTGCTCGCCCTCATTGTGAGCGCCGTGTGCTATGGCATCAGGCTATGCGGCGGCGTAGGCAGTCGAAGGCACCCCTGCACCAAGCGCGTAGAGCAGAGAAAGTGGGCAGGCTGGCGTCAACTGCGAAAGCAACGTCCAATTGACCCGACCATACTCCAGCAAGCGTACTAGTGGCAGAAAGCAAGACCATAGTCAGGGTCCTACCAGCTAGAACTGCCCTGCATCACCCCGTCAGCCAAGAGGTCAAGCAATTCGCCTTCCGGTCAGCAAGCGAGCGGGCAGACTCGATAGCACCCACGAATCTGCCCGCTTTGCAGCTTTCTGTCTCTTTGACTACCTCGGCTAGTCCTTCCTGACGGGTGTATCTGCCAGCCGAATCGCCACCTCTGTCTCCCAGTTCGCTTGATCTGGCTCTTCTTCGGGACGAGTAAGGAATGTCTCGTAGCGCGCACGAAACACCTCGCCATTCTTGGCCTCCCAGGCGTCCCACGCGAGGCCCTGATCGTTGCCCCACGCGAGCAAGACGTGGTTCGCCTGAACGCCATTTGCGACTCCCCTATAGACCAGCGTGGCGTACTGGCCTGCTGGCAGCACACCTGGAGACACACGGCCATCGCCGGCCACTGCACTCGTAACTGGCAGGCAGACCTCTATCTCCATCGTGGTGGCCATGTTGATGACATGATAACGAATGAAGGGCGCGCCAGCAGGGACGATCCCGTGCTGTCCGGCCCAGGCAAATACCTCTCCCAAGAGCTGCGGGATCACCGCGTTCAGCTCTCGTCCGCTCGCTTGGGATCGAATGCCGACATAATGCTGCTCGCCGCGCGCTTCTATCTGTGGTGGGTGAACGATCATGCAGGTTGCTCCTTTGCGCTTACGGCTACCACTGGTAGCTGCTTCAACTCGGCTCGCCATGAATATGGAGACGACCGAAAGCATCGTTCGTTGGTAAAGCCCAAATAGCTAAGCTAGTGACCCGAACGAAGCGTATCAGATCAGGCGTTCGCTGGGCGTAAAAAAAGCGTAATGCCGATGCTAAGAAACAGGCCGTAACGCGTCATATCTTGGCCCATCCGCAGAAGAAAATGAACACTGTGCCCCCGAACTAGGGCTCCTGCGGTTCACTGAATAGCAGTTTTAGATGAAAGAATCGTCGCTAGAACCCTGGATTGCGCTTTTACTCAACAAGCGAGCTGCATCAGCCTGATCGATAGTCGTATACTTATTGGGTTGCCGTTGCGAGGTTGCGCACTACGCCATATCTGTCTTGACGCCGTTGGGCAGAAGGTTTTGCCGACGTTCTTTCCCTTCCCACGGGGAAGTTTTCCATCTGTGGGGCTTTTCGCTCCACGACACGGCTCTTTTTTGGCAGACAAGACTGCCCAACGATGTCAATGAGGCTATGGCGATGTGTGCGATGTGTGCGATGTGTGCGATGTATGTTGTGAGGTTGCTAGAGTTGCAAATGGATCACCACCAGAAAGATGCTTAAACGTACGACACTGGCTCATAAATCCACGTGCTATAGTGGGCAATATCTGTGTCTACCCATCAGCATCTCCATGAATGACTCGTACGCCTTGTTTGTTGACTGTGTCGTCGGTATACTGAGAAGGAGCCAATGTCAATCCTGGAGTTAAGAAATAGGAGTTGCTCTGAATCTGAGACTGCTGCAACTCACGGTTTGTCAGCCTTGCCTTCATGAGAGGAACCGATGACGCAGTATCTCACGGCTGATGAGGTGAAACGCTTGAATGCCTCCATCCTTGGCACGGCCCTGGTCAGAGATGAACACGGTTTGCAATCTGCAGTGGCACGACCACAAATGGTGGCGTACTATCAGGGGGCCGATCTTGCCGAACAGGCTACAGTACTCATCGAGGGGTTGGCGATGTCCCATCCCTTTGTGGATGGGAACAAACGAACTGCGGCAGTGGCAGCTATCACCTTTTTGCGGCTCAATGGAGCCAGTCTTAGCTATCAGCCCAGTGCGACACAGGACGAATTTGGTCTCCATATTCTCGCGGTCGTTCAGCATCAAGAAACGGCGAACCAGCTGGCGGACTGGGTGCGTCAACACCTGGTACCTTGGCCATGACGATTTCCACAGACAGGAGGCTCCTCATGTTAGAGCTCAAGCCGACGTCCAATGGGGGATTCATCGTCGAAATCTCCCCTGAAGAAGCACAACGACGCGGACTCAAAGCCGGGGACAAAATTGAGATCCTTCAGATTGCCGACCCGGCACAAGTCCAAGCAATCGCTGAACAGGTGATGCAAGAGTATAGGGATACGCTTGAGTTTCTCAAAGACAAGTAGATCGGACAGGGAACGCTGCCCCGAGGAACGCCACCCCGGACAAAGCCCCAGTCACGATTATCATGACGGGGACGCGGTTTTACTGGTTTACTGGGACAACCAAATGCCCAACGCCGGGCAACGAGTGGATAGTGACTTGCCCTCCCATCCCTGACGGGGACTGTGTACCCTGTGTAACCACTGCACCAAATGAGTAACAGAAATATGCGCTAAGCAAACAGTGGCTCTTGAATAAACGACGTGCCAAGTTTGCGCCGACGTCGAGGAGCGTACTGGCGGGCGCGGTAGACTTTTCGCCACTCTATCGCGTCCATGACCCGCTCATCCCAGAGACGTGGCGGCGGTGGGTGGGCAGGCGAGGGGAACGTCCGCGATTCGCGCATCTCGTCAAAGTGCCGCCCATCGGCAGCGAAGAGGACGCCGTACTCTGCCAGCGCCGCCTCCTCATGCACAATCGTCAGCGTATGAGTCTCCTTCATCACCCACACGCTGGCCTTTTGTCCTGCCAACTGCTCATCGCTGTAAATACGCCAGTTCGCATAGCGAATATAACCCACCCGATTGATTTTTCGGGTGCCGTAGATCAGGTCGAACAACTCGCGCAACGTCGGGGCTTCCACTGGCTGCCCGCGCACCCAGCCCATGACTTCCGAAGGTGTGTGCCGCCCATCCGAGCGATCCTGGTGCGCAAAATGCTCCTGGTTGTTGTAATCCACCACAAACCGCGCATGCGTCGCGCACACTTCCTCCCAGGTTGTTGCCCGTTCCAATGCGTACAACTCCATGCGCTTCATCACCGCAAAATGCGTCTCCACATAATCCTGCCAAGGCTTGCCTGCCTCAATCTGCTCCTTTCGAATCGCCAGGCGTTGATACAACGCGACTGACGCATGCGCCGTAAAGACGCTGCCACCATCTGACACCAGCCCAGCGGGAGCGCCATAGACGTAGAGCGCCGTGCAGAACACGAGGAGGAACGCCCAGAGATCCTGGGTACGCGAAGGCGCGCTCGCCACGATTTTGCGGCTGTAGTTGTCCAGCACCGTGATGATATAAAACGGCCCATCATGATCGGGCAGGCGATGATGCTCGATAGAACAGATGTCCACCGACCAGTATTGATGGGGATAGGTCGCTTTGAAGGGCATGAGTTTCTTCGGTGGCGGCACCTTCTGTGGACGGGCCAGCAACGCATACAGATGGCGATTCTTCGCCATAAAGCGTCCGCAGCTCGCCGGACTCACTTCGACCCCAAACTGCTGTTTGAGAAACGCTGCCATGCGGAACTTCCCAATGGCTGAGGTTTCTTGTTTCTCCTTGATGGCTGCGATAATGGGGAGTGTTACCTTCTGGCTCCCCGGCGGGCGACCCGACTTCTTGCCGGGAAGGCTCTGTACGCCGTCCACGATCCAGCGTTGGAGGAAGGATTGCAGCGAGCGCCGCGGAACGCCCAAATAGCCAATAATCGCTTTCACACTCACCCGTCCAGATGTAATCGGAGCATCGCTTCGCGGCGCTCAGCAGGATCACGCATCTTGAAGTAGCGGGGATACCGACGCCCGATCACTTTGGGCAAGGGGGAACGAGTGAGGGTTTGTGCCACCGTATGGTGGCTGACCTGCCGGTCGAATTTCACATCCACGATATCGGCGATCTCGCGCAAGGTAAACAGTGGATACTCGGCCTTGAGTTGCAGGATGTAGTCGCGGATCTTGGCTGGCAACTGGCGGCGGTCATCTGCCCGATGTGCCTGTCCAGGCATGAGACCAGGCAAACCATATTGTATGAATTGCTGAACTTTGCGCGCCAACGTCTTGGGAGAGACGCCCACCTCTGCGGCCCGCTCGTTGATATCTTGATCGAAGTTGAGAATGGTGCGGATTTCTTCATACGGAAGCTGCCCTGGGTGAATGAACCGCTTGCGCAATTCTATCCACGCTGGTGAGGGTTTGCCGGTTCTGGTTCTGTGATGCTTCGCCGTCTCTTTCTTGCCCACGTCGTCCCGCTCCACTGACCACTACCAGACTCCGTACTCCTCAAAACGTCACGACGGCTTAACTGATATCTGCGATGTGGGGCTAGTATAACGGAGCCAGCGCAAGCGGGCAAGATGGAAACAAGCACATACCGCATAATCTCTAATCTCTTGAGCGCGTGTCGAGTCAGGGGCGCTAGAAGTGGACACGATTATTGCCCACTATAGCACGTGGGTTTATGAGCCAGTGTCGTGGACGCCTCATCACATGATGCTTGACACGAGAGCGTCACATCTCTTTCCACTGCCCTCCGGTGCCCTCTGTTCTCCCGATGTCCTCTGGGAATAGCGAAAACAGATAGCGCCGAATACGAGACAGGCATCGGTGCCATCGTTTTGGAGGCTTGCCAGAGAGGCGATCACCCGATATACTAAGACCCATTCCTATTGATTCCTTGATGAGCTGAGGTCTGTGTGTGTCAGACGCAGGTGGCACGATATGAACCGACAGCAAAGGGGCACGGGTAGGGAGGGTGGCGTATGCCGAGAGGCCGACGAACCCTGACGCAGGAATGGGCGGCTTTCCAGGCCCAGTGTCTCTGGCCAGAACAGGCGCTCTACGAACTCGTACGCCCCGTCGTATTGCTCAAACAGCCAGTCAAACAGCGAGCCAAAGAGACTGGCGTTTCGGCAAAAACCATTGCGCAACGCGCCAATCAGTTTATCCAACTGGGGTTCCCTGGCTTTCACTCAACTGCTGGGCCACGACCAGACGACGCGCGCCTCCTTCCTCCAGTCATCCGTGACTTTCTCTTAACCCGCAAAGCAGAATACCCTACCCGCAAAGCAGAATACCCTGCGCTGACGGACGCCGAGTTGGCTACCCTCTGTGCGATGCAGTTTGGTCGCACCGTCGGCTACCGGACGGTGGCGCGCATCGTGCGGCGTTCTCCCCTTCCCGTCGGCGTCGAGCGGCGCTACCCACGCGCGAGCGAGCAACCGGATGCTGAGCAACGGCGACTGGCTATCATTCATCTCCACGTGGAGGGGTGGAAGATCAAACGGATCGCCGAGTATTTGGGCGTATCGCGCCAAACGGTCCATACGACGTTGCGGCGCTGGATTGAGGAGGGCGTAGCGGGATTGGCTGATAAGTCCCACGCGCGCACAGCGCCACGCAAAGCCACCTTTCCGGTAATGGATAAGATTCGCGCACTCCAAGAGAATCCTGGGCTGGGCGCATTTCGCATGCACGCGGCGCTGAAACAGTTGGGAATTACCGTCAGTCCAGCAACGTGCGGGCGCATTATGGCGCTCAATCGTCAGTTGTATGATCTCTCGAAGCCAACGCCCGCTCCTAAACCCAAGAAACTCATGCCGTTTGCTGCCGTACGGCGTCATGAGTTTTGGTCGGTGGACATTTGTTACATCGAACACCATCACGTGCCCGAATATGCCGGCCAACCCATCTATATTTTTACGATTCTGGATAACTACAGCCGGGCCATCGTCGCCAGCGCCCCATCGCCAACCCAAAATCTCGATGCGTTTCTGCTGGTGCTGTTTACGGCGATTCATGTCCACGGAGCGCCCGAGGCGCTGGTCTCCGACGGTGGGAGTGTCTTCAAGGCCAACTTTGCGTTCGAGATCTATGAGCAATTAGGCATTCGAAAAGAGCAGATCGAGCGTCGGCGCCCGTGGCAGAACTACGTCGAGACCCATTTTGCCCTCATGAAACGGCTCGAAGCCTACGATCTAGCGAAGGCGACGAGTTGGGAGCAGTTCTGTGCCACCCATGCAAAATTCGTGGCTGACTATAACTGGCAAGAGCATTTTGCGCACCAAGATCGCGACGATGGGCTGCGCTCGCCCAGCGAAGTCTTAGGGTGGGTGCATGGGCGCTTCGTCGAGCTGCCAACGCTCGATCAAATCTTTCATGCACGCCATGCCAGCCGACACCTCAATCAGCGCGGGTACATCCGGTATCTGAACTGGCGACTGTATGGCGAGGAAGGTCTCGCCGGCGAAGAAGCCTGTGTGTGGCTTTTCAAGGAGACCTTGACTATCGCCTTTGCCGAAGAACCCATCGCACAATACGAGGTGAACTATGCCATAGATGGTCACACTCCAGAACAGATCACTGAACTCCGCCCGATTCCTTCAACCCACCCTTCACCACAGCTTCCGCTCTGGGAAAACCAACAGGTGGAATGGCATAAGGTGAAGAAGCTCCTCCCCTATGCTCCGCGCCGATCGGCGCGGAGCAGTGGCTACAGGCAGAGCCGCCTTTTTGCTTGACCGAAGAGACGAGGCCCCCAAGAGGGCAGTGGAAAGAGATGTGACGCTCTCGTGTCAAGCATCATGTGATGAGGCGTCCCCTGGTGAACCGGGAAACTGTGACGAGGGGTGACAGGAAGTGACACCTTCTTTGGGAGAAAGAGAAAGGAAGATTCCCTGCTGTTCCTGCTCGAAAGTGGCAAACCGTGCCGCTCCTGCCTCAGAGCTTCTCTCTCACTTCGCGCACCACCTGAAGAAACGTTTGCACCAGCGGCGAGCGCTCGCCCTTTCGCCAGAGCACGTGGAGTTCTACCGGTAAGGCTTCGAGTAGCGGACGATAGACCACTTGGGGATGGGTGATTCCTTGAGGGGTCCAGGGGGACATGAGGGCAATCCCCCTCCCATCGGCAACAAGGTTGATCATGCTGTAACCTTGTTGCGCACTCTGTGCGAGGCGTGGTTCAAACCCTGCCTGGCGGAAGAAGGCCATCTGGGCATCGTAGATGTTTGGAGCGAGGGATCGCGGCCACCCGATCCATTCCTCCTCATTGAGGGAGGCAAGCGAAATGCGCTCCTCACCAGCCTTCGGATGCGTGATGGGCAGGGCGAGGATCCAGTTTCCCCGCGCGAAACATTCCTGCTCGAGACCTCGTACTGGTGGAGTTTGGGGGAATAGGGCCACATCGATCTTCCCCTTGGAGAGTGCCGCCAGTTGCGCACGCTGTGGGTGGGTAGATAAATCGAGCAAGGAGAGTTCTACCTCTGGGAAGCGTTGATAGGCGCGCAAGATGGCTGGAAGCACCTTGCTGTAGATAGCAGCAGATGTATAGCCAACGACCAGATTTCCCGCCTCGCCCCGGTTGATGCGCTGGGCGACCTGGAGGGAATGGTCATACTGGGTCAGCAACGGCGATAGCCCTTCAAGAAACGCCTCTCCGGCAGGGGTCAGCGCCAACTGGCGTTTGTTGCTGCGATCAAACACGAGAAAGCCGAGTTCCTCCTCCAGGCGATGGAGGAGCCGCGTGAGATGGGGCTGGGCCATGTCAAGCCGCTCAGCCGCGCGGGTCAGGTTCATCTCTTCCGCAATCAGCAGCAAAGAGCGCATCTCATGGATGTCCATCTGCATCGATACCATTCTTGGTATGAATAGGGTCACAAGGTGGGATTGGACAACC
>Ga0209581_1002223_pt1 | contig 19211 bp, 16 predicted proteins | sample Coa_R2_FD_187160 | JGI IMG/M metagenome (GOLD analysis project Ga0209581, IMG submission 187160) | Surface soil microbial communities from Centralia Pennsylvania, which are recovering from an underground coalmine fire - Coalmine... | ecosystem: Environmental > Terrestrial > Soil > Unclassified ...
CCAGAATGCCGGCCGGATGCACGTTTGCGGCGTTGTAGCGCGCGAACGCCGCCTGCGCGATCTTTGCGAATGCATCCTCGTCGCCCTTCTTGATTGCAAAGATCTGCGCAATGACCACACCGCGCGCACCGTGCGGTTCGTCGATCGGATCGACAGCCGGCAGTACCGTGACGCCGGTGCCCGAAGTCAACGGCCGCAGCAGCAGGACATTGTCGCTTTCACCCGGAAACAGCGCGTTGACCTTGACGCGGTGCTCGCGCCACACCGGCCCGTAGTAGAACGCCGAATCCGCGATCGGGCGCGCGTTGATGTCGCGATAGCCGCGCAGCCAGACGAATTTCGTCTGCGCGGCGCGATCCTCGAACTGGCCGAACACCATGCAATCCAGTTGCTCGAAGGCTTCCGGAAAATACGTATCGAAGTAGCGAACGAAGCGGTCCCGCTGGCCGAGCGCGATGTCGTAGCGGCGCAATTCGATCACCGGATAGTTGTTCAAGTGCGCCACGCTTTCCAGTGCGGCGCTGTCGGTGTCCGCGTGCGCAGTGATCAGCGCGCTCATGCTCAAGACTCCCCACAATGCGGCGGAACGAAATCCCATTGACGTGCCCTTCGATCGGCCCGGGCACAGCCTAAATCCGAATCAGGGCGGTTCGCGTCCTGATTGGGCTTACACTTGCGCACATGCCGCATCCCGCCACCCGCGTGCTGGCCGTCCTGGAACTGCTGCAGAGCCGCAATCGCATCAGCGGACCGGAACTGGCACAACGCATCAGCGTGGACGTGCGCACGCTGCGGCGCTATATCGCGCTGCTGGAGGAACTCGGCATTCCGATCACCACCGAACGTGGCCGGCATGGCGCGTACATGCTGGTGGCCGGATTCAAATTGCCGCCCATGATGTTCACCGACGCCGAAGCGCTGGCCTTGTCGATGGGCCTGCTGGCCGCGCGCCATCTCGGGCTGCACGCCGATGCGCCCGCGTTGGCCAGCGCGCAGGCGAAACTCGAACGCGTGATGCCCGAAACGCTGAAGCGCCGTTTGCGCGCGGTGGAAGCCACGGTCGCGATCGAACCGGCTGGCACGTTGTCCGCGCACGCCGATGGCGCGGCGATGATGTTGCTGACGCGCGCCGCGCACGCGGGCGAGCGCGTGCACCTGCGCTATCGATCCGCGCAGGGCGAGGAGAGCGAGCGCGACTTTGATGTGTACGGCTTGGGCTTTCGCGGTGGCGCCTGGTACGCGGTCGGCTTCTGCCATCTGCGGCACGGCGTGCGCGCGTTCCGTATCGACCGGATTCTGGAAGTGCAGTCCGTCGCGGCGCGTTTTGCGCGCCCGAAAAATTTCGCCGTGCTGGACTGGTTGAACCGCATGATCGCCACGCTGCCGCGCGCGCACCGCGTGGAAGTGCTGCTGCGCACCGATCTGGCCCGCGCGCGCAACGAGTTCTCGCCGGCGATCGGCCTGTTCGAAAGCGTGGACGACGGCGTGCTGCTGCGCGCACGCACCGACGATCTCGCCTGGTTCGCGCGCCAGCTCGCGCGCGTGTCGTGCGAGCTCGAGATCCGCGCGCCGCAAAGGTTGCGCAAGGAAGTGGCAATGCACGCGGAACGCCTGAGGAAGCTTGCCGCGATTTAACTATTGGAAATTTGCGCTGGTCGCCTGCACGCAGGCTCCTACCTGTGCGGCTTGAAGACGATGTCGAACACCGGCTGCCAGGTCCTGCCGCCATCCAGCGAACGCGTGGCGGTTTCGCGCACGTTTCCGCCTTGCCGATACCACACGCCGCGCAGCAGCGAAGGCTTGCCGTCTTTCGTGCGCCGTTCGCCGGTGAACACCATGCGGTCGCCCTGCATGCCGCCATCCAGCAGCAGCAATTCGCCGCGGTTGGTCACCCAGCTTTGATGCCACATTTTGCGTGCAGCGTCGTAGAGGCTGTAACTCTCGCCGTGCAGCCCGTCGTTCTGGCGGTAGTCTTCGTGGATCACGCAGCCGTCCAGGACGAAGTCGACGGTGTTGCGCGCGACGATCTTGTCCGGCGCGGCGATGTCGTAGGCATCCCAGTCGCCGGCGAAAAAATCGAGCTGGCGGTACTGCGGCGCGCTGCACGCGGGCTGCGCGGCGAACGCCGGCGCGGCAATCACGGCGAGAAACATCAACGCGAAAGCGGTGGACCGCATGTGCACCTCAGGCGATGTTTGGCCGCGTGATCTGCGCGGACACCACTTTCCACGCGCCGGCAGTGTACACGTAGACATCCGTGTAACGGCTGATGCCGCGAACGTCGTCCTGATTTGTCCATGAACCCGAAGCGCGCACCAGCGCGACGTCGCCGTAGAAGCGCACGTCGACATAATCGAGTTTGTATTCGGTCAGACTGGATCGCCGCGCAGCCATGCGCAGAAAACCGCCGCGGAACAGCACCGAGCCGTCGGATTCGATGCAGACGAAATCGCGCGCGAGGTGCTCTTCGAACCATTGCACGTCGCCTTGCAGCGAAGCGCGCACGTATTCCTCGTTGAGCCGTCGCAATTCGTTTTCGCGCGAGGGTGCGATGTCATTCATTGCCGTTTGCATTTCGGTCTCCAGATTCTTCGGAAACCTCGAAAGCCCGCGCCTTGCGGCGCGGACTTTCTCGGACGGCGGCTGGGGAGAACCGCCGCTTTTGCCGATGCGTTCACTGCATCGGCGGCGGTGGCCGAGGGAAGTGGCGGGGTGTGGCCACCGCGGTGCAGGATCACCATGATCCGCATGGATCGATGCTCGCCCGGCCCGGCGCATCACGCTTCGATCGCGCTCAAACTGTCGTCGTGTTCACCGAGCCGGCCCTTGTGCATGCGAGTCGCCGGATGGAATGGCTATCGCGATGAAAGCCACGTCTTGCCCGGATGCGCTGGTGGCCTGCCCGGTGATCTCGCCCAGATCGTTGATGTCCTGCGCGTAGAGGAAGGTGCCGGAATAACCGGGCGCCAGCGTTTGCAGATCCGTCATCACGCCGTTCTGCCATACGAAGGCCTTGCACGCCGCGCCGCAGGACATGCCCACCGCTACACCGCGATCGTTGATGCCGTACGCCTGGCTCAGTGTATCCGCCGGATACAGCACGCCCATGTCGGTCGGCGCGTGATCGTTGCGGCCTCGATAGAAAGCGTGCTGATCGCCGCTCGCCGTGTTGGCGAACCCGACGATGTCGCCGAGCTGGTTGATCGCCATCGGCGTATTCCAGGCATCGCCGCCGATATTGCCGATGTCGATCGCCTTGCCGTTCTTCCACAGCACCATGTGCTTGGCGGTGCCGCGACCCACGGCCTGATCGCAGGCGCCGGAAATGCCGACGACGTCGCCGCGGTCGTTGATCGCGGTGGCCGCGCCGCTGCTATCGCCGGCAAGCAGCGGCAGCGTGCGGATCTGGTTCTTGCCCGGACCCCACACCACCGGCAGGAATTGCAGCACCTGCACGTAGCCCTTGGACGGATCGGAATTGCAGCTCGGATCGTGATAACCGGTTTCCGCCCAGCCCACCGTCTGCATCCGGTTGTTGGTGCCGGTGGCGAAACTGTTGTAGCCGCCGGGAAGCGGTTGCAGCGCGCGCATCTTGCCGAACGTCCACACGAAGCCTTGGCAGGTGTGTCCATCCGACCCGATGAACACGGTACAGCTCCAGCTTTCATTGACGGGATTGGGGGCGCCGGTCTGCGAGACACCGGAAATCACGCCGAAGTCGTTTTTCACCGGCCAAAGCACGGCGCTGCTGGCTCCTCCGAGCGTGCCGAGATCGGTCTTGACGCCGAACGGCCACGCCGCGGCGTGGAGGCTGTTATCGGCCAGCGTCGAGAATCCCGACACCATGCCGAATTGATTGATGCTGTTGCCGATCGCGAAGCTGCCGCCCAGCGTGGGCAGTTCGATAACGTAATACTGCGTGGCGGCCGCGGCGGTTTGCGCGGTTGCGCCGCCGGCCAGCGCCGTGGCGATTGCAAACGGAATGCTCCAGCGTTTCATGTCGAGTCTCCTGTCGCAGATCGAAGCGCAGCCTTGCGCACGTGGCGCGCGCGCGAAAGCGCCGGTTCGCAGATGAACGCCAGTCCGGTGGACGCGCGCGAAGGACTACACTTCGTCCATGCGACGCTGGGCACTGACCATCGCACTCGATCCGCAACGCGAGCAGCCGTTGTTCCTGCAACTGGCGCACGCGATCGCGGAAGACATCCGCCGCGGCCGTTTGAAATCCGGCGACGCGCTGCCCGGTTCCCGCGAATTGGCCGATCTGCTGGGCGTCAACCGCAACACGATCGTCGCCGGTTACGGCGAACTGGTGGCGGAAGGCCTGTTGTGCACGCGCGTGGGCGGCGGCACCTTCGTCGCTCAGGCGCCGGCCGCGCCGGTGATGCCGATCGCGGCTTCGTCGGAATTTCCGACTTACACATTGGCTCCGCCCGCGTATCCGCCGCCGCAGGATGCGCCGCTGCCGCCGAATACCTTGATGCTTTCACAGAGCATCGCGGATGCGCGATTGTTTCCCGAGCGCGCGCTGGCGCGTGCGTTCCGCCGCGCCATCGGTCCGCGCAGCCGGATGCTGCTGGCGCAATCGGATTCGCGCGGGCATCCGCGTCTGCGCGCGCAGCTCGCCGCGATGCTGGCGCGTTCGCGCGCGCTCGCCGTCACGCCGGACAACTTGATGATCACGCGCAGCATCGAGCAGGCGATTGATCTGGTCGCGCGCATCCTGATCGCGCCGGGCGACGCGGTGGCGGTGGAAGCGTTCGGCTATCCGCCCGCGCGCAGTGTTTTGAAAATGGCCGGCGCGCGCCTGCTGCCGATCCCGCTGGACGACGAAGGCATGGACGTCGCCGCGCTGGAGGCGCTGCTGAAACATCAGCGCCTGCGCGCGGTGATCGTCACGCCGCATCATCAATTTCCGACCACGGCGGTGATGTCGCGCGAGCGGCGCGAGCGGCTCGCCGAACTTTCGCTGCAACACGGCTTCGCGATCATCGAGGACGATTACGACCACGAGTTCCATTACGAAGGCAAGCCGCTGCTGCCGATCGCGGCGGGACACGGCCGCGGCAACGTCGTCTACGTCGGTTCACTCGCGAACCTGCTGGCGCCGGGCATCAGCACCGGCTTCGTGGTCGCGCCGCCGCCGGTGTTCGAACGTCTGGCGGGATTGCGCGCGGCGTCCGACGCGCGCAGTGACGCGGCGATGGAATGCGCGATCGCCGAATTGTTCGAAGACGGCGAACTGTTGCGTCACGTGCGCCGCACGCGCCGCATTTACCAGGCGCGGCGCGATGCATTTGCGTCGGCGCTAAACAAGTATCTGGGCAGCGCCTTGAGCTTCAAGATTCCGGAAGGCGGTATGGCGCTGTGGGCGCGCGCCGATGACGGCATCGATGTATCAAGCTGGGCTGCGGCCGGCGAGCGCGAAGGCGTGCTGTTCAAGGACGCGCGCAGTTACGACTTCTTCAACCGCGAACAGCCGTACCTGCGGCTGGGCTTCAGCTATCACGACGAAAGGGAATTGAGCGAAGCCGCAGCGCGCATGGCGCGGGCGCTGACGCACACGCGGAGAAATTCGCGGATGCAGCCGAGCAGGGTGGATCTTGACCCGCCGCATACCGTTCCGATTTCGAAAGCGGGTTGAATTCGGCTTCGTGCCTTGTGGGAGGGGCGTGAAACGCTTTTTTTGCCGCGCGCAAGCGCGGCGGGATATCACTTCGCCTTGATGATCTGGCTCAGATAATCCGCCCCGCCCGCGCGCACCAGATGCGGATACTGCACGCCGTCGTGGTAATCCACCGGCACGATCTTGTATTCGTCATCGTGTTTGATCAGCAACTCGATCGGTTTGTTGTCCGACTTGGCCGCCGTGATCGCGTCTTTCAGCAATTCGGATTTGTAGGCATGGCCGTTCACCGCGACCAGTTCCGCGCCCGGTGAGATACCGGCCTTGAAGGCCGCACTGTTCCAGCGCACGTCGCTGATTTCGCCATCCTTGTCGGAGAGCGTCAAGCCGATCGAATAGGTGAAGTCGGCGAACTTGCGATCCTTCTCGATCGCCTTCTCGTAATCGCTTTCCTTGTCGGTATAGACCAGCTTCCAGCCCGATGCCGCGATGCCGTCCATCGGCGGCTGGTTGGCATCGAGCCGCGAGCGCAGGAAGGTCGCCCAATCGTTTTTCGCCACAGTGTTCAACGCAGCGACGACATCATCGAAGGTGTACGTCTTCGTCACGAAACTGCCGTTGTCCACGCCGAAAAAGGCTTTCGCAAAATCGTCCAGCGATTTCTTGCCGCCGGTGAGCGAGCGGATTTTCGAATCCACCGCCAGCCAGATCAGTTGTCCGGCGCTGTAGTAATCCTCGCTCATCTGGTAGTTGCGAAACGGCAGCGGCGCGCGTTGCGCGATGGTGGGATCGTTGGTGGTGTCCTGCACGTTGCGCCAGTCGAAGCCGGGGCGGTTGCGCTCGTACGTGGCCGCGACCAGCGCCAGCGCGTCCTTGTACTGATCCGCATTCCACAAACCCGAACGCGCGGCCAGCACGTAGCCCCAGTACTGCGTCTGGCCTTCGTATACCCACAGCAGCGAATCGCCCATCGGCACATTGAAATTCGGCGTCCACAGATCGGCCGGGCGGCGGAACTTGCCGTTCCACGAATGCGTGTACTCGTGCGCCAGCAGGTCGCGCCCGGGCGCATTGCTCTTCCACTCGGTGAAGTAATCCGCGCCGGTGCCGTCCTCACTGGACTGGTGGTGCTCCAGCCCGTTGCCGCTCATTTCATCCGAGAGCGAAAACAGGAAATCGTAGTGGTCGTAGTGATGCGAATCGAACAGCTTGTACGCCTGCGTGACGAGATTGCGGTGCGCCTGCAACTGCTCGGGCGTGAACTCCAGATACTTCGGCGCGTCGGCGACCAGATCCATATGCACCGGCACTTTCGCGCCGGGATCGAGATCGACGCGCTTGAAATATTCGCCGGCATACAGTGGCGAATCGACCAGCGTGTTCAAGGTGGTCGGCTTGAAGTTCACCGTGTCGCCGGACTTGGATTGTGTCTCCAATGCGGTACCGAACTGCCAACCGCTTGGCAGTTTCAGCGAAGGCGCGTAGGTGATCTGCCGCGAGTAATGCCCCGCCGGATACAGCACCACCGCATTCCATTGCAGGTTCAGCATCGCATCGGTCACCACGATGCGGCCTTCATTGCGCGCGCGTGCCGAGAGAAACTGGTAGTCGACATCGATGCTGTTCGCGCCCTGCGGCACGTCCACGTGGAAGGCGTAGACGTCGTACTTGTCGCGCGTCCAGTTAAGCGGCTTGCCGTTGGCGCTGATCTTGATGCCGGCCAGCTTGTCGATCGGTCCGCTGGGCGAGTGATTGCCCGGCAGCCATTTCGGATACAGCAGCGTCACTTGGCCCGCCTGCACCGGAATCGTCTCGTGCGCGCGGAAGATGCCCTGCGACGTGTCGCTCGCATCGACGGAGAGCGCGATCGTGCCGGCATACGGCGTGTCCTGCGGCGCCGGCACGTTCGCCTGCGGATTGACGTCGGCACTTGCGGCGGCGGCGGTCAGCGCAAGCGTAAACGCCAAGACAAGACGGGTCGGATGCATCGGACGAGCGAACGCGTACATCGGCGGTTCCTCACAGGCAGGACAGGCGAATCGGCGTACCGGTTCGCGCAACCCTTCGACTGTAGCACCGCGATTTGCCGCGCCAATAGGTCGAACGGCACAGAAGATGCGGCGCAGCGACTTAATCGCCGTTTCGCGCCAGCGCGCTCTTGCGAATGCCGTAACCGAAATAGATCACCAACCCGATGATCATCCAGATCACGAACCGCCAGATGGTGATGGAAGGCAGGCCGCCGATCAGCGTGACGCCGCCGCCATTCGCCGCCCACGGCCAGCCGATGATCAGGAACAGCGAGAACAACACGCCCAGCGGCGCGATGATCCACACCAACGGCGTGCGGAAGCTGCGGCGGATGTCCGGGCGGCGGAAGCGCAGGATCAGCACGGCCAGGCAAATCACGATGAAGGCGCTGAGCGTGCCGATGTTCACCAGTTCCGCCACTTCGCCGATCGGCAGAAAACCCGCGACGAGTGCCGTGAACACGCCGAGGATGATGGTCGGGCGCGCGGGCGTGCCGTAGCGCGGGTGCACGTGCGCGAACCAGCGCGGCAGCAAGCCGTCGCGCGACAGCGCAAACCAGATGCGCGCCGCGCCGAGCATGAAGGCGAACAGCACGCTGGTCAGTCCGCACACCGCCGCCACGTTGATGATGCCGCGTACCCAGTTCAAACCCAGCGCCTTGAATGCCGCATCGACGGGCGCGGGCGAGTTCAATTGCGGATACGGCACCATGCCGGTCAGCACCAGCGACACCGCAAGATATAGCGCCATCGACAGCGCCAGCGACAGCAGCACCGCGCGCGGCAGGTCGCGCTGCGGATTGCGCGCTTCCTCCGCCGCGGTGGTCAGCGTGTCGTAACCGAAGCATGCGAAGAACACGATGCTGGATGCGGCCAGCACGCCGCTCCAGCCGAAATGCGTGGCACCATGATCGGTGACCGGCGCGGGAATGAACGGATGCCAGTTGGCTGTGTTGACGTAGAACGCGCCGGCGACGATCACCAGCGCCACGCCGATCACCTTGATGGCGACAATGATCGTGTTCAGGCGCGCGCCGACTTCCGTGCGCACCGTCAGCACCCACGCGATCAGCAGCGTGATCGCGGCGGCGATCACGTTGAAGAATTTTCCGGAATCCGGATTGGCCGGATCGTAGGCACCCTGCAACCAGACCGGCAGATGCGCGCCGGTCAACTGCGCGATCAGCGCCTGCACGTAACCCGACCAGCCGATCGCGACCACCGCGACGATCAGCGCGTATTCCAACAAGAGGTCCCAGCCGATGATCCAGGCCAGCAATTCGCCAAGCACCGCGTAGCCGTAGGTGTAGGCGCTGCCGGTCACCGGAATCATTCCGGAAAATTCCGCATAGGCCAGCGCAGCGCAGGCGCTGCCGATGCCGGCGACGATGAAGGAAACGATCACCGCCGGACCGGCGTTGGTCGCGGCCTGCTGCCCCGCCAGCACGAAGATGCCGACGCCGATGATCGCGCCGACGCCGATCGCGGTGAGCTGCCACACGCCCAGCACGCGGCGGAAATCGCGCCGTCCCGCCGTTTCGGCTTGCAGGGCCTCGACCGATTTGTGCCGCGTCAGTTGCGCCAGCAAACTCATGGTGTTTCCCCTCGGGCGATCGATGTCGCGGATCATAGCCGTTGCGCGCGAATCGGCGTCTGTGCCGGCTGTCATGGCCGCGCCGGACGCGTTGCGAGACAATCCGGTTTCCGCTGCGGTCGACGTCGTCAATGCACGCTTTCAGATTGTCCGGGTTGTTCCTGCTGGCCTTGTTCGCCGGCCGTGCGCTTGCCGCAAACGATGTCGCGGCGCAGGCGCATCTGGCGATCCTGGAAACCACCGACCTGCATTCGCACGTGGTCGGCTACGACTACGACAAGCTGACGGACGATCCTCACGTCGGTTTCGATCGCGTGGCCACGTTGATCGAACGGGCGCGCAAGCAATTTCCGAACTCTGTGCTGATCGACGACGGCGACACGATCCAGGGCACCGCCCTGGCGGATTATCAGGCGCTCAGCAAACCGGTCGCCTGCGATCAGGAACTGGCGATCTACCGCGCGATGGATCTGCTGCATTACGACGCCGGCACGATCGGCAACCACGAATTCAACTTCGGCTTGCCGTTCCTGTCGCAGGTGACGGGCACGCCGATGCCGTGGTTGGACCCCTCTTACCCCCACCGGTGGCGACATCTAGTCCTAGAACATTGTGCTGGCCCACACTATCCGCTGGTGCTGTCGAACGTGGTGCGCGCCCGCGACGCTGGACCGGTATTCTCGCCTTGGTGGTTGCTTACCCGCGAAATCACGATCACGGAAGCGAACGGTCACACGCGCAAGCTGCCGATCCGCATCGGCCTGCTGGGTTTCACGCCGCCGCCGGTGATGCAATGGGATCACGCGCATCTGGCCGGTAAGGTGAAGGCGCTAGGCGTGGTCGATGCCGCGCAACGTTTTCTGCCGGAACTGCAAGCGCAACATCCGGATATCGTGATCGCGGTGGTGCACGGCGGCCTTGATACCTCGCCGTATTCGCCGGCGATGGAGAATGCCGACTGGTATCTGGCCGGCATCCCGGGCATCGACGTGGTGCTGATGGGTCATTCGCACGACGTGTTTCCGAATCCGGACGATCCGAAGTCGCGCTTCAATGGCCTGAAAGAGGTCGACAACCAGCGTGGCTTCGTGCGCGGCAAGCCGGCGGTCATGGGCGGTTTTTACGGGCACGATCTCGGCGTGATCGACCTGGCGTTGAAATACACGAACGGCAAATGGGCGATCGACGATACGAACACGCACAGCGAAGTGCGTCCGATCTGCGAATCAAAGGATCGATGCGTCGCGCCCGATCCGCGCATCGCGCAGGCGATTGCGCCCGTGCAGGCGGCGACCATTCAATACGTGCAAACGCCGATCGGTCGAACCGATTTCCGCATCAGCACCTATTTCTCCGCCGTGGGCGACAGCACCGCGGTTGCGCTGATCAATGCCGCGCAACTAACTTATGCGCAGCAACATCTGTTCGATGAGCATCCGGAATTGCGCGGTCTGCCGATGTTGTCGGCAGCGAGCGCATTCAAGACCGGCTTCGCGGGTTCCGACGACTACACCGACATTCCACCCGGACCGCTGTCTATCCGCAGCGCGGCCGATCTGTACACCTATCCCAACACGCTGACAGTGGTGAAGCTCGATGGCGCGAGCGTGAAGGCGTGGCTGGAAAAATCCGCTGAGTATTTCAACCGCATCGACCCGAGTGCCACGCAACCGCAGCCGTTGTTGAATCCGAAATTCGTGGCCTACAACTTCGACGTGTTGATGAGCGAGTTGCGCGACGGCCTGCACTATGTGATCGATGTGTCCAAACCTGCCGGCCAGCGCATCGTCGATCTCGTGTTCCGCGGCAAACCGCTCGATCCGCAGCAACAATTTCTGGTGATCACCAACAACTATCGCGCCGAAGGCGGCGGGCATTTCCCCGGCCTGGACGGCAGCAAGACGCTATGGACCGCGCCGGACACCAATCGCGATGCGGTCGTCGATTACGTGCGCGCGCGCAAATCGCTGCACCGCTCCGATTTCGATGTCCATCCGTGGAAATTCGTGGCGCTGCAAGCGAAAGCGCCGCTGACATTCGAATGCGCGGCGGGCAAACTCGACATCGCACACGCGGCCGGCATCGATGATGTGACACAGTCGGCCGGCAACGGCGACGGTGCGGCGACGTGTTCGATCGGTTTGTGGAAACGCTGATGGCGCGCACTTCGCCCGCACGCAAACGCCGCCCGCCCACGCCGTTGGCGCGGCCGCGACAGCCGCTGCCACCAAGGCGCGCGACAGCGCCAGAAGTTCCGCGACCCGCAGATGCCTCGGTGCGTTCCACCCGCACGCTCGAGTTCCTTTTGCAAATCCTGCCCGCGCGATGGGGCAGCAAGACACGCGATTACCTCGTGCTGGTGCGGATGGATCGTCCGGTCGGCGCGCTGTTGTTGCTGTGGCCGACCTGGTGGGCACTGTGGCTGGCGGCCGGCGATTTTCCGCCGTGGAAACCCTTCCTCGTGTTCACCGCCGGCGTTTTCCTGATGCGCGCGGCCGGTTGCGCGATGAACGACTACGCCGACCGCAATCTCGATCCGCAGGTGCAGCGTACCGCGGGCCGTCCGCTCGCGGCCGGGCGCGTCACACCGGTCGAGGCACTGATCATCTTCGCGTTGTTGAGTCTGGCCGCCTTCGCGCTGGTGCTCGTTTTCACCAACAAACTCACCATCGAATTGTCGTTCGCCGGCGCGGCGCTCGCCGCGGTGTATCCGTTCACCAAGCGCTACACCTCGCTGCCGCAGGTGGTACTGGGCGCGGCGTTCGGCTGGGGCATCCCGATGGCGTTCGCGGCGATCACCGATTCGCTGCCGCCGATCGCATGGCTGCTGTTCCTCGGCAACGTACTGTTCTCGACGATCTACGACACCGAGTACGCGATGGTCGATCGCGAGGAAGACATCAAGGTCGGCGCGAAATCTACGGCAATCCTGTTCGGCGACGCGGATCTCGTCATCATCGGCGTGCTGATGTGCACCTTCGTCGGCTGCATGGCGCTGGTCGGCATGCGCGCGCAACTCGATTGGCCGTACTGGGTCGCGCTCGGGATCGCGATCGTGTTGTTCGCCCGCCAATTGTGGATGATGCGCGACCGCGTACGCGACCGCTGCTTCGCCGCCTTCCGCAACAACAACTGGGTCGGCGGGCTGTTGTGGCTGGGCGTGATGTTGTCGCTGGCGATGCGTTGATCAGCCGGGAGTCGGCGCGCGCGCCAACGCCCAAACATCCACGCGCTGCACGCCCGCACGCTTCAGCACGCGCGCGCATTCGGCGAGGGTGGCGCCGGTGGTGAAAACATCATCCAGGATCGCGAGGTGCTGTGGCGGATCGCGGTCGAAATGCGCAAGGAACGCGCCGCGCACGTTGCGGCGGCGCTGCACGGCGGTGAGTTCGCTCTGCGCGGCGGTCGCACGCGTGCGTTGCAGGACATCGCGCGACAGCGGAATGCACAGCGATTTCGACAAGAGCTTGGCGAGTTCCAGCGACTGGTTGTAGCCGCGCGATCGCAGACGCGCGCGATGCAATGGCACCGGCACGATCGCTTGCGGCAATTCCGATGGAGCGGTCAATTCGCACCAGGCCTGCGCCAGCACGCGGCCCGCGGCGAGGTCGCCGCCGAACTTGAAGCGCGCTTCCAATCGGTCGAGCGGATATTCGTAGCGGAACGGCGCCCAGGCCGAATCCCACGGCGGCGCACGGCGGACGCAGCGTCCACAAAGCGCCGAGGGGGACTCCAGAGGCAATGCACAGCGCGCGCAGCAGCGGTCGTTGCGCGGCAGTTCCGACGCGCATGCTTCACACAAGCCCGCCTTGTGAACGCCGCGAACGCCGCACAGCAGGCAACGCGCCGGGATCCGCGCGCGCAATTCGGCATCAACCGTGCGCAATGTTTTCAGGTTGACAGCCATCCGGCCTCCTTCGACACTGATCCGCCACTTTAGCGGAGCGGCTGCGATGTCCGAAACGAAACTGCGCCACGATTGGACGCGTGAGGAATTGCTGCGTCTCTTCGCGCTGCCGTTCAACGATCTGCTCGAACGCGCGCACGCGGTGCACCGCGCGCACCACGATCCCAACGCGGTGCAGGTTTCGACGCTGCTCTCGATCAAGACCGGCGGTTGTCCCGAGGATTGCGCCTATTGTCCGCAGGCGGCGCGCTATCACACCGGCGTGCGAGCGGAAAAACTGATGGAACTCGAAGCGGTACTGGAACGCGCGCGTGCCGCACGCGCTGCCGGCGCCACTCGCTTCTGCATGGGCGCGGCTTGGCGTTCGCCCAAGGATCGCGACATTCCCAAAGTCGCGGCGATGATCCGCGAGGTGCGTGCGCTCGGCATGGAAACCTGCGCCACGCTCGGCATGTTGTCTTCGTCGCAGGCACAAGCGCTGAAAGACGCGGGCCTCGACTACTACAACCACAATCTCGATACCGCGCCAGAGTTCTACGGCGAAATCATCCATACGCGCGAATACCAGGATCGTCTCGACACGCTGGAACACGTGCGCGCGGCCGGCATGAAGACCTGCTGCGGCGGCATCGTCGGCATGGGCGAATCGCGTGAGCAGCGTGCGGGTCTTTTGCAAACGCTCGCCAATCTGCCGGAGCACCCGCAATCCGTGCCCATCAACCGCCTCGTGCAGGTGGAAGGCACACCGCTGCACGGCACCGCGCTGCTCGATCCATTCGAGTTCGTGCGGACGATCGCGGTGGCGCGGATCGTGATGCCGAAATCAGTGGTGCGCCTCTCCGCCGGTCGCGCCGAAATGAGCGACGAATTGCAGGCGCTGTGCTTCTTCGCCGGCGCAAATTCGATTTTCTACGGCGAGAAGCTGCTGACGACCGGCAATCCGGACGTCGAGCACGACCGCGCGCTGTTCGAGCGATTGGGATTGAAACCGATGCAGGTCGATCTCGCGCAAGAAGATCATCCGCACACGGTGCACGCCGATATCGTCGAGCGCTGCGACGCGGCGTGATCGCGCGGGTCATGTCTCATCCCGATTTGCTGCATGCGCTGGCCGCGCGCACCGCCCGGCGCGAACGCGAAGGACTGCTGCGCCGGCTGCGCGTGGTCGAAGAAATATGCGGCACACGCGTGGTGATCAACGGCCGCGAACTGCTGAACTTCTGCAGCAACGACTATCTCGGGCTGGCGCAGCACCCGGAAGTCGTCGCCGCGCTCAAGCGCGCGGCCGACGAATACGGCGTCGGGGCGACTGCCGCGCATCTGGTTTGCGGACATCAGCGCGAACACGCGATGCTGGAAGAAGAACTGGCCGACTGGACCGGTCGAGAGCGGGCGCTGCTGTTTTCCTCCGGGTGGCTGGCCAATCTCGGTGCGATGCAGGCGTTGCTCGATGACAAGACAGTGTGTGTGCAGGACAAATTGAATCATGCCAGTCTGCTGGATGCGGCGAAACTCGCCGGCTGCACGTTGAAGCGTTACCGGCATGCCGATGCGGAAAGCGCCGCACGGCAACTGGCGAGCGCGACGCTTGCTGCCATGCTGCTGGCAACGGACGGCGTGTTCAGCATGGATGGCGACATCGCGCCATTGCGCGAACTGGCGTCGGTGTGCGCACGCGAAGGCGCAACGCTGGTGATCGACGACGCGCATGGCTTGGGCGTGTTGGGGAAAAACGGCGCGGGCAGCGTGATAGAAGCCGGACTGACGCAAGCCGATGCGTCGGTGCTGATGGCGACACTGGGCAAGGCGTTGGGCTGCGCGGGCGCGTTCGTCGCGGGCAGCAGAGAATTGATCGACGGCCTGACGCAGTTCGCGCGCACCTTCGTCTACACCACCGCGATGCCGCCGGCGCTCGCCGCCGCCACCCGCACGGCGATGCGCCTCGCGCGCAACGAAAGTTGGCGGCGCGAAAAATTGCAGAAACTGATCGCCCGCTTCCGCGCCGGCGCGCTGGAACTCGGATTGCCGTTGGCCGACTCGCGCACGCCGATCCAGCCGGTCGTGCTGGGCGATCCCGCGCGTACGTTGCAAGCCTCGGCGATATTGGAAGAGCGCGGCATTCTGGTAACCGCAATCCGCCCGCCCACCGTTCCCAAGGACACGGCCCGTTTGCGCGTCACGTTGTCCTCCGCGCACGAGGAAGCGGATGTGGACACACTGTTGGATGCCTTGTCCAACACCGTGCGTGCCGCATGAGCGCCGATCTCCACATTGAAACCCGTGGCTGCGGCGATGTGCATCTGGTCTTGCTGCATGGCTGGGCCATGTCCTCGGCGGTGTTCGCGCCGTTGGCCGAACGCCTGGAACGCAGATGCACCTTGCATCTCGTCGATCTGCCCGGCCACGGCGAATCGCGCGACTGCACGGTTCCGATGACGCTCGATGCCTGTGCGAAGGCGATCGCATGCACTACTCCGCCCGCAATCTGGCTGGGCTGGTCGCTGGGCGGATTGATCGCGCTGTGCGCCGCACTGAATTCCAACGAATCCGTGCAAGCGCTGGCAATGCTGTGCGCTTCGCCGCGTTTCGTGCGCGGCGATGATTGGCCGCACGCGATCTCGCCGGAAATCCTGCAACAGTTCGCCACCGATCTGGGCAACGACTACCGTGGCACCCTGGAACGTTTTCTCGCGCTGGAAGCGCTCGGCAGCGATTGCGCGCGGGAAGACCTGCGACGGCTGCGCCGCGACGCGCTGCACGATCATGCGCCGGGCGTGCGTGCGCTATGCGATGGATTGGACGTGCTGGAGCACACGGATCTGCGCCCAGGACTGCCTGCATTGCAGCAGCCGAGCGTGTGGATCGCCGGACGCCGCGACCGACTGGTGCCGTGGCAGGCGATGCAGTGGAGCGCCCAGCAGTGCGGCGGCGCATTCGCGCGCATCGAAGGCGGCGGGCACGCACCTTTCATCGGACACGCGGACGAAGTCGTGCGCGCGTTGCAGCCATTGATCGAGCGCGCTTCGGATGCCGCCGACGCGCAAGCGGCACAACGCGGATGAGCGCGTACCGCATCGATCATCGGCAGGTGCAACGCGCTTTCGCACGCGCCGCGACGAGCTACGAGCAGAACGACGCGCTGCAGCGCACGGTGCAGTCGCGCCTGCTCGAGCGTCTCGACTACTACGAAGGCACGCCGCAGTGCGTGCTGGACGTGGGCTGCGGCACCGGCCGCGGCGCGGCGATCCTGAAACGCCGCTGGCCGGTTGCGCAGGTGATCGCGCTGGATATCGCGCTGCCGATGCTGCAGCTGGCGCGCCGGCACGGCGGCTGGATGAAGCCTTTCGCGCGCGCCTGCGGGGATGCGCTGCAACTTCCGCTGGCCGATCGCAGCGTGGACGTCCTGCATTCGAACCTTTGCATCCAGTGGTTCGAGGATCCGCTGCCGCTGTTTTCCGAATTCGCGCGCGTGCTGAAACCTGACGGTTTTCTCGCGCTGACCACGCTCGGTCCCGATACGCTGCGAGAGTTGCGGCGAGCCTGGGCCACGGCGGACGACACTCATCCGCACGTCAGCCGCTTTCTCGACATGCACGATCTGGGCGACGCCGCACTGGCGGCGGGCCTGCGCGATCCGGTGCTGGATGTCGATCATCTGCAATCGCGCTACGAATCCGCGCGAGACCTGCTGCGCGAATTGAAAGGCCTGGGCGCCACCAACGCCGATGCGCAACGCGAACGCGGATTGACCGGCAAGGCGCGCTTCGCACGCATGTTGCGCGCGTACGAGGCGATGCGCTCGGACGACTGCGTGCCGGCGACCTGGGAAGTGATCGAAATGCACGCTTGGGGCGCGCCGGAAGGGCAGCCGCGGCGCATCGGTGGCGAAGAAATCGCGACATTCCCGATCGAGCGGTTGCGGAGAGTAAGGCCGTAAAGTCCCCCTCACTCGCCAAGCGCTGCGCGCTTGTCTCCCTCTCCCCTGTGGGGAGAGGGTTGGGGTGAGGGGGCTGCGCTGTCGCGTGTGTCCCACCGCAATCCCAGCTTTTCCGCAAGCTTCATCGCATCGAACGGCGCCTTCACCTTGGCATCGTTGTCGAAGTAGCAATAGATGTCGCGCGATTTGCGCGCCTTCGGCTTCGCCTGCGTGATCAGATGCGCATCTTCCGGTTGCGAACCGGTGCTCCACGCGTGGATGCGCGCGGCCCACCGGTCCAGCGCGGCGTCGGTGTAACCGCTGACGTAGAGCTGCTCGTCGCCGTGCAGGCGCAGGTACATGAAATCCGCGGCGACGTCTTCGACGTATGGCCAGCGGCCGGCGGTATCGGCCACCACCAGCGCGATGTTGTGTTGCCGCAACAGCGCGACAAAATCGCCGTCGAGGAAACTTGGGTGACGGATTTCGATTGCATGGCGCAAGCTGCGCTCATGGTCGATTGCGAGCCGCACGCGGCCTTTCATGCGGAAATCGCGGCGGCGGGCCAGCTTCAATGCAGCTTCCGTATCCCGCGGGAGCCGTTGGAAGAAGCGCGCGAACAGCTCGTGGTCGTAACGCAAGCTGGGCGGAAACTGCCACAGGATCGGCCCGATTTTCTGTCGCAACTCGAACACGCCCGAAGCGAAGAAATTGGCGAGCGGCGCGTCGATCTCGCGCAGTCGCTTGATGTGCGTGATGAAGCGCGGCGCCTTGATCGCGAACACGAAATCGCGCGGCGTATCCTCGCGCCAGCGTGCGTAGCTCTGCGGGTACTGCAACGAATAGAACGAACCGTTCAATTCGATCGTCGGAAAGCGGCGCGAGGCGTAGTGCAGTTCCGCACGCTGCGGCAATTCTTTCGGATAGAACACGCCCCGCCAGGGCGGATAACGCCAGCCGGAAATGCCGATGCGGATTTTTGCCATCCGCGCCATTGCAGCGCGGATGGGCTGACAATCATGTGAAAACGCGGGACGTTATTTCTCGCCCACGACCAGTATCGTGAAACTCCCCGGCACCAGCGGTGGGCGGACATGCGGATTGTCGGCGCTGGGCGCGGGTTTCGGACCAAACTGCGCGGCGGAAAGAAAAACATCGCCGCCCGGCTGCAGCGCCATCGTGCGCGCGCTCTTCTGCGTCGGCACGTTCTGCACGACGGTGAAGCGATCGGCACCGTCTTCATGCACGACGGTCAGCGTTCCGCTTTCGCCGTTGGAACTGAAAGCCAGTTGCCTCTGTGGATCGAAAGCGGCGGCATCCGGCCCATCGCCGATCGGTACGCTCGCGACGGCCTTGCCGGAATCGGCATCCGTTACGGCCATCGCCTTGTTCTGGCAGACCGAGAACAAACGGTGGTGCGCAATGTCGATGGCAAGGCCGGAAGGCTCTTCGCAATTTTTCAATTGCCAAGTGGCAGTGACTTTCATCGCTTGCGGATCGATCTCGACCAGTTCGCCCTTGTCCTCGATGTTGTCGTACACGTGGCCGCGCGCGTCGCTCACCGCGAATTCCGGCTTGCCCGGCAGCGCGATCTTGGCCAATAGCTTGCCGCTCGCGGCGTCGATCACACTGGCGTCGTGACTGTGGCCGTTGAAGGTGAAGACGCGTTTGGAAAACGGGTCGTACAGGATCGCATCCGGATTCTCACCATTCACCGCGATCGTTTGCAGCGTCTTCAAACTCGCAGGATCGAACACCGTCACCGTGTTCGCGCGGCCGTTGCTGATGAAGCCGCGGTGCAGATCGTCCGCGAGCGCGATGCCGTGCACACCGGAAAGTCCGTCGACTTCACCGAGCTGTTTTCCACTGTTCGCGTCCAGCACCACCACGCGATCGGAGCGGCTGACGTAGACGCGACCGGCGTCGTAAGCCAGATAATCCCAACCGCCTTCGCCGCCGATCTGCCATCGCTGGCTCACGTGCCAATTCGGCGCGGCCGACGCCGCTGCCGACACCGCGAAAACCAAACCCGCGACGATCTGCCCCGCTCGCATTTGCTTTGTCATCGCTCGCTCCTTTCGAATGCGGATGGATGCAACGTACCACTATCCTATGCCTCTCTTTGCGATCGCTTATCC
>Ga0209581_1002234_pt1 | contig 19141 bp, 31 predicted proteins | sample Coa_R2_FD_187160 | JGI IMG/M metagenome (GOLD analysis project Ga0209581, IMG submission 187160) | Surface soil microbial communities from Centralia Pennsylvania, which are recovering from an underground coalmine fire - Coalmine... | ecosystem: Environmental > Terrestrial > Soil > Unclassified ...
TCTGCCCGGACCACTCCCCACCTGCTCTCCCCCCATAACACATCTGCCCCCCGTCCGAAGACGGGGGGCAGACTCCAGAACGTTTACCCGAGGGCACTGCCTCACCCTCGGAAGGTGTCCCAGCCGATACCTGGCAACGAGACAGGTCTCCGGCACCTAACCTGAACGGGTTCCTTTATTATAGCACGCCTAGAAAATGGATGGCGAGGACGATCAAGCCGCCTAGCACGGTTGCTTCGATTGCTACCAGTGCCGCTCTGTGCTGCGTGCCAAACCGCTGCACGATGTCGGAGATCGTGGGTTTGTGCAGTACCAGGGCCAAGATTTCATAGATCAATGCCACTGCCGACGAGAAGGCTAATAGGATGCCTGATGTGTCAAGTAAAATGCTCATGGTCTGACTTTGGGCAGTTTTATGCCCACCTGTTTCAACAGGTTCTGTGCGATATGGGAGACGAACAGGAATAGGGAGAGGGCCATGAATAGAGCCCCCGCAGCGAATCCGGCCAGGAACATTAGGAGAAAGAGCAGCGTTATCAACTTACTCCTCCGCAAAGTGCCAGGTGTACTCCCGATAGTCGGCACTATAGCTGCGTGATGTTGCCCAAAGTACAGGGGCAGAGGTGTCGTTAGACCCATCGGGGAAAACTATCAAATTTACGCAAGTGTTCGACCACACTCGCGTGATGATAGCTGGCCGGATGACCAGCTCTTTGTGGGCGTTTATGAAACAGTAGTGTACGATTCGCCCTATCGTGGGTTTCGTGTTCATGCTACCTCCAGAGTGGCAGATAGTGCGACCGATACAGTAGATAAATGAGCCCCAAGCCGACTATGGCTGCCAGGGTTTCTTTCTGGGTAGGCTTGGGATAGGTACAAGGGCAGCGATGATGGACGTGTGGGGTGTCACACATGGTAGCTCCTATGGCAATACAATATAGGCCAACACGGTTGCTTTCAGCAACCGATGCCCTGGTTGCAGGGCAACCAGGATAATTACTGCTGCACCTGCCAGCAGGGCTAGTGTCAATACGGCATCAGGCCATTGCTTAAAGGCCCGTTTCGCATTTTCAAATAGCATGCTTGCCCCGCTGTTTCTTTTTTTTCCTCCTGGCACTGATTTTCGCCAGTGTGCCGTACACGTAAGCGTTTCGCCGACGCCCTAGCAGGTGCTTCTTTTTTGCTTCTTTTTGTAGTTTTCGCTCGATGGCTTTAGGCATTGGGTGGTCCGCTGTAGGGGTTGTTGTTCCCGTTTTTCTTGCCGTTACTAACCAGTGGCGTTGCTACATGGATGCCTAGAACTGCCAAAGCTTGCAGCAGGCCATATCCCGCTATTGCCTCGATGGCAGGTGGCACGACCTGGGACGTCAGGAGTAGCCACCCTGTTGCAATTTCAGAACCAAGGACTGCCACGCTGACTACAACCAGCGATGCAATCTTAATCCAACCTGTCACATCCACTATAATCACCTCCTAACTTATCATAACAGATTACTTGACAATCTGCAATATGTTTGCTATATTGTCAAGTAGGGCTGAATCAGGTCGGGTTTCCCCTTGTACCTCTTAGCCTGGCCTGGTTCACTGTTTTGTGGATGAAGGGATGTAAGTATGCAGCCTGAACGCACTGGACTGCTGGTTGTGGGTGGGTCGTCGACCACTGGCGATATTATTGTGCGCCCCCCCTGGGAGTCAGAACAGGCTGAGGCTATCCTTGTAGCGGTCACAGCCATAGGCAATACCGCTGCCAATATTATCTATGGGGCGGCTGATGGTGCCCAGGTTGGTCAAGGGGCTGGAGTTATTCTTTCTCCTGATCGTGGGTTTGTATTCGCTATCACTGGGGCCGGGTCGATCCCCTTGGCTTATGTCCCGATCCGCGTCACAGAATTTTTGCGTATTACTCCGCTCCCTGCCGCGAACGGACAAATCTTCGTTATGTATTTCTGGCAGCGTCTGATGGTCCCTACACAAGTGGATATGGCCCCAATCGATCTGCCACAGATGAGGGATGTAGAAGCGTCACCGGACCGGGCGAAACGGCAAATGGAGGATATATGGACGAGGGCACAGGGGGTTCGACCCCCCAAACTGGAGCGTCAGGAGAAGGAAGCCCTGACGAGGCGTCAGCAAGAGCAGATGCGCCAGCTAGAGAGTCTCATGCAGCCTCCTCGCTAGCAGAAGTTGAAGCACATCTGAAGCTAATTCATACGCGGCTGGGGGAGCTACAGCAGGCGTTCATCGAGCATGTGCATCAGCCGGTCGAGGTGCGTCAGATGGCTGCTGAACCGGCGAAGCCGGATGATCCGCCAGAGCCAACTCTGCCTGCGCCAGAGGCGCAGGCACCTCTGGCTCCTGATCGCCCTAAGCCGATGGGGCTGTATCGCCATAGGAGAGGCTAATGGCAGTAAAACCATTGAAAGACCCTCGTTATCGACCGCTGCGCTTGCCAGGAACTACAGCACGTCGCTATCTGGATACGGTGACAGGGGAAACTATTACCCGTGCTGAGTTTGAACGGCGAACCAACCCAGCGAAAGTATCGAGTGACCCATCCGGTCGTGCCACAGAACCTGCGAAAACCCAGGCAGCTCCAGGTTTTACACAGGCTGACCAGGGGGGTGGGTCGTCCGGTCTGGAGACGCAGCCAGTGGTTGAGGCTCCTCCTCCTCCTCCAGTGATCGAGGCAGCCAGTCTCATAGGAGAGAAGGCTGAAGCGTTGGCCGCAGCGGCCAAGAAGTCAAGTGACCACCTGGCAAATATGGTTGCCGATGGCATTGCCATGTGCGTATCGTTCATGGCACAGGCAACCTTGCCAGACCATTTGCAATATTATGCACTGCCCGCAGATGCTTGGGGGAAGGTGTTGCGCCCGGCAGGGCGTATCGTCGCGCGGCATATGCCAGTCCATCTCAACGCTAGTCCTGATGGTGAGGATATGGTTGCCTTATTTAATGGTGTTATGTTCTGTTTCACCGCAGTTGCAGCGAATAAAGTGCTGTATAAGCAACAGCTAAGGGAGCGTTATGCCCATGTCGACACCAATAGCGCAGCCGGATCCGGGGATCGTGAGGCATCGCCTTCTTCTTTTGCTGGGTCGTCTGCCGGAATGGTTCAACAGCCAGGATCTCAGCCGACTGCCGTTTACAATACAGTTGGGGGCCAACGTGCTGCCGGCGGCATTACCGCTAGTAGTGGAGATAGTCCAGCAGACATCTCAGCAAAAACTGCTCTCATTCGTCAGCTTTATGAGCAAGATGCTGCAAGACGTCGGCAGCGGCGAGGTCTCTGATGATGAGTTCCTTGCCGACATCATCGGTGAGATGGGGCTTGTCGAGGCCGGTCCGCTTTCAGAAGTTGGCACTGAAGCCAGATGAAGTGTGGGCTATCGCCGGGAAACGAGGAACTGGTAAGAGCTACTTTGGTCGCTACCTGCTGCGTGGCTGGTACGGTGCCGGGACGCCTGAACGGTTCTGGCCGATCCTGATTATCGATCAGGACCAAAAGTGGCTGAAACATGCACGAGGGAAGGTTGGTTTTGCAGAGAAACCAGAACTCTCAACCGTTGAGCAGCCTTGGAATATCACGGCGACGGGGCGACTCGAACCGCGAGCCAGAGTGATGATTTTCGAGCCAGAGATACCGGCCTGGCAGGATGAGCGCTTCCTGGTGTTGATGCAGGAGGTGTTCCACTATGAGAATATCATCCTGTACTTTGATGAGTTGTTTGGAGTGGTCGAAAATCAACATGCGCCAGTCATCGTGCGCAAGCTGTGGACATCGGGACGCAAGAAAAACATAGCGATTATCGCCTGCTTTCAGCGTCCGGTAGACATTCCAAAGGTCGTGCTGAATCAGGCAGATAATTTTGCCGTCTTTCACCTGGCGGATCCTGCGGACCGCGAGAAGCTCGCGGGCATTATGGGAGACCCACAAGTGAATAGGGAGATTGACTACTACTGGCACTGGGAGAAGTTGGCGAGTGAACGGCGCGCGCGGCTCGTGGGTCCGCTGCCAGAGAGTGAGGTACGATAGGTGTTTGACATGTTCACAGGAGGCAAAGGGAATGCGGCCAAGCGAAGAACTGTACGTGCAGCAACTCCGGCAAATCGAGCGAAACGGGGCGCAGGTACCACGTCGACGAACCGACGACCCGCTGGCACTCGACCAGACAAGGCGCGTACAACCAAAGGTCACGGCCAGCTATCACAGTCTAATGGTCGACGACCGAAAGCTGCCACAGCAAAACGAATGTCAGCGGTGCGGGCATCCGCTGAACGACGATCTTGAACAGTGGCGACTTAAAAGAAGGGTGTGGCTGCCAGATGGGCAGACCGTTAGTTATTGGCTCTGCCAGGAGTGTGCAGGATGAAGGGTAAGCACTTGATAGTGTTGGTGGCGATTATCGCCATCGCGTTTTACATCTACAAGAAGCGAGGGTAGTATGGATTTGTTGCGGAATCCGGTTAGCCAACTCATTATTAGTGTCCTTGCGATCATGGCTGTCATCGTAGTGATTAAGCTTACGGCGAACAACTATCTGCCGGATAGTGGCATTGGTGGGGCGACGAAGCAGATTATCAATATCGTCTAAGTGACGGCGAAGGTGGTGGAAGATGTGGGGCGATCCCCTCGTAAGTATTAAGCGATTGCTGACCAACGGCACAGTGAACTGGGCGCCAGCCGGTTCTCCAACGCAGGCGCAAATTGGGCGTGCAGGCATTTTGCAGCGGTTGCGGATGCTGACGGAAAGTTCTGCCTTGACGATTACAATCGGCTCAGCGGGTTCAGTGGCGCGTGACATCTGGGGGCCGTGGAACACCTATACGCAGATCACGGTCGTTCCAAACGATGGAGCTCCTGTTCGGAGACACTCCGGGTTTGGAGCGTACTTGGATATGATTATGCGATCAGTTGAAAGCGAAAACTTTACCCCTGATACGGTGGCCGTCTCAGAAATCAATGCTGAACCTATTGCGTCGTTGTACAGCTTTCCCACGACGGCAGGTTCCGGCCAAGATTTTCGGTTTATGATCGATCTGCCGTTGACGCAGTACATTCGCAGCCTGGAGCAAGAGTTTGGGTTCTTTCCGACTGACAACCCGCAGGTCCAGCTGACGTTGAACGCAACTGTTGCTGGAAACAGCGCTGCCAGTCCCTTTACGATTTCGAGCGGCGGGAATACTGCCGCAAGCGCGACGCTGTTCCCGTACTTGACGGACTCTGGCTCATCTGCAACGGTTGGCTCGCCGACAATCGATGTGCGCCGCGATGTCTGGCAGACGCCCCAGAATGAGGCAGACGATCCTGATTATCGGTTCGTGGTGCAGACACAGGAAGATTATCCACAGGGGACGAATGCCAATGGCGCTACACAGCAGACGTACCGATTTACGGCCAACAGTGGCATTCTGCTGCGATTTGCAGTAGGGGTTGTCGATGGGGGTTCAAGTCTCTCTGAGTCGAAACTAGCCAACAGCAATAGCCTGGAGCTACTGTATGGCGTGCAGGAAGCAAAATTTCAGGAGACGGGGAAGGCCGCACACGCTCGAATGCAGGCATTGCTGGGGTATCTCCCCCCACAAGGGGTTTACATTTACGATCTTTTGAATGGACGGCGGCTTGACCTGGCTGACACGATTGACCTCAGCTATTATCAGGAGGTAAAGTTCAATCTGAACTTCTCCAGCGCACTCTCTGGGTCGAACAGCAAGGTTATCGTTGTCCATGAGCGACTCGTACCAGTTCTGAACGTACCGCGGGGGAGATAAAGATGAGCATTTGGGGAAACTATAGCATTGGCACAGGAAGTAATAGTCTGGGCTTTCCGTCTGACGACTTTCTGGGCGCGCGTCGTGGCAGCAGCAGCAATGGGGCTGCCCCTTCTTCCAGCGCGGGAGATGTGACGATGACACATCGTTTCGTCGTGCTGGGAGTGCTGCTGGTGGTTGGGTATGGACTCTGGCATTATAGCCAGACGCATTAGGAGACTGGCATGCGGGGAGTATTGGGGATCCTTTTGGCCCTCGCCGGAGCGTGGGTAATGTATACGACGCTGAGCGGTCAATCCCTGCTGCCTTCTCTCCCAGGGGGTTCCCCCCCAAGCCCGAACATAGGGGGTGGGGGTGGCAGCAGTGTGAAGTCGCAGTAGGGAGGCGTCATGTCTAAGGCACAATGGGGTATCCTGGGAGCAATGCTCCTGGTTGCAATTATCAACCTGGAGGCGAATCCTGCAACAGCTAGTTTCTATTGGAACCCAGCTTTGGCAGGTCAGGCGCTTAAAACGGTCAGTCCAGCCTTCTGGGGATACTGGGTGGCGGGGCTAGTCGCATTGCTGATTCTGGCTGATGTGTTGCCGCAGGCAGCGGTCTGGATTGCAGTGCTGCTGGTCACAGGGGCTGTGCTGTATCGGGGGCCAGAAGTGCTGAAAAACAAGGGGGGAACATCGGGATGAAGTCATGGCTATTAAGCATTATTACAATGGCGGCGTTGCTTATTTTTGTCTATCTCTTGTTGAGTAGTCAGAACACGGTGCCGGTTTTGGCTACGGTAGGGTCGACGAGCGTAAGTGCCGTCCGCGCATTTCAGGGCAGGTGAGAGAATGGCTTATCATAATCCAGAACATAATGTCCAATTTGATATGCCCTCTCCACGCGGCCAGAGCTTCTTGTTGGCTCTTGCAGGGACAGCGAAAGTCAATCAGACGCGCAAATATTCCCCTCACTGGGGGCAGCCAGAGTTCCTGACCGTGCTGGCGGCCCACTGGCGACCAGTCCCGGCCTGGGCGATTCGAATCCCAACCGCTAGACCGCTTGCGTCTACGATGGTACAGCCCAACGCCGCCTATCGCGTGAGCCCTGTGCGTGCTGCATTTGCGCAGAGCTTACCCAAGAAATGAGGTGCTTTTTGAAGGGATTGCAGCAGTTTTGGAAAAAGTTGTCGCCCGCTGGCAAGATGCTGGTTGTGGCCTCGTTTGTTGCCGTCGCGGGATTCGCCCTCTATATGCGTCATAAAAATGCCACATCTAGTACAACAGGGCAGGCAGCGAGTACAAACCAACAGCCAGCGTATGATATTTACGGGAACCCGTTGTATGGGCCAAGCTATCCTAATAATTACAATTATGGTTCCGGCAGTAGTTCAGGCTCTGGGAACACTAACACGCAGCAGGGTACGCCAGGAACAACGACAGCGATTTTACCTTCCGGGGGAGTGTTCTCTGCACCTCCTGGTCCGCCGGGGGGATTGAATCCTCTTGTAAGGAAGTTGGGATGATATGAGCAACTGTGATTTGGCCGCTCAGAAACATGGGCGAGTTGTCCTTTTTATAGGGAACGAATGCCTGCATTGGCAACCAAGTGATTTTGGCAATGCGGCTCGCTTTGCCCGTAGCCTGGGGGTTGATACCATCGCTCCCAAGCGGTTCAACGGGAATCAAAAATGGTATGTGAATCCTGCACATCTAAAGGAAGAGCGCGAGGCAGCATTAGCAGTGGGCTGTGGCTATTTGCCATTTGGGTACTGCTACGGACCATCCTTTGGCGATGAGCAAATTGCCATCGAAGCAGCGACAGCGTTGGAAGTCATGTCGGTGAATGATGGCATGGTGTGCCTCGATATGGAATCCGAATGGAACGGTCGTGCTGCTGATGCAGAAAAGCTAGCCAGCCATCTGGCAAATCATGGGGGCATTCTGACGATCTCAACCTGGGCAGATCCTATCCAACAGAACTGGACAGGGGTACTAAAGGCGCTTTTGCCAGTGGCGACTGTGTTCGGACCTCAAGAGTATACTGACTGGTTAGGCGCACAGGAACAGCAGCTCGTTAACCTGGGGGCAACCTGCATTCAGCCCGCATTCGACTTGTCCCCGTCATTTGGGCCAGACCATTTGGTCACGTTGGTACAGGCCGCCAAAGATCGGGGCGACAAGACCATCTGGTTGTGGGAATATCAGTATGCGCAGCAAAACCCGGCTCTCGTTCATGAACTGGTGAGTATCTTTGGTGGCAGTTCGCCAGTGCCCGCTCCCCCCCCACCACCAACGGGTTGGCAAACCTATACAGTACAACACGGCGATACTCTGTCGGGGATTGCTGAGTACCTGCACCTGGCAAACTGGTTCACTGACCTCTATCAGCCTAATCAGGCTGAGATAGAAGCTGCGGCGCGCGCGCATGGGCAGCCCAATTCGGAAAGTGGGCACTGGATTTATCCGGGTACCGTTCTGAAGTACAGACGATAGAAATGGACATCATACACGTCTCCCCGCCAATTCGAGTTGAAGTTGGTCCAGGCATGCGACCAGAGCCTGGTTATGATTTCTGGTGCGACCTACATAAAACAAGCTATGCGAATGTGCAGTGTCATATGGAAGCTCTGCCATTTGTAGACGCGGTAGCGTCGGACCTACGCGCATACGAGGTTCTGGAACACCAGAGTTATCTACTCGTGTTGCCAACTTTAATGGAGTGGTTTCGTGTGTTGCAACCCGCTGGCCGACTGCACCTGAAGGTGCCCAACGCACGACATTACATTGAACTCTACATGCGTGGCCAGATCCAGATGGAAGACCTGAATCGACTGATAATGGGTGGGCATACTGACCAGGAGGTGTTCAGGGGGTATGACGACGAAAAGGACGTGCCCAGGTGGCTGTGGAACGCCCACCACGTTCTGTTTGATACACATAACCTCTCTAGTCTGATTGCCCTGGCGGGCTTCGTTATTGACAGTTACGAAGCATCGACCCATATTACGCTGGAGGCACACAAGCCATGACTCCAGCCCGCTTCGTGTTCGTCAGCGCTGATCTCCAAAAAGGACTGGGCGACTGGATTATGAGCCTGCCAGCAATCAACCTGGCACGCGAGAAATGGGGCGCCGCTGCGGACATTGTGGGTATCTGCCCCAGCCCAGTTGTGGAGCTTGCAAGCTGGGCCAAGATTTTTGAGAGAGTCTACCCCTATAGGGCAGACTGGGTTGAGGCATATAGCAATGAGCTAGAAGGCGCAACGTTGCTGCTGGCGTTGATGGATAGCGATATGCGTGTGTATGAAGATGTGTCAAATCGGCTGCGAGGCAAGAATATACGGACGCTTGTGCTGCGCAATCGTTTTTGGCGGGAACGCCAGCACCATGCGCGTATGGTTGTCAGGAATCTTGAAGTCATCGGGGTCGAATGCCCTGACGAACTCGACTATCATCATCCGCTGACCTGTTGGAAACTAGAACACACGTCTCAGCGTGTTGCAATCCACGCTGGTTGTGGTCCCCTGTGGCAGCCAGGTGCCAAAAACTGGCCGTATTTTCACGAACTTGGTCGAATGCTTCAACGACTGGATTATGAAGTCGTTCAAATTGTTGGCCCTACTGATCTGGAGATGCCCATGCCACAATTCCGGGGCTCTGTGGGAGAACTCGCCGCGTTCCTCTTAACATGTCGCGCATTTGTTGGGAACGATAGTGGTCCTGCACACCTCGCGGGCTCCCTGGGGGTGCCAACGCATGTCATCTTCGGATTCACTGATCCTGACATCTGGCGACCAGTTGGCCCGCGCGTCAAGTGGGTTCGTGCAGAAAGTAAGCGTATTGCAGATGTTTCTGTCGAGGAAGTGTTTGCCGGAGTATCTGGGTCGCTCGATTATTATAAAGAACAGGTGAGACGGGGGTGGTTGGATGGCGTTCACTCGACAGCAATGGGCAATTGATTTCCTCAAAGCTTTGGGGAACCCGAATCCATCACAGGCCGTGATTGATTGGGTAGTGGGGTGGACTGTCCATGAAACAGCTACCGGTGGCGGCGCGCGGTACAATCTGTTGAATACGACTGAGCGTACAAGCGACAGCAGCTTTTTCAACATTCTGTCACCGGGCTTCGGTGTGCAGAACTACGCTACATATGTGGAGGGTGTTGAGGAGAACGCGCATGTACTTGGCGAAGGATTTGCAGGCTACAATGCGCTGAAGAATGCGCTTATCACGAACAACATCAGCGCTCTCCAGAGCAGCGCCGTGAGCCAGGGTCTGGCGACGTGGGGCACGAAGTCAGCCGCCGCTAATCCCGCTGCGTTGACGGCGCTCGGAGCAGCCCACCTGGACGACACATTCGCCTATGGTGATGCCCAGCCGTTGGCTGGCGGTGGCGGTGGCGGGGGGGGAAGTGGTAGTGGTAGTGGCAATCAGACTGCATCGCAACAGTACCAGCAGTGTCTGGAGAAGTGCCAAAAGCAGCAGCAATTGCTACAGCAAGCCCTCCCCGCGTGGGTTGTGAAAGGGATGGTAGAGCAGTGTGTAAGTGCCTGTCTCGAGCCCTTTGGGCTGAATCTTCTCCAAAATGCGTTCGCTGTCCCATGCGAGCCATGGGATATTGGCTGCATCATGCAGCAGATTTTAGCAGCAATTGCCCCCCTGGTGAAAGATGCGTTGCTGGTCATCATCGCTCTTGTTTTGATTTGGGTGGGAGTACGGCTAATGCTCAACGAAAGTCCCCAGATCAAGCTTGAAGGTCTGAAGGGAGCCGCTGCGTCATGATAAGCTTTGGCCCCTTCTCGCTGGTAGCAGGTGGAAACAACACCCCTAATCAGGCCATTCCTGCCTATCCAACTGCCGGGAAGTTGGTAATTCTCAACGAATCTCCGTTCACCTTGCGCGTAGATCCGCACGACGGGAACAAAAAGACCATCCCGGCGTTCACGGCTGATATGATCGAGGTTGCCAGCAGCTTTGATGGGCGGCTTGACATCGAAGCGAATGCTGACATCACGGTAATTGGATCGCCTCCAGCTACCGTTTACTATATTGAAACCTATGGAGCTACTGAGAACGTGCCGGGCACGTATCCAGCACCACTGGCGCGGCTAGTCTCAATAGGCAATTCAGTGGCGGTGAATATGAACAACATTATCAACAGCGGTGAAAGTACACCACAAGATGTCATTCGTGACACTCCAGCGGGCTACGCGGCCCCCAGCGTGCAGTTGGAAAATTCCGGCTGGCTGCGTCTCTATAACAAAACACTCATCGAGGCAGTCAAAGCGTGTATCGGGACCGCCATCGCGGGCGGAAACGACATTTTCTTTATGGCGGGCCTGGTGAACGACGATCCCACACAAACAAATTACCGCGTCGCCTTGTACAAGCGGGCAACGGATGAATATGGGGGAATACAAGCGGGCAACAACACCAGCATCACGGCCCATCTCTACGCCCAAGCAGGCGGTTGGAAAACAGACGAGAGCCTAGTTGTCGCGGGAACATTGAGCGCCGATGCAGGCGCCACAACAACAGATGGCGCCGGAGGTTGGCTGGGCACACTGTTTAAGGCATTTCTGAACACCACCAGCGGGGATAAGACAGCATTTGATGCCACAGACCAGAAGAGTGGGGGGAAGGAATGGTCCATTGTTATGGGCAGTGATGGAACCCTCTACATCAAAAACGTCACCGACGGGACCATCCCACTCAGATTATCCAGCACCGGGGTGACCATTGCCAGCGGCATCTCGCTGAACACCGGCCCCGGTTTTACGACGATTCACGGCAATGGCTTTGGGGCGCCGCTCCGAAAAACGAGCATCTCCGCGTCAGGCACGATCACGCACGGGCTGGGCTACACGCCCAACATGGTGGCGACGGAAATGAGTGTCGCTGGCAGCCAGACGACCGGACATGATACCGTCACGAGTACCACATATCACGTCACCTTGGGAGCAGGGTTCACAAGCGATAGTATGGCGGGGTGAAGCATGCGAGTAGAAAAGAACGCGAAGACGGGCAAGTACTTGCCGGTTCCAGATGGTGAAGTGTGTCCAGCCTGTGGGCATGAGATCCCAGGCAGCGCCAACACTCAGTGGCATCACCCGACTGTGCAGGGGGGTGATACCCACAAGCTTGCCGATAATCGGACCGACATCCTCTATATGACGGGGCCAGGGGCACATGACGACCACTGGTTAACGTTGCACACCTTAGACGGGTTCCCGCCCCACATTATGTTGCTCTTAACAACCTATTTGCGGGATAAAGCGCGTGATGCTGCTGGTCGGGCAGAACTCGCCAATTACGGCATTGGCGTCGTCTCAACGCATGACGAACCCGACAGCGGGTATGTGGCGCCTGCCACTGAAGTGCAGGCGCTGCTGAGCCGTGTCCTCAAGAGTTGACAGGCTCTGATGGGGGTGATAGAAAGAGAGGGCTAGAAAGTCCGTTCTAGCCCGAGGGGTGGCAGAGGCGGCCTTTATTTTCGCTTAGGCCCTGGCTTTCGTTTACTCGCCAGGTACTCTCTGAGCGAGCTACGGTAGACCAGGATCGATGCCTTCTTCGGCAAGCGCTGCGCGCGTATCTTCCCCTGTCGCGCTAACTGGTCGATGTAGCGTGCCGAGAGTTCTTGCCCGATGTCATCCTCTGCCTGGTCGACAGTAAGCAATGCATCCCCATCATGCAGCTCAATCACTATTTTTCCTCCTTTCAGAAGAATGATTCTGTGGCACTACTAATCATAGTAACACGCATATGACTATTCATCTATTGTTTTTCAAGCATATCATCTACGTATCTTGACATATTATCTCATATAGCATATAACCTTCTTAGCTACTGTTATTTTGTCAAAAGAAAGGGGACCAAAATGAAAAGAATTACGGCGTCCCAACTCCTGATCCGCTACGCTTCTGGCGAGCGCGTGTTTGCTTCAGTAGACCTGAGCGGGGCAGACCTGGGCGGGGCAGACCTGCATGGTGCAGACCTGAGATGGGCGAACCTGAGCGTGGCAGACCTGAGCGAGTCTGACCTGCATGGTGCAGACCTGAGATGGGCAAACCTGCACGGTGCAAACCTGAGATGGGCAAACCTGCACGGTGCAAACCTGAGCGGGGCAGACCTGGGCGGGGCAGACCTGGGCGGCGCAAATCTGAGCGAGGCAGACCTGAGCGTGGCATACTTGTATGGTGCAAACCTGTGCGGGGCAGACCTGAGCGGGGCGAACCTGCCAAACGGGAGCCACGACGTTGTTGCTGAACTTTTGCAACGTACAGCAGGAGATAACCTCAAGCGGCTGATGATTGCGGGGCTTGTGCTAATACAGCGGCAATGGTGCTGGCGTGACTTTGCCAAAGCGCTCCAGAATATTGATGCTGATGACAAGCAGTGGATTCGTGATACCTTGGCTCCTTATCAGAGTTTAAAAACCGCACTGGACACCGTCGACATAGCAGATCTCGAAGCCCTCGACGATGGTATTCCTTTTTAATTCGTGGGAGACGTGAACGTGGCAACCATTGTTTCTTTTCCCCCCGGCAACATAGTTGCCAACCTCACTGATGTTGGCAACAGCATCCGACTGGCGACACTTCATGGTCATGACATCGCGTATTCTTCTGAGCTGGGTTGGATGGTGTGGAACGGTAAGAAGTGGCAGGCAGACCCTGAAGAGTTACAGTTGTTGGCGTTAGCAAAAGAGACGGTGCGTGCCATGCTTGCCGAAGCTGCTGAACTCAAACACGATCATCCACGCCAGGCACTCGTGCAGCACGCGCTGCATACTGAATCAGCCAGTCGCCTGAAAGACATGATTTTCCTTGCGCGCGATGAAGTCATCGTGGAGCCTGCGCAGTTTGATGCCAACCCCTGGCTATTAAATGTGCAAAACGGCACGCTCGACCTGAAGACCGCCACCCTACACGAGCATCGGCGTGAAGACTATCTCTCGCATCTGGTGCCAGTAGACTACAACCCAGATGCAACATGCCCCAACTGGGAAGCGTTCCTAGCGCGTATCCTGCCGGACCCAGAAACCCGGCGGTTTGTCCAGAAAGCAGTAGGCTATACCCTAACCGGTCTCACTACTGAACAGTGCCTGTTCTTCATGTACGGGACAGGCAGCAACGGCAAGTCCACTTTTATCAACCGGCTGACGACACTGCTAGGGGAATATGCTACCAACGCACGAATTGAGACATTCATGGATGCCGACCGGCTTCACAGTGGTTCGGCACCCACGCCTGATTTGGCAGACCTACGCGGGGCAAGGCTGGTAGTGCCTGGCGAGGTTAAGAAAGGACATAAGCTTGACGAAGCTCGGATTAAGGACTTGACCGGCGGCGATCCCGTGCGCTGCCGCGTGCCACATCAACGCACGGGCTTTACCTACCAGCCGCAATTCAAACTGTGGCTATTTGGGAATCATAAACCTCGAATCACATCACAGGATCATGGTATCTGGCGTCGCCAGCGGCTTATTCCGTTCGAACAGATCATCAGCGATGAAGAACGTGACAGCACGCTGAAGGATCGACTTGATGCAGAAGCTGAAGGCATTTTGCTCTGGGCTGTCAGGGGCTGCATGATGTGGCAGCGTGAAGGTCTAGATATGCCCCCTGAAATCCTGGCCGCAACTCAGGAATATCGTGAAGAGATGGACCCTATCGGCGACTTCCTGGAGTCGCGGTGCTATCACGCAGCTGAGGCTCGTGTGTCCAGGAAATCGCTGTGGGACGAGTACCAGTCCTGGGCACAAGTCCAGGGCGAGCAAATCTTTGAAACGCAGAACCGCTTGACGCGGGAGATGAAGTCCCGCCATTATAAGGAGGAAAAAATCAACGGTGAGAGGCAGTGGGTGGGCATTGGCCTTAAAAAAGACCAACCTGCTGTACCGCCTGCACCGCCAACACCTGATACTGACCAAAACCCCATCGCAGTACCCACCAACGAGTGGATGAACCTCGACACCAGCCCGATGGACCCTTGCCTGTTTTGTGGTCGGGAAGCCACACATTTTACTGCCGCAGGACAGCCCGCCTGTGAGGAGTGCTTTATGGAACAACAAGAGAAGCGCATCTACCTGCGACGCAAAACGGACCCTGCCGATGGCGAGACTCCTCCCTACGAGGAAATCAGTAGTCTGAAATGGTTCGGTCAGCCAACTTCAGTCGATGTTGGGCGCGTTGCTTGGGAACAGTTAGGCAAGTGGGTTAAACGCAACTTCCCCCAATGTCATCTCCAGAAAACCCCTGTTGAGACAGGACTATGCCTCATCGAGCATTCTTTGCCCTGGGCAAAAAATGCTGCTCCCTACCAGTACCCGGTTCTTGACCCCGACCTGGCGAAGTTGATCGCATCAACTACCACACAGCATCGCGTTGAGGCGTTGGGGAAGGCAGGGGCAAACATTGAGCAGATCGTGCTATACGACGCCAGAGTGGCGCATGCTGCGCACCTGCGGCATCTGCCGGTAGTCTTCGGCCAGGTGATACACGACCAGGACAATGTTTATATTCCTCACCGTCGTGGTCGCTACTATGTTGATGTGACTGTCCCCCGCGCGTGGACACATATCGGCCTGGTGCCGTTTCGCTCGACTCAGGGCTGGTGCTGGCCCAATGTGCCAGGGCAAACGTTTGTGACCTGGTGTGGGGATAGAGAAGTGGAACTGTTGAAGGCCTGGCGATGGTCGTTCACTATCCTCGAGCGTATCTTGTTTACACCATCGGACACAGCCGGGGCAGACCCGCTGCGCACCTTTAGCGACCGATGCCTCGCCGGACTGGAACGGCTGGAACAGATGGAACAAACGCTAGTGGTCAAGGCTTTGCGTGCCGGACTTCGTGCCATTGTCTTGCACACCATCGGCAACTTCTTCAGAAGTACCAGGCAAGACCCTATATACTTCCAGCATTTGAATGATGTACCAGACGATCTTCCCCCTTGGGCAGAGCTAGAGCGTGCGCCTGATGGGCGCTATGTGGTGAAGATGCCCAAGCAGCTGAACCCGTACTTTGCCCGCTGGTATCGACCAGAGTGGGCTGCCAGCATCTGGGAAGCCACGCGAGTAGAGACTACAAAGCGTGCCATGACAGTGGATCGCAAGACGCTGCTGGCAATTGATGGCGACGGACTGTATTTGACCGACGACCCAAAGTGGACCGACGATGGCAGGGTAGGCACCTATCGCTGGCAACACAGCTGGCAGTGTGCCACCCCCTGGACCATTCCGGTAAACGAGCAGCAGCTGACCTGGCTGCGCAGTATCAAGCAGTCGTAGCAGTTTCATCAGGAGGCGCCTCAAACGACTGGAAAAGTCTATCTCCTGCACTTCACCAAGGCCGTCAGGGGCATTCAGCACGAAGCTGGATTCACGCAGCGGGATCCACGTGTGCGCTTGGCGGAACACCTTCAGGGGCGTGGCTCGCGGCTGACCAGGTTGGCGCTTGCGGAGGGCGCCAACATCTACCTGTGTTGGTCGATCCCCGGAGACCTGGAAGACGAATATCTCTTGCAACATTTTCAGGGTATCGCAGACTTGTGCCCGTTTTGTCAGGAGGTGCATCGTGGCGTTCGGTAAAGGCAATGTGGCCGAAGCCCGGCGCTATATTGCGGGCCTGGCTCAGTTCAACAAACCCATCGCTCAGCTGAGCGACCGGTATGTCATCAGGGTTGCAAATCAGTTTCAGCGACAGCTGCAAGCAGGGCTGCCCCCTTCGCTGCAAGCAGCTCGTGGGCACGCCAAACGGGAGAAGGGCAAAGCTCCAACTCGGCTCCCCGCTCCCGCCCACGCATATCAAGCCGCCCACAAGCAGTTTCAGGCCCATAAGGTTGCCCCACGTCGCCAGGCGCACGCGCGGGCGCAAGCCCAACCCATTACCAGCCGCACAAGATTTGCCCGCGTGACCGCCCCAGATACTAAGAAGCTGGAACGCGCCATCAGGCGCGTGACAAAAGCACCAGGCAGCCGTGTCAAGATCGCATTCAAGGACATCAACGGCTTTTGGCATACCTTGGGACAGAAGGGAGGGTGGACCCTGGAATCATTGCTGCGCAGACTCACACAAGCCAAAGATGTTTCCGATTTTATCGGCAATTTATGGCGGCTATTCTATGGTTCCGACCCGGAAGAATTGCTGCCAGACCCTGACGACCTCGAAATCGAACTGTTCAACGTTCAGCTTGGCAATGCCTAAAAAGGAGGATTCAATGCGCCATTGGATTCAGAAGGGGGGGCATGAATGCCTGCCGCTCTTGCTCACAGTCGTGGGCATCTTCGCCGCGATTCTTTTCTACCTGGGCAACGTCTTTGGGCACGAGCCGCCCGTGCAGTTGGTGGTGTTCACACTCGTTATCTTGGCTATCTGCACCGAATGGCTGACATTCACATTCAACCAGGATATGCAAGATGCCATTACTCAGCGGAGAAACCGGGGGTTTGCCATCTTTAAGGCTATCGTTGCCTGTGCCGTCTCGACCTTCATCTTTGCTTCGGCCAGCATCGGCCTATGGGCTCCTCGCAATACGGGAGGTTCCAGTGTAACCTGGGCGTGGATTTTAGCAGTGGGAGTCTTTGGCGCACAGTTTCTGCTAAAGCTCACCCCGGAGAAGTCAAAGGCCCCCCACAGCCTGGTGAACATCGCAGCAGCGGTTGAGGAATGGGCACCCTCTGCAAGTGCAGAGGTACAGGCACAGATAGCCCAGCGGGTATTTACCGCTATCGCGTCACCAAACACGTCGGTACCTGCCCTGCCCTCTGCCAGTGATCTTACCATTATCGATCAAGTCCAGTCCGCCCAGGTAGCGAAGAACGGGCACAACCGCCCCTTTCGTCGCCAGGCGGCGACAACGACGAACAGTACGCCAACTGCTTAGTGATATTCGAGCCTTTGAACAAGGCCAGTATCAACCCATCAATCGGAAAGATAAGTTCTTAATCAAGAAGCGGGCCAGAGAGCTGGCCCGCGACAAAGAAAGGACCACTGCGGAACTTGCTTGACGCATACGGCATCCATCATTTTGGCACGAGAGAAGATTGATTGAAAGGGAAAACACATGATACCCGATTTGCTCATCATGGGGTTATTAACCCTTTGCACGCTGCTGGCGTTGCTGGCATGGGGCTACCGTCGGAACTGCGTGCAGTTGGTACGTGCCTTGAAGGCGATGCAAGAGGCTCATCGCCTTCAAGTGGAGGGTTTGGAGACACAGTTGGAGGCCCTCTGGTTCGCCAGAATCACAGGGATGCTCATTCCAGGAGAAGAAGGCCATCGCCAGACTCAGGAGGAAGGCCAGACGCTGGCGACGGAACAGTCTGTCACCAGCGCCATACGATGGAATCATGCAGACGATTTGGGCAAGTTTCAAGGCGACTTTGGGGCCAGAGTCCGGGAGGCTGTCCCTCGGATACGGGTAGTGGAAGATGGAGCGCCGGACGATACCCCACTGGCGACGATTGAACCCTACTCCAGTCCTGAATGGCCGAAGGCGTGGATTGTGCGACTGCCAGCGGTAGATGGACTGGACGCGATTATCGTCTCGTCATTTGATGCTGCCCAGGCATTGGTAACTGAATGGCTGGCAGCAAACGCGAAAGAGACGGCACCCGATGCCACACAAGCCTAAATCCACAGCACCATTGCGGATGTTCCGAGACATCCTCATCACCGTGATAGAAGCCTTAGAAGAATGGGCACGCCTGGAGACTGATGACCCCGTGCGTCTGCTGGAAACGACCAACAGCCTCTACTACGCCATGCGCCGGACCGTTCTCATGCTGGCGCTTCTCGATGTGGATGACCCGCAGGCAGAAGAGGAGATAAGGTCTATCCTCGACGCACGACGCCATTGGGACGCGGGCAATCTCCAGCATGCCGCAGGCATGCTGTATTTTTTGCTGCTGGCGTTGAAGGATGATCTGATGGATTGACGGGGTGACGCATGGGGACCAAGTTTTGAAAGTGAGGCAGTGCCCTCGGGTAAACGTTCTGGAGTCTGCCCCCCGTCTTCGGACGGGGGGCAGATGTGTTATGGGGGGAGAGCAGGTGGGGAGTGGTCCGGGCAGAAGGGGCAGATTTTTGCGAGAAAAATGGCAAAAAGGGCGAAGAAACGAGAATTATGTGCGAAAAACTGCCCCCGAGCGCAAAAACTGCCCTTATTTTTGCCTCGACCCTGACGATTTTCTTACTCGACCCACTCTTAGGCGACACAATTGCCATTGTCGGAAGTACGGCATTGTTTGTAGAATTTTCTGCCCCAGAATCGAATCGTTTTGCAAGCGATTATATGGTTTCACGTAGGAAACCTTTATAAATAGTGGTAAATTTAAAGTCGCCGTAGGCGACGCAGTAATCTAGATTGCGACAGCAATCTGGCTCCCCCC
>Ga0209581_1002237_pt1 | contig 19113 bp, 12 predicted proteins | sample Coa_R2_FD_187160 | JGI IMG/M metagenome (GOLD analysis project Ga0209581, IMG submission 187160) | Surface soil microbial communities from Centralia Pennsylvania, which are recovering from an underground coalmine fire - Coalmine... | ecosystem: Environmental > Terrestrial > Soil > Unclassified ...
GTCTGTTCGTTGACGGGCACCTGCGGCTCAAGATGCGGCTTGCGGTCGAGATAGGCGTGGAGGCCGATGTGCGCCAGCTTGTGCTCGAAAGGAATAGCCGGGTCCGAGGTTGCCACGGGAGCTTTCCCGGTCGCGAAGTAAAAATAGACGCCAGCGGCGATGGCCGCTAGTCCGACAAAGAAACCCACGATGAAGCCTTTGATCATCGAGCCTTCCTTGCGCCCTGCCATAGCCTGCCTCGGGCCGAAGACAGCCGAAGTAGGCGCTGTTCCTTCCGAGGCAGTGCATTTGCGCGAATGGCCAAGTGTACCTTTGCCGGTCCGGATTGGCACGCGGAAGTTACGCAAGCGGTGGCCTGGAAAGTGCTTCCAAGGCGAACCTTAGAAAATTCAAGAAGATGGCGCGCGAGCTGAGATCAAAGCACGCGGGCCGCCGCAGTAACCAACCGCAGAGGCGCGCCGTCTTATAGGCGTAGACTACTGTCCGACATAGGCTACCGCGAGTCGAGCGGAGCGGGCCTCTTGGGCCAATTTCTCGCGCAAAAGCCAGGCGCAGTCAGGAATCAGGAGCGAACGGATGAGCGATGTGAAGACAATAGGGATCCCCGACTCCGGGGCCCAGGCGGGCGTGCAGTCGCGGCCCAAGCGCCACTGGTGGATTTGGGTTGTCATGCTGGCCTTGATTGGCGGAGGAGTCTGGTACTTCCGCGGGAGCCGCACGGAGGAAGCGCAGAGCTCGCAAGCTGGGCCGGGTGGTTCCGGCGGAGGACGCCGCGGCGGTGGCTTTAACATGGCCAACATGAGCGTGCCCGTCGTGGTGGCCACGGCGCAACGCGGCGATTTGCCGGTCTACTACAACGGACTGGGCACGGTCACCGCCTTCAATACCGTCACGGTGCGGAGCCGCGTGGACGGCCAGATCATGAAAATCAATTTCACCGAGGGGCAATTCGTGCACGCCGGCGATTCCCTTCTGGAGATTGACCCGCGTCCGTTCCAGGTGCAGCTCGAGCAGGCCGAGGGACAATTGGCAAAGGACCAGGCCCAACAGCGGGACGCGCAAGTGAACCTCGACCGCTATCAACTGCTCTACAAAGAGGGCGTCATCCCGAAACAGCAGCTCGATACGCAGAATGCGCAGGTAGGGCAGTTTGATGGAGCGATCAAGAGCGACCAGGCTGCGATTGACAACGCGAAACTCCAGATTACCTACTGCCACATCACTGCTCCCATCAGCGGCCGCGTCGGCCTCCGCCTGGTGGACATAGGGAACATTGTCCACGCCTCGGACTCGAACGGCTTGCTGGTGATAACGCAATTGCAGCCCATCTCCGTGATTTTCACGCTGCCGCAGGATCAACTGCCGGCCGTGGCCGCCAAGCTCCGCAGCGGCAGCCAACTGACAGTTCAGGCTTTTGACCGGGACGACACCGCGGAAATCGAAGCCGGCAAATTGTTGACCATCGACAACCAGATTGACACAACCACCGGAACCTTCAAGCTCAAAGCCATTTTCAACAATGAACGCAATCTGCTCTTTCCCAATCAATTCGTGAACGTACATCTGCTCGTGGATACAAAGAAGAACCTCACCATTGTGCCCGCCGCGGCCATACAGCGCGGACCCCAGGGCACCTATGTCTACGCCGTAAAGGACGGCGTGGCTAGGATTCAAGACGTCACAATCGCCCAGACCACAGGCGGCAACATCGGCTTGAGCGCTGGCCTTGTAAACGGCGATATGGTCGTCATCGACGGCGCCGACAAGCTCCAGGACGGCAGCAAGGTGACGCCTTCCCTCGCGGGCGCCGGCGCGCAAAACGCGGACGCGGATTCGGCCGACCCGAGTGCTCCGATGCAGCCTGCCACGCGGCAACCCGGTGCCGCCGGCGGCGGCAAATATGGGGGAGCGCAGAGCGCCCGGCGCGGAAAGGCTGCGGGACAAAAACCATGAGTCCCTCCCGGCCGTTCATTCTGCGGCCGATCGCAACGACGCTGTTGATGGTCGGCATCCTGCTGGTGGGCTACGTCGCCTACCGTCAGTTGCCGGTCTCCGCGTTGCCGCAGGTCGATTATCCGACTATTCAGGTACAAACGTTTTATCCCGGCGCGAGTCCGGAGGTGATGGCGTCGTCTGTGACGGCGCCACTGGAGCGCCAGTTCGGACAGGTGCCCGGACTGAATCAGATGACTTCCACGAGTTCCTATGGCAGCTCGATTATCACGCTTCAATTCGATCTGGACCTGAACATTGACGTAGCCGAGCAGGAAGTGCAGGCGGGAATCAATGGCGCCTCCAACCTCCTGCCCCAAGGCCTTCCCAATCCGCCAATCTACAGCAAAATCAATCCAGCCGACGCGCCCGTGCTGACCATTGCGGTGACTTCGGATTCGCTGCCGCTCTCGAAGGTGGAGGATCTGGCCGACACCAACTTGGCGCAAAAAATTTCGCAGCTTTCGGGCGTTGGTTTGGTCAGCATCAGCGGCGGCCAGCGGCCCGCCGTGCGGATCCAGGCGAATCCGACGGCGCTGGCATCGTACGGGCTGAGCCTCGAGGATTTGCGCACCGCGCTCACGCAGGCGAACGTAGACCAGGCCAAGGGCACCTTCGATGGCCCGCATCAGGCGTATACCATCGCCGCGAACGACCAGTTGATCTCCGCCGAGAGCTATGAACCGCTGATCATCGCTTACCGGAATGGCGGGCCGGTGCGTTTGAGTGATGTGGCCACGGTGATTCAGGGCGCCGAGAACGTTCAGCAAAAGGCCTGGGCCAACGAGAAGCCTGCGGTGATTTTGAATATTCAGAGGCAGCCGGGCGCGAACATTATTTCGGTCGTCGACCGCGTGAAAAAGCTCTTGCCGCAATTGGAAGCGGCCCTGCCGACGGCGATGAAGGTGCAGACTCTGACGGACCGCACCACGACGATTCGCGCGTCGGTGGATGACGTGCAGTTCGAGCTGATGCTGACCATCGCCCTCGTGGTCATGGTCATCTTCCTGTTCTTGCGGAGTCTTCGCGCGACGATCATCCCGAGCTTTGCGGTGCCGCTTTCCATCGTGGGCACCTTCGGGGTGATGTACCTGCTCGGGTACAGCCTGAACAACCTATCGCTGATGGCGCTGACGATTTCCACCGGCTTCGTGGTGGACGACGCGATCGTGATGATCGAGAACATCTCGCGATACATCGAAGACGGCGACTCGCCGCTGCGGGCCGCGCTCAAAGGCTCGGAGCAAATCGGGTTCACGATTTTGTCGCTGACGGTTTCGCTGATCGCCGTGCTGATTCCGCTGCTTTTCATGGGCGACATCGTCGGGCGGCTTTTCCGGGAGTTCGCGGTAACGCTGGCGGTGACGATCATCGTCTCGGCGTTCGTTTCGCTGACGCTCACGCCCATGATGTCCGCCAAGTTGCTGCGCCATCAGCGCGAAGAGGAACAGTCGTGGTTCTACCGGAAATCGGAGCACGCCTTCAATTCCATTATCGCGTTCTACGGGCGGACGCTGCAGGTCGTGCTGCGCTACCGGACGACCACGCTGCTGGTGACGGCGGCGACGCTCGCCGGCACAATCCTTCTTTACATTTACGTGCCCAAGGGCTTTTTCCCGGTGCAGGATACCGGAGTCATCTTGGGCGTTTCCGAAGGTCCGCAGGACGTTTCCTTCGCCGCTATGTCCGAGCGGCAACAGGCATTGGCGGCGGTCATCCTGAAGGATCCGGCGGTGGAGAGCCTTTCATCTTTCATCGGAATTGACGGAACGAACACCACGCTGAACGCCGGGCGCGTGCAAATCAATCTAAAGCCGCTGGCGCAGCGCAAAATTTCGGCTTCCGACGTCATCCGGCGGCTGCAGCCCGAAGTGGCCAAGGTGAGCGGAATTTCGCTTTTCATGCAGCCGGTGCAGGATTTGACCGTGGAAGACCGCGTGAGCCGCACGCAGTTTCAGTACAGCCTCGAGGATGTGGACGCGAAGGAACTCGCCTACTGGACGCCAAGGATGGTGGAGAAGCTGAAAACGCTGCCGCAACTGCGGGACGTGGCGACGGACCAGCAGAATCAAGGATTGCTGGCGGTGCTGACGATTGACCGCGACACGGCATCGCGGCTCGGCGTACTTCCGGCGGACATTGACAACACGCTCTACGACGCGTTCGGGCAGCGGCTCGTCTCGACGATTTTCACCCAACTCAACCAATACCACGTGGTTCTGGAAGTCGACCCGCAATTTCAGCAAAGTCCCGATTCGCTCAAGAACATCTATGTGCATTCCTCGTCGGGGCAAACTATCGCGCCGACTTCCGGCTCGACGCAGTCGATCAACGCGACCACCGTCGCTCCGGGCTCGGTCCCGGCGACGCAGGTCCCGCTGAGCGCCTTCACGCATTTTGAGCCGGAGAGCACGGCGCTGACCATCAACCACCAGGGGCAATTCCCGGTCGTGACGCTCTCCTTCAATCTCGCGCGCGGCGCTTCGCTGGGAGACGCGGTAAACGCGATTAACCGCGCGAAAGATGAAATCGGGTTGCCAGCCAGCATTCAGGCAACGTTCCAGGGGACGGCAGCGGCGTTCCTCAGGTCGCTGGCCAACGAGCCGCTGCTGATTTTGGCCGCGCTGGTGACGGTGTATATCGTGCTTGGCGTTTTGTACGAAAGCTACATTCACCCAATTACGATTCTTTCGACGCTGCCATCCGCGGGCGTGGGCGCGATTCTCGCGCTGCTTATTTGCCACGAGGAATTCAGCATCATCGCCTTGATCGGGATCATCCTTCTGATCGGCATCGTCAAAAAGAACGCCATCATGATGATTGACTTCGCGCTGGAAGCCGAGCGCAAGGAAGGCAAAACCCCGCTGGATGCCATCTACGAAGCGTGCCTGCTGAGATTCCGGCCCATCATGATGACGACCATGGCCGCGCTCCTCGGAGGCTTGCCGCTGGCACTGGGTACCGGCGTGGGCTCGGAGTTGCGCCGCCCGCTGGGCATTACCATCGTCGGTGGCTTGATCTTGAGTCAGTTGCTGACGCTGTATACGACTCCGGTTGTGTATCTGGCCTTTGACTGGCTAGCGCACCGGCTCTCCTTTGGGCTGACGAATCCCACGGAAGAGCCGGCTACGGGGGACTAGCGTGAATTTCTCCTCCAACTTCTCCGCCCCTTTCATCCGCCGGCCGGTGGCGACCTCGCTGATCACGCTCGCGATTCTGCTTTCAGGCATTGTGGCGTTCCGGTTCCTGCCGGTCGCGCCACTTCCGCAGGTGGACTTCCCGACCATTTCGGTGGGCGCTAGCTTGCCGGGAGCGAGCCCGGAGACGATGGCGTCGGCGGTTGCGACGCCCCTCGAGCGGCAGTTCGGGCGCATCGCGGGCGTTACGCAGATGACGTCGTCGAGCGGCCTGGGGCAGACCGGCATCACGCTGCAATTCGACTTGAACCGCGATATCAATGCCGCCGCGCGAGATGTGCAAGCCGCAATCAACGCGGCGCGAAGCCAGTTGCCTGCTGATTTGCCGGGACAGCCGAGCTATCGCAAATCCAATCCAGCCGATGCCCCCATCCTGCTCCTCTCGCTGACTTCAGACAATATTCCGCCAGCGCAGATATATGACGCGGCGGATTCCATTCTGGCGCAAAAAATCGCCCAGGTGGAAGGCGTTGGGCAGGTCTTCACCTGGGGCAGTTCGCGGCCGGCCGTTCGCGTGGAAGTAAACCCGGCGCAACTGAACAGCTACAACATCAGCCTGGAGACCGTCAGGCGCGCGCTGCAGGCCTCGAATGCGAATCTGGCTAAAGGAACCCTTTCTGATTCCACGAAGATGTGGAGCATCGCCGCCACGGATCAGTTGTTCAAGGCCTATGAGTATCAGCCGTTAGTGGTGGCGGGCCATGCTGGGGCGCCGGTACGGCTCGCCGATGTGGCGACCGTGGTGGATTCGGTCGAGGATACACGCAATCTAGGCCTGACGAACGGAAAACATTCGGTGATGCTCGCGGTTTTCCGGCAGCCGGGCGCGAACATGATTGACACGGTGGACCGCATCACGGCGCTCCTGCCCTGGCTTCGGGCTTCCATCTCGCCGTCGCTTCATCTGGACGTGGCGATTGACCGGACAACGACGATACGCGCCTCGGTCCGCGACGTGGAGATCACGCTGGCCATTTCCATCGTGCTGGTGATTTTCGTCGTGTTCGCCTTCCTGCGGAATTACTGGGCCACCATCATTCCCAGCGTCGCTATGCCGCTCTCGCTTATCGGAACGTTTGGCATAATGTATTTGTGGAATTACAGCATCGATAATCTGTCCCTGATGGCTCTTACGATCTGCACGGGATTCGTGGTGGACGATGCGATCGTGGTCATCGAGAACATCACGCGGCACATCGAATCGGGCATGCGGCCGTTTCAAGCCGCCATGAAGGGCGCCAGCGAAATTGGGTTCACAGTGCTCTCGATGAGCACTTCACTCATCGCGGTGTTTATCCCCATTTTGATGATGGGTGGAATCGTCGGAAGGCTGTTCCGGGAATTCGCGGTGGTGTTGAGCACGGCCATCGCGGTGTCGCTGTTCGTATCTCTGACAACGACGCCGATGATGTGCGCGAAATTCCTGAAGCACGATACGGGACGCCACGGCCGCGCGTACCGCCTCTCCGAAGGCGCGTTTAACAGGATGCTGCGAGCATATGACGTTGGGCTGCGATGGGTGTTGCGGCATCAATTCCTGATCTTGCTGGTGACGATTGGAACGGTTTGCCTGAACGTCTATCTCTTCGTCATTACGCCGAAGGGGTTTTTCCCGCAGCAGGACACCGGGCGAATCAGCGGGGACATCCGCGGCGACCAGGACCTTTCGTTCGCCGCGATGTCGCAAAAGATGCAGGAGTTCACCGACATCGTGCGGCAAGATCCGGCGGTGGATTCCGTGACGTCGTTCACCGGCGGCGGCAGCGGAGGCAGCACGGCGCGGCTCTTTGCCTCGCTGAAGCCGCTGAGCGAGCGGAAAATCAGCGCGGACCAGGTGATTGCGCGCATCCGGAGAAAGAGCGAGCACATTCCAGGCGCGGCGATGTTTCTGCAGGCAGTGCAGGACCTCAGCGTGGGCGGGCGGCATGGCGCGGCGCAATACCAGTACACGTTGCAAGCCGACAATTTGCAGGACCTCAATCACTGGGCGCCCATCATCATGGAGCGGATGCGCAAAATTCCTGAACTGCGCGACGTGAATTCCGACCAGCAAACGCGCGGGCTCGCCAGCAACCTGGTGGTGGACCGCGATACGGCGGGACGCCTCGGCGTCAGCATGCAGAATATTGACAATACACTCAGCGATGCGTTCGGGCAGCGGCAGGTCTCCAACATTTATAAAGGACTGAATCAGTATCACGTGGTGATGGAAGTGGCTCCGGAAATGCAAACCGGCCCCGAAGCGCTGAAGACGATTTACGTGCCGTCGAACTCGGGGAAGCTGGTGCCGCTAAGCGCGTTCGCGCACTACGAGCACTCGAACACGGCCCTTTCCGTGAACCACCAGGGCTTTTTCCCTGCGATCACGATTTCGTTCAACCTGGCGCCTGGAGCCTCCTTAGATCCGGCGGTGCAGCATATTGAGCAGGCCAAGCTGGAGTTGCACGTTCCGAACACCGTGCATGCAAGTTTTCAGGGAACCGCGCAGGCGTTTCAGGACGCCAAATCAAATCAGTTGATCCTGCTGATCACCGCTCTCGGCGCCGTATATATCGTATTGGGAATTCTCTATGAAAGTTTCATCCATCCGATCACGATTCTTTCAACCATTCCTTCGGCGGGCATCGGCGCGATTCTGGCGGTGCGCTTCGCGCATCTCGACCTGAGCCTGATTGCCATGATCGGCATGATTTTGCTGATCGGCATCGTGAAGAAAAACGCGATTCTAATGATCGATTTCGCTGTGCAGGCGGAGCGCGTGGAAGGGAAGTCAACCGTTGAGGCGATCTATCAGGCGGCGCTGCTGCGCTTCCGGCCAATCATGATGACGACGGCCGCGGCCTTGCTGGGCGCGCTGCCGCTTGCCGTGGGCACGGGCGTTGGCGGAGAGCTGCGGCGGCCTCTGGGTATCGCCATTGTGGGCGGCTTGATCTTGAGCCAGATGCTGACGCTCTTCACCACGCCGGTCGTGTATATCTACATGGACCGCATCCAAACCTGGCTGCAGGGCAGCCGCACGCGGCACGCTGTGGTTCCTGCGCCCGCGCATTCCGATTGATTACGAACTGCCAATCAGCCAGCCGGTTAAGAAAACCAAAATTCCGCCCACAACCACCTGAAACGAGGCCTGCAAGAAGGGCGTGTCCATATAGCGGTGACGGACCCAACTGATGGTGGCGAGCTCGATGGCTACGATGAAAATCGCGATGATCGTGGCGGCGTGAAAATTCGAAATGAGAAATGGCAGCGTGTGTCCGATGCCGCCCGCCGTGGTCATCAGGCCGGTGGCCGCGCCGCGAATCCAGGGTGATCCGCGACCCGTAAGCGAGCCGTCATCGGACAAGGCCTCCGCGAAACCCATCGAAATGCCCGCGCCTACCGAGGCCGCAAGACCGACGCGAAAGGCGTCCCAGCTATTATGCGTGGCGAAAGCGGCGGCAAAGAGCGGCGCGAGAGTCGAGACAGAGCCGTCCATCAAGCCGGCAAGGCCTGGCTGGACCACTTGCAACAAAAACAGCTTGCGGTGCGACTCATCTTCCTGCGCTCGCGCTTGCTGGGTGAGATGCTTTTCCTCGAGCTCCCCGGCGGTTGCGGTGTGCTTGCGCTCTTCATCGGCAAGCTTGTTGAGCAACTCGCGCGTGGGCGCGTCCGTCACGCGGTCCGCGGCCTTTTGATAGAAGCGCACGGCTTCCATTTCCATGATTCTGGCGTGTTTGCGCGCCGCGTTGACACGCAATGGCCGCACGAGCCAGAGCGGACGGCGTTTCAGAAACCCTTTCACGTTTTCACGGCGAATCGGTGGAATATGATCGCCAAAGCGCTCGCGAAAGGTCGCCAGGAGGCGGTCGCGATGATTCACCTCTTCCGAGCGCATTTCCTCGAACATTTGCGCGGTCGCCGGATAGCTCTCGCGCAATCCGTCGGCGAATTCGCCGTAAATGCGGCCGTCCTCTTCCTCCGCGGCGATGGCGATGGCCAGAATTTCCTTTTCGCTGAGGTCCTTGAAGTTCTTCAGCATCCCTCTCGCTTACCCTCCCATTCGCAAAGAATCGCACAAGTAGCCAGGGAAGCCAAATGGGAGGCTGGAGGGCGCGCGGCTAGCGCGAAGCGCGTCCATGGAGACACCAGCGTCTCGGTCAGAAGAATGTCGATTTGGAAGATGCGGGAACTGCCGGAATTACTCCGCGCGCAGAGCTTCGACAGGGTTGACGTGGGAGGCGCGGCGTTGATCTCCTTCAAGTTTATGTTCGCGGCACTGTGCCAGATGCCAGCGAGTTGCTCCGACTGTTCCACGCAGGCAGGAGAAAAAACTGCTTTTGCGGAAGCGCGAGCGCTGGCGCACCACCCGCTTAGCCAGTTCAGCGAATCCCGACTTGCCCGCGGACGGCATCAAGTAGCCTGGCGGAGTCGTAACCAACACCGGATTTGAAAACGGTTTCGACGTTTTCGATATCGGCGATGTCCTTCGATGGATCGCCTTTGATCAGCACGAGGTCCGCCTGCTTCCCGGCGGCGACGGTGCCGATCCGGTCGTCGCGGCCAAGATATTTCGCGCCGTTTTCCGTCGCTACCTGAATCGCCTCAGCCGGCGTCAGCCCTGCCTCGACAAGCAATTCCACTTCTCGTTGGTCCCCGAATCCCGGCAGCACGCCGCCATTGCCCGTAGGATCTGGTCCGGCGAGCAGCAGGCCCCCAGCCTTGAAGAAAGCAACCTCAAAGTCCATTTCCTTGCGCATCAAAGCCGGCATCGGCGAATTCATGGCCACATTGGCGCGCGCGGTCAAATAGCTCTGCGCCGACTCCGCGGACATTGCGTCCAGCACGCGACGTTGCAGCTTGGGCCGCCCGGGAACGCTCGCTTCAAACACCGGCAGTGTCGACGTGACCGCGACATGATGCGAAACGAGATTGCGGATGAGTTCCTGCACAGCGGCGCCATTCACGTCCTGCTTGGCCCAGGCCGCCTCTCCGCCGCCTCGGGGGCAGACGTCGGGCTTCTTATCGGCTACGAATTCGGTATCCGCGAAAACCGGTCCGTGCTCAAGGTCGTCGATGCCAAGCGCAATAGCTTCCGGCCACGTCACCGAGCAGAGATGCCCGGTAAGCTTTAGCTGGCGCGCATGCGCTGCTTGAATGGCTGCGCCCAACTCCTCCCGGGTGATGTTCATGTACGCTTTGTACGACGTCATCCCTTCGGCTGCCCAGTAGTCCACCAAACGCCTGGCATCATCCGGCCCGGTCAACTCGTGCATTTGCGCGAAAGGAGTCGGCGCGCCCTCCAGGTAAGGAGCGGTGGCGTCGATTGCCGGTCCCGGCATGATATTGGCGTTGATTCGCTGCTTCACCTTCAAATCGGTGTAAGGCTCAAGACTTCCCGTCGTCCGCAGGGTCGTGACGCCTGCTGCCAAGTACATGCGAGGCGCGGTATAGGGAACCTCGGCCACGAATAGGCCGGGTTGTTCAAGCCGGCCGGCGCGCCTTTGCACGGAAATGGAGTCCGTGTAGTAGAGATGATCGTGCATGCCGACGAGTCCGGGAATAACCGTGTAACCGGAGCGATCCAAGACTTGCGCCCCGGTTGGAACTGCGGTCGAGGCCGCTGGACCGACCGACACGATTTTCCCGTTCGCTACGACAACGGATTGGTCTTCCTTCACTGCGCCGCCCGTCCCGTCGATTACGCGCACGTGATTCAATACAAAAACGGGCGCGCTCAGGGAAACGAACGGCGCCACGTCCGGTGCAGTGGGTGCTTGCCCACGCAGTGTGCCGGCAGTTGGAAAAATCAGGAGGGAGATAAGCGCACTACAACGCACCAGTCGCATCGGTTCACCTCGCGTTTTGAACAAGCCCGTGACCTTGGAGCCGCGCTAGTCTAACGCAGCACCATGGATGAGTGCGAAGGTGTCTGTAGCCCGAACGGTATATAGAGGGGTCGCCCTGTGCTGTTCGCGACCCGCGCTACGCTCCACCGCGTCGCGCGATACCACGCCGCGGCGCGTCGAATACCATGCCTGGTCTCTGCTGATCCACTTTGGCGTATTGAGCATCGGCGCGCGCCACCAGGCCGGCGAAATTGACGCCATTAAAGCCCGGCTCGACCGCCGCTTGAGCGCGGCGCCTCGGCCGTGGCGTTCATTCGCGGAAAGGACAAACACCCTCGAGTTCTCTTCTCGCCTGCGAGCGCCACGCTAGAGCATGAACCCGTGACTGCGGCACATCTGCACGATGCCGAGCCGGTCTTCTGCGCCAACCTTGTGCTTCATCCGGTAGAGATGGTTTTTCACGGTCTGCTCGGAGAGGCAAAAGTGATTGGCGATCTCCTTGTTCGTTAGCCCTTGCGCGACAAACGGCACGATTTGCTGTTCACGCCGAGTCAGCCCGAGCCGCCGGTGCACCGTCGCCGAGGGAAACGTTGTGGCCTCGCGTTCAAAGTAGCGGAACAGAACCCCGCAAAGCGAGCCAGGACACACGGCCTCGCCGGCCTGCACCTTGCGAATCCCCTCGATCACCTCCTCCGCAACTGCATCTCGCAGCAGATAGCCGCGAATTCCCGCGCGCACATACTGCAGGAACTCTCTTTCCTCTCCCGCCCCTCCGATCATCACGATTTGCGTTTCTGGCGCGCTGAGCCGCACTTCGCGGACCAGCCGCAGGTCCTCCGGCAAGTTGCCGCGCGACGCCAGCAGCAGAATCTCCGCGGGATTCTCCGCCAGCATTGACGCCTGAAACGGTCCCTGCCCGCCCAGTCCCACGACTTCCATGTCTCCGCGTTTGCAAAGCAACCGCGAAAGCGCATCCCGCAGCAACCGGTTCTCCGCCGCCACAAACACCCGCAAGCGGCCGCTCCGTTCCTCCCCGGATTTCGGCCTCCCGCTGCGACCCCAATCCTCCGAGCCTCGCCGCTCGCCGCTCCATTTTCGATTCATGCTTGCTTCCAAACTCTGCCGTGCCGCCGTGCCCATTCGAGCCCCCTATCTGCTCACGGCCCGCACTCGCCGCGTGCCGCGTGCATTTTCTGCCGTGGCAGCGCTCAACTGCATTTGGTCCGCCGATTCTCCACTGCCTGAAAACGCACACGGATTCCCTATCTCTCCTGATTTTGCCGACTTACCGCGGCGCCCTCGTTACGCCCAAGCCCGGATAGTCCCAGATCGGTACCACACCCCTTCCGTCATTCATTTATGGAATCAACCTTTAGGACCCTTCACCACCTTAGCGGACTGGTTTTTCCGCCTTCTCGCGCTCCCGGCCGCTTTCCTTGCTGGTACTTCCGTACTACCATTCCTTGGGCAGGTCCCAATTTTCACACAGTACGTTTTCCCTATAGGTTTGCTTTCGGGCCTCCTTTACACTGCGTGCGTTACGCAGTTCGTGAAAGAGGCCCAGGGAAAATGTCGACCTTACAGGACGCACTGATGAAGCGAATCACACCGGGAAGCCCCGGCAGCCCGGCGAGGCAGAACGAACGTCGCGGTTCTCGCCGCTGCAAGATTACCCAGTTGATGCGCCTGCGTCCTTCGGACCCCGAACGCGAACACTTCGAGGACCTCCGCGGCACAGTCAGTGTTTCTCGCAGCGGGGTTTACTTCCACACCAGCGAACCCTCCTACGAGATCGGCATGCGGCTCTTCGTCACCATGCCCTACGCGCAGCACCTTTCCACCATGAGCCGCGAATACCTTGCGGAAGTCGTCCGCCGTGACGAACTGCCCACCGGCATGTACGGTATCGGTTTCAAAATCCTGATGGAAATGGGCATGCAGCACACCTATTCCTTCAGCGGACCCCCGCTCCCGCGCAAGTGATTTTCAGCAGTCCCGCGCTCCAGGCCGCTGGCCGCGGAAAAGGCCGGCAACCGCGGCACCGTTGACGCCTGCGACTCGGCCCGAGCCAATACTAGCAACGTGCTTCTCGCTGTCTGACACCCGCAAGATGGCCAGGAGCGTTGCCGAAGTCTCCCAAACGCACAAAGGGCGGATGGCCGAAGCCGTCCGCCCTGTCGTGCGTTTGGGGGGTGGAGAAAACTCTTAGCTCTGGAACATCTTCAGCGCGCGGTGTCGCAGCATCCCGAGTTGCCGGTTCAAGGGGTGCTTTCGCCCGAGGAAGGAAAGCACCGGCGGCCTCCGCTGCGTCAGCTTGTTCATGGCGATCGTCAGCCGCACGTCGCGACGCGCATACTTCAATCCTGCTTGCAACGCTTCCACCGCATCGTCGCGGCGGCCTGCTGTCGCGTACACCTCCGCCAAATTCAGGTAGAGCTGTGCCTGGTTCCGCTTCATGCGCACCGCGGAATCGCAGAGCCGCTCCGCCTCGCCCCATTTCTTTTCCGAGCGCGCCAGTACCACACCCAGATAGGACATGTAGTAGGGATTGTTCTTGTCCAGGTCCACGGCCTTGCGCATATGCGGCAGAGCGCGCGTCGCGTAGTTATCTCGCAGTAGTGTCAGTCCCGTCTTGAATTCGCGAAAGGCTTCCGTATCCATCATCGAGTCACCTCAGTTCCACCGTTGGCCCCGCGAACGCGGGGCGACCTGGCGGTTGGTTTAAGAGCGGACACCACGGGAAGCGGGAAATCTTCCAGGCGTCGGATTGGCAACGTACGCCAGGCCTACCCCGTGCGGTCGTCGGAAGGAGTTGCCCGGTCATCCGGCTGATGGCCGTCGCAGCGAGTGAAGCGGTGAGAAAGATTCCCATCCCAGTCCGCTTTTGAAGATAAAGAGAATCACTCCTGGAATCTACTGACCGCAGGGTCAGTCTTGGGACAGCGGGACGCGCGTAGTAAGCGAAAAATCAGGCCAGTGGCTCGCTTTACGAATTTGGCAGCGTCTTCCAGCCTTTGCGCCATTCCTTCCAATCCTCGAGCATTGCTTTGCCCATGGCCTTCGCGGCTTTGTGCAACCAGCGGCCTTTGCGCCCGGCCAGGTCGCGCTTCACCGGTGCAATTGCGCGTTCCGAGCCAAAATGCAGGTTCGCGATCTCCCATCCCATGTTGTAGAGCAGCCGCGCCTCGTCCCGGTCGCGCGGCAGTGAAGCGAGTTCAATCCTAGAGCAGTCCGGCGCCAGCCGTCGCACCAGCCACTTGTTCTGGAACCGCACAAAAGGGTCCGGCACTCGAAGGGAGCACTGCGCCATTTGCACGCCATAGAGCTCGCCCGACATGCGCCCTTCCGCCCATACCCACGCCGATGTCCGAATCCCTTTTGCCTCCCGCGCAATGTAGAACCCGCGCAGTGACGATAGCGCCAGGATCCGTGGATGCCCCAGACTGCCGAGACCGGCAGTCCGTCGTTTCAACTCGTACTTGCTTCCCGCCGGCAACGATGCCTCAAGCAGCTCGCGGGCATCCTTCGGAAGTTTCGCCGTGTACGGCGGCAGATTTTCCATCCTTTTCCAGAAGTGTACCGGGTCGCGCAACTTGCCTGTCGCCAATAGCCTCAGCCATCGGTGCTTCTCCGCCAGCACAAACGCCTCGCCCCCGGCCTCCAGCGCATCCCGATACCCCTCCTCAATTGCCTCCGCGGCATTTCGCCGCGACAGGCTCAGGTGGTCTTCCAGAATCGCCATGTGCGCGCTGGCTGCCAGCCGTACAAGGTCAATCGCGTACGACGCGGGAAATACTTCATCCAGGTCGTTGACTCCCCAGATCAGCCGGCCCTCGGCGTCGCGCCACGTCCCGAAGTTCTCAACGTGCAGGTCTCCCACCGCGAGCACCCGAGGCGCCTTTGCAAGCTCCTCGCATACCAGCGGCCACGCCTGCAGCCACCGGTAGAACGTTGCACGAAAAAAGGGGAACGCTCCCTCCGCCATGTGCCGGTGCTTCAGCGCGAGGTCCTCCCTGACGATCGGCAGTTGGGCGGCCAGCCATGTCTCAAAATCGGCTGTTGCTTCGAGGATAGGCGGCAAGCCGCGTTGTTTGGGCATGTCGGTCAAGACCGGGCAAACCGGCTCGCGGGCGCACGTGCAATGCGACGGTAACCAACCCAGGAAACGAGCGGCCCATGATAATCGAATTTCCTGATTGTGGGCAGCGTCTCGGGCCGAAGCAGCCGGCTATTCGAATCGCAGCGCCTTCAGCGGGCTTACCCGTGTGGCCCGCCATGCCGGCACCCAGCAGGCGAAGAGCGCCACTCCGAAAAGCAGAGTTGCCACGACGCCATAGGTCACCGGATCGTTCGCTTTCACACCATAGAACACGCCTGCCAACAGCCGTGTGCCGGCGAAGGCAACCGCCAGCCCTGTTGCCAGCCCGATTCCCACCGCGCCAAACCCTTGCCGCAGGACCATGCGCAGGATGTCCTTCGGCGTCGCTCCCACGGCCATTCGAATTCCAATTTCGTGCGTGCGCTGCGCAGCCGCATACGACGCCACGCTATACACCCCAACGACCGCCAGCACCAGTCCCAGCAGCCCCATCGTTGTCGTCAGTTGCGCCCCAAGCCGGAAAAACAAAAATCCATTCACGCCCTGAATCGCCTGGTTCATCGTTTGCAGTTCCGTCACCGACAGATTCGGCGCCATCTCCCTAACCACGGCCTGCACCTGCGTCGAAAGCGTTTGCGGCGGCACCGAGGTGCGCAGATGAATCGTCCGCATCGGCATATACTCCTGCAGCAGCGGCCGGTAAAAGAATGGCTGTGCCTCCTCCGTTACTCCGCGATATTTCCCATCCTGCACCACGCCGACTACCTGAACGAATGGTCCGGTCGCGTCCTTTGTGCTGAATCGTTTCCCCAGCGCTTCCTGGTTTGGCCAAAACTTCTTGGCCATCGCCTCCGAGATGATCGCTACCGCAGGCGTCTTATCGTTGTCGGCCTCGGTGAACGTCCTTCCCTGGCGGAGGGGAATCCGCAATGTCTCGAAGTATCCTGTGGACACCATGTTGTATTGAACGCTCGGCGGCTGTTCGCCCGGCGGTACCGCACGTCCTTCGACATACACGTTGTCGTACCCGCTTATGACCCCAAGCGGCACGGTAAACGCTTGCCCCACGGAAACCACTCCGGGCAGGCCCCTCAGCCGCGTCTCCAGTTCGCGATAAAAATCCCGCCCCCGCGTCTCGTCAAACCCCGCCTGTTGCACATCCACCGTAAAATCCAGCACGTTGTTTGGATCGAAACCCAGAGAAACCTTCTCCGCCTTCCCCAGGCTTCGCACAAACAAGCCCGCAACCACCAGCAGCACGAGCGACCCGGCCACCTGCGCCACCACCAGTGTCCCGCGCACCCATTGCCGCTTCCGCCCTGCCGACGACCCGCGTCCGCCTTCATGCAAGATCGTTCCCAGATCCCGCCGCGCCACCCGCATTGCCGGAAACACGCCCACAATCATGCCGGTCAGAATCACCGCGAGCAGCGCAAACAGGTACACGCGTCCATCCGGCTGCACATTCAATCGAACCGGCAAGTCCGTCCCCAGCGAAATGGACGCAACAAAATCCGTCGCCCAGTACGCCAGCAGCATTCCGCCCGCGCCTCCCAGTAGCGCCAGCAACAGGCTCTCCGTCAGATACTGCCGGATCAGTCGCGAGCGTCCCGCGCCGAGCGCCGCGCGAATGGCCATTTCCCGCTGCCGCACCGTCGCCCGGACCAGCAGCACATTGCTTACGTTGAAGCACGCCACCAGCAGCACCAGTCCCGCCAGCACCATGAACGCCGCTGCAATCGGCCGCAAGCTGTCTCCGTCTCCCGGGTCCGGCCGCGCGCTGTTCTCCGGCAGCACGCGCACACTGATGCCTTTATCCACATCTGCGTGGTCGTGTGCCAGCCTCTCGGCCTCCACATTGACCGCCGCTTCCGCCTGCTTCAGGCCCACTCCCGCCTTCAGCCGCCCGATCAAAGCAAGCGAGCGCTGGCCGCGCTTCGTCCAAAGGTCCGTGCTCTTGTCGTCGTCCTTTACTCCAATCTCCGCGCTTAGGGGCACATACAAGTCCGAATCCACGATCGAATAGGTTCCGTTAAATCCTTTCGGCGCCACTCCCACTATCGTCATCGGGTGCCCGTTCAATTCCACGTGCCGTCCCACTACGTTCGGGTCGCCGCCAAAGCGCTTGTGCCAATACGAATACCCAAGCACGACCACCGGGTCAGCGCCCGGCGTCTGACCCTCATTCGGCAGAATCAACCTTCCTGCCGCCGGCTGGATGCCCAGCATCGAAAAGTAATTCCCTGTCACCCGCGTGATAATGCTGTGATCGCCGCGGTTGTCCGTCATCAGGCTTCCGAGCGTCACCCGCCAGGCCGCCAGGCCGCTGAACACGTTCGTTTGGTCGCGCAGGTCCGCGTAGTCCGGATACGAGAACCTCTGCATGGTGCTGTCGCCCGCCTGCTGCAGCGCCAGGACGGTCAGTTGCTCCGGATGCTTTGCCGGCAGGGCCCGCAGGAGAAAGCCGTTGATTGCGCTAAAGATCGCGGCATTTACCGCAATCCCCAGCGCCAGCGTAATCACCGCCAGCACCGCAAACCACGGCGACTTCGAAAGCGCTCGCGCCGCGAATCTCAGATCCTGCAGAAAACTGCCCATCACCCACCTCGGACTATCCACTTCCAGGCCGTGACAGAACCCTGCAACCCTCTTCCCATTTCACCCCTCTGCGTATCCTGCTGAGCCGAGTCCGTTTGCTTGCGGCCTGCTCCTCCGGCTTCCATAGAATCGTCCGCTTCTGGGACGTCCGCGTCCACTCCCGCACATTCCCTTTGTCGTTTACTTGACGCTTCGACCCTCGCCGTTTACGCTTGCCTTGCACGCTTAAGGCGAATCTCACAATCGTGGCAGATACCCCTCTTCAGGTCACGGGTCGCGAGGAGTCCACCGAACCTCCGGTCTCTCCTGTCGGTATTCTGGTCGGCGTCTTCAAGGAATTCCTCTACGGCCTTCAGGACTACTCCATCATGGCGGGCCGTGCCCTTGCCAATCTCCTGACCGGTCCTCACTATGTGCAGGACCTCCTTCGCCAAATGGACGACATCGGCGTCGGCTCGCTTCCTATCGTTCTGCTCTCCGGCTTTTTCATCGGTGCGGTGATGGTCCTGCAAACCGGCTCGCAGTTCACTCGTTTCGGCCAGACCGCCCTCACCGGGGATGTCGTCGCGATTGCCCTTGTGCGCGAACTGGGTCCTGCTCTCACGGGCATTCTCGTCGCTGGCCGCAACTCTTCGGGAATCGCATCCGAGCTCGGTTCGATGGTGGTCACCGAGCAGGTCGACGCCATGCGCGCCATGGGCACGGACCCCAGCCGCAAGCTGGTTACCCCTCGAGTCCTCGCCGCCATCCTCATGCTGCCCTTGCTCACCGCCTTGATGGATTTCCTCGGCCTCATCGGCGGAGCCGTGGCTTCCGTTTTCTCCCTGCGCCTCAATGTCGTCCAGTTCTGGACTCGCGCCATCAATGCTCTGGACTTTGCCGACATCATGCAGGGCATGACCAAGCCCATTGTGTTCGGCTTCATTCTTTCCACGATTGGCTGTTATATGGGGCTGCGCGTTCGTGGCGGCACGCAGGGCGTCGGCCGCGCCACCACCCAGGCTGTCGTCGCTTCCTCCGTGCTCATCATCGTTGCGGATACCTTCCTGAGCAAACTCGCCCTTTATTTGGCCGACAAGGTCTTCTGATCTGCTCCGGTATCGCCTGCCTGCTCACCCCTCTTCCGCTATAATCATTCGAATCCGATCATGGCTTCTGCAATCCAATCTGGCGTCGCCGCTCCCGCGATACAGTTCGAGAACGTGCATCTTGGTTTTGGCGAAGGCGAAATCCTGCGGGGCGTCTCATTTTGCCTGGAAAATCGCGAAACTCTCGTGTTGCTCGGCGAAACCGGCACCGGCAAAACGCTCACCCTCAAGCTCGCGGCCGGCCTCGTCCGCCCCTCTTCCGGGGATGTCCAGGTCCTCGGCCGGGATGTTTCCCGGATGCCGGAGCGCCAATT
>Ga0209581_1002238_pt1 | contig 19090 bp, 9 predicted proteins | sample Coa_R2_FD_187160 | JGI IMG/M metagenome (GOLD analysis project Ga0209581, IMG submission 187160) | Surface soil microbial communities from Centralia Pennsylvania, which are recovering from an underground coalmine fire - Coalmine... | ecosystem: Environmental > Terrestrial > Soil > Unclassified ...
GCGGGACATCCTCGGGATGGAGCGGCTTCCGCTCCAGCTCTTCGCCGAAATCGAGCAGCGCTTGCAGCAACTCGCCTTCACTCAGCCGGTCCGCCCGCGGCCCGTAGGTCCACTTGCGATAACGCGCTCGGTATCCGTTTAATAAAATTAAAAATTCTGTCACGCCGGCAAACTTGCCGGCGATATCGATAAGTACTATAGACTTTTCATGGCACGCTGTTTTACAAACGGAGCACAAAATGGGCTAGCGCAGCCGGCTAGTTTGCCGGCTAGGAGGATCAATGGGAACCACTCTTCAGATGCTAGAGAGCAGAGAGCGGTCCAGTCCTCGTGCCGTCGTTTGGGCCACACTGGACCTAAGGCTGAAGGTGTCCGACCCTGAAGTCATCTCGGGATCAGAAAAGCACAGTGAGGGCGGTGATCACGAGGATTATGCTCTGGCGGCGTTGCGCGTCGGAAGTCTCGCCCTGCGGCAGGCTCGCGGCGAACTGGATGCCGTTGCGGTCCGGGCCGCGGGCCAGAAGATACTCCAAGATCTCGAATCCCTGTTCCGAGAACGCGGCGGCAAGATCGCGGACGACCTTACCGTTGCCCTGCGTCAGTTCTTCGATCCCGCCTCCGGCGAGCTGCCTCGCAGACTTGAGTCTTTGCTAAAGCAGGACGGGGACTGCGGACGCTTTCTGCGCCAGCATGTTGGTCCGGAAGGTTCAACGCTGACTAAGACGCTGAACCAGCATTTAGAGCCGCTATTGCGACTTCTCGATCCCGAAGAGGCCGCGGGTTTGAGGGCGCGAACCGAGTCAATGTTGAATCGCGTATTCGAAGATCAGCGAAATAGCATGCTGCGCGAATTTTCTCTGGATAACGAAGAATCAGCTCTCTCCAAATTTATCCGAAAAGTAACGGAGAAGAATGGCAAGTTCAGCGGGGACGTACGCGCACTCGTAGATGAACTGGCCAACGAATTCTCGCTAGACAAGCCTGACTCCGCGTTGTGTCGCCTGGTGAGGAAAGTCGAGGAAGCGCAGGGGCTAATCGGCAGGAGCTTGACCTTGGACGACGAGGGCTCATCTTTGTCGCGGCTCAAGCGAGAGCTTAAAGCCACAATCGATGGTCTTGTGGAAAACAATCTTAAGTTCCAGAGCGAGGTCCGCGAGGCCCTCGCGAAGCTTCAGGCACAACGGGAAACTGCCGCCAAGTCCACCCTCCACGGGCTAACCTTCGAAGATAGGCTCGGCGAGTTGCTGGCGGCAGAGGCGGCGCGGTTGAACGATGTGCACGAAGCCAGTGGCACGACAGTCGGGGCCATCGCGCAATGCAAGATCGGCGATTTCATTACTGCGCTCGGTCCCGAGAGCGCGGCACCCGGCCCGCGCGTCGTCTGGGAAGCGAAGAGTAACAAGAGCTGTGACCTGGCCAGTGCTCTCCGAGAGTTGGACCTCGCCCGAAAGAACCGCATGGCACAAGTCGGAGTGTTCGTTTTCTCAAAGAGCACCGCCCCGGAAGATGTTGAGTCCTTCGCCCGGTACGGCAATGACTTGGTCGTCCTGTGCGACCCCGAGGATGGGGTGACCGATCTCTATGTGCGAGCTGCCGTCAGCGTCGCCCGAGCTCTGGTTATTCGGGAAACCCACGAATCTGGCGACTCGGAGCACGCCCTGAATGCTATCGAACTTGCCGCTCGCGCGATCGAGAAGCAGATTGAGGGCCTGGGTCAGATCGAGACTTGGGCCGAAACGGTCAGGAGCAACGGCGGCAAAATTGCCGACCGCGCCGGCAAGATGCAGGAGGCTCTCCAAAAGCAGGTCGAAGAGCTTGATCTCCAGATCGGAGCTATGAAGACCAGCAAAGCAGGGGCGCAATGCGCATGACCGACTCGCACCTCACGTTCTTTCCGCCGACCAGAGACCGCCGCGACGCCATCGCTTCCGGCTTCCGTTTCGGTCACATTGGCACGCACACTAGCCGCACGATGATGCTGGAAGAGCTGTCGGCCACTTTCTCCACGGTCGCCGTCAACGGCAGAAGCGACGAGTATGCCGTCGCTATCATCGAGGAAAACTGCCTCCGCAAGCGGACTGTGTCCACGCGTCGGCTTACGTTACAGCGTTTGCGTGAACTCTACGCGTTCGATCCTGCGGTCCCTATTTTTCGTATTCTTCGCCGCCTGTGGGATGTCGATAAAACGAGCCGTCCGCTTGTCGCCTTGCTGGCTACTCTAGCTCGCGATCCGCTGATACTCGCGACGGCGAGTGTGATAGTGAGTCTCCCAAAAAACGCCGAGTTCCAGCGAAGCGCTATGCACGAAGCGCTCGCAACTGCAGGTGAAGATCGTTTCAATGAATCCACCCTTAATAAGGTAGTCCGCAACGCCGCCAGCTCCTGGTCACAATCCGGGCACCTGGAAGGCCGTACGTTCAAGTTTCGTCGGATGGTTCAGCCAACACCGGCAGCCGTGGCCTTTGGACTCTATCTCGCGCACGCCGCAGGTCTCGCTGTCGAGGAAAGTTTGAGTTCCGGTTGGATCAAGGTCCTGGATTGTTCCGCCTCGGCCGCACTAAAGTTGGCCGCTGCGGCGAAGCGCCAAGGCCTTCTTGACCTTCGTATGGGCGGCGACGTAATCGATCTGGATCTGAGCCGCCTGGACCCAGCGTATTTGGTCGCTCAGCGTGTGAGGTGATTCATGGGCCGCATAGAGCAGCTCGCCGAAAAATACCGCCGACACGTTAGCCTGCCTTGGCAACAAACGGTCGCAGGAGCGCAGCGCGTCATCCTGGTCGTCTACGACAAAGACCGGGAGCGCGATTTACTCGCTCGCAAGCAAATCTTTGAGTTGGCGACGCACGAAGCTGGGCACGAATGGTTCGAAGTCAACGTCGCTGACTCGTTCGCACGATGGATGGCCGCCGACGAGTACCGCGACGCGTACTTTGAATCGCCCGACGATCTGCAGCTCAAACTCGATTCTGAATTCACCGAATACGTAGCTGCGCACATACGCGGCATGCTGGAGAAACCGGAAGTCACTGATACCTCGGTATTGGCCGTCTTCGGCGTCAGTGCTCTGTTTGGCTTCACCCGTGTGTCGCGCGTCCTCAAGCTACTCGAACCCTATATCCGAGGCCGGCTCGTTGTGTTCTTTCCCGGCGCTTTCGACCAGAACAGCTATCGACTTCTCGATGCCCGGGATGGCTGGAATTACCTGGCAGTGCCTATCACCGTACACTCCACCGGAGGTTACTGATGCCCACACTCATTCGGGACACGTTGCTCCGCGACCCTGCCAAAGAAGGCTTGGTCAACAATGGACAGGCTCGCATCACGAACGAGCTCGCCGATGCACGCGTTTTGGCTGAGCTCCGTGGAGAGCTCTCCACGTTTGTCTGCGAGGGCCAGTATGCCGAGGGTATCGCTAAGATCCTTTCCTCGTACCTGGCGAACCGGAGTCAGACTAACCAGAAAGCCGCCTGGGTGAGTGGCTTCTTCGGCAGCGGGAAGTCGCATCTTCTCAAGATGCTTTGCCACCTGTGGGTAGACACTGAGTTCTCTGACGGTGTGACGGCTCGAAGCCTGGTACCGGAGTTGCCGGAGGAGGTGCGCGACCTGCTACGCGAGCTCGATGTAGCCGGCAAGCGGTCGGGAGGCCTGCTTGCAGCGGCTGGCACATTGCCTGCCGGCACCACCGAAAATGTCCGCCTGAGCGTGCTCAGCATCTTGCTGCGTGCGTGTGGTCTGCCGACCCAGTATCCCCAAGCTCAGTTTCACGTGTGGCTCGAAGAGCGCGGACTGCTCGGTAAGGTTAAGGGAGCTGTAGAGACAGCAGGCAAGACTTGGACGCAAGAGCTCAACAACCTGTACGTCAGCCCGCTGATCGCCAAGGCGCTGCGGACCGCCGATCCCGATTTCGCCACCAGCGACGCAGCCGCAAGGGAGCTACTCAAGGCCCAATTTCCGGTGCGTACAAGCGATCTCGATACTACGGAGCTCCTCCAAGCATTCAAGCGTGTACTTCGTCGCGCCGGGAAGGACGGCCAACTGCCGTGCACCTTGCTAGTTCTCGACGAGACGCAGCAATACATCGGGGATTCCGAAACTCGTTCCACGATTATCACGGAGACCGCCGAAGCCATATGCAAGCTGCTCGACAGTCAGGTCATGCTGGTGGCCGCTGGCCAGTCCGCCCTCACGGGCGTGAAGCTGCTTCACAAGCTGCTTGATCGCTTCACGATACGGATTCAGCTTTCCGACACGGATGTCGAAACCGTGACTCGCAAGGTGTTGTTGCGAAAGCGGGAGACTGCAAAAAACTCGATTACCGACATGCTTGCTACGCACGCGGGCGAGATTTCCCGCCAGCTTCAGGCCACAGCTATCGGTGAACGCCAAGAAGACAAGGCCATCATTGTGGAAGACTATCCTCTTCTGCCTGTTCGTCGGCGTTTCTGGGAGCGCTGTTTCCGTCAAGTGGATACGGCCGGTACCCAAAGCCAGCTTCGTTCGCAACTGCGAATCATCCACGACTGCCTAGCTCGGCTTTCCTCTGAACCTCTCACCCGCCTGATACCTGGCGACGATCTTTATGAGGCGCTAGCCCCTGAAATGGTCACCACGGGTGCGATGCCCCGCGAGATTAACGAGCGCATTGTCGCCTTGGGCCGGACCGGCAGAGCGGAAGACCGCCTCCGGCAGCGCATCTGCGGATTGGTTTTCCTTATCGGACAGTTGCCGCGCGAGGCCGGGGCCGACACATTTGTTCGTGCCACGAAGCAACACATCGCCGATCTGATGGTGAATGATTTAGCTGCGGACAACGACAAACTCCGCGCCGAGGTCGGCCGTTTGCTTGAACGAATGGCTGAAGAGGGCGTTCTTATGCGTGTCGGCGAGGAATTTCGTATCCAAACGGAAGAAGGTCGCAATTGGGACGAAGAGTTCCGCCGGCGCGAAGTAAAACTCAAGAGTGATACGGCTTTTTTTGACGAACGTCGCGACCAGTATGTCGCCGCCGAGGTCGCGCAGATCGTCTCGAAAGTGAAGGTGCTACACGGTGCCGCGAAAGTCCCACGCAGTCTGGTGACTCACCGTACGACGGACCCGCCTACCTCCGACGGTGAATCCATTCCTATCTGGCTGCGCGACGGATTCTCCACCTCGGAAAAGGAAGTACTGAACGCCGCGCGAGCTGCGGGAGTGTCTAGTCCGGTCTTGTCCGTTTTCATCCCGCGTAAGTCCCGTGATGAATTGTTGAACGCTATTGCGTCGGAGCAAGCTGCCGAACAGACATTGAACGCCAAGGGGGTTCCCTCGACGCCTGAGGGCCAGCTCGCCCGGCAGAGCATGGAGAGCCGCTACGAGCTTGCTAAGCGCCAGCGCGAACTGTTGATTGCGGAGATCGTCTCTGGCGCGAAGGTTTTTCAGGGTGGCGGTAACGAACTGCTGCAACTAACGCCCGAAGAGAAACTCCGCGCCGGCGCGGAGGCCTCGCTTGCTCGCCTATTCCCGCAATTTAAGGAAGCAGACTTTTCTAGCTCCGCATGGGAAGCCGCGCTCAAGCGCGCGCGAGATGGCGCTGAACAGCCATTTTCTCCGCTCGGTTATCAGGGTCCCATCGAACAGCACCCTGTGTGTAAGCAAGTCCTTACAACTATCGGTCCCGGCAAAACCGGTGCGGAGGTGCGCAAGGAACTGGAGCGCTCACAATACGGATGGCCACGCGATGCCGTCGATGCCGCCCTCATTGCGCTGCATCGAAGTCAGCACGTCACGGCCACTCTCAACGGCGTCGCCGTGCCGGCTGGTCAACTCGATCAGAACAAGATTTCGAAGTCGGAATTCCGCGTCGAAACCATCACGCTCTCGATGCAGGACCGCCTGGCTCTTGCCGGCCTATTTAAGGAAGTCGATATCCAGAGCAAGCCGGGAGAGGTCGATGGGAAAGTGCCTGATTTCTTTGCCGCGTTGAAACGGCTGGCCCAGGAAGCCGGTGGCGATCCGCCGCTGCCTGCGCGCCCCGGACTGACGGACGTCGAGGATATTGAGACACAGGTCGGCAACACTCGGCTCGCCAGTCTGCGCGGCAAGGTTGATGACCTCAAGACCCGCATTGCTTCATGGAAGAAAACGCGAGATCTCATCAGCAAACGCCTACCTGCTTGGCAGACGCTCGAACGGCTCGCAGCTCATGCGGCAGCGTTGGGAGAAGCAAAACCCTGGCTCGAACAGCGCGAAGCCATTCGGTCCAACCGCCGCCTGCTTGCTGAACCCGACCCCGTCGCGCCGGTGCTCAAGGCGCTGGCTGACCTCCTGCGGCAGGCGTTGAACGCCGCACACAATGATTACTTGTCGGCCCACCAGAAAGCTATGAACGTACTGGCGGCAGATGCCATCTGGGGCAAAGTCTCTCCCGCGGATCAAGCCCGGATACTCAAAGAGGTCGGCCTCGAAGCGCCAGCGAAGCCCGACCTGAGTTCCGATCAGGCGCTAGTGACTACTCTCGATGCGAACAACCTTTCTTCGCGGCGCACTGAAGCCGAGGCCGTTCCCGCACGCGTGGAAAAAGCACGTCAACAAGCAGCGCAGCTCGTCGAGCCGAAAACACAGTTCGTGTCGGTTGACCGCACTCTGATCAAAACCGAAACCGATCTCGACGCTTGGCTTGCCAGCCAGCGAAGGAAATTGATCGAGGCTCTGAAGATCGGCCCGGTACAGGTTCAATAAGGAGCTGAACAGCATGTCCACGCTCAGCCGCGAACACCGTCGATTACTCGAAAACACAGTTGCGGAGGCCCGCACCATCGCGGAGGAAGGCGCCCGCAAGATCCTAGCCGACCAGTATGCCGTGCACCACCATGAGCCATGGCCACACATGACGGCTGATGATCGCAAGCTGCGCAACCAGCTTCGCGCTCATGGGCGTCAGCTTGGCGATAAGCGGGACGCGAAACGCGAGACGCAGGAGATCAAACACCTCGTCCAAGCGTGTGCCTATGAACACTGGCACCGGATGCTCTTCGCCCGGTTCCTGGCGGAAAACGACCTGTTACTCGATGCCCAGAATGACGTGGCAATGACGCTCAAAGATGTCAGGGAACTCGCCCGTGAGCAGGGACGCGACTGGATGGATATCGCCGCCGAACTTGCTCAGCGCATGTTGCTCGCAGTCTTTCGTCCTGACGACCCCGTGCTGAAGGTTAAGCTTCCCCCGGAAACGCGGCAGCAGCTCGAAGAGAAACTCGCCGCGCTGCCCAAGGAGATTTTCCAAGCCGATGACAGCCTGGGATGGGTCTACCAGTTCTGGCAGCGGGATGAGAAGGATCGCGTCAACCGATCCGAAGTAGAGATCGGTGCCGACGAGATTGCCGCAGTCACGCAGCTCTTCACCGAGGACTACATGGTCCTCTTCCTGCTCGAAAATACGCTGGGGGCATGGTGGACCGCCAAGCGTCGCGCCGAAGGCAAGAACCCAGCTCTACCTCGCCATGAGTGGACGTATCTTCGGCTGAACGAAGACGGCTCGCCGGCTGCTGGCTCGTTCGACGGCTGGCCCCGTGCGGCCCGCGACCTCCGCGTGCTCGACCCCTCTATGGGCAGCGGGCATTTTCTAGTTTTCGCATTGCCGATACTAGCGTACATGCGAATGGAAGAGGACGAGCTCTCGCTCAAACAAGCCCTTTCCGCCGTTCTTAAGGAGAACCTCTTTGGCCTCGAAATTGACGCGCGCTGTTCCCAGATTGCCGCATTCAACTTGGCGTTGGCAGCATGGCGGATGGCTGGCGAGCATTTCGCGTTGCCCGAGATTAACGTGGCGTGTTCGGGACTTGGCATCAATGCTTCGGAAGCAGACTGGGTGAAGCTTGCCGGTAATGACTTTGTGGCGGACCAGTGGATGCGCCGACTCTACTCGATGTTCAGGGATGCCCCAACTCTCGGAAGCCTGATCGATCCGACAAGGTATTTGGAAAAAGGGCAGGAAGTGGGCCTTGAGCGTGTCCTACCACTCATCGAAGAGGCCCTACAACGGGAACAGTCCGACGAAGCACGCGAGCTTGTCATCGCAGCCCAAGGCGTGCTGGCGGCTTTTCGAATTCTGGCGAGCCGCTTCACATTGATTGCTACAAATGTGCCCTACTTAGGACGCGCCAAACAGGACCCGCTTCTCGCTCAATACTGTGCCGATTTCCATTCCGATGCGAAAGCGGACTTGGCAACTTGTTTCGCCGACCGTTGTCTGCGCTTCGCGCGCGAAGGCGGATCTGTGGCGTTAGTGATAACTCAAAATTGGTTGTTCTTGCACAGCTATCTTCACTTTCGGAGTCGTTTGCTCAAGAGTCATCAGTGGGATTTTGTGGTGAGGCTCGGGTCGAGAGCCTTCGAAACAATCGGCGGTGAAGTGGTCGATGTCGCGCTAGTGGGCCTTACATTAGGTCATGTGTCACAGGATCATCGCTTCTTCGGGTTGGATGCAGCAGCGGGGCGAACACCCAACGAGAAGGCGACATATACGCGGAACAACGCCGGCAGCGTGGTTGATCAACAGACGCAGTTAAAGAACCCAGACCACCGAGTGACGCTTGAGGCGGGCGGTGGCGGGCAACGTGTCAGCGGTTATGCGCGACCGACCGAAGGCCTGTCTACTGGTGATCGCGATCGATTCGTACAGACTTTTTGGGAGCGCCCCGAAGTGGATGGTGGTTGGACCCTGTTGCGGACGGGCAGCGAAGTTGCTGCGCTGTTTTCGGGGATGCACGAAATCGTTTTCTGGCAAGACGGGAAAGGCGCGCTAACAAAGGCTGATGGCGCACGGATACAAGGGGACTTCGCATGGGGCAAGAGCGGCGTGTTGATTTCACGCGTTCAATCGCTTCGCGTTGGTATTTATGGGGGTGAGTTGTTCGACAAAAGCTGTGTAGTACTGACTCCGTCTGATGAGCGACTCATGCCGGCGCTCCTGGCTATGTGCACTTCACCTGAGTTCCAGCGAGAGGTTAGGATTCTGGACAAGAAACCGTATGTCACTACCGCGGTTTTCGGCCAACTCCCCTTTGACCTAGCCCATTGGCAGCGCGCTGCCTCCGAGAAGTATCCTAACGGCCTTCCCCAGCCACACGCCAGCGATCCCACGCAATGGCTTTTCAATGGCCACCCGAAAGGCTCGGACCACCCGCTTCAGGTCGCCGTCGCTCGCCTTCTCGGTTATCGCTGGCCGCGTCAAACCGGCTCCAGCTTTATGGATTGTCCCGCATCGGGCCCCGATGGACTTGAGAAGCACGCCGATGCAGACGGTATCGTTCCCTTGAACGCGATTGCCGGCGAAGCTTCGGCCGCCCATCGCCTCCGTGACTTGCTCGCCGATGCGTATGGCAGCGAATGGTCCGCCGCAAAACTTCACGAACTAGTGGGTGATTGGGATTCGCTCGAAGATTGGCTACGCGACGCGTTCTTCGAGGAACACTGCCGAATTTTCCATCAGCGACCTTTTGTCTGGCATGTCTGGGATGGACGGAAAGATGGCTTCCACGTACTGGTCAACTATCACAAGCTCGCGGCGCCGAACGGTGAAGGACGCCAGACTCTCGAAAAACTAATCTACACATATCTTGGCCGCTGGATCGAGCGACAAACAGATGAAGTCAGAAACGGTAGGGAAGGTGCCGATGCCCGTCTGACTGCGGCCACTCACCTAAGGAACGAGCTCGAAAAGATTCTTCGGGGCGAGAAGCCATATGACATTTTCGTACGCTGGAAACCGCTGCACGAGCAGCCTGTTGGTTGGGAGCCGGATATTAACGATGGTGTACGGCTGAACATGCGCCCGTGGCTCATCGCGAAACCCTGCCAGGCTTCTCGCCGTGACGGCTGCATCCTCCGAACAACGCCGCGTATCCCGTACAGCAAGGACCGCGGCAAGGAACCGCATCGATCGAAAGAAGATTTCCCGTGGTTCTGGAGCTGGGATGAGCAGACCGAGGATTTCCTGGGTGGAGACAAATTCGACGGTGCCCGCTGGAACGACCTGCACTATTCCATGAATACGAAGAAACAAGCGCGCGATCTCAAGCAGACAGCGGAGGCGAAGGGATGAAACTGCTCGACCGCTTGATCGAGTCCTTGCGGGCAGCGATGCTTGCGCCCGACGGCGTTGTTGCCCCGGCAGCGATCTTGTGGACCGATGCCGATGGGCAGTGGCGGCAACTACTGTCGCCTTTGCGCGCGGTTTTTCCTTGGGTTTATACCCTCGGCCCGTATGAACCTGCGACGCGTACAGGGCCGGCCATCTGGCTCAAATGCATTGTTGATCGGACCCTGCCAGAAACGCCGACTTCGGGTGAAATCCCAGTTCTGTATCTTCCCCAAGTGCGGAGGCAGGATCTCCGCGCAGCCGGTGATTGCCCCGCGCCCTTGCAGCCGCTAGTCGAACTCCAATACCGCGGCCGTGTCTGGCATCAGTCGAACGGCCACGACTGGACCGTGCGCGCTTTTCTGGTTTCCAGTGATGGTCTCGGCCTCGATATCGCTGCGGACCGACGGACAGAGGAGGCAATGCTGCGTGCTCTGCCGCTGATGGCCGAAGTTGATCTTCGGGCGTTGCAAGGGCGGCGACTCGATGCTGAGGATTTCGACAAGCTTTCCGTCGCCGATCCTGTGCGTGATCTGCTTCTTTGGCTCAACAACCACGAGACATTCGAAGCTGGCGCAAAGGGAGCCCGGTGGGACAGCTTTCGCTCCGTTTGTCGGAACGAGTTCGGCCTCGACCCCGAACAGAATTCGCCCTCGGAAGTAGCAGGTCGCTTAGTAAGCGAGGACTCGCGTTTGGATCGCGTGTGGAGCCGTTTTGTGGAGGCACCGCAACTCTATACCGGTGTGGCGAAGCTGTTGCGCGATCCCACAGGCGCACGTCAGGCCGAATTGACCTTCGAGGGTTCGCGGAACCCGCGAATCAACGAGCGCGACGAAAATGAACTACGCCGAGGGATCGAGGCGATCCTAAAGATTCCTCATGCGGCAGCCTGTGCGCGAACACTTGAATTGGAGGCAGGCCATGCCGAGCGGCGCGGCTGGGTATGGGCGCGGCTGGGCTGGAGCCCCTGGGCGAAAGCGCTCGCACCTTTGGCACGCTTGGCGCGGGCGGCGCAGAACCCAATGGGTGGATCAACGCTGGCGGCAGCATCGGCAGGTTACGTCGAATCCGGCTGGCAGTGTGACGCGGCTGCGGTGGAAGCGCTTGCTCTTTTTGGCGCTGGCCCTGATGCATCGTTGATGGGACAAGCAGTGCGCGCGCTCTATCAGCCTTGGCTTGAAGCCTCGGCCCGACACTTCCAGTCCCTCCTTGCGACCGATCCAAAATCCGCCCGAGACGCGGTGGGCGACTCGTCTCCAGACCGAGACACTTGCCTGGTGTTTGTGGATGGGCTCCGGTTCGACCAGGCTGGCAAGCTCGCTGCGCTGCTCGAAGAGCGGTCTATGAAGGTAAGCCTAACCTCGCGATTGGCTCCACTGCCGACTGTGACGCCAACAGCAAAGCCAGCGTCTATGCCGATCCGCAATGGGATTCGCGGGGGAGACGGGGCCGATTTCACTCCCCTCGTCGAGACGAAGGCAGGGCTGCGGCCGCTTACGGCTCCGTTGCTCCGCGAAAGGCTTGAAGCGAACGGCGTTGAAGTACTCAGCCCGGATGAGACACGTATCCCCTCTGGAGCAGCTAGAGGCGGCTGGACGGAATGCGGATCTATCGACAGCCGCGGCCACAGCCTTCAGGTGGATCTGGTGCACTACTTGGGCGCGGAAATTGAGCGGATAGCTTCTCGCGTGGCTAGCCTGCTTGATGCTGGTTGGCTGCACGTAAGAGTGATCACCGACCACGGCTGGTTGCTCCTGCCCGGTGGCTTGCCAAAAGTGGACTTGCCTCCTTATCTCACCGAGACAAAGTGGGCGCGATGCGCAGTTGTGAGAGGCCAACCCGATCTGACCGTGCCGGTGGCGCTCTGGCACTGGAACAAGGATGTGAGAATCGCGTCGCCGCCTGGAATTGCCTGCTTCCGCGCCGGCGAAGCTTACGCGCACGGTGGCATCAGTCCACAAGAATGCATCGTCCCCGTGCTCGACGTGGAGCGGAGCTTCGGCGCGGCGTATGCCACGATCCAGTCGGTCGAATGGCGTGGGATGCGATGCCGTGTGCGAGTACAGACGAACGATCCTCTCGTGAAGGTGGACCTGCGGACGAATTGGAAGCAGGAGGCAACCAGCATTGTTGCCGCCGTGAAGGAAGTGGGCACGACCGGAGAGGTCAGCTTGGCCGTTCCAGACGACATTCATGAAGGCGCGGGAGCATCGGTCGTGCTGCTGGATCGAGAGGGCAAAGTAATCACCTCGCAGATGACGACTGTGGGAGAAAAATCATGACGGTAGCGATGGACACGCTAGATCACAAGGCTGCAGAGGCCTTTGAAGGTTATTTAGTGCGCAAGGACTTGGTGCGGAAGTACGCACGCCAGTATCCGGTACCGACCTACGTGGTTGAGTTTCTCCTCGGACGCTATTGCGCCAGCGTTGATGAGCAAGAAATCCAGGAAGGGCTGGCCATTGTCGAGAAGCAGCTTAAGGATCGGACGGTCCGCACAGGCGAGGAGGAGCTATTCAAGGCGCGAGCGAAGGAACAGCGATCTGTGAAATTGATCGATATTGTGCGAGCCAGACTTGATACGCGGCGCGACGCCTACATCGCCGAATTGCCTAGCCTGACGATAACAGACGCCCGGATCGCGGATGAGATGGTGCGCGATAACGAGCGCATGCTGACGGACGGCTTCTATGCTGAAGTGACCTTGTCCTACGACGCGGTGGTCGGACAGGAGCAAAACGGCCGGCCCTTTGCCATCGACGGTCTGCGCCCGATTCAGATGTCAAAGGCGGATGCACTCGATGTGCTGGCCCGTGGTCGAGCAAGATTCTCGACCCAAGAATGGGTCGAACTGCTGCTGCGGTCGGTGGGCCTCGAACCGGCGAGCCTGGACGAGCGGGCGAGACGTGTTGCCCTGTTACGGATGGTTCCCTTTGTCGAACGCAACTACAACCTCGTGGAGCTTGGGCCGCGCGGTACAGGCAAGAGCCATATCTATCAGCAGATTTCTCCCTACTCGCATCTGATTTCGGGCGGCAAGGCGACGGTGGCCAAGATGTTTGTGAACATGGCCACCGGTCAACGCGGGTTGGTCTGTCAGTACGACGTGGTCTGCTTTGATGAGGTCTCTGGTATTTCCTTCGATCAGAAGGATGGCGTCAACATCATGAAGGGCTATATGGCCTCGGCCCAGTTTAGTCGCGGCAAGGAGAACATCAGGGCTGACGGCAGCATAGTGATGCTTGGCAATCTCGAAGTGGATATTCAACACCAACAGCGGATTGGCCACCTGCTGAGTCCGTTGCCGCAGGAAATGCGCAACGATACCGCATTCATGGACCGGCTGCATGCGTATGCTCCGGGATGGGATTTCCCAAAGGTCAAGGCCGGGCAGCACCTGACGGATCATTTTGGCTTGGTGAGTGATTTTCTTAGCGAGTGCTGGAGCAAGTTGCGCGTCGGCACAAGGCTGAGTGCACTCCAAGGGCGAATCTATTGGGGCGGAGCGTTAAGCGGCCGCGACATCGAGGCGGTGAATAAAACCATGAGCGGACTGCTAAAGCTGATGTATCCCGATGCGACGATGGCCGTAGCGGATGAGGACTTGGAATGGATGGTGCGGCTCGCGCTTGAGTCCCGCCGGCGTGTCAAAGAACAACAGAAGCGTGTTTTCAAAAGCGAATTCCGCAACACGCACTTCAGCTACACGCTCGGGGTAGATGGGGTGGAACAGTTCGTTTCGACCGCGGAACTGCACAGCGATGAGGCGATTGAGAGCGATCCACTCCCTCCTGGACAGGTGTGGGCGGTCAGCATGGGGTCGCCCGAAGCTGGCGTGGGGCTTTATCGACTGGAGGTGACCTCGGGACCCGGTGGCGGCGTGAAGATTTTGAATCAGCCGGTAGCACCTGCGTTTCGTGAGAGTGTCCGAATCGGCGAGCAAAATCTGTACACGCGCGCCAAGGAGCTAGTGGGCGACCGCGATCCGCGAGAACACGAGTTCTCGATACAAATGCGTGCCATTGACGCAGACCGCTCAGGCGCTGGACTTGGGCTGCCAGTCTTAGTGGCGTTGTGTGGGGCGCTGCTCAGCAAGAACACGCGTGGAGGCACGATTCTGGTAGGCGCGCTGAACCTCGGAGGCTCAATCGACTTGATCCCCAACGCGGTCCAAATCGCGGAACTGGCTATCGACAAACAAGCGCAGACATTGCTAATGCCTGTCGCGGCGCGCCGTCAATTGAACGACCTGCCCGACGAACTTTGGACCCGCATCAGCATTGAGTTTTACAAGGACGCCGCAGACGCTGTCTTCAAGGCGCTCGTGGAGTGACCCACATGCCGACGACCACCGAGCCTACGATCATCTGCCCGAAGTGCAAGACTGAAATCAGGCTGAGCGAATCTCTGGCCGCACCTCTTATCGAATCCGCGAAACGGCAATACGACGCCCAATTAGCGAAAAAGGAAGAGGAGGTTGCAAAACGAGAGGGTGCTCTACGCGAAGAACGCGCGGCCTTGGACAAAGCTAGGGAATCCATCGATGTCGTGGTTGCCGAAAAGCTTGCTGCGGAGCGGCGCCGAATTGCTGAGGAAGAAGCAAAGAAGGCCCAACGTGCATTGTCAACCGAACTCGAACAAAAGGCCGCCGAGATTGCGGATCTCGAACACCTTCTAAAAGAGCGGGATGCCAAGCTCTCCGAAGCTCAGAAAGCCCAGGTTGAGCTGATCCGAAAACAGAGGGAACTCGAGGACGCCAGACGTGAACTGGACCTCACTGTAGAGAAACGCGTTCAGGAGTCCGTTGAATCTGTTCGACTCAAGGCTAGGGGGGAGGCTGAGGAAGCGCTCAAGCTGAAGGTGGCCGAAAAAGAACAAACGATCGCCAGCATGCAACGTCAGATCGAAGTGCTCAAACAGAAGGCTGAACAAGGCTCCCAGCAACTCCAGGGTGAAGTGCAGGAACTTGAGCTAGAAGCGCTCCTGACCGCCAGATATCCTCAAGACACGATTCTGCCCGTCCCGAAGGGAGAACAGGGCGGCGACATCATCCAGTGCGTCAACGGGCCGCTCGGCCAGCCTTGCGGCAAAATCCTCTGGGAAGCAAAGCGGACGAAGCATTGGAGCGACGGTTGGCTATCCAAGCTGAGGGAAGATCAGCGTGTTGCCAGTGCCGACATCGCAGTGATTGTCTCTCACGCTCTTCCGAAGGACGTAGACACGTTTGGGTTGATCGACGGCGTCTGGGTGTCTGCGGTTCGATGCGTGATCCCTGTATCGGTGGCGATCCGCCAAGCCCTAGTCGATATTGCCGCTGTCCGCAACACGCAGGTAGGTCAGCAGACGAAGATGGCCATGGTCTACCAATATCTGACCAGTCAGCGATTTCGCCACCGGATCGAAGCGATTGTTGAGAAATTTGCTGATATGCAAACGGACCTGGAACGTGAAAGGAAGGCGATGACGCGCCTTTGGGCAAAGCGCGAGGAGCAGATCAGGGGTGTGGTTGAGGCGACGGCAGGCTTGTACGGCGACCTACAGGGAATTGCCGGAAAAACGCTGAGGGAAATCGAAGGCCTGAACGTGAATATGCTTGGCGACGGAAGTGAGCACGGTAGCGACCGCGGAGGAAAGGAGCATGAATGATCCGAGGGGTTCTCTGTGGCGCAGGTGGGACCTGCATTTCCACACGCCAAGTTCTTTCGACTATGAGCGCTCTAGCGTTAGCGACAAACAGATCGTAGATTCTTTATTGGAATCCGGCATCGCCGCTATTGCAATCACAGATCACCACGTTATTCATGTTCAACGGGTCCGGAATCTTCAGACGCTCGGAAAGGACAAGCTTACCGTCTTTCCGGGCATCGAATTTCGCAGCGATCAGGGTGGCGAGCCGATCCACTATATCTCTATTTTCCCTGAAGACTCTGATCTTGAACACGTCTGGACGACGCTCCAAGGCCGTCTTGGCCTAACCCCGACTGCGATTAAGGAAAAGGGCGGAGATGACACGGTCTATGTACCTATAGAAGAGGGTGCCAAAGTCACGCGCGAGTTGGGCGGTATCGTGTCGATCCATGCCGGTGCTAAGAGCAACTCCATTGAAGGCATCAGCAACCGCGAACAATTCCAGCAGAGAATCAAGTACGACATAACCAGCAAGTATGTCGATCTGATGGAAATCGGCCAGCTTCGTGATATTGACCGGCACCTGAAGATAATTTTCCCGGATACGGGTTTGGACAAACCTCTTGTCCTCTGTTCGGACAACCACGACGCCAGCAAATACACCGTCAAAGCGCCCTTGTGGCTATGTGCCGACCCAACTTTCCGTGGTTTGTTGATGGCCCTCAAGGAGCCGCGAGACCGAATTTTCATCGGCGACCGTCCACCGGAACTTATCCGTGTTCAGCAGAATCCAACGAAATACATCCGCAGCATTTCCTTTAAACGCAAAGACAATGCTCCCGCGACGGAGCGGTGGTTCAGCGGAAGTATCCCGTTCAATGCCGGCTTAGTCGCCATCATCGGAAACAAGGGGAGTGGCAAAAGCGCGCTCTCGGATACGCTTGGGCTTCTCGGAGCCACAAAAAACTCTGGCGCCTTTTCCTTTTTGAGTGCAGAGCGATTTCGCCATCCCAATCCCTGCTTGGCTGAGCACTTCGAGGCCACGATTGAGTGGGTGTCGGGAGAGGCAACCACGAAATGCTTAGCAGATTTGGTCAAGCCAGAAGAACTTGAGCGATTGAAATACCTTCCCCAGAACCACGTCGAGACTGTTTGCAATGAACTTGCCCGGCCCGGAGCCGAGTTCTTCGAGCAGGAACTGAAAGGCGTCATTTTCTCACACGTACCCGATACCGAGCGGTTAGGCCAAACCACGCTGGATGATCTCGTTCGATTCCGCACGGGCGAGAAGCAGAAACGCATCGACTCCCTGCTGAAACTGCTCCGGGAATCCAGCAGATCGCGGGCGCTATTGGAGGCTCAAGCCGATCCGGTCGTCAAAGACAAGTTGAACGAGGAAATTAAGCGCCGCAACCTGGAGCTCGAAGCTCATGAGAAGAACAGGCCTGCCGAAGTACAAAATCCGGCGGCACGCGGTGGCGGCGCGGTGCCGGATTCAACTCTCCTTGCGGAGATACAGACCGCGGAAGCAGAACGAAAGCGATTGACGGATGAAATCGCTAACGCGATCGAGAAAATTGGCGCTGCCCAACGTCGCCACGCCGTCGCCAACCGGGTACTTGAAAAGCTGACTAACTTCCAGAAAGATTTTGAGACGTTCCGAAAATCGCTGGAAGAGGATGCCACAGAGCTCGGATTGCATGCAGATGAATTGGTGGTGCTGACTGTCACAAATTCGAAACCGACAGAAATCCGAGACCAATCGCAAAATGAGATCGTGGATACGAATGAGGCTCTCGAAGGGGTTGATCCACCCGGATTGCGACAGCAGCTTGCTTCGATAGAAGCCAGTGTCAATGAGCTTCAATCTAGGCTCGATGCACCGAACCGAGCCTACCAGGCGTACCTAGGCGCCCTGGCGGAGTGGCAGGCCAAGCGGGCGTCAATTGAAGGTACAGAGGATGATCCTGAATCTCTGAATGGCCTCAAGAGCCGCTTAGCCGCCTTAAGGCAACTTCCAAGCAAGATTGCTAGGTGCAAGGACGAGCAAGTGGAACTCGCACTGCAGGTTCACAGCGAGAAACTCGCCCAGGCGACCGTCTACCGCGAGCTCTACGGCCCGGTGCAGGATTTCATTAATTCCCATCCTCTAGCAACGAACAAACTCAAGCTCGAATTCCGCGCAGAATTGACAAATGAAGATTTTGCTACCCGCTTCCTAGAGCTGCTTGCGCTCAACCGGAAGGGAAGCTTTATGGGTATCGACGAAGGGCGAGCCAAGGTCGAGGCGCTGACGCAGCCGGTTGATTGGGAAAGCCCACACGCGGTCCGACAATTCCTAACGGCCGTGGATACCGCGCTTCACGTCGATGAGCGGCAAGGACAAGGAGCCGATGTGCAACTCAAAGATCAGCTTCCGAAGGGGAGGAAACCGGAAGAAGTCTTTAACCTCCTCTACGGTCTAGAGTATATCCGCCCGCGCTACGTCTTGCGCTGGGAGGGTAAGGAACTCTCGATGCTTTCGCCAGGCGAACGTGGCACGCTCCTTCTGGTGTTTTATTTGCTGATCGAAAAAGGCGACATGCCGCTCATTATTGACCAGCCCGAGGGAAACCTAGACAACCTCACGGTGGCCAAGGTCCTTATAGAATGCATCAAGGAGGCCCGGAAACGACGACAGGTCCTCATCGTAACCCACAATCCTAATCTCGCAGTTGTATGCGACGCCGATCAGGTAATCTACGCGAGCATGGACAAAGCAAACGGCAACGCAATCACTTACAAGACAGGGGCGCTAGAAAGCCCTGCTATGGGGCAGTACGTAACGGACGTTCTCGAAGGGACACGCTGGGCTTTCGGCGTTCGCGATGCAAAGTACCGAGTTACTGATGGGTAAACTACAAGATACCTATGAGGGGTCGTGTAGTAAAAAGTTTATGGAATCGTTCAAAACCTGCTACCAATGGCGTACCGTACTCTCCGAGTTTCCGCGTGGCATGACCTCTACATTTCGAGAGCATTACTGCGGTCCAGCAATCTATCGTTGGCGTGTGATGAGAGATCCTGGTGAACAAACGGAACGGATATACATCGGTCAAGCCGAAAATTTGGCACGGCGCGTACAAAGGGTTCTCACCCCCTCAAGCCGCGCAAGGAACGGGGATACAAACTGCAGATTAAATAAGATTTTCAGTGATGCCGTTCGGAACGGCAGAACCGGAAATTGTCCCCGGTTTAGTTGAAAGTGGCGGCTCTCGACTTTGTGCACGTTACGCGACCTGAGACTGCGCAGTCAACGAGGGATTCAGTTTGCGATGCAGGTTGGCCAGTTCGCGGAAGCCTTTG
>Ga0209581_1002240_pt1 | contig 19080 bp, 13 predicted proteins | sample Coa_R2_FD_187160 | JGI IMG/M metagenome (GOLD analysis project Ga0209581, IMG submission 187160) | Surface soil microbial communities from Centralia Pennsylvania, which are recovering from an underground coalmine fire - Coalmine... | ecosystem: Environmental > Terrestrial > Soil > Unclassified ...
CGCTGGCGGTGGCTCCCGGTCGTGCTCGCTGTGCTGTTGCTCGTCCTGCTCGTCGCCGCCGTGCCCGAGCTCCCGCCACCCGCCACCCTGACCGCCCAAGGCCTGCCCGCCCCCCACCCGTTCCCCACCCGACCACCCTCCGCCACCCGCCTATTCCTCATCGCTGTGAGGCAGATCGCCGGCTTGACAGCAGGAGCGCCGCTGTGCTATGAGGTGACTGGACACATCCCATAGCGAAGACCCGCGAAGGCCGCGACGCCGCCGGGTGGTTCCGGTTGGCGTTTTTTGTGTGCCCGGTGCGGCCCGCGGGACACCGAGGGGAAGGCCGTGACGCCTCCCACCCTCACGGGTGCGGAGGCGTTTTGTGTTGAGAGGTATCCTGCGGCGGTGAGGAGGGATCGCGGTGACTGGAGGCCAGATCAGCGGCGCTGACCTCAGCTGGATGATGACGTCCACGGCGCTCGTCCTGCTGATGACGCCCGCGCTGGGCTTCTTCTACGGGGGGATGGTCGGCAACAAGAACGTGCTCAACACCATGCTCATGAGCTTCGCCACCCTGGGATTCTCCCTCGTGGCGTGGGCGCTCGTCGCCTACTCGCTCGCCTTCAGCCCCGGGGGCGCGCTCATCGGAGACCTCAGGTGGGCGCTCCTCAACGGGGTGGACCTGCGGCCGGGCCAGCCGCTCGCCCCTTCGATCGCCCACGTCGTCTACATGGCCTTCCAGGCCACCTTCGCCGTCATCACCACCGCGCTGGTCTCGGGCGGGGTCGTGGCGCGGTTTCCCTTCCGGGCCTACCTCGCCTTCATCACCCTGTGGGTGATCCTGGTGTACGCCCCCATCGCCCACTGGGTGTGGGGCGGCGGGTGGCTCGGCCGCCTCGGCGCGTTGGACTTCGCCGGGGGGACGGTGGTCCACGTGAACGCGGGGACCGCCGCCATGGTGGCCGCCCTCGTGGTCGGGAACCGCAAGGACTACGGACGTCAGGCCTTCCTGCCCGGGAACCTCCCCTTCGTGCTACTGGGCGCGGCGCTGCTGTGGTTCGGGTGGTTCGGGTTCAACGGGGGCAGTGCCGTGGCCGCCAACGCCTCGGCGGCCCTGGCGTTCACCAACACCTTCCTGGCGCCGGCGGGGGCCATGGTGGTGTGGGCGCTACTGGACCTCGCCCGGACGGGCAAGGTCACCGCCATGGGGATCGCCAGCGCCATCGTGGTCGGGCTCGTCGTCATCACGCCCGCTTCGGGGTTCGTCCCGCCCCTGTGGGGGCTCGTCATGGGGGCGCTCGGCGCGGTGCCCAGCTACCTCACCATGCAGTGGCGGGCGCGGGCCTCGGTGGACGAGTCCCTGGACGTGTTCGCGGGCCACGCCGTGGGCGGCGCCACGGGAGCCGTGCTCACGGGCGTCTTCGCGGTGAAGGCGTGGAACGGCGTCCAGAGCGGCCTGATCGCCGGCAATCCGTCCCAGGTGGTCGTCCAGCTCCTGGCCGTGCTCGGCGCCGCCGCCTACAGCGCCCTTGGGACCTACGTGCTCCTCAAGGGGATCGGCCTTGTCCTCCCGCTCCGGGCCACGGATCACGAGCAGGCCTTGGGGATGGACCACACGCAGCACGGGGAAGAGGCCTACCAGACCGGGGAGGGAGCGGTGCTCGTCCTTCCCGAGGCGGCTTCCGAGGCGGCCCTCGAGCCTGCGGGGGCGAAGGCATGAAGCTCATCGTGGCGATCGTGAGGCCCGACAAGGTGAACGAGGTCCTCGAGGCCCTCTACAGGGCCGAGGTCCGCGGTCTCACCCTCAGCCGCGTCCAGGGCCACGGCGGCGAACTGGAGCGGGTGGAGACCTACCGGGGCACGACGGTGAAGGTGGCCCTCACCGAGAAGGTCCGGTTCGAGATCGGCGTCTCGGACCACTTCGTCGAGCCCACGGTGAAGGCCATCATGGGCGCGGCCCGCACCGGCGAGGTCGGCGACGGGAAGATCTTCGTCCTGCCCGTGGAGAAGGTCTACCGCATCCGGACGGGGGAGGAAGACACGGCCGCGGTGACCCCCGTGGGTCGCCCGAAACGACCTCCCGGCCCGTAAGAGGTTTCCTTTCCTTCCCCTCCTCTGCGTTTGACACCGCGTCGGGCGGAATCTTATAATGGGACGCGGTCTCGGCGCTTTTTTTGTTTGCGCGGGAGGGATCGCCCGGCGTGAGAGTGAGCAACTCCGTACGGCTCCTCGGCGTCATCCTCGTGGCGGTGGCGGCCTTCCTCGTCGCCTTCCAGCCCGTGCGCCTGGAGGGGGCGACGCCGGTCTTCCAGCCTCTCCGCCTCCACATCAACCTGGGCCTCGACCTGCAGGGCGGGAGCCACATCGTCCTCCAGGCGCAGCCGACCCCGCGGACGCCCGTCACCCCCGACGCCGTCGACGGCGTCGTGCGGGTGATCCGCAACCGCGTGGACCAGCTGGGGGTCTCCGAGCCGGTCATCACCCGCCAGGGGCGCGACAGGATCCTCGTGGAGCTCCCCGGCATCCAGAACCCCCAGCGGGCCATCGAGCTGATCGGGAAGACCGCCCTCCTGGAGTTCGTCGACACGGGGACGCGCTCTCTCCCCCAGGGGGCCGAGTGGGTGGGCCCCGACACGGTCGTCCTCCCCGACAAGACCCGCCTCGCGCTCCCCAAGAAGGTCATCCTCACGGGCGCCGACCTGAGCGACGCCCAGGTGACCTTCGACCAGTTCGGCCGGCCCGAGGTGGGCTTTACCTTCCGGAGCTCGGCGGCCAAGACCTTCGAGGACTACACCACGAAGAACGTGGGGAAGTACCTGACCATCGTCCTCGACAACCGCGTGATCAGCTCGCCCGTCATCAACAGTCCGATCCCCGGCGGCAAGGGCGTCATCGAGGGGGGCTTCACCCTCGACTCGGCGCGGGACCTGGCCGTGCTCCTGCGGGCGGGCGCCCTCCCCCTCCCGGTCAAGGTGGTGGAGAACCGGACCGTCGGCCCCCTCCTCGGCCGGGACTCCATCGACCGCAGCCTGCGGGCCGGGTACATCGCGGTGGTCCTGGTGGGGCTGTTCATGCTCCTGTACTACCGGTTCCCGGGCTTCCTCGCGGACCTGGCGCTCGGCGTGTACACCCTCATCCTCTTCGCCCTGCTCACGCTCCTCGGGGCCACCCTCACCCTCCCCGGCATCGCGGGCTTCATCCTCTCCCTCGGCGTGGCCGTGGACGCCAACGTGATCATCTTCGAGAAGGTGAAGGAGGAGCTCCGCGCCCACAAGACGCTCCGGGCGGCCGTCAGCGCGGGGTGGAGCCGGGCCATCGTGACCATCTTCGACTCCAACACGACGACGCTCATCGGCGCGGCAGTCCTCCTGTGGCTAGGGACGGGCCCGGTGCGCGGGTTTGCCGTCACCCTGATCCTCGGGATCCTCACCAGCATCTTCACCGCGATCGTCGTGACCCGGGTGCTGGTGGACCTCGCTCTCGAGACCCGGCTGGCGGGCTGGATCCAGCGGATCGGCGCCCTCGGAGGGCGGCGGGTCCCGGCCCCGGCGGCGGCGCCGGCGGGGCCGGGGAGCGCGGGGGAGTAGGCCCGCCGTGGCGCGGTCCTTCGACCTCATCGGGCGCCGCCGGTGGTGGTATGCCCTCTCCCTCGCGGTGATCCTGCCGGGCCTCATCTCGCTCTACGTCCACCACGTGCGGGACCACCACGCCCTCAACTGGGGCGTGGACTTCACGGGCGGCAACGCGCTCGAGCTGAGGATCACCCAGCCCTTCACCGTGGGGGACATCCGCCAGGTCATGGACCGGTTCGGGCTGGGGGACGCCATCATCCAGAAGTCCGGGGAGACCGAGCTCTTCATCCGGACGCGGCCCCTCACCCAGGCCCAGACCAACGCGATCATCGAGGCCGTCCGGACGCGGTTCCCCAGCACGGTGATGTTGCGCGAGGACACCGTCGGCCCGGAGATCGGGGCCGAGCTCAGGAACGTGGCCATCCTCGGCGTCGCCATTGGCCTCGTCCTCCAGGTCATCTTCATCTCCATCCGGTTCCGCTCCGTCCGCTTTGCCATCGCCGCGGACATCGCCCTCCTCCACGACCTGCTCGTGGTCATCGGCGCGTTCGCCCTGACCCAGCGCGAGGTCAACAGCTCCTTCCTGGCCGTCCTGCTCACCGTCGCGGGGTACTCCATCAACGACACCATCGTCATCTTCGACCGGATCCGCGAGAACCTCAGCCAGCGGACGCGGGAGCCCTTCGAGCACCTGGTGAACCGGAGCGTCCTGGAAGCGCTCGTCCGGTCCATCAACACGGCCATGACCGCCGTCCTCGCCATCGGCGCGGTGTACGTCTTCGGCGGGGAGACGATCCGGGACGTGGCCTTCGGGTTGGTGGTGAGCATCATCACGGGAGGCTACTCCTCCATCTTCAACGCCAGCCCGATCCTCGTGGACTGGCACAACTGGGCCGAGCGGCGCAAGGCGGCCCAGGCGGGGATGCCGGTCGGGCGTCCGGCCCGCTCGGCGGAGCTCCCCGGCGAAGCCGCCCGCGTGGCGGGCGATGGGGAGCGCACGGCGACCCCTGTCCCGCCAGCCGCGGTGCCGACCGCTCCCCGCGCGGGCGGGCCGCGCCGCCGGCGCGGCGGCCGGCGCCGGCGGTAGAGGCCGATGGTCTTCTGGTTGGTCGTGGTCCTCGTCGCCGTGACCGTGTTCGCCCTCAGCAACACGGACACGGTGACCGTCCGCTTCTGGCAGTGGCCCCTGTACACGGGCCCTCTCGCCCTGGCCCTCATTGGATCGGGCGTGCTGGGGGCTCTTGCGGTCTTCGTGGCCTCCGTGGCCCGCCACGCCCGCCTGGGGGGGCAGCTCCGTCACCTGGAGACGCGTCTGAGGGCCCTGGAGGCGGGCCCGTCCCAGGGGCACGCCGCCCCTCCCCCCGGGTCGCCGCCCTCTCCGCGGCCGGGCGACGAGACCCGGGGTCTCTCCTGACCCGCCGCACGGATCCCGTCGAGCACGAGGTCGAGGACACGCTCCCGGTTCACGCGAACGTCAGTTTGGTATACTTGAAGGCGAGGCGGGGCCGTGTTCCCGCCGTGTGCGAGGGAGCCGTGAGCACACGGAGGAAGAGCTCGCAGGATGGGGGGCGGGCGCGCACCCGACGACCGTAAGATGGTTCCCGTGACGGGTGTCCGGCAGCTCCCCTGGCGCATCCCCCCTCCCGACCCGGAGGCCCTCTCTCTTGCGGCCGCCCTGGGAGTCCACCCCCTCGTGGCGGCGATCCTGCGCCGCCGCGGCGTCACGACCCCCGAGGAGGCCCGGGAGTTCCTCGACCCGCGCCTGGATCGCCTGACCGATCCTTTGGCTTTCCCCGGCATGCAGGAGGCGGTGGACGCGGTGGGCGAGGCGATCCGGTCGGGCCGCCCCCTCGCCATCCACGGCGACTACGACGTGGACGGGATCGCCGCCACGGCTATCCTCGTCCGCGGGCTCCGGGCGGTGGGCGCCGATCCCCTGTGGTACCTCCCCCACCGTCTCCGGGACGGGTACGGTCTCGGGGTGAATGCCGTGGACGCCCTCGCCGACCGAGGGGCGCGGCTCCTCCTCGCCGCCGACTGCGGGATCACGGCCCACGCGGCGGTGGAGCGCGCGGCGGAGCGGGGCCTCACGGTCGTGGTGCTCGACCACCACACTCCCCCGGCCGAACGCCCGCCTGCGCTGATCGTGGATCCCGGCGGTCGCAAGGAGGGCGCCCCTCCCTGTGCCGCCGGCCTCGCCCTCTTCTTCCTGTGGGCTCTGTACCGGCACCTGGGGCACGCGCACCGGGTCCCCGAGGAGCTCGCGGTGCTGGCGGCTCTCGGGACCGTGGCCGACGTCGTGCCGCTCCGAGGGGACAACCGCCGTCTCGTGGCGGCCGGCCTCGCGCGCCTCAGGGACGCGCCTATCCCGGGCCTCCGGACCCTTGTCGAGGTGAGCGGGATCCAGGGGCCCGTGGGCGTGTGGCACGTGGGGTGGCAGCTGGCCCCCCGCCTCAACGCCCCCGGTCGCCTCGGCGATCCGACGCCCGCCCTCCGGCTCCTCCTGACCGACGACCCGGCGGAGGCCCACGACCTGGCGTGGGCGCTCGACGCCGCGAACCGCGAGCGCCAGGCGATCACCGACCGTGTCCTGGAGGAGGCGATCGCGCAGGCGGAGTCCGACGGCGGCGCTCCCGCAGTGGTGGCGGCGGGGAAGGGGTGGCACCCGGGGGTCGTGGGGCTCGTGGCGGGCAGGCTCGTCGAGCTGTACGACCGGCCCGCCGTGGTGATCGCGCTCGACGAGGCGGCGGGGCGGGGGTCGGCCCGGAGCGTGGAGGGCTTCGACCTGGTGGACGCCCTCGCGTTGTGCCGGGACTCCCTTTTGAGCTTCGGGGGGCACAGCATGGCCGCCGGGCTCTCCATCGCACCGGAGGCGGTGGAGGACTTTCGGCGGGCCTTCTTCCGGGTGGCGGCCGAGCGACTGGTGCGGGAACCGGTGCGGCTCGACGTGGACGCCGAGGTCCGGCTCCCCGAGCTCTCCGTGGATCTCGTGGCCCAGCTGGACCGCCTCGGGCCCTTCGGCGTCGGCAATCCCGCGCCCGTGCTGGTGGCACGGGGCGTCCGCGCCGTGGCGGGCCGGCTGGTGGGCAACGGGGAGCACCTGAGCCTCACCGTGACCGACGGCTCCGCGGTGGTCGACGCCATCGGCTTCCAGTTGGGTCCCTGGATCGACCTCTTGACCCTCACCGAGGCGAGGGTCGACGTAGCCTTCGTCCCGGAGGTGGACCGCGCCGCTCCGGAGCGCGTCCGGCTCCGGGTACGAGCCCTCGATGTCCCCGGCCTCGACCCCGGGGCGGTCCTCGCGAACACCGAGCTCCTCGTGGACCGCCTCTTCGCCCGCGCCTCCGACTTCCTGGGCCGTCCCTCCTACGGGGGGGTCGAGCAGGCCGCCCAGCTCTACACGAAGCTCGTGGGGGTCACCTTCGACGCCCGCCAGGAGGCGATCTCCTCGGTGCGGCCGGGAGACCCGCTGAGGCTGAGGCGGGAGCCGGGGAACCCCCACGACCCGCACGCCATCCAGGTCACCACGGGCGACGGGCGCCTCCTCGGCTACCTGAACGCGCGGCTCGCCGGCCGTCTCGCCCCGGCCGTCGACCGGGGCGCGCGGTACCGGGTCACGGTGGCGGCGGTGACGGGCACCGCTCCCACCCAGGGGGTCAACGTGTACCTCGAGCGGGACGAGGAAGCGGCTCCGTCCTCCGGGGCGGCGGCTCGGCGGCGGGCGTGGGGCGTCCTGGCCCGGCGGGACGCCATGGACCGCCTCGCCATCGAGCTCCTGGGAGGACGCCCGATCCCTCCCTCCTGGGCGGAGGCCTGCGAGGTCTTGGAGGAACGGGGAGCCGTCGTCCTGGCCGTCCCTCCCGGACGCGGGAGGGTGGGAGCCCTCGCTACGGTGGCGGCGATGGCCGTCCGGTGGCGGAGGCCTGTCTTCGTGGTCGCGAACCTCCCGGCCCACGTGCGCCACCGGGCCGACCAGCTGCGGGAGAGGCTCGGCCCTCTCGGGCTTACGGTCGTGGCCGTGCACGGCCTGCAGGGCCTGCGGGAGCGGCAGCAGGTGGCCCGGTCCCTCCGGGCCGGGGAGGCCGACGTGGTGGTGGCCAGCGTCGAGGCGTGCCTCGACCTCCTCCGGAGGGGAGAAGGGGAGGGAGGGGTCCTCGTGCTCGACGGAGTGGCCGAGGAGGATGCGCGGCGGGTGGCCGCGCTCCGGGCCCGCCCTCTTGCGGCGGTCGGGAGCGCGGGGGCGGCGAGCGTGCTCGCCCGGGCGTTCGGTGCGCCCGTGCTGGTGGACTACAGGGCGCGTCCTCCCCTCCAGGTCGCCGACCTGCGGGGGGAGCCCGGCCGCGTGGACCTCCTCGTAGAGGAGATCGCGTTAGATAAAGAGAAGGCGTTGTTTTATACTGTTCAGCGGGAGGCGTGTGTCCGGCTTGCGGCCAGGCTCCGCGAGGCCTCGGGAGGCGATGCGGGCAGGGTCGCCTACCTGCACGGCGGCCTGCCGGCGTCGCTGCGGCGGACCATCACCCAGGCCTTCCGCGCCGGACGTCTCCGGGTGCTGGTGACCACCGGGGCCGCGGACGAGGAGGCGGTGGGGCCGGAGGTGCGGCGGCTCGTCGTGGCCGAGCTGCCCCCGGACCGCGACCGGTTCACGGCCCTCTGCGGCGCCGCCGGGGCGGGAGCGCGGCCCGTGACCGTGACGCTGGCCTACGGAGGGGAGGAGATCGCGGACTTCCGCAGGAGGGTGGAGGAGCGCGCGCCGGGCCGGGAGACGCTCCTGGCCCTCTACCACGCCCTGCGCGCGTGGAGGGGGAGCGAGCCCTTCCCGTGGCCCGACGCGGAGGTGTGGGACCACCTGAGCCGGGCTGTCCCGGGCCTCTCCCCGAGCACCGTGTGGGCCGCGTGCGCGGTGTTCGAGGAGCTGGGGCTCGCGTCCCGCGAGAGCCTCCCGGGCGGAGGCGGGTGGCAGGTCCAGATGCAGGCGGCTCAGGGTCGCCGGAGTCTCAGGGAGTCCCTCCGGTACCGGGAGGGCCTCCGCGAGCGCAGGGCGTTCGAGGGCTTCGCCGAGTGGGCGGAGCGGGCGGGACCGCCGGAGGTGCTGCGGGCGCTCCTGGCCTAAAGAGGCAGGGCTGTGGTGCACCAGGTGCCGGTGACAGACACGGATGCGGAGGAGCGGCTGCCGGAGGACGCCGCGGAGCTGTTTCGGCGGGCCCGGGAAGCCATCCCTCACGCCGACCACGACCTCATCCGGCGGGCCTACCTCTTTGCCCGGGAGGCCCACGCGGGCCAGACCCGGGCCTCGGGCGACCCCTACATCAGCCACAGCGTGGCGGTCGCGACCATCCTCGTGGGGCTGCGGCTCGACGCCGCCACGATCGCCTCAGCCCTCCTGCACGACGTCCCCGAGGACACCCCCCACACCATCGAGGAGATCCGGGACGTCTTCGGGCCGGAGATCGCCAGCCTGGTGGACGGCGTCACGAAGCTGGGCCGGATCGAGTGGAAGAGCCGCGAGGAGCGTCAGGCGGAGAACCTCCGCAAGATGTTCCTCGCCATGGCCAAGGACATCCGGATCATCCTCATCAAGCTGGCCGACCGCGTCCACAACATGCGGACCATCCGCTTCCTCCCCGAGTGGAAGCAGAAGCGGACCGCGCGGGAGACGCTGGAGATCTACGCCCCGCTCACCGAGCGGCTGGGGATCGGGAGCTTCAAGCGGGAGCTGGAGGACCTGGCCTTCGAGGTCCTGGAACCCGAGGCCTACCGGGCGATCGCCCAGGAGATCGACCGCAGCCGGAAGGAGCAGGAGGAGCTCCTGGGGCGCGTCGTCGAGACCCTCTACCGGGAGCTCAACCGCGCGGGGGTCCGCGTGGAGCGGAGCAACATCACCGCGCGCCCGAAGCACGTCTACAGCATCTACCAGAAGATGCAGCGCCCCAAGTACCAGGGCCAGGGCGTGGGGCGGATCTACGACCGGATCGGGGTGCGCGTCATCGTCAACGACGTCCGGGAGTGCTACGAGACCCTCGGGATCGTCCACTCCCTGTGGAAGCCCATTCCCGGCGAGGTGGACGACTACATCGCCAACCCCAAGACGAGCGGCTACCAGTCGCTCCACACGGCGGTGATCTGCGAGGGGCACCCGCTCGAGATCCAGATCCGGACCCCGGAGATGCACCGGGCCGCCGAGCACGGCATCGCCGCCCACTGGCGCTACAAGGAGGGCGGGGGCAGGGCCGAGGGCGAGTTCGCCCAGAAGCTCTCGTGGCTGCGGCAGCTCCTGGAGTGGCACCAGGAGATGCAGGACGCGCGGGAGTTCATGCACTCGGTGAAGATCGACCTCTTCCAGAACGAGGTCTTCGTCTTCACGCCCAAGGGCGACGTCATCGACCTGCCGGCCGGGGCCACGCCCGTGGACTTCGCCTTCCGGATCCACACGGACGTGGGCTACCACACCACCGGGGCCAAGGTGAACGGCCGGCTCGTGCCGCTCAACTACCGCCTCCAGTCGGGGGACATCGTCGAGATCCTCACCAGCAAGAGCAGCCCGGGGCCGAGCCGCGACTGGCTGGCCTTCGTGCAGACGAGCAACGCGCGGACGAAGATCCGCCAGTGGTTCAAGAAGGAGCGCCGCGACGAGAACATCCTCCGGGGCCGGGAGATGCTGGAGAAGGAGGTGCGCCGGTCCGGGGGCGCCGCCTCGCTGCGGTCCGAGAGCCTGCGCGAGGTGGCCGCCCGCTTCGGCCTGCCCGACGAGGAGGAGCTCTTTGCGGCCCTGGGGAACGGGGACCTCTCCCTCCTCCAGGTGGTCCAGTCGCTCCGCGGCCCCGAGGCTCCCCCGGAAGTCGCGCGCCCCCAGCCGCCGGCGGAGCGGCCGCCCGGGGCGGCCCACGGGATCCGGATCCGGGGCGTCGACAACGTGCTCATGCGGTTCGGCCGGTGCTGCAGCCCCCTCCCCGGCGATCCGGTGACCGGGTACATCACCCAGGGGCGGGGGGTGAGCATCCACCGGGTCGACTGCCCCAACATGGAGTTCCTGCGGGCGCACCCCGAGCGGTTCGTGGAGGTGGAGTGGGAGGCCTCCACGGACGGGACCTACCACGTGGAGATCGAGGTGGAGGCCCTGGACCGCGTCGGGCTCCTGAAGGACATCCTCGCCGCCATTGCGGAGACCAAGACCAACGTGGTGTCGGTGAACGCGCGGGTCCGCAAGGACAAGGTGGGCGTCATCAACCTCGTCCTCGACATCCGCAACGTCACCCAGCTGACGTCGGTCATGCAGCGGATCGGCCAGGTCAAAGAAGTGGTCAGCGTCGAGCGCGTCGTTCCGCACTGACTGGTGAGCCGCGGGATCCCCACGGCCCCGCAAACGTGCTACGATAACGGCGATCGCCCGCTCCCCCGGGGAGGTCGGCCGGGGAGGGGGACGGTGTGCAGGAGGGGACGCGATGATCGAGACGGCGGCGCGGGTCGGTGTGTTCACGGAGTCGGTGATCCGGGAGATGACGCGGCTCGCGCTGGAGCACGGCGGCATCAACCTGGCCCAGGGGTTCCCCGACTTCCCGGCGCCGGCCGAGCTCCTCGAGGCGGCCGCGCGGGCCCTCGCCGAGGGCCACAACCAGTACGCCATCACGTGGGGCTCGCCCCGGCTGCGCCAGGCCATCGCCGAGAAGGCGCGCTGGTTCAACGGGATCGAGGCGGACCCCGAGCGGAACATCACGGTGACCTGTGGGGCCACGGAGGCCATGATGGCCACCATGCTGGCCACGGTGAACCCCGGGGACGAGGTGATCGTCTTCGAGCCCTTCTACGAAAACTACGGGCCTGACGCCAAGCTCTCGGGCGCGGTGCCCCGGTTTGTGCGCATCCGCCTGGAGCCCGGCTTCCCCTTCGACCCCGACGATCTTCGGCGGGCTGTCACGAAGAAGACCAAAGCCATCATCGTCAACACCCCCCACAATCCCACCGGCAAGGTCTTCACGAGGGAGGAGCTCGAGCTCATCGCCGAGGTGTGCCGGCGCCACGACCTCCTGGCCATCACCGACGAGGTGTACGAGCACATCGTCTACGACGGGCACAGCCACGTGAGCCTGGCGGCCCTCCCCGGGATGGCCGAGCGGACCGTCATCGTCAACAGCGTGAGCAAGAGCTACAGCGTGACGGGCTGGCGGGTCGGGTGGACGATCGCGCCCGCGCCCGTCGCCGACGGGATCCGGAAGGTCCACGACTTCCTCACGGTGGGCGCAGCCGCCCCCCTGCAGGAGGCCGCCGTGACCGCCCTCCGGTTCCCGCGGTCCTACTACGCGCAGCTGGCGGCCATGTACCAGCGGAAGCGGGACACCCTCCTCGGCATCCTCCGGGAGGTGGGGTTCCGGCCCCTCGTGCCCCAGGGGGCGTACTACATCATGTGCGACATCACCGGGTTGGGGTACGACCACGACGAGGCCTTCACGATGCACCTCATCAAGGAGATCGGCGTGGCCCCCGTGCCGGGGTCGTCCTTCTTCCACGAGCCGGAGTACGGCCGGCGGTGGGTCCGGTTTGCCTTCCCCAAGAAGGACGAGACCTTCCAGGACGTCCGGGACCGGCTCGGGCGGCTGCGGGCGTCCCCGGGGGCGCCGGGCGTGACGCCGTCGACCCGGCGGGCGGGGGCGTGACCGCGCCGGGATGCGGGCGCTCGTCCAGCGCGTGCGGGAGGCGGCCCTGTCGGTGGTCGACCCCCAGCCGGTGCGGCTCGGGAGCATCGGCCGGGGCTACGTCGTCCTCCTGGGCGTCCACGCGCAGGACACGCCGGAGGACGCCGCCCTCCTGGCGAGGCGGGTTGCGGGGCTCAGGATCTTCGACGACGAGGCCGGGAAGCTCAACCGCTCCCTCGTGGAGATCGGGGGCGAGGTCCTGAGCGTCCCGCAGTTCACCCTGTACGCGGACACCCGGCGGGGCCGGCGGCCCAGCTTCGTGGAGGCCGCCCCTCCCGAGCGCGCCGAGCCGCTGTACCGGTACTTCAACCAGCAGCTGGAGGCGTCGGGCGTCCGGGTGGTCCCCGGCCGTTTCGGAGCCCACATGGTGGTGGAGATCCACAACGACGGCCCGGTCACGATCCTCCTGGAGAGTCCCCGGCGGGGATGACCGAAGGCCGTCCGACCCGAGCCGCTCCCGCGGAAGACTCTCCGGGGATGTGGGAGCTCCTCCTCGAGGCCGCAGCGGTGGGGGGGACGGGCGTGTGGGGCGTCGCCGAGGCGTCCCGGGTCGGGATCCTCCGGCTCCTCCTGGACCTCTTCCCCCGCTCGTCGTGGGAGGCGGTCACCTGGGTGCTCGTCCCGGCCGTGCTCCTTGTGGCTCCCGCGGTCCAGGGCGTGGCGGCGGCGCTCCTCGGGGGGGAGGGGCCGTCCTCCTGGGGGCGTGCCGTGGCCGGAAGCCTCGGGGGGACGATCGTCGCCCTGGGGTCTTTGGGAGCGGCCGCGCTGTGGGGGGAGCGACACCTCCCGCCTTCGGTCCTGACCTCGGCCATCGCGGCGACCCCCGAGGTCCTCGTCCTCGGGGGCGGCACCGTCGTGGTGGGGGGATGGCTCCTCCTGCTCGGCCGGGTGGCGGGCGCTCCTCTCGTGCGGCGCGCGGCCCTCCCGGTGGCGGTGGGCGCCCTCGCCGTGGGGTGGGGGGCGGCTCGGCCGTACCTGGTGGCGTGGACGTACGCGCTGGACCGGCCCGAGGCCAGCGGGTTTTTCGTGGCCGTGGCCGTGGGGGGCGCTGCCGGCTCGGTGTGGGCGGCCCGCATCGGCCGGCGAGGCGCGCCGCGTCGGAGGGCATGGGAATGAAGACAGTGGCCATCACCGCGCCGCGGGGCATGCCCGACATCCTGCCGGACCAGACGGGCCGGTGGCGGTGGCTCGAGGCCAGGATCCACGAGGCGGCCCGACGGTTCGGGTACCGGGAGATCCGGACGCCTCTCGTGGAGGCCACCGAGGTCTTCCAGAGGGGCGTCGGGCCCGGCACCGACATCGTGGAGAAGGAGATGTACACCTTCCTGGACCGGGGAGGACGGAGCCTCTCGCTCAGGGCCGAGGGCACCGCCCCCGTCGTGCGCGCCTTCCTCGAGCATAACCTGGGCGCGGGCGGGCTGCCGGTCCGCGTGTACTACATCTGTCCCATCTTCCGCTACGACCGCCCTCAGGCGGGCCGCTACCGGCAGCACACCCAGTTCGGGGCGGAGGTGCTGGGCAGCCCCCATCCGGGCGCCGATGCCGAGGTTTTGAGCCTGGCGGTCCGGTTTGTGGAGTCCCTGGGCCTCCGCGACCTCGACATCCGCCTGAGCAGCGTGGGGGACCAGGTCTGCCGTCCCCGGTACCTGGACGTCCTCCGCGAGTACTACAGGCCGCACCTCGACGAGGTGTGCGCCGACTGCCGGCGCCGCTTCGAGACGGCCCCGCTGCGGCTCCTCGACTGCAAAAAGGAGCGGGATCGGGAGCTGGCCCGCGGCGCCCCCCGCATCCTGGACTTCCTCTGCCCGCCCTGCCGGGAGCACTTCGAGGGGGTCCGGGCCCACCTGGATGCGGCGGGCATCCGCTACACCGTGGACCCCCTCATCGTCCGGGGCCTGGACTACTACACGCGGACGGCCTGGGAGGCCCTCTCCGGGCGGCTCGGCGCCCAAAACGCCGTCTTCGGAGGGGGACGCTACGACGGGCTGGCCGAGCAGCTGGGCGGGCCCCCCACGCCCGGCGTGGGCTTCGGCCTGGGGCTCGAGAGGCTGCTGCTCGTGCTGGACCAGGCGGGGATCCGCCCCCCTGAGGATCCCGGGCCTGATGCCGTCATCGCCACGGCGGGGACGGGAGGGCCCGAGGCGCTGGCGCTCGCCGACCGCCTCCGCCGGGCGGGGTTCGCCGTGGTGACGGACGTCATGGGGAGGAGCCTCCGGGCCCAGATGAAGCAGGCCGACCGCCTCGGGGCGAAGGTCGTCCTCCTCGTGGGGGACCAGGAGCGCCAGCGGGGGGTCGTGGTGGTGCGGGAGATGAGGACGGGCGCGCAGGAGGAGGTCTCCCTCGACCGGGTGGAGGAGGCCCTGCGCGCGCAGCTGCTGGCCCGAGGGGAGAGAGAGCCATGAGGAGTGAGCTGGGCGACTGGCGGCGGACCCACACCACCGGGACGCTGCGCCTCGACGACGCCGGACGGGACGTGACGCTCATGGGCTGGGTCCAGAACCGGCGCGACCTCGGGGGGCTCATCTTCCTCGACCTCCGCGACCGCGAGGGCGTGGTCCAGGTCGTGTGCAACCCCCAGGAGGCCGCGGAGGCCGCCGCCGTGGCCGACCAGGTGCGGTCGGAGTACGTCATCGCGGTGCGCGGGACGGTCGCGCCCCGGCCCCCGGGGACGGAGAACCCGCGCCTTGCGACCGGCGCGCTGGAGGTGCGGGCCCGCGAGCTCCGGGTGCTGAACCCCTCCGACGTCCCGCCCTTCCCCATCACCGACTACGGGGAAGTCGACGAGACCGTGCGGCTCCGCTACCGGTACCTGGACCTCCGGAGGCCGTCCATGTACCAGGCCCTCCACCTGCGGCACCGGCTGGCCAAGGCCATCCGCGACTACCTGAGCGGGCAGGGGTTCGTGGAGGTGGAGACGCCGATGCTGATCAAGAGCACGCCGGAGGGCGCCCGCGACTTCCTCGTCCCCAGCCGGCTCCACCCGGGGAAGTTCTACGTGCTCCCCCAGTCCCCCCAGCTCTTCAAGCAGCTCCTCATGGTGGCCGGGGTCGAGCGGTACTTCCAGATCGTCCGGTGTTTCCGGGACGAGGACCTCCGGGCGGACCGGCAGCCGGAGTTCACGCAGGTGGACGTGGAGATGTCCTTCGTCGGCGTCGAGGACATCCTGGAGCTCACCGAGGGCATGGTCGCTTCGGCCATCCGCGACGCCATGGGGGTGGAGGTCCCCCGTCCCTTCCCGCGCATCACCTACGCGGATGCTATGGACCGGTACGGCACCGACAAGCCGGACCTGCGCTTCGGGATGGAGATCGTGGACTGCGGGGACCTGCTCCGGGAGTCCCCCTACCAGGTGTTCGCCCGCGCCCTCGGCGCGGGGGGCACGGTGCGCGGCCTGTGCGCGCCCGGCGCGGCCGGGTACAGCCGCCGGGACGTGGCCCAGCTGGAGGAGGTCGCGCGGGCGGCGGGAGCGCCGGGGGTGGTCCCGATCCACCTGGACAGCGGGGGCGTCCGCGGCCCGGCGGCCCGGTTCCTGCCGGAGGCCACGGTGCGGGCGCTGCGCCATCGGTTCGGGGCCCGCGACGGAGATCTCCTCTTGCTGGTGGCCGGCGGCGCGCGGGAAGCGAGCGCGGCGCTGGGGCGGCTGCGGCTGGAGCTGGCCCGCCGCCTCGGCCTCGAGAGGCGCGGGTGGGCCTTCGCGTGGGTGGTGGAGTTCCCCCTCTTCGAGCGGACTCCCGAGGGTGGGTTGACCGCGATGCACCACCCGTTCACGGCGCCGATGGACGAGGACCTGCCCCTCCTCGACCAGGACCCCCTGCGGGTCCGGGCCAAGGCCTACGACCTCGTCCTCAACGGCGTGGAGCTCGGCGGCGGGAGCGTCCGGATCCACCGGCAGGACCTCCAGGAGCGCATGTTCTCGCTGCTCGGGATCCCTCCCGAGGCCGCCCGCGATCGGTTCGGGTTCCTCCTGGAGGCGTTCCGGTACGGCGCGCCCCCCCACGGGGGGATCGCCCTGGGGTTCGACCGGATGGTGATGGTCCTGGCGGGGCGGGAGTCCATCCGGGACGTCATCGCGTTCCCGAAGACGCAGAGCGCCACGGACCTCATGACCGGCGCCCCCTCCGAGGTCGACCCGGCGGCGCTCGAGGAGGTGCACATCCAGGTGAAGTGGCCGGAGGGGAGGCGGGGGTCGGATGTCTCGGATGTCGCGTCCAATTGAAGCACGGGTGCGTGGGTGTTATGATGGGAGTGGCTCCTGCGGTGCGCGCTAGGCGTGTGGTTCCGAGCCAACACCAACACGTAGGGAGCCCGGCTCCGGACGGGGACGGCACGGCCCAGGGGAATCCCGGCACGACGGGCTAGCCGGAACCGGCCGGGAGGGCACCCACCTTGCCGGGAGCAAGGTTCGGGGAACTGCAGCCGGCGGCACAGGCGGGAGCCATTGTCGCTCCCCACGTCCGCGCCGCGCGGGCGCCTTTGCTTGACACGCCTGGAGGAGGCGCGCATGATGGGGCTGTGGAGCTGTCCCTCTTTCCTCCCGAGATGGAGCCCAGCCGCCCCGAGTCCGCGCGGGAGCGGGGCGTTCCCCTGGCGGCGCGCATGCGGCCCCGGACCCTCGACGAGGTGGTGGGCCAGCGCCACCTCCTGGGACCGGGGCAGGTCCTGCGGCGCGCCATCGAAACCGACACCCTGACGTCGGCCATCTTCTACGGGCCCCCGGGGACGGGCAAGACCTCCCTCGCCTTCGTGATCGCCCGGATGACGAGGGCCCACTTCGTCCCCGTCAACGCGGTGACGGCGGGGGTCGCCGAGCTCCGGCGCCTGATCGAGGAGGCCCGGGGGCGGCGCCGCACCCAGGGCGTCCGGACGATCCTCTTCGTCGACGAAATCCACCGGTTCACCAAGGCCCAGCAGGACGTCCTGCTGCCCCACGTGGAGGACGGGACCGTGGTGCTGATCGGGGCGACCACGGGGAACCCCTTCGTGGACGTCACCCCGACGCTCGTCTCGCGCTCCCAGGTGTTCGCCCTGGAGCCGCTGTCGGCCCCGGAGGTTGTCGAGATCCTCCGGCGGGCCCTCGTGGACCCCCGGGGTCTCGGCCCCGACCACGTGGAGGCCGACGAGGAGGCCCTCGCCATCCTCGCGGCGGCCTCCCACGGGGACGCCCGGATCGCCCTGAACATCCTCGAGCTCGCCGCGCTGACGACCCCGCCCGACGACACCGGCGTCCGCCGGCTCACGGCGGAAGGGGTGCGGCGGGTGATCCAGCGGCAGCCCCTCCTCTACGACCGCGAGGGCGACGCCCACTACGACATGGCGTCGGCCTTCATTAAAAGCCTCCGGGGATCGGACCCGGACGCCGCGGTGTACTGGCTGGCGCGGATGCTGGCCGCGGGCGAGGACCCGCGGTTCATCGCCCGCCGGATGATCGTCCACGCGGCGGAGGACGTGGGGCTGGCCGACCCCCAGGCCCTCCTGGTGGCGGTGGCGGCCGCGCAGGCCGTCGACCTGGTCGGCCTTCCGGAGGCCCGGATCCCCATGGCGGAGGCGGCCATCTACATCGCCACGGCGCCCAAGAGCAACGCGACCGTCGAGGCCATCGCGCGGGCCGCCCGGGACGTCGAGGAGGAGGAGACCCGCCCGGTACCCCTGCCGCTCCGGGACGCGAGCACCGCCGGGAGCCGGCGGCTGGGCCACGGCGAGGGATACGAGTACCCCCACGACCACCCCGGCGGGTTCGTCGCCCAGCACTACCTCCCCGAGAACCTCAGGGACCGGGTGTACTACGAGCCCACCACCTCGGGCTATGAGGAGGAGGTGCGGCGGCGGCTCCGGGCGTGGTGGGGCCTGTGGAAGCGCTACACGCGCGCGTAGCAGCAGGAGGCGGGATGGCGCGGATCGCAGTGGCCATGAGCGGGGGCGTCGACAGCTCCGTGGCGGCAGCGCTCCTGGTGGGCGCGGGGCACGAGGTGGTGGGGTTCACCCTGAACCTGTGGCCCACGTGGGCGGCCCCCTCGGGGGAGGGGCGGGGCTGTTGCGGCCTCGGGGCCGTGGAGGACGCCCGCTCAGTCGCCCGGACCCTGGGGATCCGCCACTACGTCCTGAACCTCCGGGAGGAGTTCGAGCGGGAGGTCATCCGGGACTTCGCCCGCGAGTACGCCCGCGGTCGGACGCCGAACCCCTGCGTCGCCTGCAACCGCTCCATCAAGTTCTCGCTCCTCCTCCAGCGCGTGCGGGGGCTCGGGATGGACCTCCTGGCGACGGGCCACTACGCCCGGGTGGCGCGCCACCCGTCGGGCCGCGTCCGGCTCCTGCGCGGCGCGGACCGCCACAAGGACCAGTCCTACGTCCTCGCGTGCCTCACCCAGGAGCAGCTGGCGTCCGTCTGCTTCCCGGTGGGGAGCTACACCAAGGCGACGGTCCGCGAGCTCGCCCGCCGGTGGGGGCTCCCCGTCGCCGGGAAGCCGGACAGCCAGGAGATCTGCTTCGTCCCCGCCGGGGGGTACGCGGACGTGGTCGCGCGGTACGCTCCCGAGGCCCTTCGGCCCGGGCCCATCTACGACCTGGAGACGGGCGAGCAGCTGGGCTCCCACCGGGGCATCGCCCGCTACACGGTGGGCCAGCGGAGGGGGCTCGGGATCCGCGGGCAGCGGCCCCGGTACGTGGTGGCCGTTGACGCCGCGCGCAACGCGGTCCTGGTGGGGGACGAGAGGGCGGTGCACTGCACCGAGCTCGTGGCCTCCGAGCTGAACTGGATCGCCGTCCCCGAGCTGAGGGGACCCCGGCAGGTGACAGCGCGGATCCGCCACGCCGCCCCCGACGTGCCGGCCGTCATCACGCCG
>Ga0209581_1002246_pt1 | contig 19022 bp, 21 predicted proteins | sample Coa_R2_FD_187160 | JGI IMG/M metagenome (GOLD analysis project Ga0209581, IMG submission 187160) | Surface soil microbial communities from Centralia Pennsylvania, which are recovering from an underground coalmine fire - Coalmine... | ecosystem: Environmental > Terrestrial > Soil > Unclassified ...
CCACGACATCGGCTTGTCGCGCACCAGACAGAAGGCGCGGATGCGCGCATCGTGGCGGTTGACGTCGAGGTGGTGATGGGCATGGTCTTCCGCCGCGGCGAGCGCCTCGTCGTTGAGCCAGCGCCGCACCTCGACGGTCTTGGTCTCGGGGTCGAACAGGCCGCGCTCGAACAGCAGCGCGGGATCGACGACGCCGCCGCGGATCGGCAGCAGCGGCGCGCCGGGGTTGAGCAGGCCGAGCCGCCGGTCGAGCGCCGCCACCGCCTCGGGCGCGGCAAGGTCGGTCTTGGTGAGGAGGATCAGGTCGGCGACCGCGGCCTGCTTGACCGCCTCCGGCTGGCGGTCGAGGGTGCCGGCGCCGTTGACCGCGTCGACCGTCGTCACCACCCCGTCGAGCATGTAGCGCTCGGCGACGATCGGGTCGGTCATCAGCGCGTGCAGGACCGGCGCCGGGTCGGCGAGCCCGGTGGTCTCGATGACGACGCGGCGGAACTCCGGTACCGTTCCCTTGACCCGGCCGACGAACAGGCTGGTCAGCGTGTCGGCGATGTCGCCGCGCACGGTGCAGCACAGGCAGCCGCTGTTGAGCAGCACGACATCCTCGGTGGCGCGCTCGACCAGCAGGTGGTCGAGGCCGATCTCGCCGAATTCGTTGACGATGACGGCAGTGGCCGCCATCCCCGGCTGCTTCAGCACATGATTGAGGACGGTGGTCTTGCCGCTGCCGAGAAACCCGGTCAGGACCGTCACCGGAATGCGCGAGGCGGCGTTGACCGCGGCCATGGCGAAGCTCCCCGTGCGAATGGCCGGCGATTGTCGCGCGAAGCGGCGGCGGCGTCGAGGGGCGCCGTCGGTCTCGACCGGGAGCGGGCGACGGCGGTAAAATCGCCGCGGCGATCCCGGGGGAGGACCATGCGTTACATTGTGCTGCTTGCGCTTGCCGCCGTCGTGGCCGGCTGCTCGGAAGCGGAGTCGAGCCGCATCGACTACCGCACCTATGCGATCTCCGGGCCGGGCGTGCCCGGCGGCGCCGAGGGACCGAACCGGCGCGAGGCGATGCGGCGCTGCCCGAAAGGCTATCGCGTGCTCGACAGCTCGGAACGGCGCAACACCTCGGACGGCTACAATTCCGAGGACGGCGTGTTCACCAACTGGACGATCCGCTGCCTGTAAGCCGCCTAAGCCGCTTCGTCCGGCGCCGGCGGGGCGAGCGTCGCCCACAGAAACACCGCGATCCACACCACCAGGGTCCAGCCGAACAGGATGTTGACGACGGCGAGGACCTGCCGCCGCGGGTGGTCGCGCGCATAGGCGAGAAACGTCGGCAGCAGGTAGAGCGCAAGGATCAGCGCAAGCAGCGCGGCGGTCGGCGCGGTGTCGAACATGGCGGCAGCATAAGGCGCCGGGCGGCGGAAGAAAATCTCCTGCCGGGCCCGGCGGCGCGGGCTTATGATGCCGGCCAGCCGATAATCTCGAGATGGGCCGGACAGGATGAGCGATATTCAGCACTATATCGACGGCACGGGCTTTGCGGGGTCGAGCGCGCGCTGGGGCGACGTCTTCAACCCGGCGACCGGCGAATGCGTGCGCCGGGTCCGCCTCGGCAGCGCCGGCGACGTCGACCGCGCCGTCCAGGCCGCCGCGGCGGCGTTCCCCGGCTGGGCCGCGACCCCGCCGCTGACCCGCGCCCGCATCATGTTCCGCTTCAAGGAATTGCTCGACCGCGAGCACGACAACCTTGCCCGCATGATCTCGGAAGAGCACGGCAAGGTGTTCTCCGACGCCCAGGGCGAGATCACCCGCGGCCTCGAAGTGGTCGAGTTCGCCTGCGGCATCCCGCACCTGATGAAGGGCGAATTCACCGAGCAGGTCGGCCGCGGCATCGACAGCTGGTCGATCCGCCAGCCGCTCGGCGTGTGCGCCGGCATCACCCCGTTCAACTTTCCGGCGATGGTGCCGATGTGGATGTTTCCGCTCGCGCTCGCCTGCGGCAACACCTTTGTGCTGAAGCCGTCGGAGCGCGACCCCTCGGCCGGCATCCGCATCGCCGAGCTGCTGACCGAGGCCGGACTGCCGAAAGGCGTGTTCAACGTCGTCAACGGCGACAAGGAAGCGGTCGACGCGATCCTCGACCATCCCGGCATCGCCGCGGTCAGCTTCGTCGGCTCGACCGCGATCGCCGAATACATCTACACCCGCGCCGCCGCCGCCGGGAAACGGGTGCAGGCGCTGGGCGGCGCCAAGAACCACATGGTGGTGCTGCCCGACGCCGATCTCGACCAGGCCACCGACGCGCTGATGGGCGCGGCGTACGGCGCCGCCGGCGAGCGCTGCATGGCGGTGTCGGTGGCGGTGGCGGTCGGCGGCGTCGGCGACCGGCTGATGGACAAGCTGGTGCCGCGGGTGCGGGCGCTGAAGATCGGCCCCGGCACCGACCCGGAGGCCGAGATGGGGCCGCTGGTCACCCGCCAGCACTACGAGCGGGTGCGCGCCTATGTCGATCTCGGCGTCAAGGAAGGCGCCAAGCTCGCGGTCGACGGCCGCGGCCTCAAACTGCAGGGCTACGAGAACGGCTTCTTCCTCGGCGGCTGCCTGTTCGACGAGGTCAAGCCCGAGATGCGCATCTACAAGGAAGAGATTTTCGGCCCGGTGCTGTCGGTGGTGCGGGCCGACGGGTTCGAGGACGCGCTGAAGCTGGTCAACGACCACGAATACGGCAACGGCACGGCGATCTTCACCCGCGACGGCGACGCCGCGCGCGAATTCTCCAGCCGGGTGCAGATCGGCATGGTCGGGGTCAACGTGCCGATCCCGGTGCCGATGGCGTTCCACAGCTTCGGCGGCTGGAAGCGGTCGCTGTTCGGCGACATGGCGGTCTACGGCAGCGAAGGGGTGCGCTACTACACCCGCCTGAAGACGATCACCGCGCGCTGGCCCGCCGGAATCCGCACCGGCGCGGAATACGCGATGCCGACGATGCGGTAGCGCCGGCCGGAACCATCCGCCCCCGCCTGTTCCGCCTGTTATTTGCAGGAATTTAACAGGCAGCATGGATCCCGCGACACCGCCGGCAATGCCAGACTGGCAAAGGATATTGGTGCTGAAATTGCAATTTCAAGGTTGCCGGAACGGCGACCGGCGAGGATCGTGCAGCGCACCGCGCGCCCGACGGTCTACCGCGACCGCCTGACGGAATAGGCGGCGCGGACGATCCGTTAATCCCGTCGTCAATCCCGCCGCAAAGGGCTGCGACATTCGGGCGCGCCGGCGCCGCGCGATGCGGGATTGGCGGTTGCGCGCTTGCGGCGTAATCCGTCGCCGGGCGCCGGGTTCGGCGGCAACGGGGCAGCGGGCAGTGCGGGAAACGGCGCTGGCCGCTTTCCGCATTTGGAGTTGGGGTTGGCGGCGGTGGCTGACATCGGCGACAAGGCAATCGAAGTCCCGCGCCGCATCCTGCCCCATTTGCGAACCCGCGCCCGGCTGTTCGTCCGCGCCAATATCCGCAACAGCGAGCTGGGGCTGACCGTCGTCGCGGCGCTGATCGGCGCGGTCATCGCGCTCGGCGTCGCGCTGGTGCACGAGATCGTCAACGAGTTCCACCACGTACTGTTCGGCGTGCCGATCGACACGCGGCTGAGCGGTGCGGTGCTGGTCGAGCCGTGGCGGCTGATCGGCATCCCCTGCATCGGCGGGCTCGTCTACGGACTGATCGCCTACGGCATGTGGCGGTGGAAGCCGCGCGACATCGTCGATGCGATCGAGGCCAACGCGCTGCACGGCGGCCGCATGTCGCTGTCCGACAGCCTGCGGCTGACGGCGCTGACCATCCTGTCGGCCGGGGTCGGCGCCTCGGTCGGGCTCGAAGCGGCGTTCACCCAGCTCGGCTCCGGCACCGCCTCGCATATCGGCCGCGCGCTGCACCTGCGGCGCAGCGACCTGCGCACCTTTGTCGGCTGCGGCGCCGCGGCGGCAATCGCCGCCGCGTTCAACGCGCCGCTGGCCGGCGCCTTCTACGCCTTCGAGCTGATCATCGGCAGCTATACGCTGGCGACGCTGGTGCCGGTGGTGGTCGCCGCGGTGCTGTCGACCCTGGTCACCCGCCAGATTTTCGGCCAGGTGCCGATCTTCATCGTCTACAACCACACCGATCTCGCGCTCGAGCATTACGCGCTGCTGGCGGTGCTCGGCCTCGCCGCCGGCATGCTGGCGATCGTGGCGATGGTCGAGGTCACCTTCGTCGAGCAACTGTCGCGCCGCGCCGCGCTGCCGGCCTGGGCGCGGCCGGTGTTCGGCGGGCTGGCGCTCGGCGCCTTCGCGCTGTTCTACCCGCAGGTGCTCGGCAGCGGCCACGGCGGCATCCTCAACACCATCGCGGCCGGCTCCAAGGGGTTCCAGCTGCCGCTCTTGCTCGGCCTGATCTTCGCCAAGATGGCCGGCTCGGCGGTGTCGATCGGCAGCGGCTTCCGCGGCGGCATGTTCAGCTCCTCGCTCTATCTCGGCTGCCTGTTCGGCACCGCCGGGGCGATCGTCATCCAGTACCTGGTGCCGTGGGCGCCGGCCGACGAGGCGGTGTTCATTTTGGCCGGCATGGGAGCGGTGGCGGCGGGCGTGGTCGGGGCGCCGATGACGATGATCCTGCTGGTGCTGGAGGCGACCTCGGATTTTTCGGCGACGCTCGGGGTCGCCGTCGCCGTGCTGGTCGCCTCGCTCGTCGTCCGCCACCTGTTCGGCTATTCCTTCGCCACCTGGCGGTTCCACCTGCGCGGCGTCGCGCTGCACAGCCCGCACGACATCGGCTGGCTGCACGACCTCCAGGTGGCGCGGCTGATGCGCCAGGATTTCGCGGTGATCCCGCCCGAGACGCCGCTCGCCGAGCTGTGCCGCCGCTATCCGATCGGCGACGGCACCCGGGTGTTCGTGGTCAACGCCGGCGGCGGCTACGAAGGCTATATCGACCTCGCCGAGGCGCACCGCGCCGCCGCCCGGCCCGACGCCGAGCACGTCACCGCCGCCGACATCGCCCGCGACGCGGGGCATTTCCTCACCCCCGGCCAGCCGGTGCGCGAGACGCTCGACCTGTTCATCGCCTCGGCTTCCGACACCCTCGCGGTGGTCGACAACGAGGTCGACCGCCGCATTCTCGGCTATCTCAGCGAGGCCTTTGCGCTGCGCCGCTACTACCGCGAGCTGGAAATGCGCCACCAGGAAGAGCTCGGCGACGAGGATTTCTTCAGCTCGGTGCGCGGCCCGATGCACGGCTGACCCCCTCGCAAGGCTGACCCCGGGCCGGTTGTCGGCTAGAGTGCCGGGCAGCGAGGCAACCGGAACGGGCCATGATCGACTATCGCAGCGACAATACCGGGCGCGCGGCGCCGGCAATCCTCGACGCGCTCGTCGCCGCCAACCGCGGCACCGCGCTCGGCTACGGCGCCGACGAGTGGACGGCGCGGCTGCAGACCCGGTTTTCCGAGCTGTTCGAGACCGCGGTGCGGGTGTTTCCGGTGGCGACCGGCACCGCCGCCAACGCGCTGTCCCTGGCCGCGTGCGGACCGGGCTGGGGCCTCGTCTATTGCGCCGAGGCGGCGCATATCAACACCTCGGAAGCCAACGCCGCGGGGTTCTTCGGCGGCGGCCTCAAGCTCGTGCCGCTGCCCGGCGCCCACGGCCGCATCGACGCCGAGGCGCTCGCCCGCAGCCTCGCCGCGGTGCAGCCGGGCCAGCTCCACCGCGGCGTCCCGGCGGCGGTGAGCCTGACCCAGGCGACCGATCTCGGCGGCGTCTATACGTGCGACGAGGTCGCCGCGCTCGCCGGCATCGCCCGCGGCCGCGGCCTCAAGGTGCACATGGACGGCGCCCGCTTCGCCAACGCGCTGGCGCGGCTCGGCTGCACCCCGGCCGCGCTGAGCTGGCGCGCCGGCATCGACATCCTGTCGTTCGGCGCAACCAAGAACGGCGGCGCGCTGTGCGACGCGATCGTGGTGTTCGCGCCGGAACTGGCCGACGCGCTGGCGGTGCAGCTGCGCCGCGCCGGCCAGGTGTGGTCGAAGATGCGCTTCGCCTCGGCGCAGCTCATCGCCTATGTCGAGGACGGGCTGTGGCTGAGCATGGCGGCGGCGGCAAACGCGATCGCCGCGCGCATCGCCGCGGGGCTTGCCGGGCTGCCGGGGCTGCGCCTCGTCGCCCCGGTCGAGGCCAACGAGATTTTTCTCGAACTGCCCGGCGCGGCGATGGACGCGCTGGAGCGCGACGGCTTCCAGTTCTACCGGCGCAGCGCCACCCTCGCCCGCTTCGTCTGCCGCTTCGACGCGACCGCGGAGGAGGCCGACGCGCTGGTCGCCGCGTTGCGCCGCCATTGCGGCGCGCCAGCGCGGGCGGCGGAATAGCTTTTCCGGCCGGGATCGCCGCGTCGCCGCATCTTCCCGCCCTGACCGCTCCGGGTCAGGGCGCTCGCCGTGCGTCACGCAGCCGCGCTATTCCGCCGGGAGCATGCCGAGGGCGCGGCGGTAGATCTGCAGCAGCGTCTCCTGCTCGTCGAGGTCGTCCTTGTCCATGCGGCGCAGGCGGATCACCTGGCGCATGATCTTGGTGTCGAACCCGGTCCCCTTGGCCTCGGCATAGACCTCCTTGATGTCGGCGGCGAGGGTGCGGCGCTCCTCTTCCAGCCGTTCGATGCGTTCGATAAACGATTTGAGCCGGTCCCCGGCGATCCCCCCGACGTCGGGCATGGGCTAGTGCTGGGCCTGCGCTGCGGCGAACGCGGCCTTCTGCTCGGGCGTCGCCTCCTTCTGGTACTTCTTGCGCCATTCGTCGTAGGGCATGCCGTAGACGATCTCGCGCGCCTCGGGATCGGACAGCGCGACGCCGCGCTCCTCGGCGGCGGCGCGGTACCATTTCGACAGGCAGTTGCGGCAGAACCCGGCGAGGTTCATCAGGTCGATATTCTGCACGTCGGTGCGCTCGCGCAGATGCGCGACGAGGGCGCGGAAGGTGGCGGCTTCGAGCTCGGTGCGGGTCTTGTCGTCCATGTCTGCCTCCGGAAATGCTGCGCCTTATGTAGCATTTCAGATCGGAAACACCAGTGACACCGGGACCAGGGTGGCGTCGCTGACGCAGACCCGCTCGGCGAATTTGAGGGCGCCGCCGGCCTCGACGACGCGGTCGTAGCAGCGGCCGCAGAGGAACACGCGCGACGGTTCGTTGAGCAGGGTCTCGAACAGGGCGAAGCTCTGCTGCAGGCGCATCCCGTCCGCGGCAACCGCGACCAGCACCGGCATGCCCATGACCCGGCGCAGCAGTCGCGGGGCGTAGAGCGTCGTGTCGCGCAGCGCGGTGACGCGGTCGGCGAGCATCGCGCGGCTCTCGCAATAGACCATCGCCACCGGCAGCCCGGCCTCGTGATTCTCGCGCGAGGTGATGCGGTAGAGACAGGTTTCGGTGAAAAATTCCGGCCAGCGCTCGTAGGCGCCCTCGTCGAGCGCGGCGTCGTAGCCGGCGTAGAGATCGGCGAGGCGCAACCGCAGCTCGGCCGGCGCGGAAACCCCGACCGCGCCGATCATCGCCGCTACAGCCCCATCACTGCGCGGTAATGCCGATAGAAGCCGCGGATGGCGTTTTCGGTCAGCATGTGGGGCGCGTCCTCGGTGCCGCGGCCGCCCATCTCGACGACGTTGTCGGCCTCCTCGCCGGCGGCGATGCCGGATTGCGACAGCAGCATGGCCTCGCTGTCGTCGATCGAGACCAGCCCGGCCGGGCCGAACAGATTGGCCTGGCGCAGACGGCGCCGGCGCATCTCCGGCGGGTCGTCGGCATAGCCGAACACGGTCCACACCAGATCGAAATTGCCGGGATCGAGCGGCACGATCTGGCGCACCGCCATCGCGTTCGACTGCTGCTGCACGATCAGGTTGGGCCACACCGTCTGCATGACCACGGTGGCGTCGCCGGGAAACTCGCGCACCGGGTCGATCAGGCGCGGGTCGGCGAGGGTCAGCGTCTGGCGGAACTGGCGGAGCTGCGCGGTCGCCTCGTTGACGGTGCGCTCGCCGCGGCGGCTGACCAGCACGCCGTGCCGCCCGGTCTCGTCGGTCTCGGTGGCGGACGGGTTGTCGAGGCGGAACAGGCCGAAGGTGATCAGGAAAACATGCAACAGGCTCGCATGGTACGGGTCCTTGATGTTTTCCATCATCAATTTCCAGTTGCTCGGAATGCGCTGGCGCTGATAGCCGAGCACTTCGAGCGGGCGGCCGCTGAACACGCGGTCGAAATAGCCGAGCATCTTGGGCCCGAGATAGGTTTCCAGCGTCTCGTTGGGCTGGGCGAAGCTGGCGAAGACGACGCCGTTGCGGCTGGTCACCGCCAGCCGTTCGAGCCCGTGCGCCTCGGGCCGGAAATCCTCGGGCATGCCGCCCTGGCCCTTGTAGCCGCGGCGGAACGGCAGGCCGAGCAGCCTGCCGTCGAGGTCGTAGGTCCATTGGTGATAGGGGCAGGTGAACTCTTTCACCGTGCCGCGATTGGCCGAGCAGAACTGCATGGAGCGGTGGGCGCAGCGATTGACCAGCACCGCGACCGACCCGTCCTTCTGGCGCACGGCGACGACCTCGCGCGCGCCGAGCCGGCTGCGCTTGAAAGCGCCGGGCTCGGGAATCTCGGCGTCGAGGCAGGTGTAGAGCCAGGAGGGGCCTTCGAAGATGCGCTCCAGCTCGCGCGCGAAAATGTCCGGATCGGTATAGACCCAGTTCGGCACCCGCGCGGCGCGCTCCGCCGGCCATTGCCGGCCCGCCAGCCGCCCCGCCGCTCCGCCATCCGCCGCCATCGCACCCTCCACCGCGAACCGGCGAAGGGTAGTCGGATTGCTAGGCCTCGCCAAGCGCCCGGACGAACGACGCGTAGAGCGGGTGTTGCGCCGCGGCGGCGGCGAAACGCCGGTCGGCGGTCACCAGGGTTGCCCGCTCGGCCAAGGCCACGGCGAGATAGAGGCTGTCGTATACGGTCTGCGCGACCTCGAAGGCGATGGATTGCGCCGCATCGATGTAAGATGCCGCGGGAAAGAGCTCGATCCGGGCGGAGCGGATCATCGCCAGCGCGCCATGGGCTTCGTCGCGGGTCCATACCTGGCGGCGCACTTTTGTCCATAGCACGTTGGCGCACTCGACAAGCAGGAAGTCGGGCGCCAGCAAGGGCTCATCGAGCAGAGCTTCCGCCGCAGCAGAATCTTCCTCCACGGCAACCCATTTGAGCGCCACGCTGGCGTCGATCACCAGCGTCACGGTCCGTCCCGGTCGCGATCGCGCCGCAAATCCTCGAGGGTAGAGGGCCCGCCCCGCGGCCCGATCTTTTGCCGAAATTCCCGGAACCGGCGCACGATTTCGGCCCGGTCGAGCCCGACCGCCTCGGTCAGGGCGCGGCGCGCCTGCTCTTCGGTCGAGGTACCGCAGATCGAGGCGCGGCGACGCAAGGCGTCGAGGACGGCGCTGTCAAGGTTGCGGATCAGAATCTGCGCCATCCGCTAAACATAGACAGGGGCCGATATCATTGCAATCAATGGAAGCGCGGCTTGACCTCCTGGCACAACAGGCGCAGCGCGGTCAGCACCCCGGCCTCGGGGATTTTTCCGCCGCAGTTCAGCTCGGCGAGGATGCCGTCGAGGCCGAGCTCCTCCTCGACCTCCTTGAGGCGCGCGGCAAAGCTGTCCGGCGTGCCGCAGATCACCTGGGTCGCCAGCGCCTCGTCGAAGGTCAGCGCTTCGAGCCGCTCGACCCGGCGCATGCGCTGCACCGCGATCTCGCCGCCGGCACGCCGCGCCGAGTCGCGCCCGAGTTCGGCCTGGTAGCGGAAGAAGCTCATCAGGCTGTCTTCGAGCTCGGCGCGGGCGCGCGCCTCGGTCTCGGCGAGATAGGCGGGGACGCGGAGATAGACCTGGCCGTTGCCGGGATGGCCGGCCTCGCGCCACGCCGCCCGGTAGGACTCGATATAGGGCACGAGCTGCTTGAACGGCCCCTGCCGCACCGCGACGAAGACGGGAAAGCCGAGCCGGCCGATCGCCGGAAAGGTCTCGGGCGTGGCGCCGGCCATGCGCAGCTCGGGATGGGGCTTCTGGTACGGCTTCGGGGTCAGCGCGACGTTGTCGAAGCTGTAGTATTTGCCGGCGTAGGAGAAGCGCGGCTGGGTCCAGGCGAGGCGCAGAATCTCCAGCGTCTCGGCAAAGCGCTCGCGGCTTTCGTCGTAGGAGATGCCGTATTCCTCGTAGGTGCGCACGACGCCGCTGCGGCCGATGCCGTAGATCAGCCGGCCCTTGCTCACCTGGTCGACCGTCGCGGCCTCCTCGGCGAGGCGCAGCGGGTGGCACAGCGGCAGCACCTGCACCGCGATGCCGATCTTGATGCGGCTGGTGATGCCGGCGATCGCGCTCGCCACCGTCATCGGCGCGGCGAGTACCGAACGCTCCGGCGCGCCGTGCAATTCGGCCAGCCAGATCGCGTCGAGCCCCGCCTCCTCGGCGACCGCGACCTCGGCGAGGGCGCGGTCGAAGGCGGCCGCCTCGCGCCCCTCGGCGACCGGCGGAAACTCCATGAACGTGCCGAATTCCATCGCGGCGACCCTCCCGCAGCGTGCATGCGCCCATGATTGCCGGCAACCCGCCGTGGCGCAAGCGGCGCGCCGTGCCTAGAATGGGGCGAACCCACGGAGGCACCCATGCGGATCCACAATCTCTATACCGACGCCGACGGCCAGTCGCATTTCCGCGACATCGAGGTCGAGTGGGTCGAACAGGGCCGCGCCGGCAAATTGTCGAAGCGGCTGCCGGCGACCGGCATCATCTTCCGCGAGGTGCAGCCGGATTACGACCTCGACTGGCACCCGGCGCCGCGCCGGCAGTACATCATCAATCTCGACGCCGGGGTGCAGATCACCGCGAGCGACGGCGAGTCGCGCATCATCAAGGCGGGCGAGGTGATCCTGGTCGAGGACACCACCGGCAAGGGACACCTGTCGAAGGCGGTCGACGGCAAGGTCCGCAACTGCATCTTTGTGCCGGTCGAATAGGCCCTAGCGGCGGCGCCGCAGGCTGGCGGCGAGGTACAGCGTCGCCGCGGCGAGCGCCAGCCCGGCGCCGGCGTACAGCGCGGCCGGTGCCAGCGGCAGGACCGCGCCGGCCAGCATCGGCCCGATGCCGGCGCCGAGGTCGCGCCAGGTGGCGAGCCGGGCGATCGCCGGCACCCGCTCGCCGCCGGGATAAAGCATCGCCGCGACCGGCGCCGGCAAGGGCGCGAGCACGCCGCGCAGCAACACAATGGCGACGATCCCGGCCCATACCGCGCCGGCGCAGATCGCGGCATAGCCGGCGGCCGAGCACAGCGAGGCGGCGACCACCGCGCGGCCGACGCCCCAGCGCTCGGCGGCGAGGCCGCTCGGCGGGCCGAGCGCGATCTCGCTGAGGTAGCGCAGCGACAGCGCCGCGCCGGCGGCGAAGGTGGCGCCGCCCCGGGGCGAGGCGGCGGCGGCGAGCACCGACAGGCCGACAACGAACACCCCGTCGAGCGCCAGACCCTGGATGAACGACCAGGTGTCGAGCGGCGAGGGCAGGCCGAAGCGGCGCCCCGCGCCGCGCACCCGCTCGCCGCGACCGCCCGGCAGGCGCGCGGCGAACGGCAGCCCGGCGAGGGCGACGGCGGCGAGGCCGAGAAAGACCGCGCGCGGCCCGACTGCCTCGGCCACGGCGGCGCCGCCGAGCAGACCGAACATCGGCCCGGCCGAGATGATCGCCCGCGCCCGCCCGCTCCACCGCGCGGCATAGTCGGCATCGGCGGTGGCCAGGGTCTGGGTGGCGATGTTGAGCGCGGCGAAGGACAGGCCCCACAACAGGCGCGCGGCGGCCAGCGCGGCGACCCCCGAGAGCGCGGCATAGCCGAGGGTCGAGGCGGCGGCGCCGAGCGCCGCGGCCACGCAGGCGGCGCGCGGGCCGAAGCGCTCGTAGCCGCGCGCGACCCAGCCGTAGCCGGCGATCCGCACCAGCCGGTTGACGGCAAGCAGCACGCCGGCCTCGGGCAGGGTGACGCCAAAGGCGGCGGCGTGCAGCGGCAGCAGGAGATAGAGCACGGTGTCGCCCGGCAGGGTGAGGCCGAGCGTGATCGCCGCGCGGCGGGAGGCCCGCGCCGCCTCGCGCCGCGCCGTGCCGCCGCTCACATCCCGAGGATCGAGCCGGTCGTGGCGCGCGGGTCGCGGCGCGGCCAGCGGCCGCTTTCGACCTGGTGGAAAAAGTCGGCGAGGGTGCGGTTGAACAGGTCCGGCTCCTCGAGGTTGAGGGCGTGGCCGGTATTGGGAAAGACGACGAGCGCCGCGCTCCTGATCAGCCGCTTCATCAGCAGGCCGGGTTCGAGGCACGGATCGTCCTCGTCGCCGGTGGCGATCAGGGTCGGCACGTCGAGCCGCTTCATCTCCTCGGTGAGGTCCCACAGCGACGGCCGGCGCGCCTGCACCCCGCGCATCGTGTTGGCCGAGCCGGGGGTCGAATGCTCGGCGAGCTGGGCCATGAACTCGGCATAGCCGCGCGGGTCCTTGTTCTGCAATTGCACGCGGGTCGGCCCGGCGCCGTAGGTCTTGGCGATCTCGGCCATGCCGCGCGCGGCGATGCCGGCGGCGGTGCGCGCGGTCTCCTCGGCGAATTGCGCGCGCTTGTCGGGCTGGGCGCCGTAGCCGCAGCCGGCGACGACCAGCGCGCTCGCCCGCTCGGGATAAGCGAAGCCGAAATGCAGGGTGGCAAACCCGCCCATCGAGATGCCGACGACATGGGCCTTGGCGATGCCCAGGCCGTCGAGCACCGCACGGATGTCGTCGCGCGCCCGCGCCTGCGAGTAGCGCTCGAAATCGTCGGGCACATCGCTCGGCGGATAGCCGCGCGCGTTGTAGGCGATACAGCGGTAGCGCCGCGCGAAATACCGCATCTGGGTCTCGTAGCTGCGGTAGTCGCCGGCAAATTCGTGGACGAAGACAATCGGATAGCCGGAACCGGCCGCCTCGTAGTAGAGGCGGACGCCGTCGTCGGTGGTCAGGTGCGGCATGTCGTCCCCCTGCGCCGGTGAAGCGGCTATCCTAGTGTCGCGCAGCGCCCCCTCGCGAGGGATAAAATGCCGTTTTGTTCGATCCGCCGCCGCGCGGGTCGCGCCGGCTTGCGCCCGGCTGGCGCCGGGCCGGCCGCTCGGCTAGGCTGTGGCCGATGCGGCGGGCAGGAACAACAGGCATCGTCCGGGCGGGCTGCGTCGCGCTCGCCGCGCTGCTGCTCGGTACCGCACCGGCGCCGGCCGCCACGCTGGCGCTGGTGCTGGCGGTCGATGTCTCGGAAAGCGTCAACGCCGAGCGCTATGAGCTGCAGCACGACGGCATCGCCAAGGCCTTCGAGAACCCGCTCCTGATCGCTGCAGCACGACGGCATCGCCAAGGCCTTCGAGAACCCGCTCCTGATCGAGCGGATCGCCGCCGAGCCGGGCGGCATCGAGGCGCTGGTGATGGAGTGGTCGGACCCGGAAAAGATCGCGATCACCGTCGGCTGGACCCGCATCACCGACCAGGCGAGCGCCGCCGCCTTTGCCGACGCGGTGCGGGCGACCGAGCGCAGCTCGCACGGGCTGACCGCGATCGGCTCGGCGATGCTGGCGGCGGCCGCCGCCTTCGACCACATGCCGGAACCGGCCCAGCACAAGGTGATCGACATCTCCGGCGACGGCATGGCCAATTTCGGGGTGCCGCCGAGCGAGGCGCGCGACCAGCTCGTCCAGGCCGGGATCACGATCAACGGCCTCGCCATCCTGACCGAGGAGCCGTGGCTCGACGACTACTACCGCAGCAACGTGATCGGCGGCGCCTCGTCCTTCGTGCTCGTCGCCAAGGACATGGACAGCTTTGCCGACGCGATGCTGCGCAAGCTGGTGCAGGAGGTGGCGAGCCGGTAGCTACGCGACGCGCAGTTCGGGAAAGGTTGGCGGATGCGAAACGCCGACGGGCACCGACCCCCCCCTCCCGGAAGAGTGCTCTGGGGTCATGGCGGCGCATCGGCCGTCGGTCGGACGTTTATTGCACTACCGACGCTGTTGAGATATCCGCCCGACCCTCAGATGCAGTAGGTGCGCAGCGGCGGGAAGCCGTTGAAGCCGACCGAGGCGTAGGTCGCGGTGTAGGCGCCGGCCGACAGGATCGCGACGCGGTCGCCGACCTCGAGCGCCAGCGGCAGCCGGTATTCGGTCTTCTCGTAGAGGATGTCGGCGCTGTCGCAGGTCGGCCCGGCGAGGATCACCGGCCCGGACGGCCCGCTGCGCCCCGGCACCTCGATGCGGTACTTGATGCTCTCGTCCATCGTCTCGGCGAGGCCGTTGAACTTGCCGATATCGAGATAGACCCAGCGCCGCGCGTCGCCGTCGCCCTTGTCGGAGATCAGCACGACCTCGCTGTGGATGACGCCGGCATCGCCGACCAGCGAGCGCCCGGGCTCGACGATGATCTCGGGGAGATGGTTGCCGAAATGCCGGGTCAGCGCATCGGTCACCGCCAGCGCATACTGCTCGACCGGCGAGACCGCGCCGCGGTACTGCGCCGGGAAGCCGCCGCCGATATTGACCATGCGCAGGTTGATGTCGGTCTCGGCCAGCAGGGTGAACATCTGCGCCACCGCGCCGATCGCGCCGTCCCACTGGCCGAGATCGGTCTGCTGCGAGCCGACGTGGAACGACACGCCGTACGGATCGAGCCCGAGCGCGCGGGCGCGGCCGAGCAGCTCGACCGCCATTTTCGGGGTGCAGCCGAACTTGCGCGACAGCGGCCACTCGGCGCCGTCGCACGACACCAGGATGCGGCAGAACACGCGCGCGCCCGGCGCCGCCCGCGCCAGCTTTTCCAGCTCGGCGGCGCTGTCGAAGGCGAACAGCCGCACCCCGGCGCGATGCGCGAATTCGATGTCGCGCTCCTTCTTGATCGTGTTGCCGAAGGACAGCCGCTCGGGCGTGGCGCCGTGGGCGAGGCAGAGGGCGATCTCGGCCCGGCTGGCGACGTCGAAGCGCGAGCCGCGCGCCGCCAGCATCTCGACGATCTGCGGCGCCGGGTTGGCCTTGACCGCATAATAAATGCTGGCGATCGGCAGATAGCGGCGCAGCACGTCGTAGGCCTCGCCGATCATCTCGAGATCGACGACGAGGCACGGCGTCTCGGGCGCATGCTCGGCCAGGAAGCGGGCGATCTTGTCGTTCATCACTCGGGTGGTCCCTTCCCGAAAACAGTCTGGGTAAGCGGCATCCCGCCAGCGCGGCGCAGCGCGCCGGAACGGCGGCAGGCGGCCGGAAACCTCCGGCGCCGGCTAGCTCAAACTGCTCGGATCGGTGACCCGCGAACCCCGCCCGCGGCAGCGCGTGCCGCGCAGATTGGCTTCAGGCGAGGGCGCGATGGCCCATGCAGGGATTGCAACCATATCGACCTCCCTCTCGGGACCGGCGGTGACACCGGACTGCCAAAAAGGACGCGTTACGTCGTTGCATAACCACCAGGGGCCATAGGCACGTGCGAGTGCGTCAACGCGCGGATAGATACGCGCATCGCCCGGGATTGCAAGGGGAAATGTAGGTTTTCCCGGAGCCCCGCGGGAGCGCTAGAATGGCGCCGCGATGGACCGCTTTCCCGACCCCCCGAGGCCGGCGAATCACTGCGCTTCGCGCAGCGGAATCGTCATCAGCTTGCGCCCGGTGGCGAGGTCGAGGATCAGCAGCTCGCCGCCGCCGTCGGCGAGGGCGAGGGCGAGCACCAGGCGGTCGGAGCCGGCGGCCATCGTCTCGATGCGGGCGCCGTGCGGCAGGTCGATGGCGGGGGCGGCGACGGCGGGAGCGGGAAGCGGTCGGGTCACCCGGCCGACGATCGTCGCCGCCAGCACCGCGACCCCGGCGACGATCATCACCCCCATGACGATGACGAGGACCCTCAGCGCCCGCATCTTCCGCGTCCGATGGCGAGCCGGCGCACGCTGACCGTCGCCGGCGACGGCGAGCGGCTCGACCGCGCGCTGCAGCGCCAGCTCCCGGACCTGTCGCGCAGCCGGATCAAGCAGCTGATCCTGGCCGGCGAGGTCTGCGATGACGGCGGCGCGGTGCGTGACCCGGCGCGCAAGGTCAAGGACGGCCAAACTTTCGTCGTTTTTCTCCCCGACCCTGAGGAAGCGGTACCGAGCGCCGAAGCGATCCCGCTCGCGATCCGGTTCGAGGATGCACATCTGATCGTCATCGACAAGCCCGCCGGCATGGTCGTCCACCCGGCCCCCGGCAACCCCCGCGGCACCCTGGTCAACGCGCTGATCGCGCATTGCGGCGACAGCCTCGCGGGGATCGGCGGGGTGCGCCGGCCCGGCATCGTCCACCGGCTCGACAAGGACACCAGCGGCCTGATCGTCGTCGCCAAGAGCGAGCCGGCGCATCGCGCGCTGGCGCGCGATTTCGCGGCGCGGCGGATCGAGCGACGCTATGTCGCGGCGGTCTGGGGCGTGCCGCTGCCGGCGAACGGCGAGATCGCCGGCAATATCGGCCGCAGCCCGGCCAACCGCAAGAAGATGGCGGTGGTCGCCGCCGGCCGCGGCAAGCCGGCGGTGACCTATTACCGGGTCGAGCGGCAGTTCGCCGGCCGCGCCGCGCTCGTCGAATGCCGGCTGGCTACCGGGCGCACCCATCAGATTCGCGTGCATTTCGCCGCGCGCGGCCACCCGCTGATCGGCGACCCGGTCTATGGCGGCCGCGCCGCCCGGACGGCGGCGCGCGAGAGCGCCGCCGCCGCCCGCATCGCCGCGTTTCCGCGCCAGGCGCTGCACGCCAGGTCGCTTGGTTTCATCCACCCGGAAACCGGCGAGACGCTGCGCTTCGACAGCCCGCCGCCCGCGGATTTCAGGACGCTGATAACCAATTTAGAGGAACTTTAAACTGGACAAAGACTGACCATCTTACTAGGGTATCGCGGGGTGGAACGGGGGCCGCGAGGGCCGCGTTCACCCTTTTGCGACAAAGCGGGGAGCACATATCGTCGATGGCATCACTTTCGGTTCCCTCCCTTTCGGGCGACGGCAGCCTTTCGCGGTATCTCCAGGAGATCCGCCGGTTCCCGATGCTCGAACCGGAGGAGGAGTACATGCTGGCCAAGCGCTGGAAGGAGCATGAGGACCCCGATGCGGCGCATCGGCTGGTCACCAGCCACCTGCGCCTGGTCGCCAAGATCGCGATGGGGTATCGCGGCTACGGCCTGCCGCTGTCCGAGCTGATCTCGGAAGGCAATGTCGGGATGATGCAGGCGGTCAAGCGCTTCGACCCGGACCGCGGCTTCCGCCTCGCCACCTATGCGATGTGGTGGATTCGCGCGGCGATCCAGGAATACATCCTGCACTCGTGGTCGCTGGTCAAAATGGGCACGACGGCGGCGCAGAAGAAGCTGTTTTTCAACCTGCGCAAGCTCAAGGGCCAGCTCCAGGCGATGGAGGAGGGCGACCTGTCGCCGGAGAACCTGAAGAAGATCGCGCACGAGCTCGACGTGCCCGAATCCGACGTCGTCAGCATGAACCGGCGCCTCGCCAGCCCCGACCATTCGCTGAACGCGCCGCTGCGGAGCGACAGCGAGGGCGAGTGGCAGGACTGGCTGGTCGACGAAAGCGACAGTCAGGAAGTCAAGCTCGGCGAGCGCCAGGAGCTGGGACTGCGCCGCGACCTGCTGGAAAAGGCGCTGACCCACCTCAACGAGCGCGAGCGCCACATCCTCAGCGAGCGCCGGCTCAAGGACGTGCCGACGACGCTCGAAGATTTGTCGCAGCACTACGGCATCTCGCGCGAGCGGGTGCGGCAGATCGAAGTGCGCGCCTTCGAGAAATTGCAGAAGGCGATCAAGGCGGCGGCGCTCGAACGCCGCCTCGTCACCCACTAGCAGGCCGCCGGTCTAGGGCGGCGCCGGCGCCTGCCACAGCCGGGCGAACTCGGCGAGCTGCGCCGCCTCGACATCGGACACCGCCCAGAATTCCATCCCGCCGGCGCGCCAGTGCACCAGGTTGTAGCCGTGGCGCTCGGCCGTGGCCGGCGCCGCCTCGCCGGCGGCGGGCCAGACAAAAAGGTCGATGATGTGCCGGTCGCGGCGGTAGACCAGCGCCGCGACCGGGCGGTTGTCGGCATAGTCGAGCCGGCCGCCGGCGAGGGGAAAGCCCTCGGCGGCGAAATCCCTGACCGGCGGCGCGAAATCGAGGCGGCCGTCGAACCACGGCTTGACCGTATGGCGGTCGCTCGAGGCGACGTCTTCGAGATGGCCGGGCTGCAACGCCCGGATATGCCCGGCGACGAGCTGGTCCACGAGCCCCGGCTGCGCCGGCGACCACAGCAGGAAGGCGAGCGAGGCGGCGGCGAGCGCGCCCGCTCCGAAGCCGCCGAAGGCCGGCCGCCACCAGGCGCGCCGCGGCGCCGGCGGCGGCGCGGCAAGCCGGGCCCCGAGACGCGCGGCGAGCCGCGCCTTCGCCGCCGCGGGCATCGGCTGATAGAGGTCGGCGCCGCGCAGCAGCGAGCGGGTCGCCGCCAGCTCGGCCGCCGCGGCGCGGCACACCGGGCATCCGGCGCGGTGCGCCGCCAGGCTCGCCGCGGCGGCGGCATCGAGCTCGCCGTCGAACTCGGCCTGCACCAGGAGCAGCTTGTCGCAATCGCGGGCTTCGCTCATCCGGCGGCCTCCTCGCGCGCGGCGGCGTCGGCCAACAGGCGGCGCGCCCGCCACAGCCGCGACATCACCGTGCCGATCGGGATCTCGGCGATGTCGGCGATCTCCTTGTAGGACAGTTCCTCGAGCTCGCGCAGCACCAGCACCTCGCGCAGCTCGTCCGGCAGCGCGGCGATCAGCCGGTGCACGCGGCAGCGCTCGGACTTGCCGAGCAGCGCCGTCTCGGGCGTGTCGCCGGGCGCCGGCAGCTCCGCCGCCGCCGCGTCGTCGAGCGGCACGAAGCCGCGCTCGCGCCCCGGCCGCAGCCAGTCATAGGCGGCGTT